>JAAUXU010034453.1_pt1 | contig 33919 bp, 44 predicted proteins | sample 7278151 | NCBI WGS metagenome assembly JAAUXU01 (sample SAMN14350113, study PRJNA611818) | marine sediment metagenome | isolation source: surface marine sediment (1.8m) | place: French Polynesia: Moorea | collected 2018-08 | reverse complement strand
GTGTACTCAACATTGTGTCCCAGTATCACAGCTACACGTTCCACATCAAAATTCCACTTCAACATGTTTCAGAACAGTGTAGGAGGTGCCGTCATGCCCGACGCGATTACTTACGGCCAGGACTGCATTGCGTTTGCTTACTGATGATGACGGCCATTGGGTCTCCATAACTGTGGTCTACCTTCTCTCGCTACAGCTGGACTGTCAAGATCTGGACTGTGTTCTCTAGCTACTGCTGGGAATTCCGTTTTCGCCCAAAAAACGAGCCATTCTGCCATTTTCGCTCGTTTTTTGGGCATGATGGGGGAGGGGGCGGGGGTTGTTTAGGCCCGAGAGTTTCAAAATGCTCACGAGAGTGCATAGGCCTTGCCCAGGTGGACGTTTGATGTGTAATGTGCACTTTTTACTTTCACAGCTAGAGCCATACACAGGTTTTAGTGTACTATCAATACTTTAGCCTCTCGATTGGAGGGACGCATGCAAGTTATTCCTCAAGGGGCAAGACAGTGACACCAGCAACCAGCACGTAGCCGAGGTAGGAGTGAGAAAGTCTGCCTGAAAGTGGTCTGGCTGGCTTGGCACCCTGGTGAAGCAGTAGAGGATGATTGGCATGAAGGACACGGCAGACGAGGACCTTGTGAGGGGTGTTCCGCACCCTGTTCCCTGTCTCTTCTTGGCATCTCTCCTGGTTTTCCCTCCTTTCTCCACAGAGAGAAGCGCGGACAAGGAATGCACGTCAAGAATTTCTTTAAGATATTCCGTATTTATTCGCATTTTTGAAGACACATTAGTTGCATAAAAGCGTTGCTGTCATCACTCAGCTGTTCTGGTACATCTTGATGGCTTCCTGTCTGATCGCCTCGATCAAGTCCTGGTTGATGAGAAACACGAACTTGAGACCAGCGATTTCCAGCACGGAGCTGTTGCTCAGTCGAGATTTCTTCCCGGCCAGAATCTGCGAGTGCAGGAATGCTCACACATTATATATTCTGATGCACAGTGTAGAGCACACAAGCAATTGAGGTCAAAAGGTTGCGTCCACCTGTATTCGCCCGATTCAGCGCTCTCGGACGTAGAAGACAGGACAATGGGTGATTTTCTACGACCGTGATATCTGCTTGAACTCTGGATTCGGGTCACTGCTGTCAAGAGGACGATATCTGAAAGTCGGTCAAATCAGCGCCAAATAATGACGCTCTATAGCGTTTTAAGGGTACTGCAGTGATATATTGAGAGATCTTCGGCAGACATAGGTACAGTCTCATGCTACCACGCGTCTAGGAGTGAAGAGTTGATGGTACCCAAACCATAGAGGGTATGGAGGACATCAAGATCAATGACTGTGACGCAGCAGACGTGGACATCGTAATGGTACGAAGACCTCCAAGCACTTGCACACGAAAGACTGGGCAGATCGTCCAGCCCGCTGGTCGGCAGCCGGACCCTGTCCTTTCAGCTGGTCGAGTCCAGCTCATAGAATGACAAGATGAGAAATCTTTTTGTTCTCTCCTAAGTCCAGTTGGCCAACACCAATGTTACAGCATCAGAGGACTCGTGCATGGAGTGTCGTGCTCTCATAATTCTTGAATAACATTGAACCACGAATACAGTTTGTTCTTCCCTTCGCCACCGCACTGCACACGAACTTTTGACCTCAAATGTGTATGCATGTACATGCATGTATACAAATGTGTATGCATGTATCTGTTTTCTTACCGGCCTTCCATCTATGAACATGGGCCTCTTTCCCTCATTGGCAATGAAGAACTCCCCGCTGTTTCTCAGCTTGATGACGCCTTGTTTTCTGGAGATTTTCCAGGCAGGACCTTCAAGCTTGAGGTCCACGTCAACCTGGGAGTCCTTAGTGGAGCGTCCAATGGTGATCTGCAAAACAACTCACGGAAGTTGGTGGAGAAGTAGTATTCACAAGCGCACCACACCTTGTTCACAGCCAGCATCACTTGCGTTTTGAGCAAACCTCTGGTGAGCACGCTAGAAGGCTCCATTGTGTCTCTGTGCTTGTTCAACAGGGTCCAGGGGCAAAACACATATAACATATCGTATAACGTCACTGAGCTCGGAGTTACCCATCTCTTAGCGGTGATTTAGCCAAGTAAAAGTGCAAATGGTTTAAAAAACCCTACAACAATGTCGTATAAAAGACTGTGTAATGTTGATCCTACTGTGAGCAGCGGGTATAGTACAACTTACCTCTTTGCTTCGCATCAGGTAACGAACTAGCCTCCCCCTCAGAACTGCCAGAGTTTGGCTGTCGAAGTCCGGTGGGTTGTCGCCTCGGACCTGCACAATTCACAAATGGATCCCATCCACAGCAGGATTTCTGGAGGTCATCAGTCTGTGCATTCTCACCTTATCCACCAAGACCTGCCACTTAGACACTTCAGCCTCGAGATGGCGGATCTCCTTCTTGACTTTCCTGTCTGATGCAGCCAGCTCATGCTCCATGATGTCGTCCCTTTCCTCGAACAGTTCGCCATCATTGATGGCGGCCTCGGCATCTAGGAAGTTCAAGATATGGTTGTCCCGGGGCATCGGCTGAACAGATTGGTCAGGCAAAAGTGTGTACTGAAGAAAAAGGAGTTACATCTGGAGATCAATAATGTCACTTTAACTTTTCCCACCTGCTTCAGACTTTGCCAGTAATGTGACAGGATTCTTGGCGTACGAGCAGAGTGAAAAACATGAGGATTTTTTCTCAGTAACTCCTCAAAGTCTTTTAGGGTCGGCTGAGGCTGCTGTAACAATAAATACCACATGAGCACCATGTGATTAGTATGTCAAGACTATCTGCTTACAGTGGTAGACTTGATTGTGCCCAAGAGATCCTGCTCCTGCTTGCTAAAGAGAGTCTTTCGCTGAATGGACAGGACGACTTCCGGATGAAGGTTCTTGATGGCCTGAGAGAAGAGACAATGTTAGGTCAGGAGTCCCTGAGGCTTCCTCGCCGACTTAACTACCTGAATGGCCATCTTGGATATGACTGGCTCGTACATCAGCGCGTACCACCGCTCCTGGACCTCATTCAAGGTAAAGTGACAGGTGAACTTCACACCGCGAAAAACCGAGACCAGGTCGTGAGTCTGAAACAGATACCAAATCCCTGATTAACATTGACAGTGCCCTGCATGTAGATGGTCACGCCTCACCAAGTAGGCACTAATGTACCTCTATGCTGACAGCATCAACAAGGAGAGGTCACTGATAAGACATGCAAGTAACCTGTAGCAAATCTGCATGCAAGTCTGGCAGTGATCACTTGCACAAGACTTCATGCCTACTTGAGACAGCACTGACAGAATAAGAGAGTGTTACAGAGTACAGCACAAAGTGAAATAAACGGACACAGCAGTCATGCCAGAGATGATTTCCAAGAGCAGACCCTTGCTATGCACTCGTTGGTCCTACACAGCCTGACCAGTGTATCGAGGTATTTCTGACCCACCCTGTTGATGTCCTACCTGCTGCACAGCAGTGACGAGTGCAAGGTCGTCCGTGGGCTTCCACCTGCTGAGATCTTTCCAAGCGCCCTCTCTCTTGGCGCGCTTGTTCTTCTTGCCGGTTTTCTTCTTCAGGGCGGCGCGGCTGTTGGCTAGAGAAGGATCCCAATCCCCTGCGGAGACAAAAATCTCTGACAAGTCCCGGATTTGCACAAGCCCATTCCACAGACTGTTGGTGTCTTAAGAGCCTTCACCATTCGATAGTAATACTGCAAACTCACCAAGAGAAGATGCACCTCTGCTCTTGGCGATTTTTCCAACTCCCTTTCCCTTGGAGTGTGCGGCGGCTGCCGCCGCGGCGGCGGCCGCGTTCGCCGGAGTGAGCACTGGAGGAGCCGAATGCGGATGATTCGAACCTCCCGCGGAGGCCGGTGGCATCGTCAGAGAATTCTGACGGTGAGGAGTCGGAGGAGGAGGGGCTGTAAAATGGAGGGAAGCTGGTGGCTGTGTCGGTGCAAAAGAAGACGCTTGAGAAGTAGGCGATGAGTCCTTATCAGCGGCGAAATCCGGCGTCTGCTGTTGCTGGGATTGCAGAGTGCTGGAGGATCCCAAGATCGGGGCGAGGCCTTGCTGACCTGGCGGGGCGATGCAAGACGCTGTCGTCACGATCTCGTCATCAAATCGCTTACGCTTGATAGCTCGGGAACTGAAAGGAGGAGGATGACTGGTAAGACGAGCTCGTGGGCCAGCAAACAGTGGTCAACCCTCACCTTCGCCTTTTGCCCTGATCTCCTCCGCCGGAGTTCTGACTGCTGCCTTCTTTGGAACGGCTCGGCGACCGCTACGAACAAAAAGAAACTGGACCAGTAGTACAGGGAGACCTCAGCGAACCCCCAAAGTCTCGATGGGATCGCAGTGCTGGAGACTTGACTAAGTTCATAGTTCATTACTTGCAGATGGAGAAGCTCCATGGGAATCTGAGGCCTCTGTTCCCCCAGCTTCGACGATGACAGTGACGAGGAGTTGGCTCCATCTTTTTTGGGACGACCGCCTCCTTGGGCATCCGTGTTGACGTCGTCGGACTTGGACGCGGCCTCGGCCGAACTTTCGCCAGGATCCGCATCTGGTGACGACTTTTCACTGTCTTTCGGTGTTTCTGTACTTTCCTTGCTGTGCGTGGAGAAGACAAACGGCCTCCCGGAGTCTACCGGGGGAGACGAGGGATTCTTCTTGTTGCTTTTTCCCTCGGACATCTCGCGGACGCTTTGCTAGCCGTCGCAGCTATCAGCCTACCACATCCAGACCTACTCGCTCTAGGCGTCTTCTGGTTGTGTTGTTGTTGATGGTAGTTGTTGTGACGGCAGGGCCGAAGTTGCCGCGTACGGTCTGTCTTTATCGCTGTGGTGTTGGCTGCCCAACGTCGGCACCGGAGTGGCCAGGACCACTGCGGCCGGGACCACTGTCACCAGGACCACTCTGGCCGGGATTACCATGGCCGATACTGGATCGGGACCATTGCGGCCAAGATCACTTTGTACACGACCGCCGTGGCCAGGACCCGTCCCAGCAATTTCAACCCGTTCCTTGTCCATCTCAGGTACATTCCATCTGGTCACTACAAACAAACTAGGCAGCAGCGAGGTGAAGCTTGCTACTAAAGCCTCCAGCCCGAGCTACGTCGAGTTTTGACCTATCGAGTCTCAAGATGCGTCAAGCTTTTGGCAAATTTTTGCGTTAACCGGGCAAAATTTCAAAAAAGAGGCTTCAATCTATCCACTAGAAGCAAATGTCAAAGAAATTCACGAGGCTGAACTGATCAGTGACCTCTAAAGTTCCACCTCACCCAACCTCGATGTAGATTCGTCACCATGAATCTGAGAGAAAATATAGTAGTTGATGCACGATTCTTACTCCTACGACCCAGTTATGTATATATTGTTCTTTACATGCCTTCAAATTGCTGTTCTGTCACTAGCATTGAGGATGTCTGGGGCCTCTGCTGGAGCAGAGTGGAGCAGCAAACAATTTTCAGGCATTCACGCACACTTTATAGTATCTTCTTAAAGAAGCACACCACTGTTCTTCACTCCGACCGGCAACGTCGACGTTGTTTGGAACAAAGACTACTTTCATTTGCACATCTCGGCAGCAAGCATGATTGAATAAGTCATCACCAGTCATGGTGCAATAAACAGTCCTTCGTGTAAGTAATTTCTACGAACTTAACTTCATCTTATACACTGTTCTGGGGCGTCTTCAGGTGGGATTTTGATGTGGAACTTGCAGATGTGATACTTGGGCACTACGATGAGAACAGAGGTTTCATGCCAAGGATGCCCATTTTGGTGCTGGAGTGCTCAAAGGAAGTCAACTGGAAGGGGGGCATGCTCAAGACGCTTGAAATTTTTCCGGGGGAATCCTGAAACACACACACCGCTTTCCAGAAGAAATTCAGGCAATTTCACCTTCTCCATAGCCAAAATTTTCAACCACTCCACTTGGCTTCCTCTTCAGCACTCGAGCACCACCAAGATGGACAGACCTGACATTGAACGTCTGTGTTCAACATTGCGCTCAAGCACCACGTACGGGAAGGACTGTACATGTAGTAGGAGACTCCTTAGCACGACCTGTTTCATTACGAGTTCATATAACTTGTGACCCTGTTCATCCGCAGACTCTGCACAACCATCCTGAAAAGGTAAAAAAGCATGCCTGTTAAAGGTGAATTAGTACAGTGGAAACCTCTATCATAGCCGCACTACAACAGTCCGGGAAGAGCTCCCACTGTAAGGGGTGAACATGCTCTTGACGGGACTTCCTGTGCAACGGGAGACATGGTCAAGAACCACACGGTGAGCACGGTTGCCAAACTTGTTGTGTAGTTGCCCCAGCACGCCACGTATTCACTGGTAAGCATGCGCACCCAGCACACAAGAACACGTTCGCAACAAAACTTATAGGTGTCGTTCAGCATTGTATACATATTGTGCATTTCCTTGATTCGAAGTACACTTTATAATGATATCTTCTGACTAGACGGCACCAAACTTTGGATGAAATGCGCCATGGTTGCGCGGGACGGAGACAAAAAAGAATAAGGCCGCACCTGGGACGGACGCGGCAAAGAAGCAGACAGGACAGAGATCACACAAGACAAAGGCTTCAGGTGTACGAGGATCGTGAGGTGATATTCGTCATCTCATTGGTTCTGAAACAAGAACAGTAGCAACGTTAACCAGACGTCAACATACACGAGCGTCACAGCCACAGAACAAGAAAAAAAAGACTCAAGGTGGAAGTCTCGACACGATGCTGCCATCCTGGTGAAGACCAAAAGGCAGCACGGTGCTGGAGGCAGCACCATTGCTTCAAGCAGTCTGGTTTAGCACGGACGAAGCTTCCACCTCCTGACTCAACAAACTGTTTTAAGGAAGAACTTTTAAGGTCCTCAATAGTGCGTTACGCCCGATGTCATTATTAGAGTTAGAACATTGTCACTTCATATCCCCTCCTTATACATGCTTGGACTTACTGCTTGCCACACTTGATGTGGATAAAGAGAAATACGACTCCCATAAGAAGACAGATGGAGCCCACTGCGATATAGGCGATTCCCAAGAAGGGGTTCTTCCCGCCCAGGATGGACGTGGTCGAGAGAATGACTGACTTCGTGCCGCTGAACTGCTTCACTCGGAATCCTGAAAGAAGAACTCACTGTCATAGCAAACGCTGGGGTCTCCATGCAGAACACTCACTGTAGTTTATCTCCAATCTGTATTTTCCCTGGGGCAGACCGTTTTCGTATTCGTCAGTGTGGTTTATCCTCCGGTAGAGCTTCCTGAAGTTGGGCAGCGCCGCCGTCCGCATCCACACGATCAGATCCTCGTTCTGCAAACCGTTGTTCTCGGGATCGTCTGGATCGAGTTCCCAAAGCTCTTTGTGCCAGTCGCGCGGCTTAAGGGTGTCTTTTAAAGCTAGGGATGACGAGTGATCGTGGAGCCAAATCGTCACTTGCTATTGGTTCACCTTTACCTTCTTGGAGGTCTCCCTCTGGATTCTTGAACTTGTACTTCTTGTCCGACTCCCAAGCTATCCCCTTCCTGATGAGCGAGACATTCTTAAAGTCTCCGTTGGGCTGCTCCCGGGACAGCATGATGTCGTCTGAAGTGAGAAAGAAGGTGGAGAGATCCTGTCAAAGCGAAACGCCACGTCAACTCACCTGAGAAGAGGCTGTTGGCGATGGCACCGCAGGGCACGTACTTCTTGTTATCTTGATCGGGGTCGCGGTCGAAGGGTTCGCAGTCGTCCAAGTCCTCGGTGGTGACGTCGCCGCGGAGTTGATTGTCGCTCCTGGACTTGACGTAGCGCCGATGGTTCTGATAGAAGTTCGTCAGCCCGTAATACATGAACACTTCGCCCTGAGAAGGAGAAACACCACCGGTCAGGATGCTGATCAATTTTAGGACAAAGCTCTACTGCAGATACCCTGGACTGCTCATGAATACGTCATCATGAAAGCAGTGCTGTCAGAACTCTGCACTTTGCGATAGGCAGGGGCAAATGGACCGTCTCTAAATTAAGTGCATGAAGATCACCTCCCAATCCTCCTCTAGGTCGAATTCTAAATTGCAAAAGCACTCCGTCTGGCCGCCCTCTGCGTCCTGGACGACGTCGGCACAGGTCGACCCATCGAGGCCTTTGCAGTCCGTGTAGTCGACCTTCAATTCCTTGACGTTGTCGGAGAACCAGAGCATCCCGATTCCGATGGGGATGAAGGCTACGCCGATGACGAAGAAGGTTGGGAGCACCGTGCCAGCCGTCAAGATCGGCTGCCAGGCGGGCAGGCGTTGCTGCTTGAAGGCGCTATCTGCAACATTTGGAGGATCCTCGGTAAGAAAAAGCGCCACTCTCTCACAAAGCAAACAGCGTTCGCTTACCCCTAGGCTTTTTGGACTTTCCGTTGAGTACGGCGTGGTTGTCGTCATCGGTGGCGGCCACCGGGTCCGCGCTCACGGAGTCGATTTCTGCATCCACTCTTGACGTCATGGCGAATGGCCAAATCGGAAGTTCCTTATCAGTAGATCACACACGTGTTACTCATCTCGAAGTGGTGATAGACAGCAGCGAAGGAAGAGGTGTTGGTGACGTCGGTGGCCGCGGCGGCGACGACGACAACGACGACAACGGTGGCGACGACGAGGCCAAGGGAACAATGGTCACCTTTAAGCTAGAGAGGCTTTTTCTTTTGCAGTATCGACAGTACTGCCTGCTTGGCTAACAGAGCTGCCAGACGCTGTGCTCGAAAAGGAACAGAGTGGGCTCCGGCGGGCATGATCATGGGCGCGATCCACGTCATGGCCCTTCATCCCACGCCGAAGGGCGATGGAGACAGAAGGAACAATTTGTTGTTCCATCTTAGGACAAACAAATAAGGCACCAATAAGAAGTGAAAAACCAGAGCCATTGGGTCTGGAACCAGCCAACACCAAAAGGAACCAAGTTGGTCCCTGAACGAACCATCTGCCAGCTCTGTCCGGACTGGACGGGAACATAAACCAAAGGAGGGAAAGAAGACGACCACCTTGCTTTCGAGCGTGGGGAAGAAGGAGGCGGCCGGTGAGGTCTCAAACGAGCTCGAAAGCCTCTCTCCCAGGTGTGACAATGCGTCCGACTCCGCCTCTGAGAGTGCCAGCATCCTTTGCCTTCCCGTTCGAGCCGTACGACATCCAGCGAGACTTCATGCGGGCTCTGTTCAAGGCGCTCGACGGGGGCAAGTTCGGCGTCTTCGAGAGCCCTACCGGTACCGGCAAATCACTGGGACTGATCTGCGGCGCTCTGACCTGGTACCGGGATAAGGAGAAGGCGAGGAGGGACCACTTGGAGGGTGAAGTCCGCGGGAAAGTCGGAGGCGAAGAAGTGGACGACGACGGCGATGACTGGATTGCGTCGGCCGTGAAGAAGAAAAAGGAGGAGGAGCTCCGCGCGGACGCCAAGAAAGAGCTGGACTTCCTCAAGGAACAAGAGGAACGCCTTCTCGAGTTGAAGAGGCACCGCAAGTCCGTGAAAAGGGCTGAGGTGACGCAGAACGAGCGAGAATTTGAGGAACTCTTTCGAGATCTGAAAGAAGTGAGGGAGGCTGTGAGGAGAGAATTGGCGGTTGATGCCTCTGCCTTGAAAGAGGGCGAGGAGGAGGTTATATTGGACGACTACACCAGTGATGGGGAGGATCGCGAGGACGATAAGTGGAAGGACGAGGACGAGGAAAAAGAAGATCATTGCCTCAGGGTGCGATTGTAGTCTTCCTTAAGGTCGATTTGAACATTAGAATAACAGCACAAGTTACTTTTCAGATTTACTACTGCTCTAGGACCCATTCTCAACTTTCACAGTTCGTCAAGGAGGTCCAGAAGAGTCCCTTCGGCAACGACGTCCGGCTGGTGTCGCTTGCCTCCAGAAATATGCTCTGCATTAACGACGCCGTGCGTCATCTTGGGAGCAACAGTCTAGTCAACGAAAGGTAAATAAGCTATCGTTGAACAAGTGGAGGATGTGGGTTCTGACTTTCGTGTCGCTGTACGTTTCACCAGGTGTCTGGAGATGCAGAAGAAGTCGTCCAAGTCGAAGAAGGAGAACGCGGAGTCGAAGCGCAAACGTGGTTCCGGCACTTGCCCCTTCAAAAAGCAGGGCCCCATTGAAACCCTGCGAGATTCCGCTCTCCTCCAGGTGCTGGACATTGAACAGCTGGTGGCCACCGGCCGCAAGCACAAGGCCTGTCCTTACTACGCCAGCCGTCACGCTGTCGCAGACAGTCAGCTCGTCGTGCTGCCCTATAATACCCTTCTTCACAAGCCCACTCGGGAAGCAGTGGGCATCCGACTGGCCAACTCGGTGGTGATCGTGGATGAGGCGCACAACCTGTTGGATACCCTAGAGCACATCCACAGCGTTGAAGTGAGCGGGAGGCATCTCTGCCAAGCGCACAGTCAGCTGGCCCAGTACAAGGAGCGCTATCAGTCAAGATTGAACGCAAAGAACCTTCTGTACATCAAGCAGATCTTGGATACGTTGTCCAGGCTGTTGAAGGTGTTGGGAAGCAAGGCCGGAAGGGACCCAGACCTCCCTCTTGAAACTAAGAAAGAGTCCGCTGTGGCTCTCGTCGATCCCATGGAGCTCATGGTCGAGGCCGAGATCTACAACCTTGGCATTCCAAACCTCATTCGGTACATGCAAAAAAGCAAGATTGCTCAAAAGCTACACGGATTTGCAGAAAAGTACCAGGACACAGTGTCTGTACACGAGCCCGTGAAGCAGAAAGGTGCTCAGGCATTCATACAGAGCCTGAAGAACAAGACCAGCAACGTCGACTCTCCGCCCGTGCAGACAAAACCCGCGTCTGAGGACAGTCGAAAGAACAAGGTGCGATCTCCTCTGCCGATTATAGCTGAGTTTCTCCAAGCCCTCTCAGATCCGGATCCTTCAGCAAAGGCCAAGGTGCTCAAAACGGCCGGCGCCACGTTAGGCCAGAGTTCCCTGAAGTACTGCCTCCTCAACCCAGCCTCCAAGTTCAAGGACTTTGTGGACCAGTGTCACGCCATCATAGTGGCCGGCGGCACCATGCAGCCGGTGGCGGAATTCGAGAACAGACTCTTTGCGTCGGCAGGCGCTGACCCCGACCGAATCGTCCGCTTCAGTTGCGGGCACGTCGTTCCCAAGGAGAATTTGCTACCTATGGTCTTTGGAACGGGCCCGGCTAGCCGAACTCTCAACTTCTCCTTTGAGTACAGATATCAAGCCCAGCTTCTTGACGAACTGTACGGCGTCCTGTCCAACGTGGCGAGGTTGACTCCCGGTGGGGTCGTCGTCTTCTTCCCGTCCTACGAGTACGAGGACCGCGTTTTTAAGCACTTTTCCTCCAAAGACTTTCTCGTTAACCTCGAAAAGAAAAAGAGGGTGCTGAGGGAGCCTAAAAAGTCTTCAGAGCTTGACGGCGTCTTGCAGGAGTTCTCCAGGAGCGCCCGCGTGGGCAATGGGGCCATTTTACTCAGCGTCGTGGGGGGTAAGATGAGCGAAGGCATCAACTTCAGTGACGACCTTGGCCGGTGCGTGGTGATGGTCGGGCTGCCATTCCCCAACTCAAAGTCTCCAGAACTGAAGGAGAAGATGCAGTTCCTGGATCAAAGTGTAGGCAAAGACGCGGGCAAGGAGTACTACGAAGACCTATGCATGAAGGCTGTGAATCAATCGATTGGGAGAGCTATCAGACACCGAGGCGACTACGCCTCCATCCTGCTGGTGGACCAGCGCTATCAGAAGCCGTCTATTCAGAAAAAGTTGCCTGGCTGGATCAGGGATCAGGTGGTAGCACCAGAGAAGTTTCCTCAAGCACTCGTCGCCATCAAGGACTTCTTCAGAGCAAAGCAACAGTCGTCCCAATGACCTCCACAACTTAGAAACGTCAGTATTGGTGCTGTTCTTATGTAGTAAAAGCATACTTCAAGAACTTCTTTGTCCCACTTGCTCACTTTTAAGTTCTGAGACCTCCTCGTCCGGGATGCCTTTTACAAGTCTCTCAGGCTGCCGGCGCTGTCGGTCTCAGCGATCCTAACCGTCAAATTTAGCTGTCGACAGCGAACCTGTCGTGAACGTCACTCCTTTTGAAACGGATTGATCGCGTCGCTCGTCTTGCACCTGCACTACCTTACATGAGTCGTCCGGCGTCCCGAAGGTGTACGTAGTAATGCGCCAACTGCGCCGACGACCCGGATGACACATTTGGTGTTTGCGAAGGCAACGACGCTGGTCACGAGTTTCTTTCTCTCCTCCTCAACGCAGTCAGCGCTACTGTGGCTCTAACTCTTCATTGCACGGTTTTAGAGAGTGCAACAGGAGATCCGCCGAATGTGGCCAGATTCGCCGTACAGGACTAGCGGCTCTTGATAGACTCCTCGGTCCTGGCCGGAGGACGACGCCGTTGCCATGGACGCCACGCAACCGATGGAAGTTCTCTCGGGGACGGCCGGCGACGAGATCGACGACGACTACGTCGATGAGAATGCGTCAGTTCTCTACGCTTCACTGACAGTGGAAAATGACGCCGAGACGGGCGGGCCCCGGACCTTCTCTGTCTTCGGCGGTGAGAGCAAGATCGGCCGCGATCCAGACGAGTGCCACATTGTCATCAGGAATAAGGTGAGCAGAGAATGAGGCAAGTGTTTGGCGCGCTCTCCCGAACTCGTTGATATCGCTTCAGACTCTCTCGAGGGTCCACGCCATTATCGACATCGATGACCTGTCCTCCATGACGATCCACGACAACCACTCACTCAACAAGACCTTCAGGAACGATTTGCAGTTGAAGCCGGACGTCCACTACGCGTTGGAAGGAGGGGAACTCCTTTCGATGGGCGAAGTCAAGCTCAGGTTCACCATCGCCAAGAAGCAAGATGAGAAGGCTGCTGAGAAGAAAGAGGAGGACGCGACGCTGGCCATTAAAGGTAGGCGGAGTGAGCAGTGATAGCGACAACCAGCATTATCATCCCATCTTTCCTTTTCATGGCCCATCGTAGAGACGTCGCCAGAGTCCCGAAAAGGTCCTTTTCTGGTCCCAGAGACTCCGGCACCGACTAAAGGGTCCGAGAACAACTCGACGACCTCTTGTCAAGAGAAAAAGACTTTCTCCGCCATCGTCCCAGACTCGCCCAACTCCCCTGACCGTTCCCGGGCCGGCGAGGAAGAGGACGACGCCCCTGCTGATGTTTCATTTGTGGCTCCCTTGGGTGCCAGTAGCACTCCTCGGAGGCAAGAGCCAGTTCCAGCGAAGAAGGCCAACATTTTCGAGGCAGAGACGCAGCACATCACAAACCTATATGACCAGGAAACGCAAGCTATTGCGGAGGAGAATGGCGAGGACCAGAAGTCTGTGGGTCTCAAGGAGGCCAAGAAGATCCCTCCAGCCGAAACTCAGGCCTTCACCCCTGCAGAAAAGATCCAGAAACCCAATAAAGAGGAAGAAGACAAAGCAGAAACAGTTCCTGAGGTCAAAGAACCAGGCATTAAATCCGGTGATAGCGCAGTGCCTAAGCAGCAAGCTAAGTCTGAAGATGCATTGGCGGTAGAATCCCCCCTTGACGATGGGCAGAATGTTTCCATTGAGGAGCACGTCGAAAACAGCGACCTTGACAAGAGCGATGCGGACCTTGACAAGAGCGATGCGGACCGTGATCCTGGCAAGTCGACTCCACTAGAAGATCTTGCTACGACAGTTGTGCTGCCTCAAGACGAGGAAGACGCTGAGGGCGAGGATATTTTTAGCGCTTGTACCCAAGAGACAGTGAAGGAGGTAGACGATACGCTGAAAATCGAGGGAAACGAGTCGGACTCATCGGAAGATCTGCTTTCAATCGAGAAGACGAAACCAAGCGAGGTTGGAGAAGTACAGGAAGCGGCAGATAAGTCCTCGGTTGGCTCAGACTCGTTTTTCGCTACTCCAGTTAAAAAACCCTTGGAGAAGGAGAAAGAACACGACGATACTTTAGATGAAGCCCCCACCCAGTTGTTGCTTGACAACGTTGAAGATGTCAGCATTGCAGACGAAAAAGAAATCGTCTGCGGGAATGATAAGGAAGACATTGTCGTCTCGAACGAAAAGGAAGACAATGGCATTGCGGACGACAAGGAAGACAATGGAATTGCGGACGACAAGGAAGACATTGGCATTATGAACGAAACAGACGATACCGGCATTGTAAGCAAGAATGATGATGTCGGCAATGCAAGCAAAACAGAAGATATCGGCAGTGCAAGCAAAACCGAGGACATCGGCAGTGCAAGCAAAACGGAGGATATCGGCAGTGCAAGCAAAACCGAGGATATCGGCAGTGCAAGCAAAACCGAGGATATCGGCAGTGCAAGCAAAACAGAAGATATCGGCAGTGCAAGCGAAACAGAAGATATCGGCAGTGCAAGCAATAATGATGTCAGTGCAAGCAAAAATGATGTCGTCAGTGCAAGCGAAAAAGAAGATATTTGCAGTGCAAGCAAAAAACAAGATATCGGCGGTGCAAGCAAAAAACAAGAGGGTGGCTCTGCCGACAAAAACGAAACCTTGGGTACCCCTGAGATCATCCAAGATCTTCCGAAGCTGGAGGTCAACTCGACAGAAACTCCACATGCAGAGAACTCCCCTGCCGAGGACGTCAAAGATGGCGTTGAAAAGAAAAGGAATGATTTGTCGCCCTCTGGAGCAAAAGACACCTCCTCGTCGGACTTGGACGAAAATCTTGACGACACAAAAATTCAAGACAAAACTGACGAGTCCGACGACGAAGTCATCCCGAGTTCACAGAAAAGCAACGTTCTTGAAGGCACAAACTACGTCAAAGTCGACATGGAGCTGACCGAGCCAATGCCGACAACGACGAAAGGTTCATCTTTCTCGCCACAGGCTGTCATGTCGCCTATCCTGAAACCTAGGAGAGGGGAAGCGACTAAAGTCACCGACAACGACAAAGAGCTCGTCGCCAACTCCGACAGGGCCAGAGTGGACTCTGAACAAAAAAGCATGTCTGCGAGTGTGCAGGAGAAGGAGAAGCCCAAGGAGTCCTCCTTCCTTAGCTTCAAGAAGAAAATCATTCGTAGGACTCAGACTTCTCTCCAGTCGGAGACAGATGAGACGGTCTCAACTGCAGACTCCGAGAGCACCAATCACGACGAGGATATCCTGGAAAGCAACGCCAGCAGTCCCAGCAAGTCTCCGGAGAAGGACCTGAGAAGTAACTCTCCTTATAGCGACCCACTTGATCTTCCTTGTACTCAAGAGATCGCCACGGCGCTGTCGTCCTCTACAAGGCCGCCCCCGTCGCATCCAGAAGGCACTGAGGAGCAAGAGAAGGACGAAAGTGTGGACAGTAAAGTGGACCTTACGTCTGCCAAAGCTCCGGCCTTAGCCAGTGAAGGCAAGGTGGAAGAAGTGGTCAGCAGCGAGGACGAGTCCAAGTTGGTTATCGACGAGAGTGCAGTAGAACGACCAAAAAAGTTGTCCAGGGCCAGCCGCGAAGCTGGAAAGGCCAAGGTCCCTGCCAAGAAAGAGCCCGTACCTCAAGTCCAAATCAACGAGGCGGATAAGAAGGCCCCGCCGAAGATGCCTGACGTGCCTAAGAAACCTGCAGAAGAGGCTGCACCTGGAAAAAAAGAGTCTGGCACTGTTGAAGTGAGACGCTCGACGAGACCGACAAGACGCTCTACCCGACTGACAGCCGATTACGTGACCTCGCGAGAGGAGCTTAAGAAACCAGAGAATACGAGGAGTGCCAGGAAAGTGGCCGTGGCCAAGGAAAGAAAGGATGCAGTTGCGGTCAAGAAGAATGCCTCGTTGTCGCCGTCCCAACCGCCATTGTCTTCACCACAGCGGGCAGGCGGGGTCCGGAGCCGCTACTCCAGAAAAACCTCCACCCCCGCCGCTTCCACCGCCCCCGCCGCCTCTCCCGCCGCCTCTCCCGCCGCAGGCACCGTCAAGAAAGAAAAAGATGCAACTATTGACAAAAAGAATGTTCTCAACCAGCCGTCCCAGCCGCCGGTGCCTTCTCCAAAGCAAGCAGGTGGTCCCCGGAGCTCCAGGAGAGCCGCCGCCTTAGCTAGGAAGGCAAAAGATGCAGTGACTGACAAGAAGAATATCCCTAACCAGCCGTCCCCGCCACCGGTGCCTTCACCTCAAGAATCCAGGCGACTCACCCGGGGTCGCGTTGTCAAAGCAACCGTCAAGGTGGAACAGGAGGAAGAGATTCCAGTCCCGACGACCAGCTCAACATCATGGAGGAGCAAGGTTGATGGTGCTCAAAAGATAGCCGGAGCAGCTGATACAAAGAAAGAAGAACCTATCAAAACTGTTGAAGTGGAGGCAGAAGAGCAGAAGTTGCCCTCCGCCAAGCCAGCCAAAAGGAGTCGAAACATGGGGGATCGCGAAAAAGAAAGTTCCCCCCCACCAGCCAAAAGGTCCACGCGGAAGATGATCGTCGTGAAGACCGAGGTGGTGGAGACGACGTCCCCTCGCAGGAGGTCGAGACGAAAAGAAGTCGTGACGCCGGAAGTGGAGAAGAAAGAAGAGAAGAAGTCAGTTCTACCGCGGAAGAGGGGGAAAAAGTCAACTTCTGAAGTTTTAGCCAAGGTGGCCAAGGGGGAGAAGGATTCGTCAGTGGTCCAGGGGAGCAGGAGGCGCTCGACCAGGTCCCTCCTGGGAAGACAAGTGAGTGACCAATTCTTCAGTTTTGGTACCGAGAACCAGTTGACAAAATGTAAATCTGTTCCCTAGGACTCGTCCTCGTCTCTGAACACGTCGACCGTCAGCGACGCGTCTACCTCCAGCTCCTGTTCGCTGCGGAAGAAAGGGGGCCTGAAGCCCGTCGTCATGTTCACGGGCTACAACAGTACAATGGTACGTTTTGAGTCGGTTTTGCGCGCGCACTGGTGAAAGCACTCACATCTTGACGATGTAGGACAAGAAGTTCGTGACGGACTTGGGAGGCAGCCTGACGGAGGACCCGACCGAATGCACAGTATTGGTGACTGACAAAGTGAGGAGGACCGCGAAGTTTCTGTCCATGGTGGCCAAAGGCATCCCAATAGTAAAACCTACTTGGCTGCAACTCAGCAAGGAAACAAAAAGCTTTCAAGGTATCTTCACGTCCATGCATGCAAGACGGAGTTGGCCGTCTAGAAAGTCCGACACTGAGTTTTCTCCCATCCAGATCCTTGGTGTCACCTGGTGGAGGACGAGAAATCTGAGAAGAAGTGGGGATTCAACCTCAGGACCACTTTGAAGGCGTCCGCGAAATCCCCGCTTCTAACAGGGTTCAAGGTGTTCGCCACCGAGTCGGTGAAGCCACCACCAAATGAGCTGAAAGGTGAACCATCAATCCTCTCCTGGTGCTCTCGTCTCAGTTGGAGCATCCTCATTGCTGACTCCGAACTTTCTTCATTGCAGAAATCGTCAAGTTCGCCGGCGGCTCGTGGCTGGAGACGCTACCGTCCAAGACCCCTACGGACGTGATCATCGTCTCGTGCCAGTCTGACAAGCCGGTGCGAGCCTTATCCAAGAAAAAAGCCGAACTCACACTCTACAGCACCGAGCTGCTGCTGTCCGGACTGCTCACGTACCACCTAGACTTTAACGCGCACATACTGCATTTGAGCAACAAGTGATGAAACGCCGCTGAGTGCATAAAGAGTAAAAACGGTTACATGTACAGTACAATGTCACAAGTAGGCTGCAACCTCCTGATGAAAGCGTTGAAGGGGAACATTTCGACCTTAATGTTTCAAGATTACATAGATGATAGCTTTTGTCGTCGCTGTTGGACTAAAGTAGTATCTTAAAGCTATGAGCTCTGCACTTCTCCAGCTCCTATGAAATTAATATGACGTACTATACTGTAAATCATATTGTACTTGTCCTCTAAAGAATGAATATACATTGCTTGCAGAAACACTTCTAACGTCTCGCACAGGTTGGACGCGACTATCGAGACCTCATCTACACCTAGGAAGAGTTGTTTTTCGCCTCCTGCTCCTGTCTCTCGATAACTTTCCAGGCAGGCCCTGGATCGTCGGAGGTGAAGGAGTCCAGCCCCTTCCACTTCCAGTGATTGGGGTTCGACAGGCTGACGGTATCGTTCTTGTTCGATGCAGTGAGGTTATATCCGTAGTCGCAGGACACCTTGTGCGCCAAGGCGAACAAGCTGCCAACGGTAAGAATGAGACCGGCGCCGCCCAAGCCATCTGTAAGAAGGAGAGTGTCTTGGAGGTCATGGCTGTGTCAGCTGGCAGCCAGACAGGAAACTCACAGCAACGAGCCCAGATCGTGGCGGGGGCGATGGTGGCGGCCGGGAAGGTCCACGTGGCCTCGTTGTGGTTGTGGAAGAGACGCTCACTCATGAGGCCAAACAAGTCCCTGGCTGCCATGTAGGAGAGAGCGCAAGCGGTCGTCGGCACGATGAAGTACATTGAGCGGGCGACCATGACTCGAGGCGAAAGCGGTTTGGCTAGCGCGATTGTGTCTAGGGTGCTGTAAAGGGCCCCTGGAATCGGAGTACGGCGGCTTGATCAGGCTCTAGGTTCCTTTTTTTTTTTTAATCTTACCCAAGAGGAACGCCTTCTTCCCGATGATGTAGTAGCGCTTGCCGACCGGGTTACTGGCTATGAAGCTCTGGTACGGCTTGAACGGGTCGGTGTCCGTGATGGCATTGGGGTACCCCTTGTAGATACGCAACGGCTGGTAGGCGAACGCGAAATGATTGTCATATGTCATGAGCGGACGCCATGGATTCGGGTGCTTGGAGTCGCCGTTCAACACCATGGCGAAGATGTCGACTTCGACACCTTTGGAAAGGTTGCTGCTGCTACTGCTGCAGCTGCCGTCGTCCTCTTGCTTGTTGTCGCGCTAGGTGACGTCCGTAGTTTGTGTGCAGCCCACAGGACACGGCAGCTACTGCCGAGTTCGACTTCAGCAGCCGCTGACTGCGCTGCCAAGCTGAAGCAGAATTCAACATGGCGGCCCTAGTGGACGGTCAGCAAGTGGCGGGACTTTTAAACGTCGCGAACGTCGGAGAAGTGTTCGTGCAGTCGACCTGCAGACAAAGTACAGAGTTGTTGACGGAGGATATCTGACGGAGCCTGTACATGTGTCCAGGACGAGTACTCACGTTGCACAAAAACAAAAAAAGAGCCTGAATGGACTGCTAATACTTCCTTATTGTTATTAATCATACAGTCCGCAATACACTTTGATGCAATGATACTTCAATATAGCCTAGCTTCTAGCCCAATGTTAAGTCCGTGATCTTGTAAACAATCAGATAATGAAGCCAGAAACTGCCCAAAATCCGTTACAAAAGTAGTCGATCTTTACTCCTTTTTATACACAAACTCACCCTGTGCAAAGAGCGTTTGAGGACTTCTCCTTGTTTCGCACCCTTGAACAAAAGGTGCAGCAAAGTCTCAGTCACACAAAGTACTCAAGACCACTTTTTCTCTGTCATTGCTGATGAATAGATATGTTTTTGGCCACTTCCCAGCTTTTTCTGTCTCTTTGACTATGTTTTTTATTTACACAGTTAATAGAGACACTTGTTTATAAGAGACAAAACTCGCAGTCCCAAAGTGTCTCCAATAAGCGTGTTCCACTGTGTCTAGAAGATTTCTCAGAATTGAGGGTCCTCAGGTCCGAAGAATACCCATTCGAGGACTCTAATCGGGGTTGTCTGGTTCACAGAGTGGTGATGCATTAGGAGAAGCAGCAGGGATTAACTTTTCAGCTGCAAGGGTGGCTCCAAACACAACGCTGAAGGATGAAGGCATCACGGAAAAAGTCCTGACCAGCTGGTCATTGATCAGTCATGTCTGTTTCATGGTATAAAACGGGTGACGGTGTCACGGTGAGAAGATAGCAGAGGGACGAATGAATGCAAAATAAGACTTGAGTCTGCGTCATGACTTTTTGTACCGCCACGTCAGATGGCGATAATGTAACTCTTCCATGTCCACGCAGCAATCTGCAGAGAAACGCATGGACCGGTATTAAGACACGTCCCATTCGTCGTGTCACAGACTGCTGAAGAACACGGTGGCAACTTCTGGCTCGATTTAACTGCTCCTCTGAATCATAGGAAGATAATCTATAAAAAATTATGATTAGCTCCTCTTCGGAGTCTTGCCAAGACGTAGTGATGTCAACGGGACTCGATCCAGTCTCTTGAAGGTCCTCGTCTCAAGTCAGTATTGCCACGTAATGCGAATTCACGTCTCTCCCATCCTTTCGAGCAGCTGCAAAAATATACCTCCCGCCTCAGCTTGGTCTGGGCAGACGAGGTTTGGACCGTTTGTATGTGCTGCTCCAGCCTCAACGCCACCTCAGTGGGCCTCCTCAGCTGACTCGCCAGCAGAAGCACCGTCAGTGATGTTCAGGCCGTGCGCCCTGCGAACAATACGCAAAAGAACAAACGGATAGTCACCCTGCCCTCCTCCGCGACCAGGTCCCTGTGCACAATAACAGTCTGGAAGAGCGCAGTGCAGTTTGATTTGGTCACCGCGACGTATTCCTCGCAAGGATCGGCCGTCTACTCAGCCATGTTTCGTGGCTTCAATGGAGAGTATCGACGTCGCCCTGCTGTCAGCATCGGCGGCGCCAGCGCCAACAAGAAGGAGACCAAGGAGCAGTTTGTCAAGAGGGTTCAGGAAGAGCGAAAGAGACGCCAGGTAGAAAGAACCTTTCTGAGCTTTAACTTTGGTTGACGACACACGTAACAACGTGCGCATTGCGTTCTTAGGATGATCGCTTGCGAACAGAGAGCTCCACGCGCATCCAAAAGTTTTTTCGCGGACACCTTGGTCGAGTGCGGTGTCGACATCGATGGCGCCAGGAGTTCGACGAGCTGCGCCAGACATCGGCCGGGAAACTGGATAGCCTCGAGGCCGCGGAACCGCTAGCTGTGCGGATCGGCTTCTTCTTTTCCCCGTCACTGGACAGGGAGAGATTGGTGAGTGCCGACTGTAGGGTGTCTCCTGGAAGGCAGCGTTTAACTCGTCTTTTTCCTCAGGTCTGGCTATGCAGCAAATGCGTGATGCTGAAGGAGCGCCTCCTCAAAGAGTTGTCAGAGAGCTGTTCCCTCTGGAGATTTCGCGTTTGTCGCCTGATGGAGCTGTGCCTGCGCTTCTTTGCCACTTTGACCAAGGAAGACAACCTGGGACCTCTCCTCCGAGTCTTCGAACTCGCCAACGAGTCTTCGCCCCTGTTTGTGCGCCAACTGGTGCTGGGACAAAACGATTACTTCGGCGCCCTGCGTGTTCTCTGCGACAGCCGGATCCCTCCACCCTTGGAGGAGACGGAAGTTGCACAAACTCCCATGGCGGAGGCTATAGCAGTCATGCTCCTGAGGCCGTTCGCACACGTGAGCGACAAGGACGACGTGGAGTACAGGCGTCACATGAGGAAGAACCTGTGTCACAGTTTCTTCTCCAGACCGTTTTCGCCACAGGTCCGCCTCTTCATCCTGCCTTTTCTAGCTCACTCACAATACTCTGTCGACGCGTATGTCTCCCTGGAAGATGTGGACCATTCCTGTCAATCTTCTCCGTGGCTTCTGTTTTCCTACTTGAAGATTGCCCAAGCTAACATAAGTAAGCACAATATGAGTATCTTCCGTGTTGTCATTGGGATGTATCACTGTTTTGCTGCGGACATTTCATGTGCATGTATTGATGGCCCTTTGCTTTTCAGATCGTGCTGACGACCTCCTTGTGAGCGAACACATCAAAGTGTTGAGTTTCCTGTCTCGGGAGCTGTCAAAAGGCGGCTGCTGTGCGAACACTGACGACGAGGACGAGGACGAGGATGACCAAGGCGACGTCGGGCCCAAACTGTTCTCCAATGTCTCACCCGATGTGCAGTCTGTGCTTGTGGACAGCGTGGAGCTTTTAAACTCGAGTTCGGTAGTGTCTCGATTGTCGGCAGTGGCGGAGTCGTCATCGGACCCCTCTGTGTTGTCGTCGCTCTTCCACGTGTGTCACGATCTTCTGCTGTCAGAGAAGATGGCCATCCACCGATACCGGCTCTTGCACACTCTGGCGTTCCGTCCTACGGTGATTCAACGAGCGTGGAACTTTATCCTGAATGCAAAGCAGGAGGTGACGCACGGAAAGCCCATTTCTCTGGTCACAGTAAGTGTCATCATCAAAACTCGTGACTCCCCACCTAGATACATGTACGTCATTTACATACATGTTGTACATCGACAGGTTCTGAGCAAGGGACTTCCTCTCTCTTCTGCTGAGCAATCTCGCCTCGTGCCCCTCGTTGCTGTCTTCTCGTCGCTGTTGGGGTATCTGCTCGTCACGGTCCACGACACGGAGTTCTACGGCGGAGGAGACTGGATGCCATTCAGACTTAGAGAGCTGCCGCCAATGTCTTTAGTCCTCCGGGATCTGGCATTGGGACTAGTGCAGTTGGCTTTCCCAGAGTCCAGACCTACTGTCAGACCAGACTATCAGAAGGTGGTCCCCGAGTCAGCTCAGCAACAAGAGAAGCAAACTACCAAGCTGTGGGGTCATCTCTTCAATAAAGTTGTCAAGCTGGTGCACCAGTTATACGCCAGAGACACCAGGCGTCAGTATTGCCCGGATGGACACTGGATCTGCTCAGACATCGTGTTACCTGTGGACCGCGCTAATCAATTCTCCTTCAGGCGCTCAGGGGTTAGGCAGTACAGACCCTTTCAGAGCTTCAGAGTCTTTACGCGGCAGGAGCTGGGTGAGTGTGGAACAGTGACACCTTACTGGCATACCTCGTACTCTATTTCGTGAGTCCTTGGTGGGAGGCTGCATAAGGGTCATGAACTAAATAACTCACCCCTGATAGTGGTGGGGGCGGCCCCCTCCACACCAAGTTGTCCCACTTCATCTCGGAGATGTCGTGTAATCAAATCGTCCCACTCATAAGAAATGCTTATTGGATAGAGTGCAGAATTCGCTGCTTTTCTCTAGAGGAGGAAGGACCGCCCTTGTCCACCAAGGAGATTCGTTTGGCCACCATACTGCGCGAGCTCCCCTATGCCATAGCCTTTCCGCAGAGGGTGATCGTGTTCAGTAACCTCGTCAGTAAAGACAAGGAGGAGAACCAGCCGGACCGCGTCCAGTACATGCAGGGCACGTCCATCAACATAACAGTCAGAAGAACCTACATCTATGAGGACTCGTTCGAAAAATTGTCCCCGGAGAATGGTGAGCAAGTTGGAAACGTGCGTATCAGAGACGGTGTCCGTGTTATCGACGCGTTCTTATAGAGCCGAACTTGCGGTATAAGATGCGAGTACAGTTGAAGAACCCTGCTGGTCTTGAGGAGGCTGGTATTGATGGTGGGGGACTCTTCCGGGAGTTTCTCACTGAGCTGCTGAAGACAGCCTTCGACCCGAATCGGGGGTTCTTCAGGATCACAACCGACCAGCAGTTATATCCAAATCCTTCAGTGCAGAAGATCGAGTCTAAATTCATCCCGCATTACTTCTTCATCGGACGAATGCTCGGCAAGGTGATTCCGAGCGTTCTGGTCAAGTGCATCATGACCAAGAGCTCTTATGCGTGACTTCTTTCAGGCAATCTACGAGAGTCATTTGGTGGAATTACCACTGGCGAGCTTCTTCCTGTCAAAGTTGCTCGGACAAGTGAACGCGGACATCGACCATTTGTCATCTTTGGATCCTGAGCTTTACAAGAATCTATTATATCTCAAGGTAATGATACCATCACGTACCTTCACCTTACGAGGGTGTCTTATTGTGTCCCTTTTGGTAGAATTACGAAGGGAACGTTCAAGGCCTTGGTTTGGACTTCACCATTGTCAACGAGGAAGTCGGTCAGACAACTGTGGATGAGTTGAAGCCGGGGGGAGCAGAGATTCCTGTCACGGAGCTCAACAGGATCGAGTACATTCATCTGGTGGCGGACTACAAGCTCAATAAGCAGATCAGGGCGCAGTGCAACGCCTTTCGGTACGAATATCCCCACTGATCTGAATGACACGTGATTAAGTACGTTTGCTTTGTTTCCTAGGGAGGGTCTCAGTGATGTCATCAACTTGGACTGGTTGCACATGTTCAGCTACCGTGAGCTGCAGACGCTGATCTCCGGGTCAGAATCTGCCATCGACCTCGACGACCTGATGGCTCATTGCAACTACAGCAACGGGTTCAGCATTGACCACCAGACAATACAAGACTTCTGGCAAGTTGTGAGAAAAATGAGCGAACAAGACAAACGCGCCTTGCTCAAGTTCGTCACGAGCTGCTCCAGGCCGCCACTATTCGGGTTTAAGGCAAGATAATCACGACGCTTGAGAGTAGTTTGAAGTTGCATCTAACTTGCTTATTAAATTCTTAGGAACTGATTCCTCCTTTCTGCATCCAAAATGCCGGCGACGACGAGTCCCGGCTGCCCACGGCCAGCACCTGTATGAACCTGCTGAAGCTGCCACAGTTTAAGGACAAGGACACACTCAGGACCAAATTATTGTACGCCATAAAATCCGGTGCCGGATTTGAACTGAGTTGAAATCAGAATGCATTCATGGTCCGAATTGTACTGCAACTCAACAGTCCTCTAATAACAATTGCAAGAGGAGTTGTCATTCAGGGATGCTCATCGTGTCAGCTTCGACCTCATGACTCTTGGGTGCTTTCCGCTTTCACGAATGCTGCCCTTCCTCGACCCTCCGCGACGAACTCTTTGGTTGCGTAGAACCAGGGTCCCATCTCAGTGTTTTGCAGGAGATCCTGACAAGTGGTGGAAAGACATTTGTGAGGACTGCACTTTATCCCTCAAGATCCCTGTCACCTGGAAAGCCTGGCATCCCTCGATGGCACTGAGATATCCGTAAACTGCCAAGTCGGCCAAGTTGGGAGTCTTTCCGCCCAGGAACTTCCTCCTCTTCCTCCTCAGGTTCATCACCCATTTGTCACAGTCGTTGTAAAGGGACTGCCTCACGTCCTTCTTTAGGCCGTATCGTCGCTTTAGACGCTTGCTGAGGAAATACATGGCGGCCGCACCAACGTAAATCACCTGAAGGTAGTTCAATATCGTCATGTAAATCAAGCATCAACGTCACTTGGTGTAGGCCTACCAAGTATCGCTCCCAAGTAGCAAAATTCTTGTCCCACTCCCCTACTTTGTCGAACCAGAGAAAGGACTCCAAGGCTTCGGAGGGTGTGCGGTACACATTGGGGCTGCAATATGTGACTGAAATGAGAACATGTTGACTTGACCGCCTCTCCACGGCTTACCTCAGCTTATGCACGAGCGAGTCGTCCGCCCATCTCCTCCAGAGCCTCTCGTCGTATATATCGTCTTCGGACTTTCCGACCAGTTTGACGGGGTCGCCACGAAACATAAGCGCGTACTTGTTTTCAATGTCGGCCTTTTCCTTAAAGCTGTCCTCGGCGTCGATGAAGCGGCTCTTTGGATAGAACTCCAGCAGACGGGCCAGATCTGAAAGGAGGGTCAATATGGAAAGCATTAATCGAGATCATGATTGCATGCCAAGCTTGAGGGATACCTTGTGATCTGTCATGAAGGTAGCTGGTAAAAGCGGACGTGATGAGACTGCTGTCATTGATCTGGAAGATCTTCCCGTCCGGAGACTCCGCCACGAGGATCGGAACCTTCCTATACTTGGACCAGGATGTCTAAAAGAAAAAGCAGCGTCCTCGTTTACTGCTGGCAGTGTGGACTCTTCTCCAGCTTTTTCAACTTTACCTGCTTTCTGGTGACAGAGTTGACTTCAACGACGTCATAATCGAGTCCACAATAGTCAAGCAAGGCCCGAACTTTACAACAGAACGGACATGTCTGGAACTGGTAGAGCGTCAGCTTGAGCCCGGTGAAGTCTCCTCCTGGCCGACGCACCAGTCGAGACGGTTCTATGGCAGGAGGCGCCTGGGACAGAAGGAAATCCTTCGGTGATGAAACCGGGTCATTCAGTATCTGAGAGAGGGCGAAGAAGAGTTACAGAAGAAACGGTCCATTAAAGTCGCACTAGCTATGACCTCTACCTGCTTCTTCGACTGCTCTGCATTCCTCTCTGTCTCTTTGTAGAACAGATAGGCGCCAAGGGACACGCTGACCACGACTGCCAACAGAATAGGTTGCTCTCTGGACTGCGCCATCATGTTCATGAGCGACATGGAGCGGCTTCCAGAAGCAAAACGCGGAGAAAAAGTCCATGCTTTATCGACACCTCGGTGCTGCGAGAGAACACCGAAGGGTCTTGACCCTTGAGCAGAAAGGAACCGGATGGCGCCGGGCGCCAGAATCCTGCAGGACACAGGTCCTCTCAGCGCCAGGATCATTCCGGCCATGATCCTTCTCGCCCGTTCCACGCCCAGGCGCTGAAGTTTTAGCCGAAACTCACGTTGTTGTCTTTTCGTTCAGAGAGCACTTGGCTTGAATAAGGAATGCCAATGCAAAACAAACAGCTGTCACTTTTATCAATAGTATTCTCTGCTTCTATCACAGCCGTGTCTTCCCTCATGGGAGTCATTCCGCTGTCGGTCACAACACAGCTCCTTAGGTTAGCTTAGGTGATGTCCTGTTATGTTATGTCATGTTATGTTGGTAAGATGACGCTGAGGTAGCATGTGGCAGCCCTGACCAAGAAACAGCTGGTTTTTAAGCAACCACAAGTGATGCCAACGAGTCGTATTCTTATGACCGACCATGGTCATGAGGACCATAGGTCCGAGTTTCCAGTTAACAACAGACGTCTGGGGTCAAAACCAGTGACTTTCTGCAACTAATAAATAAGAACAGAGAAAAGAGATTTCAGATATCATTTTTATTACGCTTCCCATGGATCGAGGCTTCCATGAAGGATAATGTCTCAATTCCTGCACGTGCACATAGCCTCCATGAAACTAACCTCGGCTGGGCTCAAACTCATATCTGTGTCTCTATGGCCAGCACTGCTGCTTTTTGGGGCAATATGAGTCCTGACAGGCGGCCTCCCTGAGCTGTGTTCTGTTGGAACCACAAGAAAAGTGCCTCATCAACTTCCATGTCCTTCCCCGAACGTTACCTTTTTCTTCTTGTGTTTCTGTTTTGGTCAAACTTGGTGAGAAGTTCACCTCTTATTGAGATGGCTAACTTGGGACTCGGGGATCCTACGCATCCACGGTATGAATATCCTCGTCTTGTAAACTTATGTGCTGGATCTTAGTTCTTGGCAAAGTCGCAACTAGGGCCTCTGCACCGTCTGGACCAAAAAAGGTGAAACGTAAATCCAGTTCCTGGATCTTAGTACTGGGCAAAGCTGCAGCTAAGGCCTTTGTGCCTTTAAGGCCAATGCTGTTCTGAGATAAACTTAGCAACAAGATCATGGTCCTGGGCAAAGCTGCAGCTAAGGCTTCTGTACCTTCTGAACCAATTCGATTGCCTGATAAGTTCAGCTGGTGGATCTTAGTACTTGGCAAAGCTGCAGCGAGGGCTTTTGCGCCTTCTGAACAAATTTGATTGCCTGACAATTTAAGCTTCTGGATCCCAGTACTTGGCAAAGCAGCAGCTAAGGCTCTTGCTCCTTCTGAACCAATTCTGTTGTAAGCTAAGTTCAGCTGGAGGATCTTCGTACCTGGCAAGGCTGCAGCAAAGGTCTTTGCGCCTTCTGGATGAAGACAGCTTCTCGATAAATCCAGCTCCCAGACCTTCATACTTGGCAAAGCTGCTATACTTGGCAAAGCTGCAAGACTTGGCAAAGCTGCCAAAGCCTCATCATCTTCTGAACCATCGGTGGCGAAAGATAGCTTCAGATCCTGAATCTTAGTACTTGGCAAAGCTTCAGCTAATACCTGTGTGCCTTCTGAACCAATTTCATTGCCCATTAAATCCAGCTCCTGGATCTCAGTCATTGGCAAAGCTGCAGCTAAGGCTTTCGCTCCTTCTGAACCAATTCGATTGCCTGATAAATTGAGCTGGTGGATCTTAGTACTTGGCAAAGCTGCAGCTAGGGCTTTTGCGCCTTCTGAACCAATTCGATTGCCTGATAAATCCAGCTGGTGGATCTTGGTACTTGGCAAAGCTGCTGCTAGGGCTCTTGCTCTCACAGGATAAATTTTATTGAAAGACAAATCCAGCTGCTGGATCTTCGTACTTGGCAAAGCTGCAGCTAAGGCCAATGCAGCTTCTGAACCAATATTGTTCGATGATAATTCCAGTGCCTGTATGTTAGTATTTGGCAAAACTGCAGCTAAGGCTTCTGCGCCTTCTGGACCAATTTTGTTGTGACATAAATTCAGCTTCTGGATCTTGCTACAGGGCAGAACCGAAGCTATGGCTTGTACGCCCTCTGAATCGATGTTGCAGCGTGATAAGCCCAGCTCCTGAATGGTAGAATTCGGCAATGCTGCAGCTAAGGCTTCTGCACGTTCCGCACTAATTCTGTCACGAGTTATGTCCAGCTCCTGGATCTTCGTTCTTGGCAAAGCTGCTGCTAAGGCCCTTGCACCCTCTGGCCCAACATTGTTAAAAGACAAATGCAGCTGCTGGACCTGAGAATTTGGCAAAGCCTTAACTAAAGCATTTACAGACTTTGAACTGAAGCAGTGACAAATCAAAGCCACTTTTTTCCATTGATATCTACACAAGAACTCGCTTATTTTCGAAACATTCTTTTTGTCTAGCTGAGCCATACGAATTGTTTCAACTTCACTTATGAAGTTCTGATCATTCTTGTCCTCCTTGCTTTTGAGAGATGCAACAAAGTCTTTGACATTTGACTGGTGAATTTGTACAGTCAATTTCTGAAGGAATCTACGGTGCCACCGATTTGTTGAGCAAAATTGCAATCTAGAGTTGGGGTCCAAAAATTCGCAGATATGGCTGATGATTTCATCTGGAAGGGTTTCAAAAAAATTGGCATTGCCTGGGAGGGACGTCATGCTCCACCTAGATGTTTTCTCAAGTAAATCTCACCAGAGTTCTTGTACATTTTCTTGCTCAGCTTCTTCTCATAGGTGAGAGAGAAGATCTTGCTACTTCATAGCTGCTATGTTCAAGGTTCAATGCCAATGAAATCAGAGTGTGCATTCCAATTGCTAATATGAAATCTGAGCTGCCTCTCCTCCTTGCTCTTTCAGAGATCCCCAACAGACCCTTTCAAAAGATGCCCAAGTATGGCTCAGTGTGTTCTTGAAGAGCTCACTTTCATGGAGCAGCGCATACGCCGCTGTCTGCAAGACTAAGGGCCTTAATGCTCACTTTCAGGGGTTGATGTAACCATGACTAGGGAGTGTTCAGACATCAACAGAGGCCACTGCTTTTCCATTGATTCCTGTGGTGAAGCCAGGTCCAGTGGCAGTGATGCTGAAACGTGGTCAATAGATACTCTCTTGGGTTCATTGGCGCGTCTTTGTCAGGCAGGGGTGCCCCAAAGCCGCCGTAGCCTGGTCCACGTGCACCATACACTAGAAACTGATGAAGGTACTGTTGCACTGAAATTGGATGAGTCTCATGAGGACTGAAATTCACCCCCCCCCTCCCAAGGAGGCAACTGCTTTTCTATTGATCCTTAAGTGAAGCCAGGTCCAGCAGCAGTGCTGACGAAACAAAAAGGAGACTTTCTCTAAAACACAGGCAAAAATCGAATTTGTAGGATATTTTTAAGAGAAATGAAAGGGACCCCGGAGCACCTGGACCTGCAACTTCAGACTTGGCGCAGCTGCCGCTAAGTGGCAGTGGCCGTAGCTGCGGCTTTGCCAAGTACTGACATACTGATGCTGGAGTTTTGTAGATACAGAATTGGTCCAAGGGGTGCAAAAGTCCTAACTGCAGCTTTGCCAAGTATCAAGATACACCTGCTGTGTCTCTCTAACAATGCCATTGGTCCAGAAGGCAAAAAAGCTTTAGCTGCAGTTTCGCCAAATTCCTAGATCAAAGTGACTGTATTTGGTTGACATGGTTAATGATTCACCCAAGCCTCGACCAAGCCAAGATTTGTCAAGTACTAACCTGCAGGTTCTGGAATTATCTAGGAAGAAAATGGCTAAAGAAGGGGCAGGTGCCCTAGCTGCAGCTGTCTGAAGTAATAAGGTCCGGCAGCTTGATCTATCTTCCGGTAATATTGAACAAGGAGAAGCATGGCCTTCACTTGCAGCTTTGCCAGGTACCAGTCCCCAGAAGCTGGATTTATCGTGCAATGATATGGGTGCAGAAGGCACAGGCCAAGTCAAAAGTTGCAAGTGCTGGATTTATGTGCCAACGATATTGCTTCACAAGACATGGAGGCCTTAGGAGCATCTTGATGGAGTTCTAAGCTTTGGAGACAGGCCTACTCTTGCAGCCCTTGCCGTGGATGGTGGTTTGTCTCCATGTCAACACTGTCAGACAGGGACAGTCAGGACATGCTGATGCTTGTGGTCAGGGCATACTAGCTGATGCATGCGGTCAGGACATACATGATGATGCATGCAGTCAGGACATACTTACCGATGCAGTTCTGAGTGCGATCCCGTACTGCTTAGGAAGACCCTGAGGATGACAATCTGGACAATGAAATTCCAAGTTGAGTGTCATCTAGTGTGAGAGAAGAAAGACTCATTGCCTCTAATGATCATTGTGTTTGTTTACGTCTCATAGTGTCTCTGAGTTACTCTCTGCTGGTAACTTCACAGACCCTAACAACCACTCACTCAAAACATAAGGGTCTTGTGCTCTTGCACACAGTGCCGGAGGACCCAGGGAGTGAATCCCACTAGAAGTGAAGGGCCTGGGGGGACAAGATTCCCCCATGAAAATTTCAGTCAATTTCATCAACTCTAACCCCCTCAAAAAGCCAAATTTCAATCCTCCCTCTCTAGTTGGCCTCCTTTTGAGGCCCCTAATACAGAAATAGCAGCCCTGATGTTGAATCACCGTACTCTAAGTACTATAAGTCCAAAGTACTGATTGACGAACACAAAGTTGCAACATGACCTGACCATGGAGAACAAGGTGGAAAGCACCAGTGACGACCAAGCTGCGCATTATGGCTTCAGACATGCCGAGGAAGTGGTGAACAGTGATGCAGTAGATGTGAAAGACTTGATGAAAAAGCTGTTTCCTAATCTCCTGTCTTTATATCATACACTATTAAGGATGTAATTAAAAAGATCTGATGAAGGCCTGCATATTGTACTCACCTGTGCAAAACATGCTACTCAGGAATGACTGCAAAAGTAAACTCTATTTGAGTGTCACCAGGTTGAGCATTGCTGGGCCCACCATTGTGGGTGCAGCCTAAAGCAGAGCAATGCCCCTTACCCATTCTTACTGCCTGTCTGAAAAAACCAGAATTATAACACTAATCTATGAGCATCTGAAGAAACACACTTTGGATCTTCTTCTCCATCCCTTTGTCTGCACATGCACTAATATCAACTATTACAATTACAGTATTATAAGGTAGTACATGCTGCCTAACTGTGGGGTTAGCATTGCGCTGCTGCAGCTGTAGTAGGCACACACCCAGGGGAAGTTTGTCAACTACAATTTTGGATTGGCCACCAGTTTCTGATTCTGGACTGGGTTTGTGGACTTATGTTAAGTGAATTCTTAGCACTTTGCTTATGTTGCTGAAGCAGTTTTGACCATGGATGACACTTGAAGCCTCACCTGAGCTATTGGCAAAAAAAGTGTACAATTTTCGGTTGCACCACAGAATGTGAGACTGGCTTGAGCCTTCATGTGATGACATCTGTTCAAACAGTGTCAGTGCAATGCTGCAATTTCCTATGAAGATGTTGATCTCAGCAACATTGCTGAATCTGCAGATTTCCCCAGTTTGGGTCCATTTTTAAAGCCCTCAAAAAGCCCACACACATGTATCAGTGATGCATGAAGCATGTATGAAGTGATACAAAATGAGTCTATTTCCTGCCCCACTCCAATGTTTTCCACATCTTCACTTTCCTTTCCTGTCAGTCCTCATTCATTTGCAGTCCTGCCTAACCAAATCTGGCAAATCAAATGTATTTTAAGGATGTCATACAGACATAATGCTCAAATGCATACAGCAAAGGTCTGGGGTATTGCCACAAACAAAGAGAGTTCAAATGATGGTGAAACAAGGGGCTGATGACCAGTGTCTTCCCATACCATGTGTGCTGTAATCAACTTGAACAGTCTTGAACTGCCATAATGATGTATGTATAGGTCAGAGCCAACAATACCACCCCTCAGATGTTGACTGTTATCTGGTACTTTTGGTCCTGTGCACCATTTCATGGTGGATAATGAAAATATTGTTGTAGACCCTCGTCCAAACATCATGAAGGGCTCATGTGAGCCATCAGGCAGGGTTGTGGTCTCACTTAGTTCTACATCTAGAAATGGACAATTTTGATGTGGATGCCTCTCATCTCTCCAGCTCACAGTGTCTCGACAAAACAACTAGACATCAATGACAATCAGCTAATTTTTCTGGTGCAGTGGCAAAATCACTGGGACTGTGGGATGGACATCTGAACAGTGTACTTCACTTCTCCATGAGAAGGGCAACAATGGTGAGGAAGTACCTGAAGATACACTGGCTGTGATGTCACGTCAGTCTTGCCACCTCTCATGTAGCTGCTGGGTTTGCCAGGCCCACTCTGCCTGCTCATTGGTGATACATGACTATAATTATTATGACCTATTTCTTACAGGATACTACCAAGTTCTTCAATAAGTAGACATGCTTAAAAAGAGATTGTGTGGGTGGTTGAGGAACTTGAGTATGTTTCTCTGTGGCAATGTCAAAGAGATAAGTTGTCTGTTCATAGAGACCCATATAGAAAAGGACTTTGTTCTGACCAAGTTATACAAAATAAGCATTATGGGGATTCCTAATGAAAAGTATTAAAAATTGCATATTTTTATCAAAATTGGTTTATCCTAGTTGAGCAGATTTTTAGTGCTCACCTGCCACTTGGTAAATCTATGTAACGTTCAAATGTTCCAGTGTCAGCATGATACACATGTTTCCATGTCTGACTAGATCCAGCCAGTTGTATTTACTCCTGTGTAAATGAAACACCACATAAAAGAGATCACCAAAAATTCTTGGGCAACTTTCAGTGTAAAGAGTGTGACGAACAGCTTCAGTTACTTTCATAGCATCTCACCTCATGCAACCCACCACCTTTTGTCATCCAGCATCACTGCAGTAGGTTGTCCAGACACAAGACCTGACACTGTGTTTGGTATTTTAGGGCCTATGCCATCCACCATTGCACCCATCACAAAAGTAACAGTCACCCAAATATGTATGTCTTTCACACAGTAGAGGCTTTCCCCCAATGATGGTGCTTACTCCCTTAACACTGATATCTTTTGTTTCTTCCTGGCTAATAAATGAAATAGTTGGCAAAGGGTTGCATCTGGCATTTAGGTATGTCACATCAACAACCTCTATTTGGACATGTAAAACCAGCGGACTCATACCTGGACTAGTTGCATGTGTTCAGTAATAAAAATGCAACTTTTTTACAACTCTCACGGTGGAACTCAGAGGCCATGTGCATGGAGTCCCGCCTCAATGTCAAGGCTGCCATCATCTCCCTGGTTGGCACGAATGACTTCTTCTGTGACAAGGGCCTCACTGTAAGGGAGTGGGAACCTGATGGAGGGTGGTGTCACCATTCTCAAAGAGCTGCAGAAGGTGAATGGGGAGTTGGGACAATGTGACAGACAGATGTGTTTGCCTGTGCCAACATCCTTGACCCCAGGTACATGGGGCTGCAGCTGAAAGAGGGCATGGGTGAGCTCCAAGACCAGGACAAGCCTGAATCCAGAAAATCTTTCGACCCTGGTCTCACTGAACCAGAATCAGGAGATCCTCTCAAGGAGTGTCAAAAAAGGAGAGTAATATGTGAATATTGTCAAGTCACATTGATAGAAAATAAAGATATATCTCC
>JAAUXU010092547.1_pt1 | contig 33931 bp, 26 predicted proteins | sample 7278151 | NCBI WGS metagenome assembly JAAUXU01 (sample SAMN14350113, study PRJNA611818) | marine sediment metagenome | isolation source: surface marine sediment (1.8m) | place: French Polynesia: Moorea | collected 2018-08 | reverse complement strand
CTCTCCAACTCTTTCTCACTCTCTCCAACTCTTTCTCACTCTCTCCAACTCTTTCTCACTCTCTCCAACTCTTTCTCACTCTCTCCAACTCTTTCTCACTCTTTCCAACTCTCTCTCCCTAACACTTTTCTCCCTCACTCTCTGCTCTTTCTCTCTTACTTTTCTCTGCCCTTGTCTTTTTTTAGGCAGCACCATTTCAATTTCCGCTTCATCAAAAAGTAAAAGGATACATTTATCCGCGTGGATTGCATAAAAGGGTCCTGACATATTTCTTTCAAAGCAGATTCAAACTTTGAGGGAATGTTTTACTTTCCTTTGTTCGCCACAAACCGAGGAAGGTTTCTCGCCCAGATTTCCTGACCCCGCACGGAGGCCACCTGGGGGACTCGATTGTGTCGTCTAGTGATAGTGAGTGCACCTTTTACCGTTTAACTTAGAATCACTGAAGCATCACTGTAGTGGCACTTTAGGGATGTCACCCCAAGTCTGGTCGAGAAAACTAGGTCAGAAAGCACAAAGCATTTGTCTCACAAAGGGTTGCTGCAATTTGGAAAAAAGTGAATTTTCTCATTGTCCCTACATTTTCGTTCAATTTCGTAGCTGTGACCCTAAAAGTCCCATTTTCTCTAAGTTTTCGTCTGTGCCGCAACTTCAATATGTCCCAACATCCCTAAATCGAAAAGGGTGGTCAAAAGCCACAGCATCACAACCCCAGTTCATGCCAGGAGTTGTGGGGTGGGGGAGGGAGTTCGTATGCTTGCAGGTTTCATGAAAAAGTGTTTGGGGAAACCAATGCTGTACAGCTGGTAAGGATGAGAACTCTGATGTCAGCCCTAGATTATTACTGAATGGGCTTGTAACAGGCAAAGTTTTAGGCAAACAAACAAGAAAGGATTCGAGCAGACAAAAGTTTTTAGGCGAATGGAGAAAAGTTAAAACACGCGTGTGGACGGAGTAGTCGATTTTTTCCCTCCTCTCTGAAAGCTTAAGGAGTTGCTGCAAAACTGCTAAGCCTTTAAATAATTCACCCTGTACGTAAGAACTGAGGCAACCTCTCCGTGTCCGGCCTCGTGTCGGAGGGCTTCAAGCGCAGGCTGTGCTTGTTCTCTGTCCCAAAGCTGTAGGACTGTATTCGAGTACTCGGCCATCCGGGCACTGTTCCAATCTGTCCGGGGCAGTTCCGGGGTCTCGTCCTACAGTGTAGGTCAATAATAATTGGGGTATTATGCTCAGGCAAATGTCTTTTGAAGGCTGAGGACAACTGAGACGGGGATTTTAGGGTGAGTGAAGGAAGGGTCTTAGTTGATCCGGCACCACAGAACATCATATAATATTTAGGTGTATAGTGAGTTTTAGCAGGATGACGCAAAAAGAGGCCGTGCACAAAGGTTGCTCATAGGTGAGATCAGTGCTGTTGTTGACATTGTAGCGGCTGCTGCTGCTGTCATCGATTATGGCGATTTTGATCTCCGAAATCCCTGCCATCTGTGTCGCTGGCAGCCCTTCCCCGGAGCACGCAACTGTTCCCGACCTCCTTCACCCTCGTGGCCGAGTACATGGTGATGTTGTGGGGCGTTGTCGTTCCTTACAAACCTCGAGGCTTGTCAGACTAACGCGAAAATTGTGACGTAAGGGCGGGAATTTCTTTACAATACAGTCTGCTACACAATGTCAAATCGACATTGTTACTGGCCCACACTGTCATCTCTGTCCGCCGCTGCGCGCTGCACCACATTTACGCACTGCTGACGATCGGCCCGGATTCAACCGGATTCAACCCGAATCATCTCCGAAAGTCAGCCCTAGTGTGTGCTTCCTCGGGCCAGGCTGTTTGAAGCACTTTGTGTGACGGTGAGAAATTAATTATGCTGCTACTGAGCTTGTACGAAAACTAATTTGCTTCTCTCAGGTCTCTACAGTGTACGCGTAAGAGAGGGAATACATTCTATTGTTTAGGGGAAAAAAAAGTTTGTACAAAAAGTGATGAAAATTCAGTTGCTTAAGAATGTGTGAAAGCAGTGTGTCGAAACTGTTTTTTTCTCCAGCAACATGAGACAAAGGACAACTGTCTGAGCAATGACTGACCTCGCAGAGGCCACATCTGAGGCCTCCGGGCAGCAGGAGGCCCATATGGCCCGCCGGGGAAAAGTTCCTCGTATGAAGCGGGCCTCACTGAAGGGACTCGGCAAAAGTGCGTGTCACACCAGGTGCTACGACCTGTATGAATACACACGATGTTTGGAAAGTTCTGCTATCACTCCGTCCGTGGATTTCTCGGCGTAGGAGTGGTCGGGCGAGCCACGACTGGTGCCATTAGATCAGTGCTTTCCGAAACTTTCAAACTTGTCAAGATGTCCGACGTCTTCCACCTGAAGGACGTGCAGGAGGACGCCAAGACTCTCGTGCAGTGTAGAAGATGCACGAGGCTTTGGAGGCAAAGCAAAGCTCTGTAAAAAGACTATGTATGGAGGTACCTATCCTGACTCGCTGGATGTTACTTCAGCGGCGAAATGGTGGAGGAACTTTCGAAACACTCTCTGTACAACTAATTCCTTTCTGCTATCAAACTCAGTCTCGGGAGCATCGGGCAATCCTTATTACAGGGTGGAGCAGAACAAGGGCAACTTGTGGCACGAGCTATGATAAATTTAAGTGCTCGTTCAGTCCTTGAAGGGTTCTAAAAGAACAAAAAACATGAAAAAGTGTCAAGATCGAACAAATTCGTCTTCGGGTTGGAGTGAAGAGCGTTCGTGACCCATGACCACGATAAAAAGTGTCAAGATCGACGAGACGAAGGACGCCGTCGAGAGCAGCAGGCGAAGCCTCTACGACGTCAGGGCTGACGACTGGGAGGGGAAGGTGTGTTAGGATCATGTACTTGAACAAGTGTCAGTGAGCACTTGCAAGGCTGAATATGGTCTACATGAAGAAAAGTCTACAAAGTTTGGCCACTCGTTTCTGGAAAAAAAACGAGCTCATCTCAGAGTGCCAGAGCAGCTGAAATGGAAAACTCACATCCTTGGCCTCCAGAGAAATTAAGCATGAAATATTCTCTACTATACAGTCACAACGTACATTATAAGGTGACAAAAAGGTATTGCTTAGCATCCAATTTCACCATAACAACGCACTGTCACTTTTCTGGCATTGTACAAGTATTTTGAAAGTTTCTTTAAGAAATAACCCGCTCTATGGCTCAGAAGACTTCTTGACCAGGCATAATTGACCGGATTTGTTACGCCATACACAAGGCTTTCTCACTTCTCCGTCTTGTTCTTTACGGCGGTGCTCCACTTTAGCCCGGACCGACCTAAGACAAGCTATTATTAGGACCATACAGTATTTAAAAACCACTCAACCACGTTTAAGACCCGGATGAGCCACTGGAGAGAGACTTAAAATAGAATATTTCATGAAACTAGGGTGAAAAGTCGCTAAAACACTGGAAAAAAAAACTAAGCAAAAGTGACTAAAGCACTGTAAAACTGAGCACTGCTCTGACGTAAAAAGGCTAAAAATAAAGCTTCCACTTTCCAATTCTTGTACCTTACTTATGACTGATACTACCTCCGGTCGGAAAAAAGTGATACATCAAAAGTTTTATCTTGGTCAGGAAAAAGTGATACATGTTTCAAGGATCTCTGAAATGCGACCAGAAGCAACAACCTTTGCTCCAATTGATCGGTTGAAAGGTCCAGATCTCAGCTGTGTCTTGCTCTCCTCCCAATGCCGGATAACAGTGACTTTGGTAACGTCAATGTTACTTCATTGTTCGCATCCTCTGTCAAGCTGCCATCAGTAGCACCTTGGCACTCCTCATTGAACTCTTTTTCAATTCTTTGAGCTCTTCTTCTTGCTATCCCTCGACAATTTATCAGCTGTTTGCTGTTGCTCTGGATTCATTCTCAAGACCCAGCAGGAGGGTGCTACGATTTTTTTAACCTCAAAAGTAGTAAATTCAACAAGTAGCTGTTTTTGGTGTCAACTGACCAAGCTTGCCACAGTTACCAGGTCTAGAAGGTCATCTCCAATAGCTTCATACTAACCGGGCAATTTGGGAAATTGCTGCTAACAGCTCATAATTCAGAAAAATCTGCATCATGTACAACTTTTCTCCGACTGGAGGTAGTAGTTTTTTGTGTATTAGTAACCTTCGCTTGGTGTTTTCATCATCTTTCTTCAGTTCTTTAATGTTTCAGCCATCTTTTTTTGTCAAAGCAGTGCTTAATTTCCTCGGGGTTTAGTAACTTTTTTGCATCCAAGATCTGATTTGCCTCCAGAAGGCTCTCCTGAACCTCCTGTTGCTCTGGTCGTAACTCTCGTCATAGTGTCAACTGTCGCATGGTCTCGACAACGTGGTCTAAATAATGATTTGCTGCTCTTATTTGACTGCAGTGCGAGTCTATCGTCCTTCAACGGTTGACCAAAGAGCATCTTCACTCATGGGTCCTCTGGCAATTTAGCAGCTGAACAGTTGCTGAGCATAATTCAACTCTCCTCAGGCAATTTTGGCAAGGTTTTTGCAACATCTGCGAGGACCAATTGCTTGCTCAGAGGAGGGTCCAAGAGACCCTCCAAGAGACCCTTCTCGTGATGCAGGATGCTGTGGAGTTGTTAAGTGATCCCATGATCTTCGTTCACTCAGGTTCATATTTTTGGCACCAGCAAAAAAGGAGCTCGCTAGCAAATAGAAATCATTGAACCCAGCTAAGAGAGAAATTTTATCATACAAGTCGGGGGTCGCTGATCGTACTTGTATTCTACAAGAAATTCGATTTATCAGTCAAAAGTAGAGTTTGTTCCTTCAGTAACCCAATCACTTTCTTATAAAAACGATAGAAACTTAAAAACATCAACTCGTTTCATCCCTTAAGGCCCCTTCAGTGATCGCTGAAGGCTTGGTCAAGGTGGGCCTTCTGGTTTCTGATATCTGGGGGGGGGACGGACAACAGACAGACAGACAGACAACAGACGAACAGACAGGCCGAAGCGCCATTAGCATAGCACTGGTATTCAGTCATGCATATTTTGGGCATTTACTGCACACATTTGAAAGGAACTGTACTAGCATTGATTATATTGCTCCTAGTATTATATCATAGCGTGAACTTACGTGATGTGAATACAACGCGCACATTTTAACGCAGCATGAAAAAGTTTTCATAACACTGAAAGACCATGAAGTGGGACCAGTGCAGAAGACAGTGAGCACGCGGAAGATTGTGACAAGAGAAACCTCCGCTAATTTCCAGCAGGAATGACCAGTCATAATTCCTCACAGGGTGGCTCCAATTTATCGTGCAATACAATATTTGAAAGCTATGAATGTCTGTGTCGTGAAACTTTCCCTAGAATCTACATGTAAACTTGACTTAAAGGATATTCGAAGCCAAGTCTGAACTGCATTGAAATTGTCTTCCATAGCATACGAGCAGTCATCCTTCCTTCATCATCTCTCGTCTTTTATCTGTGCGTTGCCAGTACTTTTGAACCTGTCCTGTTTGCTTCTTCATGCTGTCTCACATGATGTGGTCATCGTGGACAAATTTTAAGTGCACGCTATGATATAACAACACTATCAGTACTGCAACAGTTATTGGTGCAACCTTGTGCAAAAGTGTGTGGCTTAGGAGTAAATGCTAAAGAAATATGTAAGGAATACTTTTGAGGCTGTGGGCGTGTTTGAACCATTGTAGTCAGGTGCCTAGACACTTTCAAGCCCCACTTCGTCTAGGGCCCCAGCGAAGCTTTTCAACTCATCGGGCAGTTGAGCTTTAAACTCTGGAGAAGGAGCCTCTTGGACTGATTGCCTTCCATTGAAGCACTTTTGTCGTCAACCCTGAGGGTTCCAGCTTCTTCAGCCCACTTGGCAGCCTGATTTTCTCCCAGCATGATGTCCAAACCATCAAAAATGTTGTTCCCAGCTTCCCACAGCAAATGCCACTGTGGAGGAGGGGGAAGATCCAAGTTATCCATCCATATCTGCTTCACTTTCCTCCATGAGTTGTGGCAGAGGCCTCATTTTGACTGCGTGTTTGAACTCTTGGGCACTTTTTTCCTAACTCTGCCCAAAGTTCTTTGTTCTTGCTGATCCAACTCTGCTGACTTCACAGTATGAACAAATGTGTGACTTTGAAGACCCAGAGCAATGTTTGCCAACTCCATGCGTGTTGCTCTCCTGCACTGCAGAGAATGCAGACTCTTACATTGTCATAGTTGCAACAACGACAAGTGTGTGTTTTTAAAAGCGGAAACATCCAACACTTTCACTTTGGGTGCCTGCGGTTTGTCTTAAAAATCAGCTGCTCTCAGTCTGACAACAAAGTTGGACCAAACTCTGTAGATAACTCCTTTCCCATTGTTTCACGTGATGTCCGATTCTTTGGGCAACAACTGACTCGCTCAACCAGACATTTAGTAACAAAAGAAAACTTGTCTTTAACACATACTTGAGTATCTCACAGATTTTCTATATAATCTCACGTAGAAGGCAGCTGAAGCCAGAATGCTTAACATGTCTGGTTAACCAACTTCAGGGTGTCGAGTACCATTTGCAAAAATATACCTAAAGCCACAGAAAAGTCTGTTGCCAACATTGAATTTGAACTCTCTGCTCTGTAGCCATGACTATTTGAAGTGCGTTCTCTACAGATTTTGGTGTGTCTGGGGTTTCAGGTGCCCCCCCCCCCCAGCCACAGCAGCTTTTTCACTACCCGGAACTTCTCTCCCAAGTGCATCTCCTTCTGCACCGACGACTCCATAAGAGCTTCTTGTATCCGCATGTGACTGTTGAGGCTCCCTTTGCGCATCTCTCACGCACAGCCTGGTCTCTCTGGCGTGCGGGGCGGGAGAGCGTTCAGATGTTGAACTTCTCTCTCGTGCTGAAGGGCAGTAGGAGGCAGATTTCTCATACGTGATCTGCAGCAACCACATGTGTGTCAGCAACAAATGCTCCCACGCACGTTCAGTGGCCGATGCTCGGTGATCGCTTGATTCAGCCTGGACAGGATCAGCTTTCCAGAGGCTGAGCAGGACAGAAAGTCTGCAGTCCTCATGAGTGCTGTGGGGGATGTGGCAGGGTCATTTATCACATTTCCCTCGCTTTTCTGACCTTTCCCACTAATATTTATCATGTAGTATTATGGGGGCTCGTGCCTCCGGTGGCCGGGTGTCATAGGCCACATTGTGACAGTGCAATACAGTTGAATCTCGCTTTAACTCACTGTGTCATCAGCAGCTGAATTTCTGCTGCAGCGGGAATTTTCGTCGTGGTGACAACGGAGTTTGGTCATCACCAGAAAAATTTCTGGAGCAGCAATTCCGCTATGTCAAGATGCGCTAAATCGAGAGTCGACTGTGCAGAATATTTCATCCTTAATTTCTCTGGAGGCCAAGGACATGGGATTTCCATTTAAGCTGTTCTGACACCCTGGGCTGGTCTATGTTCAGACCAAACCTTTGTAGATGGACCTTATTTACCCCGCCAGCCTCACATGTGCGTCATGATTGGAAGTGGAAAAGGACGTGGGAGGAGGTCCACTGGGAAGGGACCCACAGGTCGGGGTCGAGGGAGAGGTTGGAGGAGATGCACAACGTGGCCACGGCCACGTGCTTGCATGTTGCACAATCCTCCTCCGGCAATGTTTACGTGAGAACAGTCTGACGATCGACGTGGCGAAGAACGTTTCTCGGGTGTGGGGGCAGCCCTGCCTCTACCTGGGGCGGGCGCGGTCGTGGGTGGCGGAGGACCCCAGGTACAAGGGCAAGATAAGGTCACGGGAGGAGGAGGAAACCCAGCGTTGCGACACCTCTTAAGTAGCGGGCGCTTCTTTCTCCCCCTAAGTGCGTAGCGGGACGGACAACTTTGATTTCTGTACAAAAGTTTTTCTAAGCGGATTCCTCATATTGAAAATGTGACACTAAGACGATTTCGGGGAAAATTGTACGAGCCGGAAAAATAGTGATCAATTGGTTTGCAAAACAAAAAAAATGGATCTTCGCGTATTTTTGCGCCGTGAACTTGTCCTCCTGTCACACGTGCGAAGATTCTTTTAGCACTGTACTAAATCTTTAGTCAAAGGGCTGAATCCCCATGAATAAAATGCTTGAGTGCTTTTTTTTTCGTCTGGCTGCAACTTTTACGTAAAACATAAAGGACACTCGAACAGTCTTTTTTGAATTCTCCGCAACTGTGTGCAAATTGACACGTACGCATGTCTGCATTTGAATATGCGACTACCGCGACTTGCAAGATGATGCAGTTCTCTTCACATAGTTGCATAGAGGCTCTATAACTTAGTGCCCTCTTTCTATGCAGTTTCAATAGTGCAACTAGAAAGAAAAAAAAGAATAGTAGCACTAAACTACCTGTGTAGTTCGTCACCAATCGTGACCTAGTTTGCCAGAGACTCCGGATGTGCGAAATTTCATTCAGTGACGATGGCAGCTGCCATATGATTCCTCCGCTTACTCACATCATTTAGTGTTGGCAGCCTCATTGGTGTCCTCCCTCATCGTGGACTGCCCAGAAGGCCACGCCTGAGTCACAGCTGTTGCAGGCCCGGAGAAGGCACTGGTGCCCACCAATGATGTCGGCAACAGTGAGCAAGTCCAAGAGATTCGAAGTAAAGTGAAAGTCTTTGCCAAGACTGGGGGTCATAGCAGTCGGTGAAAAATTCTCATAATCATAGCTTGATGATGGCAATAACATTTTTGTCGTCAGATGTTCTCATCATTATTCCGTGCTCCAGTCACACACCGGATTCAGGCAGTTCTGATCCTTGCAAATATTCCAATGTTTTCTTGTCGTTTCCATACACCGTGAATGAGCACAAGTTTGCTTCCTTTTGTTTGGGGATTCTGTTGAAGAAACTTCTGACTACGATACTCGTTCTCGTCAGAATTGCCAATCAGCTCAGATTTCTCACTTTCACTTGAGAATTGCTGTGAAGATCAGAATTCACCACATGTGACCCAGCCTTAAATCCACCATTGGTTAACCTGTCCCTTCCCTTTATCCTTGAGCTGTGGCACAGCTAAAATCGAAATGTCTTCGTCAACACTGTTTCAGCCATCTTGGACATTGCAGTATAGTGGAAATCATAGGCAATCCCTCAAGGGGTGCAAAACAAAGCACAACTTGACGCCAGAACCAAGGGATGACCAGGTGTTGTAAGAAAAGCATAGGACTGCATTAATCACCAGTTTCCTGTATACCCTATGGTACGCACGATAAGGGTGACCCAGTGGCCCAGTGACCAGCGTATGATCATGTGCATATCCTTCCTAAAAAGAATAACTTTGTATATCAGCTTCGCAATGACCATGGGCACTGCAATTGTGCCCAAGTTATCATTTTTGCACATCCTGCTTGCACATCCTGTGCACCTACTGTAATGCACCACCTACCGTGATTATTGCGTGCAACAATAAGATAGCCCCATCTGGTGGGAGGACACGGAGAGTTGTGATATGCACAAGGAGATATAAAAGGGACAGAGGAGATCGAGAGGCAATCAGAACTCCAGGAGACAGGAGGATCGGACCAAGGCATCGACATCACGACCTCAGCACACAACCACTTGTTGTCCAGTATATTCTGATCTGATACTATTACTACCCCAGCTGGAGAATACAGATATCGGCACGCAACAACTCCATCATTTCACAAGTTGCAGTGGTGACTACTCCTAGTACCACTATAGCAGCATTCTGCCAACCGATGCTGGCAGTCTCAAGCAGTAAGAACCACAATGACGTGGATTTTTCTTCTGTCACCGCACTGCACATGCAGGGATTGTCATCGCAAGTTTCCTTCAGCTACGACGACGTCTTTTTTTCTGACTCACACAGTACCCGCGCAATATCGTGCAACATTGTGCATTAATGAGCTCTTATTACCGTATTCTCTTCGCCCTTTGAGCGTTATAAGGTACTTTCTCACCTTTCATTATAGTGTCGTGACTTTCAGAGCTCATTCTGACATATTAGATTCATTACTGTCTGCAGTGTTTTGGCCTGTCAAACTTCAAAGAGGCTCAAAGGCTTCATAAAGGTGGTCATGAAAGTTTGAACCGGAAAGATGTTGCTGCAGCGGCCAGGATTGCCATGGCAATTTTTCCCATCACTATCACTATGCATTGATAGCCCTACTTTTTTCAATAGTATGAAATTGGACCTTAACCTATGCTTTCCTTTGAGATATTTTCAATGACGTAACTCCGAGTGACTCATGTTCAGCTTCCCAACGACGGCCGCTGCTGCTTGTTGCAGAGGCGAAACGTGTCCTGCTGCAACAAGATCAACGTCGGGAGCCAGTGGAGGCTTCGTCGTTACACTGCAGTAAAATTCTCCTTAAAAAGTGAAAGTAATCTGCTCTGTGTTGAAGACTCTTAAAAACACTTAATTGAGCTAAAGTGGAGCCCTCTTTTCGCTTGTTCTACGCCCAGCAAATGCGTTGAAATTCGTTACGAGGGGAAATGACTGAAAAATAGAGATTGAAGAACTAGTTAAAGATAACTTTTCTACTTAAAAATAATAGTTAAAAGTCGTGCTAAAGTGTCAGTTGAACCTTGAGGGCATAAGTTTATGCTCTGTGCTTAGTTCACTGGCAAATGAGAGTGCAACTGATTCTTCGCTATGTCTTGCAACCTCCCCCATTTGATTGGAGGATCTTGATCTTTGCTCGCACTTTGCTTTATTTCCGCAGGTCTGCTGACAAAGTGGATCCGTATATATTAACAAAAAATTACACATTATTACGACAGAGAGAGTGATCAAAGCATCTTTCGAAGGAAAGCTAAACATGGGTCACCTTGTACGTATATTGAGCGGTTTTGCTACTCAGTCATCAGCCTTGATGCACTTCTCAAACTTTGCCACCAGGCAGTCGCCAGACATCTTATTGACCAAGTGCCTCAGGGAGTTGATGCTGCTTCCAATTGTACTCGCGCGCAGTGCTGGGGACAACCTGGATCTTCCTTGGCAGCCTTGTCATCATTGTCAAGGATGACTCTTTTAAAATATTCGTCCACTTTGCTGTCATTGCATAGCTGTTTTGCAACTCCAATTTGTCCATACAGTGCACACTCTGTTACTGGAGACGCCTAACTGCTCGGCGACGTCACCTGCGGATCTCTCGGTCTTCACCAGGCTCACGATCTGACTCTTGATGTCGTCAGATAGTCATGGGGTGGGCCTCCGCTCGAAGCTTCCGTGAAGGAAAACTGGGGCATGGCGGAAAACAGTTGACACTTGTCAGGGTTGATGCTGCTCATAAAGATTTCATCTACTGGGTGGCCACAATCTGGACCCGGCCTTTGACTTCTCTCCTTCCCGAAAAGTTGAGACTGTGGTCAAAGCCCAAGGACGCGGATACATTCGAATAAAACAATTCTGAACTGCGTCAAAAGACGGCCCGACAACTGGGACAGGAATGGATTGGAGGATTTCAGAGTGCCTCAGTTGTCAGTACCATACAGGGTGTCTCTGCAACAACTTTGGGCTCATTTCACCACCGTCATGTGTGCCAATCCCAATGTCCTTGCGCTGCACCGCTACACGCACACTACAGTGGATGGCAATTTGCTCCACGAAAACAGTTTGCCACAATCAAATTTTTATTTTCTGGAGTCCTGACCTCAGAGATGCTGTTCAAACACTTGACCTTGCTCGCCCAGACTCGGGTCTCGCGTGCATGAAGCTTCTTTCAACCGTGTCAGAGTCAATGGCAGAAGCAGAATCAACCACAAGCATTTCCAGAGCATCGAGTCACTTTCTGCCTCGCCACCATCTCCTCCCGCAGGTGCCAAAACCAAAATATAGATGATTCAAGTCGACCAACTTTGACTTTGAGGTTATGACTGCTTGAGATAACTGTTGATGGTGGCAAACTGATCTTATAGCACAAAATGGCCATCCACTGTACTGTGCGTTTAGCACAAGGACATTGGGATGAAGACACATAGAACAGACCCAAAGGTTGCCACAGTTCGGCAGAAACACAGTTGTCAAATAACTAATCGCCGAGTTGTTGGCCACCCTGTACTGATGCAACCTTAACTTAAGATTCAGGGGGTGACACAGCAATTGATGGCAACAGCAACAAAGAAGATAAAACGACTGACTGAATCCAAATGTACGAACAAGCAAACAATGAGCTAGTGATGAAGTGTGTGGAGTATTTCCGTGACACCCGGTCCGATGACTGTTCAATTTCTCTCACATTTACGCTCATACATCTTCACGCGAGGGGATGGGAAATCCCCTTCCCTCTGCCTTCTTCCTGTGCGTGTATTGATACCCGTGCGTATCAGAAAACTGCCACGACTCCGGGTGTGCTACATAAAATGTCCGGTTCAATCCGTCAAGGATTTGCTTGGATTAATCTGTGTGCCTCATTAGGAGTGGCAGCAGCACCAGCACCCGGTGCACCTTCCGCAAGTTGGTGGCGTCACCAGCTCACGTCCGCTATGAAGAGAGGCGGTACGTAAGACTTCTTCTTTTCAACGCACGTATTTTCACGTACGTCTTCTTCTCGCTGAGGCTCAAGCACGTCCCTCCCCACCAAGCACATGTGTGACGTGTGCGCGCGCGTCGGCGGCGGCCGCGTGCGCGTACGAGAAAACGGTCTCGGGTGCGCTCACCAGGAGGGGGACGAGGGAGGGGGAGGAGGCGATGGAGGGCACTGGGTCGTCGCCGTCGTCGTCGCCGGGCTGCTGCTTTGGAAAAACCCCTCCCGGGCCTACCTGTCGGAGTCGTCGCACCAGTCCTGGTCTGCGTCGCTCCAGCAGCAGTAGCAGAAGTAGTAGAGGACGACCAATGCCGTGAGAAAGAAAGAGAAAACTCAGGAAAGAAGAAAAAAGAGAGAGAAAGTGATAATTGAACATCAAAAAAATTATACAAGGATACATTTATATCACATCATGGTGACCAGAATGAGCAGCAAGGTGTTCGCCGGCGTCTTCTCCGTCCTCATCCTCCTGAGTTCCTGCTCGTGCAGGAGCCTGAACGAAGATGGGGGCGACGATTATTATCGACAGGTAGGAGGAAAAAGAAATCGACCAAGAGGACTCGTTTTTTGTTCTTCTTGGAAAGAATGTGGAATTAGTGCAGTGCACACATTTTCCCCGGAACTCGATCGTTGCACAGAATGCAACTCTACAACTTTTAACCCTTTGTTGAGATGAGAAGTTGCTTTTCCTCCGGTGCAAACACGTTACGCACCAGGGGGGGGGGGTTGTCTTCTTTCCAGCTTTTGCTGTGTAACGTCAGGGTAAAATGGGCCCTGAAACGAGGAAGAGAGAGGGGTCAGGGGTGGTTACCCCTGGTCCTTCATGGCCAGTTTCACTCTGAGCAAATAGACCTGCGTCCACGTCACGGTTCAACATCCGATATTGCTCAAGATGGTGGTGGAAGAGGAAGAAGAAGAAGAAGAAAACTCTCGTGGATTTGCACAGCTGACATTTTCATGCCCTTCATCATCCCGGTGAGAATGATGACGTCGTTCAAGCCCAGCAACGAGGTGCAGAAAACAAAAATACTTTTCTGGCATTGCTCTGGAGAGGAGGGAAAGTAAATTTTAGAAGGTGATGTCTGAGGATGAGAGTGTTGTTGCGAAAGATCTTGGGAAAAAATCCCACTCTTTTATTTCCTCACAACTGTGCCACAGGGTGGGATGGATGGATTTTATATGTCGTAGCTGCCGGCCAGAGCTACGATTTTTGGTGGCTCACGCTGTACAGGGTGCATCAAAAGTGGGGCTGGCGCCTCAAATCACGATTTTGAACAGCAGACGTCATGTCTGAGGTTCCCGCCATACAGTTTGTTTTTGTACGTCTGCCTTCATCTAGTGTCATTTTTGCCTGGGGAGCGTTAAACACCACCTTGGACGTCTGGACGCAGACCTCGAAGGCGCGTCACTCGATGCTGCCCCCGCCTTCCTCTTTTTTGCCTTTCGCACTTCAGGCGGCTCGAGCTGATCAGGCTGCACTCGACCTTGTTGAAGTCCCCACCGGAGACGCACGCTGTACATTTTATATTCTGATACGTAATTTCTTTATCGTGGTAACAGAAAGTCGGTGTTTTTTTTTTCATTCTTACTGGTGCATAAAAGATTGGCTTCTGTGGTGGCTGCGGTTGAGTGACATAAGGACAAAAATAATGATACCACACACAAGCTCCAGCCGCATTGGCAGCAGCAGCCGCTGGTTCAAGTACGTGAGGGACGCGCGCGCCAGCAGTGAAGGTTGTTGCAACAGCAGCGTTGACGACGACGTCGAGCATGCATTTTTCGGAAAGTTTCGAAAGTTCAGGTAGAAACGAAACAGGTTTTTTTTTCCTTTTTTTTGGAAAAAATGTGCTGAGACATTTCTACAGTCATAGTACAAAGGATCAGTTGACAACAGCGAGGTCAAAGCAGCAGCTCCAAGGTTGTCCTGGTCGATTGTGCTCATGGTGCTGTCTTCCACATCTGATTTTACCGGGTGGACCAAGCAGATTCGTCGTTTTCCGCCCTCGAAAGCAGCGGCAAAACGTCCCTCGTCCATCCTCCACTTTTGTTTTGACGCACGCATCCGGTCTCAAACTGTTTGATAGCAAATAAATCGGTGAGACCTTTTGGACACACACAAAAAAAAGGAATCTGACGTAAAAATCCTTCGATTTTAGTCTCGTTCATGTTGAAAATGCGTCGTTTTCCTCCCCTTCCCTGGCATTGAAATCACCAGGCCGTGACCTCCGAGCGAAAGTCGATGTTTCGCCTGCATGCGCGCCTGCGCTTGCGCCTGCGCTTGCGCCTGCGCCTGCGTCTGCGTCTTCGTCGCCTTCGCCTTCGCCTTCGCTTGGTCGCTCACGTCCGGCACCGACCACAAAGCACGATTCTCTTCGCTGCAGACGGCGTAAAGATTTCCCTACTTCCATGACATGAGATAAAAAGAAGCTTCATTGGCGAAAACGCGGAAAGGAAGTCGAGTTGTTACCGTGTGAGCCAGGAAAAGCGACAACTGGCGGTTTGAGGGAAAGAAAACCTGCTCAAGGTCTTGAGATCTACCTAGCCTCATACCTGAAATGTCCATCTGAGAAACGGTCGAGAGGCCCACAAAATGAGTGTCTTTAAAATGAGAAAACTTGCTCTTTGGGTCGACATCTTTGGGCGGGTCGACTTACAGGGTGGCTCACATGCATACAGTGCTCACATCAACTTTCTCTATTGTCCCAGACAATGCAGAGGTCATGCCTCCACACACTTTTCTGGGGGATTAGGTCAGCTTCCGGTGCTTCCTCAATCGTATATTACAACAACTTATTAATAGACTTTCCACACTAGTTCTCAGTGGGCTGTATTTTCATACTGATTGTACACAATGACTCATAATGACCTGTGGTGAGACCTATGGTCACGCCTCATAGTTTTTTTCTTTCATTTTTGCTTAGGGTGAATACCTTCATCATCGGCAACAACCTGTCCACCAGCAATCACTTGAGGTCGGTCGCCAGTCTAGCGGCGACGGTTACGGCGCCCTCCTCTCGTTCTTCCTGGAGAACGTCCTTCCTCTGGCCTTGAGCTTCTTCGATAGCTCGGCGGCGCCTCTGTTGGGCGGCAGCAACGACCGGCCCAAGCCCACCGTCGACAGAAACGAGATCGTCCCCGCCGTGGTGAGATCCCAAACCTTGTGTTGTACACTAGGGGTGGGTTGTCAACTGGTGTTTCAGTTAGGGGGTATTTTTTATACAGCTCTTTATTAAAGAAACAGCACTCTTCCTTAACAGAAGGACAGGACAAAATATAGCGCCAGAAATGGTGGGGGTTAACTTCTGGGGCACCCAGTGAAGGGGGGACTGTTACTTATGGGCACTTGTAACTGAAATTCTTTACGCAAGGATGAGAAAGAGGACGGATTTCCCTGGGGGAAAATCATCTCCGCCGGCTTGAAGATCGTGCTCACGCTCCTCACCAGCTCGGGCGACGGCATCGACAAGTCGGACAACTTCCCCACGCAGGTGAGTGAGTTATAAGCATCATAATGCAGTGAACGGGGAAAACAACAACGTAAGAAGATATTCGTACCAGGATATCGTGACCATATGAGTAGTGACGCTCTTGACGTACTAAGTTACGCGTTAGAAACGTTCGTGCCAATTCGCAAATCTGCTATTTCTTTACTTTTACTTTCGCGGTTAAGAACAGCTCTTCTCTATAGATTTAGTCGAGCAAAGCTTTAAGTCTTGCATTGATATGTGGTCAGTTACGTCGTACAGGGTGACAATGACAACGAGTAGAACGTGGACGCTCTTGCGCTGCCGTGACTTTTGGGTCATCGGTGCGTCCATCAACCCCTGGGTCCTTCAGTTCTGGCTCCACAGTGCGTGCGTGTGTATGCGTGTGTGTGGGTGATTGCGTGATTGCGAGTCCCACTCCTCTTACTGTGGTCGATACTTGCAGGCCATCCTTGGCACGGTCATCAGCGCAGTCACAGGAAGCGAGGACGCATCAGAAGTAGCCAAAATGGCCGAGCAAGCAACAGAGGTAAATGAATGATACTTTTTTTTTACTTATGAGGCCTCAGCCTCTATAACAGCGACAGATACATGTACGGTTGAGGTCAAAAGTTTGCCTACACCTTAAAAAATATCTCTTTCTCTGCCATGATGCTCAGTCATGCCCAAAATAAGTAGCATTCGTGGACGTTAACAACATTGACTATTTAAAGTTGGGTTTGGTTCATAAATATAAATATATGAAGTCACTTGAACCACGCACGGACAGAATGGCATTGGAAAAGTCTCTCTCCTAACTGTATCTGCAAAAAGTATTTTGCCTCCGACCAGGGCTAAATAACATCGAATTAAGTGAGTTCTTTCCCATAACTGTATGCAAGCGTTTGACCTCCATTGTGCCTTGTATCTAAATGAGAGGTTTGGTTGCTTCTCACTGCCGAACAGAGGTGTCCGAATGTATGGACTACTCGAGTGCTTGGCAAAAAATGAGTAATATTAGACAAAGTTAGTAATTTCATGGGTGTAAAATGAACACTTCTACGTCCAACTTTACCACGCGTACCTGCAATGACTTTGGCTCACTAAATCATCATTGGTTCCTTCACCGCCGTGACTGAAGCCAACGGTTTCACCGTCAGCGGCGTTTTTTGCCTCCGTTATCATAGTGTGAGTTCAGATCACTTTGTCTGCTTACTCACATAAAGACTCTTCAAATGTCGCGCAGGTTTATTGAGTGTCATCTATGTTGGACCTCTCTGTGTCGTCCAGGCTCTCATTGATGGGGTTGTTGCAGGTGCTGGGCCTGGTGACCACGCTCTTCGAGACACTCAAGACGTCTTTCACGAGCAGGTGAAACAGCTTCCTCACTCAACAATAACTTAGACGGATGAATTCGCTCAGAGCCCGAAATTCTGTAGTTGCTACAATGCTCAGTATCTGAGTGCGAGAGAGAGAGATAAAAGAAATTGACGACACAGAAGACATGTTTACCCTCCCAGCCAGCCCCCTGCCCCAACCACCCCCTGTGCGAGCGTATGGATGCATCCATTGCCCCGATTAGAGTGTTTTACCCGAACAATGAATATTCGAATAATCTCCACCTTCGAGTAAACAGGTTTTGGCTCGATTAACTGATCTTGGTACATACAGTTGTGCAATATGCAGAAGATGCTTTACTTCATGGCTCTGGAAGTGCATGAAAAATAGACTTTGTCTGTATGTACATGTACGTATGCACTAGCTACTATTCCAATAGTTTTACATACTAAAACGTCTGAACTGAACAAATTCATTGTTTTTCTAAAGCCCTTCTAGTCTCGATGCAATACCGGTATTTTAGCCACCGAGGTCAAAGTGCGACAAAACCATGAGACGATTTTCTAAGGCCTGCAGGTTGATATATTATGATATGGTCTCTGAACATGACCAAATCGCTTATTTTCAAATTGTCTCCTTTACTGAAAAAGCCCTAATTTTGTTATAAAAAACTTATCGATAATTGTTGACTCTGTTCTGCCACTCTTCTTTAGTGCCCCCTGTGACACTTCTGCCCCAAACTGAAACTCGAAACTAACTCAAATCAAAAGAATTCTTTTTATACAAAGTTCAGTCTCCTCACAAACAACTTGTGTTCACTCCCCCCATTCTTAAATTTCTCTCCGCCCCCATGTCAACTTCGACCAGTGCAGAGGATCAAGTGGGAAGATGCACAAATCTGTGCACTTTTTTTGCATTGTAAGATTGCTATCACACAGCGGACTTTGGACACATTCCCTTGACCTTGGTGGCTAAAGTGCAGCAAGGGAGGAGGGGGAGGGGGAGGATGCATCTGGTAAGTGACCTTTCATTACCAGTCAACCTCCAAAAGACGACACGATTGTGATTCCAGTCAGACATTCGGTGGTAAAGATCAATATCAAATATAATTGCTCTCTTTAGGAGGCATTTCAGTGGCTTATAAGATAGCCTATGTTGTATACACAGTATGTACGTACAGTCCATACAGTGTAGCTGACGTGTGCAGTTGTTGATGAGCTCTGTTGTTGGTGGTGTGTTTCAAGAATAAAAGACGCGTTAAATCAAAGCTCGAGAGATGTCACCGTTCTTGCTCAGGATGGACTAACAAGGTTTGTCGACATGCACATGCAAAATCAGTTTTAAGCGCCAATAGTCCACCCTGTATGTACACATATCTACGTAAATACGGGGCGGGCCAACAAGATTCGCAATCGCACTTTTCACCTTCAAAACGAGTTAGCAAGTCTCAATAGTCCACCCAGCATCTGCCTGCTCATTTGCTAAATCAGCCGAAATCGTTGCTGGATGCCCTGCTGGAGGTTGACCCACTTGAGGCTGGCCGTCGTCATCTCCCGAGTCCCCGATTGGTGTCTGGACCAACAATAAATACCACTCCTCATTCGATCGAAAAGAAAAGTGGAACTTGGGCGTCCTCCTCGGAGCATCAACGAAATAAACTCGAACTCTCGCACGTCCCAAAGACAAGTCCTCCTCCGGAGTGTACGGCAGCGTGGAGTGAGTCCGTGGACCTACGATCTAGGAGACGTTCTGGATTCAATCCAAAGATTTAGAATAGACCTTGGAAATGAAATGCCAGACAGTAGCAACCGTATGGATTCCTTGAGCTGGACTGGAGAAGTTGGATTGATAGGTGTCGAGGACTCGAAGGACAAGCAATGAGCATCGGATCCCAATTTTGATGACAATGACGTCAGCGGCGTAAGTCGCTCAAGCAAAGTACTCAACACTGATACCAGCTTCAAAGCGCAATGTTTCAACTCTTCGTACAGGTTCACAAAAGGCGCTTACTTAAAAATCTTTCCTTGGTTAAACTTCCTTTCCTTATCATCATTGCCGACCCACTTGAAGTATTGCTCCACCTGCTTCTTGGTCTTCTCGGAGTCTGCATCGAGCTTTTTCCAATCGTAAGAGGTGTAGTCGATCTGCCAGTCTTCGGAGAGCTCGAAGGCCAGATCATGACCCCTCCACACCCAGATTCCAGAGATAGAAGAATTGTTGTTCTCGCCGAAGAGGCACATGGAGGCGAAGGCGTTCTTGCGCAGCTTCTCCAGCCGCTGGTACATGCCACCGATCAAGTTGCACGACATGAAGACCATGGTAAGTTCGTTGTTGTACTTGTAGTCGCACCTCCAAATAGAGTAATGAGCGGGATCGAACTTCTCCCAGAAGTAGGGGACAGATTTATCCTCGTCGTTGTTTGAATAGAAGCGCTTGAAGTCGTCCATGTCGAAGTTCCCTCGGGGTAACAAGGACAGGGGGTCCTTGGGATTGGGCATCGGGTTCTCGGCGTAGGGGTCGATTTCTTCTTTTTGCGCGGCAGGTTGGTCGCCACCTTGGTCTTCTTTCTTCTCGACAGGTGCGGCCTCGGCTTCCTTAGGAGCTTTCTTCTCGGCGGACGCTTTCTTCTCGGCTGACGCTTTCTTCTCCTCCTTCTTGTCGGACTCTGACTTCTTCTTTCCCTTGCCCCTGCCACCTTCGTGGCCAGAACCGGTCGCTTTCTCGCATAGTGTCACCTTGCCGACGACGGCGACCACGTTGGGCTGGTTGATGATTGTATTAAACCAGCGATTGAGGTTCCCATACGCTCCCCTGGTAGCCGGGTCCAACACATGCTCATAAGCCAAGAGGAGGGTGCACGCAACGCAGATGTCAGCCAGGCTGATCCTCTCCCCCACCAGGAAGGTCGAGTGTAGCAAGTGGGCGTTAAGTACGTCCAGGGTCTTAAGGAGGTCTTGCTTGGAGCGTTCCGTGATGTTCCTCGACTGATTCAAGACACCGAGGGACGAGAAGACCCAGGAGGACGCAGCCGGCAGAACTTCGGCATCTGCAAAGCTCATCCACTGCTGGACTTGAGCGCGTGTCACCTGGTCGGCGCCGCCGCGCAGCTCTTCATCAGCCAAGTAGTAGGCAATGGCGTTGCTCTCGAAGAGGCAGAGTCCGGCGTCGTCCTGGAATGCCGGCACCTTACCCAGCGGGAACTTTGCCAAGAATTCCGGCGTGGCGTTGGTCTCGCCCAGGACGAATCCCTGAGCTAGCTGGACGGTGGCCCCGGAATACTTGGCCGCGATCAGTCCCTTGAAGGCCCTGAAGTTGTCCGGGTAGGTGTAGAGGGTTCCTGTCACCGGCATCTTCGTGGAGACGTTGAACTTCCGAGAGAGCGAGAACACGTGGACGGGGGCTGCCAAGGCAGAATGTAAAAGGAACGTTGCCCAGCGATTACTTCAGCTTCCTTTCACTGCATCAGCTGCCTGAATCAGGGTTGCGAGTTCGCCTCCAAGTCTCACTTTTCTCGAGCATAAGTAGCATTACGTACCTTAGTGATCTGCTGAGCACATTTTTTTTGCTTCACCAGTCTTGCAACCCTTCAGTGACAGTGCTGCTCTTTTGCCTTCTTGCTCTCAGCATTACTGCCGAGCGCAGAAGATAGAAGAACCGGCTGAAGCTGCCGACTCGCACTGCCTACGCGTCGACGTCATTGTCGTCGGCGCCGTCGTCGTCATCGTCGTCGACGGCGCCGGGTCCGTCATGACCCTGTTGGAGGACACGCTCTGCGTACTGGCGACGCAGGCTGTGTTCTTTGTCATAGGATGGATCTTCTTCGTCAAGAAACTTTTTCGGGACTATGAGTTGAGGCAGAGGATCGTCCAGGTCATATTCTGTATCAACTTCAGTCTTTCCTGCACCTTCTTCGAGCTCATCATCTTCGAGATCGTCGAGTATCTGGAAAGGAGCTCGAGGTGAGGGAAATTCGTCTCGGGAAGGCGCGCTCGCGAGCCAGTCAACATTTTCAGGTTCTTCCACTGGTACCTCTCCATCTACCTGATGCTGTTCATGGTGATCATTCTCATACCTTTCTACCTGGTGTTCTACCTCTTGTCGAACTGTCGCCTGCTTCCTTCTCACTGGATCGGGCCCCTGTCGCTCTTCACGTGGCTCTTCTACATCGGCGTCTTCTGGAAGATAGGCGACCCCTTCCCAATCCACAACCCAAAGCACGGAGTCCTCTCGGTGGAAACGTGCATCTCCCGGTGATTTAGATCACTTTATTTCGACCATTGCAGCATTAACAATCTTGATGCATATTAGGGTGGGAGTCATTGGGGTGACGATCATGGCCTTACTATCTGGCTTCGGTGCCGTCAACTATCCATACTCTTCCATGGCGGTGTTCATGAGGTCGGTGACCTTGGCCGACGTCATGGGGATTGAGCGTAAACTAATGCAGGTACGCTGGCTTATGTCGCTACTACTTGTATGCGTTAAAAACTGAAGCCCTGCCCTTAGACATTCGACATCATCATAGCCAAGAAGAAGCGCCTCGTCCTAGCAGAGAGAGAACTGACCAACAAAAGGAGGCAAGCAGAACAGCATCAAGGAGGTGGCTGGTGGGATCGTATGAAGCACTTTGGAGGCATTTATGAACATGGGTTAGATATTAGTTAGTGGTACAGTAAATCATGGCTGCTGCCACTGAACACTTTGTCGTTGCAGCACACACGAAAACATTCCTGAGCTGCGCCAGGACATCCAGGCCCTTGAGGAGCTGAGTCGACACCTGTTCATGGAGGCCCACGACCTGCAAAACATGAGAGAGCGCAACGAGTGGTCCCAAACCTGGCAAGGCAAATACTTCAATTTCTTGGGATACTTCTTCTCCGCCTATTGCATGTGGAAGATTTTCATATCCACGGTCAACATCGTCTTCGACCGAGTGGGCCGGATGGACCCTATTTCCAAGGGGATGGAAATCGCCGTCCACTGGTTCGGGCTGGATATCGACGTTGTCTTCTGGTCGCAGCATATTTCCTTTTTCCTGGTAAGGCGGGGCGAATCTTTAGGAATGCCATTGACTGCCGAGTCGTTCATGACGTGATTTCTTGCCAAGGTTGGAGCCATCGTGGTGACTTCAATCAGAGGACTGTTGCTTACTATGTCCAAGTTTTTCATCTGGATCTCCAGCCCCAAGAGCTCCAGTCTCATCGTGCTCTTCTTGTCGCAGCTAATGGGGATGTACTTCATCTCAATGGTGTTGCTCATGAGGATGAACATGCCCGTCCAGTACAGGTATGACCTGCGTTTCCGTAAATTCCGTATGGATCGTCATTTTTTTGTTTCAGGACGATCATCACCGAGGTGTTGGGCGACCTGCAGTTCAACTTCTACCATCGTTGGTTCGACGTGATGTTCCTGACGGCTGCGCTCATAACCATCGGTATCCTCTCGCTCCTGCACAAGCGAGACATCGAGTCCGCCTCCGCATACGAGGAGAGGCAGAGGCAGCGGATGGACTCCTCGTACTGAAGAAGCATTTGCTCTGTTTTTTTTTTTTTGTACATGTTGTGATGATGACGTCTGTTGTCTGTTAGCCTTGCGGATTATTTATGGTCCACAGATCTTAAGGGAAATCGTTACTGTGATACTCGCGAAATAGACCCATTCCAGGACATTCTGGAGGCTGCTCCAGTCGAGTGTCTCAGTCGATGCGAGACTTCTGGCAGTCAAGAGTTGCGCGACAACGCGAAGGACGAGCTCGACAACCTCGCCACCCTGGAGCGACAGCTGCGTCACTGGAGAAGCCACGCCAGGGGAGGGACCGACAGACCGGTGTTTTTCGCTTGGCGACTGCAGTTGGCGTAAACATAAACAGGAGAGCGGAAAGAAAAGTCTTCGAGCTCGTTCGGGTTGGGTGATGTTCGCCAGCCTGTTTTCTCCGGCCCGGGCCGACCACGGCAGAGTCAAAATCAGGTCGACCGGGAGCCGGAGCCGGGTCAGATCTGCACAGAGCCAAAACTCGAAATCACTCAACCAACGACCCTAAAAACTTGAGAAGACTAAGAGCGCCAAAATTGAGCTTCTGAACAAGCGTTGACGTTCTATTCATTTGAAATCATCCAATACCCTCGAGGGTTACGGCTCAGAATAGGTTAGTTCTGTCGTTCCAGTCTAATCTAAGATCCTAGGATTCAGTCTAGAGAACCAAACCTATTTTCTCTAAGTGGTCTAAGGCGATGGACAATTTTTACCAAAGAGTAAATTAACCTCTGGATTTCGGACCTAGAGTACCAAGAAGTGACTCTGCCGGTGGTCTCAGGGGGGGAGAAATGACCCGGTGAAGAAAAATGGCGCGAGCTGGTTTGGACCTGGTCCAGAATTTTTCGGGCCGGGCCTGACCCGGCCCCACCACTAGTCGGCTTTCTCCAAGTTCAATCCCTTCCGCTGCGCCCCAACCAAGCAAGGGCCGGCGTTCGAGAGATCCTCTTCCTCGAGCTTGTTGCACGCCTCGAGTACGTGGTCTTCGCACTCATGCATGAGGCGATGAGCAGGTGAGCGCCAGCCAAGTAGTACGAGGAGTAGGAGTAGGGGGAGGAGAGAGCCTTTCCTCTTTGTGGAGGCGTCAGAGAGAGGAGGAGGAAGAGGAGGAGGAGGAAGAAGAAAAGGGCTATCCGATATCAAATTGACGTTAGTCTACCGTGACGTGGCACATGAATCACATTCATACGAACCTGTCGGCGCCCGCGGTCGAGGCGCCGGCCGCGGCCAACATGTCGCCGGCGCACGTGTTTCGACAGGCCCACCATGTCTCGCGAGATAAGAGGTCCAGGGTGCTGCAGCAGGGAAATCGGGGCCGCTTTCGAGGCTGCACCATCTGGTTCACCGGGCTGTCAGGCGCCGGCAAAACCACTATCGCCTTCGCATTGGAGGAGTACCTCATCGCCAAAGGTGAGCGAACGCAAACTTGTCGACAATAGCAAGTCAAAAACAGGCGTTTAAGTGGCCGTCAGCTTGGACATTTAGCAAAGGCTCTCGAAAGACTTGCACAAGCGCGCGGACAACAAATGGGTGCCTAGCAACGGCTCCGCTGACGAAAGCCATTGTCCTCCTTTACTGAAGTGTCTCTTTTACCCCCTGACGCAGGCGTGTTTTGCTACGGACTGGACGGTGACAACATCCGCTCTGGCCTTTGTAGCGACCTTGGCTTCAGTAAGGAGGATCGCGATGAGAACATCCGAAGGGTGACCGAAGTGTCCAAGATGTGGGCTGACGGGGGCGGCATCGCCATCTGCTCGTTTGTGTCCCCTTTTAAAAAGCATAGAGATTTCCCCAGGCAAGTCCACGAGACGGCAGACCTGGCGTTCTTCGAGGTTTTCGTCGACACACCGCTCAACGAGTGTGAGCGTAGAGATACCAAAGGACTCTACAAGAAGGCCCGGGCTGGAGAATTGCCCGGATTCACCGGCATCGGACAGCCGTACGAACGTCCCGACAACCCTGAGCTGGTGGTACGCACCGTCCGAGAAGAGGCCGAAGCTGTCAAGTCTGTGCCCGTGGGCGAGTGTGTACAAAAGGTGCTGGACATGCTGGCGGCCGGGGACATTGTCACAGAGACAGTGGCGAAGCAGGCGAGGAGTTGGTTCAAGCAGAAGGAGGCGGCAGCCGCGGCAGCCTACAAAGGAGACGGGAGGAGCAACGACGCCCGCGACACCTTTGACCAGATCGTGCCTGAGCTATTCGTGTCAGAGGAAAGGCGGGAGAGCATGGAGCTGGAGTCTCGAGAGTTGCCAGCGGTGGAAATCGACACCATCGACATGCAGTGGCTCCAGGTAGACTGACAGTAGTGACTCCCAAAGCAGGTCTGTAGCGAGTTCGCTCGTCCAACGCATTTTCCAGATCTTGGCCGAGGGCTGGGCGAGCCCGCTAAAAGGTTTCATGCGAGAACACGAGTTCCTGCAGACGCAACACTTCAATTGCCTCTTAGAGGATAGCGTCGTCAACATGTCCGTGCCCATCGTCCTTCCAGTCTCTGTTCCGGATAGGGAGAGACTGAAGGACCAGCCAGCATTTACTCTATCGTATAGGGGCAAAGCTGTCGCAATCCTGAGGGAGCCAGAGTTCTACGAGCATAGAAAAGAGGAACGATGTGCCAGAACCTTTGGAACTACTCACTGGAATCACCCCGGCATCAAGGTAGGGTTCATGATTCAGGGTCCATCTGTAATTGAACATTCAGTGGTCCCCGCTGACACCAACACCCTTAGGACTAGGTAGAAATGTCCGTGTATCCGGAGAGTTATAAGTGGGTGTTGACGCTATTGAATGGGACGAGTATGTGGTTGTCGATAACGGTCTACACACAGCAACCGTGACAAATGAAGACAAAACATACCGTGTAGCGGGAAATGGGCAATGAGGACGATAACTCCAATGAGGAAGAAGAGGAGCCAATGACAACGTGGCCACTGCGGCAAGGATGTTGTTGAAGCAGTACAACCACCACCTTGCACACCATATTGATGGAGAAGTTCAGAGCTATCTTATGCAAAGTGTAAAGCAGTCATGAATGAGGTCTTTTTCGCCAGTTAGGTTAGGCAAAAGTGTTGGAATAACATGGAAAATCTTGGTATATCCGAAATATTTTATGCATTGGGAATCGGGACCTAAGAAAATTGTCAGTATAAGTTGGATGTCATCATACCTAATGTCGGTGCAAGCGGGGACCACTGTATCCTTAAATGTTGACTAGTTTTCAATTTCACTTGTTCCTCAAACAAGGTTCTTTCAATCAAAAACTTTAACATCGCTTTACACATCGTGTTCCAATGCGATTGTGCCGAGTTTTCGATCCAGACCTTAGTTGCATCAGTTGAATGAATCTTTAAACGTATGTTTCTCATCCCTCATTAGTTAATTAACGAGTCCGGTGAGTGGCTGGTTGGAGGCGACGTGGACGTACTGCGGCGGATAGCGTGGGACGACGGCCTCGACCGATACAGGTTGACGCCCAACGAGCTGAGGGCCAAGTTCACAGATCTCGACGCTGACGCGGTGTTTGCGTTTCAACTCAGGAATCCTGTGCACAACGGCCACGCTCTGCTCATGACCGTAAGGAGTTGCGCATACTCGACGTCGTTGCAATCGTGTTTCTCAATGTCCTTTGGCGTTCAAGGATTGTCGCCGCCAGCTCGTCGATCGCGGATTCAAGAAACCCGTCCTGCTACTGCATCCACTGGGGGGCTGGACCAAAGAGGACGACGTCCCTCTGTCGGTGAGGATGGACCAGCATAGAGCGATCTTGGACGACGGGGTCCTGGACCGCAATTCCACCGTATTAGCCATCTTCCCCTCCCCCATGCTGTATGCGGGCCCGCGAGAGGTAGCGTGAGCCTTGTTCAACGCGGACTGACAGCTCACGAGGAAGTTTCATGCTCTGTTTTAGGTCCAGTGGCACGCCAAAGCACGAATGACAGCGGGTGCCAACTTCTACATTGTCGGCCGCGATCCCGCTGGCTTGCCTCACCCAAACGGTACCGGTCGCGATCTCTACGACCCGACGCACGGTGGCCGTGTCTTAGCGGCGGCGCCCGGACTGGCCGCAGACCTGGAGATCATTAAGTTTCGCGTGGCCGCCTACGACCGGTCCGTCGGAAAGATGGCCTTCTTCGACGAGAAGAGGAAGGACGACTTCCTGCGCATCTCCGGCACAGAGATGAGGCGTCTGGCGCGCTGCGGAGAGCGACCCCCGGATGGGTTTATGTCACCCAGAGCGTGGAAAGTGCTGCGAGACTTCTACACCTCTCAGCACAACGAAAGCAAGGACGAAACTCCGCCATCACACTAACGTCCAGTTTGATAACAACTTTCGTGATTTCATTGCCAATGGAAACATTGGACTTTCCAATGTTGTCCAGTTAAACAGATCTGCAACTTCTTCAGCTAATGCAGAAGATGCCCTTTTTAACGTTTTCGTTACTTTTTCAACATCGCTTAACTTCGCAACATTGTGAGTGAAATAACGACGACGACCGTGTGGAAGAGAGAACACATCATGACGGGTCCGTCAAGTCGAATCACAAGACACTCATGTTGCACGACACCCGATCAACGCAGGCAGGAAGAGCACTCAAAAATAAGTAACTTCAATGGTCCGTCCGTGATACCTTGCTAAATCTCCTCAATCCTGTTCTTTGCTATGTCCTCCCCTTGAAGCAGCGTTGCACAGTGCTGACTGTTACAGACGGATGTTGACAGTCAGGAACGTTATTATACTAGCAGGAGGAACACGACACTTCCACCTTTTTTTACACGGAGCTTTGTTGTCACGACGGAGGCCAAATGCCAAGAGTTCTGCTTCGTGCGGATTCCCGCTCCCCAGGACGCGGCAGCCTGCACAAATATGTCCGTCCGCACAGTCTACCGGATCATTGAGCGCTTGGAGGATCGTCCCAAGTCAGTGCACAGTCCAGCTTTAGTCAGAACTGAAAAGAGAGCCGACAAGAAGGGTCAGAATGACTCTACGGAGGACTTATCAGACAAAGCCAACACGAGTCAGACGTCAGTTCGCTGCTGAAGAATCTTGGCGGGATGCGCCTGGCGTGTCGGAAGAGGCCTCTTTGGACCGAAAAATCGACGGAAGAGTTTTGAGAGCTGCAAAGCTCTCCTGAACAATGTAGTCTGACCCTGTCGGCCGTGTAATAGTTCTTAGTAACGAAAATACCTTCACTGTGGACCCAGTACACAACCAAAGTAAAGACATGAGGCTGGATAGTGACAAAGAGGTCCAATGCTCTGCTACGTGCATCACGAGGACTAAACGTCCATCTTCAATCATGGTCGACAAGCCTACTACTTAGCTACTTAGACGTCTTGAAGAAAAAATGAGCCAAAAAGTGAACCAACTTTTCTGGAGCTGTGACACGTTATAGGTGGTTGATGAAGTGAGACATAGGTTTTGTAACACAACATTTGGCGGACGCGGTAAAATATGCTACGGTGATCTATTGTGCCTTCTCGGTCGTCTCCTTCTCCATGGCCTCCAAGACCTTGGCAGTCTTGTCAATGTGGCTCTGCTGTGCCCTGGCCAACTCCAATTCCAAGAGCTGCACCTTCTCGAGGAGGCTGCTGACAGTTTTCTCTGCCGAGAAAAGGCGCTCGGAGGCCTGCGTCGAGGCAAAGTCGGCCCCTGCGAGGAAGCAGACCTCGGCGTTGGCGTCCAGCAGCTTACGGACAAAGACGAACAACATCTCCAAGTCCTGTACTTGCTTCTTCAACTCTCCCGACTCTCTCTGGAGTTCTGACACCCTCCCGCTTCCCTCGTCAGTCAAAGCTAACACCGAGTCGTCGAAGAGGTTCGCCAGCTCTGACATGATCTGTAATGACGACGACCGCATGAGTGGGATGGTCCACATTGCACGACTTAACTGTACATAGTATCCGGGTCACGGAGCATTCAAGAGGAATAAATGGAGCTTCTAAGATGCAGGGAATTTTTTTTAAGTCGCTTGCCTTCAGGTACTTGTCCACAGAGTCTTGGATCGCCACCACCACATGGGTGAGCACCGTGGACGCGCTCTCAGAGGACACAGCGCACGACTGCCGGATGAGAAATTCGTGGCTCAACAGATTCGAGCCCGGCAGTCTGACCGCTTCCGAAGGCTTCTCTTGCTCTAGCGTTGACTCTACGTACTGGACGACGGACGCGGTCGCGGTTAGAGGGGCCGCGCGGCAACTAAACCTGAGTGACCGGGTCGCAGACGAGGCCAAGGCGACCAGCAGTCGCCTCCTCACAATGGAAGTGAACATCCCGTGATCCTACGTGAAAGACGGCTCAACTGAACAGGAGGAGCAGTCTGGATCGTCGGCACCCATGACTTAACCTCTTCAAACTTTGAGGAGGACACCAAGAGGCAGAACGGTAACGTCGACTTCGACGTGGTTGCTTGTTTACCTTGCCAGGACCGGCTTGACTGGCGACGAGACCAAGGAAGCAACAACTTCCTTGCGACGAGACATCAGCTGTCGAACCATGGGCGCAAAAATCAAAACGCAAAAATCAGTGGGTTTTGGCACGCAACCACTCAACATGCAGACTTGACACCAAATGCAGGAGAAAGATGACCGGGGGCAAGCTAGAAAACCAAAATTCAGCCTATGTGATAAAAAGAAACCACTGAAAAGGTGGAAAATGATGCATTTTGGTGAGGCACCCTGTACAGTATTCCTGAAGGAAGCGTCCCAAAACACCCCTCTCTCCTAACGATGCACTAACATTAGAACTTATTCATTCAACTCATTCAGTTAATTCAAATCATTCTACTGTGACCATTTCGCAATCCTTGTTGGTGGCCACGCTTCATCAAACCGGTGAAAGATTGACTTAAAACAGCAAATAGTCTGGAAAAAATCCAGACTAACATTATTTCCGGGGGTTACATCATTGGATCCCTGCGCTTCGAGCGCTCCAGCATCAAGATGGTCAGTCACAATGTTGCTCATGATGCTCAGTCTTGTCCAGCACTGCATGAATGACCAACTCCAAGTGAAGAATCCACCTTCAAAAGTGATGCTGCCCATTTTACCCCTCGGAAATTTTGGTACTGTACTGTCTAGCCGTAACGGATCTCGTGCTCTTGGTCGGGAGGGGGGTATTTGGCGGTCACAGTCGTTCAGACACGTGAGGTGTCACATAGGATGTCCAAGCTGAACTTTTGCTACACAAAACTGGCCCCACCAAAACGCGACTGAGGTTTACACCAAAAAATGCTCACGGGGGGGGGGGGGACTGAGAGTCACCCAAGGTCACCCAAAACGGGCGCCGTAGATAGACCTGCTTGGTTGTGTCTATTTCTACACAAAAGTCACAGCTGAGCTCGTGGGTTCTGTGATTTTACGTCATATCAGGGGTTGGAGAGTAAACATGGACGTAATTTAGCAATGGTTGAATGCAATCACAGCAGTTAAGAAGAGGTCGATGCAAATCTCTACCTTTGCTTGTCTGACCAACTTCATGTGTCTATGACGGAAGGACGAAAACACAAACGCACACACGAGCGCTCGTATTCAGATTAAAGGATGCAATTATATATGCATAAATACATAGGTCTGATATAGAGACTTGGTACAGACATTGATGTCCTCGCAGGAGCAGCGCAGGTACTGAGAGCAACAACTATTCTACCCAGATGACCATGCCTTAAAATGGACTTTGTCTGGCACAGAGCAGAAGAAGGAAGCAACGCATGCAGCAAGGTAGTAGCAGACATGGTTAAGACGGAGCGAGGGACACCAAGCATCCTGCTGTGGGAGGCCCACTTGTGCCTACGAGCGCGCCAGCCAAAAGTTGGGCAGCAGCAGCTACCCATTGCCCTTTTCAGTGCAGGCGCACACACGCACGCACACCTGTGCATTCATTTCTGCCAAAAACAGCGATTTGGACTTAAAATAGTAACACAGAAATTCTGAATAAGCTTTCTGTCACAGAAATTACGGTCCTCAGGACTTTGTTGCAGCTGCTGCTGTATAGAAGTTGTGGTTGAATCCGAATTATCTGATCCGTTTGTGTATTAGTGCTATTTGCTGGCAGGGTGACGTCACTATTGTAGTTAAAAGCAAAACTGAATTTGTCTAGGCAGAAGAAGGCCTATGTTGAGTAGCCTTTGAAGAAGACACGAGGGGTCGAGAAGCTGAAGCCATGTCTGCTGTAGCCTATGGACGGTCTTCCAATGAGCTGGACGTGCTGCTGCAGGACCTATCAAATGCCAGGTAAGAGGTGATTCTTCTGCACTCGTACAAGGCCTCACCAATGCGGTCATGTTGCACGTCTGCGTCCATGCTGTCCTCCTCAGGTATGCTGGTGGAGGGCCTCAACTGGAGAAGACCGAGGAGCAATTCACCTCCTCTACCTCGTCCACCACGTTCGTGCACAAGATCAATGGTTACCACCCTAAGGAGCAAATTGTAACGCTGCCCCAGGTGTCATCCTCAGTCTGATTGCGTCGGTGCTTTTCGTGTTGACTGCGCTCTCTTCTGCTTTAGTATGACAAGTCCCTGCCCGCCATGATTCGCCCCACTCCTCAGTCGGACGCCCTCATTAAGGAGTTGGAGTCGGTTATGACCGAGGAGGAGACGGTGGTGGAGGAGAGCAGGGAGTACAGTTTGGAGTTTGGTGACAACTTCAGGGATCGGAGGAGAGACCAGCAAAAGCCACTGCATTCCACCACTACCATCAGACACGTGGGCGACTACAATGGCAGCATTCGCCTGGCGGACGAAGAATATCTCGTTGACGATCTGGTAAGAATCCATGCACAAAAGGTGACGATATCGTCAGCCAGCCCGTGTCTGTCTCCTGCAGGTGCATAATCTAGATGGGCATAGGATGCGTCAGAGTCCAGTGGAGATACCAATAGACATGACTGTGCCAATCACCATCACAGGTACGCAAGTAGACATATCATACATGAGCTTGCTTAACAAATACGATTCCTTCATCGGCCTGTTTATGTAGACATCCACCAAGACTTCTCAAAACCTGAGCTTAAGGAGGCCCAGATGCACGCCAACTACAAGCGCATCCACGTAGACGAGACTGCTCAGGTCGAGAAAGAGGAGGTCGCGTGGGTCATGGAGGGTAAGATGCGCGCACTTGACAATGACACAAACAGTAGAGCTCGCTTAGTTCGGCCTCGGTAGCGTCGGCAGCCCGGTTTTTTCGGCAGAGGTATGAAAAACCGAATCAATATGCATGGAGAAGCAACAACCCACTAAAAACAACGTTATAAAATTAGTACTATGAAAGCACTACGAGCAGAAGTAAGCAATATCCCGACTGAGAACAAGCTCGAGAAAGCTATTCACAGTCCTTTAATTTAAGAGCAAATTGTTTGATCTTGGTAGGCATAATCTTAGTTCTGTTACACCGGTACTTTTCTGTCGACCCGAGGGTGGCGCTATTAGCGACCTCTACTGTACTGTATGTGCATTGGCTGTACGTGAAACCTTCTCAGATGTTCCGGAGCCCCCCAAGAGGCCTGAGCCACCTTGTGCGGCCTGCTCGCGTCCCATCTCTGGTCGCTGCATCACTGCCATGATGAGAAAATTCCACCCCGAACACTTCGTGTGCTCCTACTGTCTCAAGCAGCTGAACAAGGGGACCTTCAAGGAAAGAGAAGACAAGCCATACTGTCAGGAGTGCTTCTACAGGCTCTTTGGCTAAACTTAACTGAATAAGTATGCGAAAAGAGTTACATCATTTGTAAAGAAGTTCATTCTCAAAAGCCTCTTAACATAAATCTGGAGGAGCGACAACGAAGCTGCCATAGTAACTATACAAGTCCATACAGGAAAGCACACCTAAAGGCATTAATCTTAAGAAAAAATGTTTCATGCTTTTGAGTCTCACAGTCTCACGTGCCAGTGCCAAAAGTAACACTTCGAGTTATTGGCATGCTTGCTATGTGTTTTGCCAGAATTGCTGTAGAGATAGGAAGAGTGAGCGCTTCAGTGAATTGCAATATTACAACCTATTTACTACGCCGTTAGAATGTGTAGCAATCAAAACTGGCTCTCTGTAAGAAGTAATGCCGTAGCATCCTGTCTACTGTACATATGCAACTGCATGAATAAAATATAACACATCTATCGACAAAGTGAACGGAGTGAATCCAATAAACGCATTGTGTTACGCACCTTCTAGGTTACTTTGAAAACGTACTTTCTTTGGAATATGATATTATTTTGCCCTCGGAGTATTTGGCCTTTGGCCAAAATGTCAAGATTTTAAAAAAGAACCACCAGTTTTTATCAACGACCATTTACTGTGGGCATTTTTACCTCAAAGTCTATAATGGCATACTATACCGCCCACAAAAAGTGTAGTGCACACTCCTTTTTCCCGCCATAACGTTTGACTGGATTGAACTACAGAAGCGTGCTCATACATGAGCACAGCCCCCCTTCCCCAATGGTTCATTTCTTAGGGGTGGTGGTACAGCTTTCCCTGTCCACTGCAAAGAGATGTTTATTACACAAGTGTCATATTTTTAAAAATGAGAAAGTGTTCTGGGGTCCTACTTTACATATCACTAATAGTCGTGTTTTATAACATAACTAGCAGATCTCACCAGCTTCTCTGGTACTTCCAATGAAGCCCCCAACTATAAAGTCAGTGCCTGTTCAGTCTGTGCCTCTGTAGTCCCCACCTCTGTAGTCCCCTCCCTCTGTAGTCCCTGCCTCTGTAGTCCCTGCCTCTGTACAGTTATATATTTAAAAAGTTTTTATCATAATGAAATATATAATAAATATTATATTTTGGGGGGTCTCAGGCCTGAGCAAAGTTTTTTTTTTACACTGAAGTGGTAGTCCTTTAAGGGCTGAACGCAGGTATGTGTGTAGCTTAGTGAAATGACTTATTAAGTGAGTTATTGACACGAATGTGGAAGGTTATTCGCTCACTTAGAATCATCAATGATACACATGCAGCCATGGCAAGAAGACAAAACCCTCCTAATGCCAATGCTCTGTCCACATCTGGGGCCACACTTGACCCAAACACATTCTGTTAGGGAAATATTATGAGTAAAGGTTATAACCTCAATTAAAACCAGTACCTGGGTACCTAGAT
>JAAUXU010007075.1_pt1 | contig 33945 bp, 29 predicted proteins | sample 7278151 | NCBI WGS metagenome assembly JAAUXU01 (sample SAMN14350113, study PRJNA611818) | marine sediment metagenome | isolation source: surface marine sediment (1.8m) | place: French Polynesia: Moorea | collected 2018-08 | reverse complement strand
CGTAGCCGTTCAGGAACTGAAAGCAGAGGGTTAAGACATTGCTTACTGTATTCTTAGAGCAATTCTACATAACGATACGTAGCAAACGATCAGGATTGAGAGATTCACTGTCAACCATCGTGCGATACCCGTCTGTAGCCCAAAACCTTCGTAAGATCCAGCGCTGGCACGTAGAACGGGGCAGAGCCAGGGGAGACGTCGTCGCGGGGTTGGGAATGTAGCTGTCCGTGAGTCTAGTCGTGATCCAAGATGGCGTAGCATCCGCTCGTGTCAAGGATTCATAAGCAACAACCAGAAATGTCAACAAAGCACAGCACTGTCTGGTCGGGTATCGCATCGCTAATCGCCTCGCTCATCTGGCATATACATGGCCGTACACAACGCTCGAAACGTTTCCACATCAACGTTTCTGTTGATATTTATTCTGTTGATAATTATTATATTAATGGAAGATCAACGATCACAGGATGTACAAATATAGTGTAGAGACGCAAAAGCTGAACATATTGCGATGTAGAAAGACTACACCAAGATCCTTAAGAAGTAGAAGATGCAGGTGGATTACCAGGTTCTTGTTTCAGCGCTTGTTGTTAAACGCACTTTAAATGTCCGGGCAACACCTTCTTATTCCTTAGACTCTGAGCTTGCACCTTGAACTGATCTTCTGGGAGCTTCAGTACGATTCGAGCAACAGCAAGATTAGACAGTTCCGAGAAGTACAGTACATAAGACGTCAGTCTCGAATGTTCACTGTACCGAAGATTGACTGTACGAACTGACGCAGACACAACCAAAAAAAAGAAAAGAAGTTTTTTTGGTGATGGGGAGTGGACATACGATCCCAGCACACGGACTCAGAGCGTGTGAAGTTCTCCGTGGCGTAATGAACGTACGCGTACGTACAATGCTAGTCAGGATTTTAACGTACGCTTTGACTTTGCAAACGTGTTTCTTTTGCTGCACGCGAAGAGCCAAATGGCACAAAATAAGTCCCATAACTACGAACTGCCATAAGGATCTACAACCGGATCATAAGCTTTCTAAAGGCTGCTAACCACGCACTGAATTAAGCATGAACACTGTAACAGGTCACTAAATCAACATTGGAAATTGACTGACAATGTGAGAAGAAGTGATGGGAGCTCAGACATGTCAGCTGCGGGCTTTACGGTCTGGCAAATATGGCACTCGAGCCTGCGGGCTCGAGGACTCGGGCCTGGTCCGCGACCACCTCTATACAGATTCAGTTTTTGTCAGAATGGTAGAACAGCAGTGTCAGAATGGTTGGTAAAAGAGCAAAGTAACAGAGTACTTCTGATTGCCTCGTAAGAACAAAGTTCTCCAGCAAATATAAACACATGCACAGAAACATACGAGAAATGACTGCCGGTCCAATCGGGGTACAATCGAGGTCACGCGACGAGTTCCGAGACGAAAGTGGTCGCACTGTTCATGCATCTCTGGACAGGAGTGAAGACCGACCTGACGTACACGGAAGCGACGGGATCGGCCGACCCGCCCCGAGGGCCCGGCTCCATGCCTCCAGTCAAGACGAGATTCTCCAAAAGGCCGGGTCGCTCCGACAAGTCTCCCCAGACTACCAAATGTGCGACCAGACACACTGGTCCTGAGCTACTGAGCTCAGGGGTGAAAAGTAAGTCAAAAAATTGGACCAGGTCCTGACCGTGTGGTATGATGCCGCCCTAGGGTGGTCAGGTAATGTACTGCCAAGTCGGCAATAAGACAGTACAGTCCCGCCCGTACTGTTCTACCCTAGGACTTTATTGGACCCCCAAGGACTGTACTGGAGAAGAAGACAGCACATTACGGACAGCACACTACGAGTAAATAGCAGATGCGCGTATACTAAAAAAGTGACGCTGGACTATCATTGACCATTTGGTCAAAGCCTACACACTTTTATATTTTGAAGCTCTCGAGACCTTGACGACCCTCGGTCGTGTTGGGTTCCTGAGGTTCCACATTTCTACAATAGCCAAAAAAAACATAGAAAAAGAGAGGTCAAATACAACCGGATAAAGATGACTCTGGTCCTCCATCTCTTCCACTGATTCCAGGATTCCATCGGTGTAAGCTTTTCTAAGTCGTGATTCGTGTACCTACGCTTGTTGATCAGGACCAACATAAAGATTCGTCTCGTGCGCTTATATACATTTACATGACATTATCTGTTCTCTACTGCTGCTAACTGTCTTAACCTTCTTTGTCCTTGTCTCCGGCTGGACTTAAGCAACTTTAGTGCACCGCCGTCGGGACCTTTTTGGCACAAAAATGTATTTTTCCCCTTCTAGACCCGTCAGCTGTCGAAAATTTTAAACTCCTTGATGTCGCCCAACTCCATGATGAAGACAGAGTTGACAATGCCGTTCATGTTCTCCAGGACGGAGGTCAGTAACAGCCAATCGCCGTGATTGCATCCCGTAACTATCGCGTGCTGCAAGCAAAGGACTGCCACTTGACTCTGGCAGACACATATTTGGTATGCAGATGCATCATACGTACGTTGAACTCCTTCACCCGAAACTTGTACCTCAGCAAGAAGTCGCGCATCTCTGTGGAGACGACCCCGATGGCTCTCAGTGTCAAGGAGAAGCAGGTGCACACCTGCAGGAAGGACAGCCAGAACCTTTAAGATGGTCCAAGTCATAACCACAGTCGTGAGAGAACAAGGTGATAGAAGATAGTGCCAGGAACTACCAGAAGAAGGTGTAGAATTTCTGGTTCACGATGTTCAGGGGAAGGACGCAGAGGCCAGGGTGCTGTGACTCGCTACCGCCGGTGCCATAGCTACGTGGATATGTCGTATTAGTCACAGATAACTTTAAGAGACACGTTCCTGTTTTCCCAAACGGGATCATCATGGGATCTGCGATTGTTTAGAGACTCACAGAGTCAATCTGCAGTCGGCCAGGATTGGCAGGACGCTGTTGTGTTCCTCCAGGTGAATCCCTTCCCAAGCGATTCTGTTGAACTGCCCGTCCAAGAAGAAGTTGGTGAGGAAGAACTGGAGCACCACATTGACCAAGTTTAGGAACTCGCAGATGTAGTACTTGACTGTGGCAGAATAGTTGCAACTCTGTTTCATTCTTCAGGGTTGCCTGCATTATACCTGCCCAAGCATTGTTGGATCCTTTGGATTCTCTCCAGTATGATATGAGATGCTTGACCTTTTCGTTCAGCTCTCCCTTGGTTAGGGCGTCCCGGGTCTGTAGCCCGCGGATCAGGGTTCGCCTATCCAACCCTTGGATCAAAGATTTGATCTTTCCAGCCTCCCATATCTGCCAGAGGTATCTGCGAGGTTGATTTCTCTTCACATATCCAAATTTAGTGGATCAGACTCTCTGTTTCTCCTGGTGTGATTAAGCAGACTAAGCCTCTCCAGCTCTCCACAAGCTGGCGCACTGAGGTCACAGCCATGTTTCGTCCTTTTTTTAAGTTACCTGGGGAAATAGAAGCATCCTGCCTGGAACACGAGCATTATCGCCACCCACTGGTAGTACTGGTGATGCCAGCAGTCCTCGTCGTCCTCGAAGCAAGCCACCGCCGCGAGGTCACTTTTGACCCTGTCCACCATTTCAGGTTTGTATCTCTTTGTGTAGGTTCCCTCGACCCAGCAGAACCTGTCGAAGGTCGAGCCATCGATGGATGACCCGTCCAGCTGCCTGCAGGCAATGGGGTCGCCGGCATACTACGGAAGTTAGAGCAGAATACAGTGCCAAAAAAACCCTGCAGATTTGCCTCAGATTCTCCTCACCTGCGAGAGGGAGAGCAAGCCACTGAAGGCCAGCAGCAGCGTGACAGTGTAGACGTAGTGGAGCCTAAACACAAAACCGTCGATGACCACAGGGTCGTCAGGGATGATTTTTGATTTGACCTCTTGGAAGCTATCGAACAGGGACATTTTGAGCTTGAAGATGGGACTTGCAAGACATAGGAAAATGATTAAGAAGACGATGGACTTTTTTAGAGAATGCATAGAATCATGAGTAAGCAGGAAGTGATGTGATAATGACAAAGATGTGAAATTTTAGGTTGTATTCTGTATACACCAGCCACATTGTTCCCAGCGGGGCACATTCATGAGTTACCAAAGCAGGAAGAAATAACTTAAAGCATCTATTCAACCTTTATTAGGAGCAATAGTGTAAAAATCTGAATAAAACATTAGTGATGGCTTATTTCTGACAATTATACCGACGAGTACGTACATAAGAGCATTTCATGACGTAAGATCAAGAATAAAGCGGAGTGTACAGTACGAACAAAGAAGAGGCAGTGGATTTTTAAGTCCATAAACAGAAGATCACAGTCTTTCTCAAGGAAATACCCATATGTTTCGCACATAAAACGCTTTATCGCATAAAGTCCGCTTTATCTGAGCACTTAGAAAGACCATTTAGCGTCATGACCTTGCAGCCCTCGCCACCATAAATATCGATAAAAGTGCAACAACGATGAAGCTTTCGCCGGTAACATTTATGCCCCCGCCGCTCGTGAGCTCACTCTTGTCCAGGGCGGGACTGTAGAGGACCACGGAGGCGTCAGCGAGGCCGTATTCGTTCTTCACCACAATGATGTACTCTCCCATCAGAAAGTCGTCGGGGAACAGGTCTAACGCCGCCATGAGGCAAGTCACGTTGTCCGCCGAGGTCGTCAGGTTGCTCGCGACCATTCGGGAGTCTGGAGATGCGAAACCGGGCCTAAGGGTCCACCTGGGGGTCACCCACAGAATCCTGTGGACCCTCGGGTTTGAGCACACTTTGTACGAGAGCCGGATCACCGGGGAGGAGGAAGTAACAATGATGGAGGAAGAGTTGGAGGTGAAGAGGTGAGGGCGCTTGTAAGCCTCCGAGACCGCGGCAGCAGCCACAGCAACCGTTGAAGCCGCCGCAGCGGCACAGGAGCAGTTGTTGTTATCATTGTCTTCGTCGGTGTAGGAGATATGGCTGTAGACCATGTCCACGACGTCGTCGACGCCCTTCGTAGACTCGTCCACTGGAAAAAATAACAGCAATTCTGATTTCTGATTTACACCGGCAGGAGGTACCTGACGCAGGTGTGCATTGCGTACAGTGCGAAGTGCAAAAGATTCGGAACTTTGGCACACTCAACAATCGTACTACTTTTTGTACTTTAACTCACATTGTACAGCTTTAGCTGAAGACTTCCTAACAGAATTGACGCTTTTGTCCTTCTTTTCTTCAGCACTGCCGAAGCTGTGTTCCTGTTCCTCTCTGAGGACTCCCTGGACGTTGAGGAAGTAGGCGATGGATGAGTACTCCTCGCCCATGTACTCCAGTGAGCACTGATACCAGCCAACGTCACTGGGACCAGCACGACCGATCACGAGAGTCTCCGACTCGGACAAGAGTCGTTCGTCCTTGAGCCAGCGGATCCCTGACGACTCCAGACTCCGAGTCTCGTCTTTTGAAGACTTGAGGGACTCTGATATTCTATTGGCAGGTCGCGGGAGGGACTTGGAGTCCTCAAACCCAGTCCTGGATGACTCAGGAAGTCTCTGTCTGACGTCGACGTCACACTTGAGTGAAACAGTCATTCCTGCAGAGACGGGGACTCCGAAACCCGGAGTCCTCCTGATGGTGAAGGTGGGAGGGTAGCTGATGGCCAGGACTACCTTGACGGACATGGACTCGGGCAGTACCGGACTGGAGCAGCCAACTGCAGCCAGGTGTTGTGAACGATCAAGACTCGGCAAATCCAGGATGCTGAGTAGACCGAGGAGTCCATCACTGTTCTGGACAAAGTACTCATACGTCACTTGGGAAGTCAAATCCAGCTTGCTGTTCTCACTTGTCCACCTAAGGAGTGGTAAAGTATATAATGATTTTGTTAACGTAATTACGAGTCACCACATTTGCCACTCATACCTAAGCAAACTTCTCTTCTTCTCGCGGGCGCTCCCGTCGGCGTTGGCGCTCCTCCGGGTCACGAGAGCGGCGCAGTAAAGGCGCAAGCTGGCGCCTTCTTGAGCGCCGATGACAGACTCCTTGTGCCTGAACAGTTCCTCCTTGGCCGAGATCTCCTCAGACCTCAAATCGTAATTGAAGGGATTCCACTCAGGAAAAACTCCTGTGCAAACAAAAGTGAGTGGTTTTTTTTTTGCTGGCTGTTAAGGGCTCAGCTCAGCTTTTCTGAGCTTACCAGAGGTGTTCATGGAGTCGAAGACGAAGATCTTCTCGGTCCTGGGGAGCACGACCAAGTTCCAGCCGTGGCTCTGGGCAGGTAGGATTTCGTTGTTGTCGGCCACAACTTCCAGCTTCCTCTCTCCTTGACCGTGCGACGTCTTAGGCCTGCAGGACCATTGGCCAAAGTCTCTCTGAAGCAAGGGACTGATCTGGAGGACGTGACGTTTGGAAGAGGCCAGGTACTCGGAGGAAAATCTGCAAGAAATTTGCAACCATGCAGACTATACCGTTCTTAACGACTCCAATAACGTTCATTTCTCTGGGTGGGCCCACAGCCCTTATTTCCTAGTCATCTTATCTGTGTGTCTCTGACACGCACTCGCGTGCACGTTTATCATGGCACACGCTCCATTGAGGCCTTTTCTTTATCTCAATTCCCTTCTCTTGTTCCTTTTAGAGCTCTTTTTTGTTCCCATCTTGGCTCCTCTGACAAAGTGACAAAGCTCTCCGTGTGTGTCTGTGCGCGCGTGTGCGCGCGTGCGTGTGCACGCGAGTGTGGGTGTGCGTCTTTCATCTTTTCACACATCAGGAATTCTTCTTCACAAGACTCCTGGTACTAAAAAGGCACAACTCGCGGCCGCACACGCTCTAAATTATAGTGGTGCTACCAAATACAGTGGGCCACGCATACATAGGTAACTGCGCCTTATACATAGACACAGAGACAAGAACTAACAACTTGATCCACTGAGCAAGACAAAGATTGATTCCAAATGCCTCTGTCTTGTTTCTTTACCCCTACCAAAACGGCCTCGCTGATGCCATCTCCCTCTTACCCCTCTGACTCAGAGACGGGCGAAAACGGGGTACGCGGACGAAGGAGTGGGGTGCGGCCGAGACGAGGCGGCCTGCGAAACAAGTCCTTCCCCCCTCCCGTCACGTATGAGGCCCCTTTTTGTGTCCCATAGATATTTGGCCCCCTCTAAAGCGACGACGACGATGACGATTGCTATTCTGGGAATGCAGGATTAGGAGAAAAGGGCCCTAACAAAAAACCTGTCCAGTTTCTCCTCCTGCTTAAGGCCCGGCTACCCTTTGCACTGTCTCGGCACCCACTGAGGCGACGGCCCATTTTGCCCCCGGGTGACCGCGCCCTTCCAGATCTGTACACGGGGCGGGAGATGGAGAAAAATGTCTTACTACACCCGTCCCATATGAAGCCCGCCCAAGATTCTGGGTACTTTTATGCAGCTGTTGACAAATTGACGATTTCCCGGGCGAAATGAGGAACAGTTAAAGAAGATTGGCTTATTTGGGCGGAGGAGACGTGTGAGCCGCAAAACATGCGAGCAACAGCTGACGTCACATTTCTTTCTGCCCTGGCCAGGGGCATGGTGAGCAATGGGCATGATTGATTAAGACCAATGAGACATGTACTTTTGCTCTACAATACAGTAATGTTGCAGGTTGCTTTGTGTGTACAGAGGCAAGGAAGAAAAAAGTAACTGGGCCAAGACAAGCGCAGGCATCTCTCCAAGGCCTGCAGCTTGACGCAGATGCAACAGTGAAGTCTGGATTTAACGCGCATTTTCGCCAAAGAATATGACTTATGGATCTCGACTTGGCAATGCAAAGGAAACTCTCATTGAGAATCAGCTGAAGACGCAGGGATCTGATAGTGATAGAGGGCTGCTCTTATCTAGAGGTTTCACTGTGCGCCCAGGAGTAGAAGACTCAATTTGGGTCCGAGGATCCGTGGATTGTCTGTCACTGTCGTGTCCTTGACGGTGCTCAGGGCACGAAAATTCTTCGTTAAGTGACCCAGTGGCAAATGCTCCCTGATGAAGTTGCGGCCTCGAGGTCGCCACAGGAGCGGCCTCGACGCGGCCTCGGATCGAAAAAGAAAAGAAAAACACCTTTTCATACTGAGTTGGACGTTTTGTCGATAGCCACAAACTTTATGCATTGAAGATACTCAAGATTATGAAGCGTTGCTGTCAACCTGAAACCCAGCAACAACAACAACAACAGCGATAAGAAGAACTTTGACATTCCTCTGACCTTCGCACCAGGACGAACCGGAACCACATTCGGAACTCAATTATTGGCCTTTAAGGGCTTTTCTGGCCTTCTCTTTTTTCCCCCTCTGCACGCCTTTGACTCCCTGACGCTGTCCTTGTTCCTTTCTGCTCGACTCTTGCAACACAAGACCTTGTTTTATTCATCACCAACGTCTCTAAGGCCAAAAGGGTTGGAGGGAAAGTCCGGCCTTGTCCCTTCTTCCACTGGAAGCGTTTAAGGAAAAAGTTTAGCAAGGGGGGAGAGAAAAGTCTTCAAAAATTTACTGGGTTTCTTTTTTTTTCTCGTCTCCAGAAAGTTCTGTCTGAGCTTCTTTTAAGGCATTCCCAGGAAAATCTTGTTCGTAATTTTCCAACCTGGCAAAGACTTTTCTCTCTGATATACGAAAGCCATGAAATAATAATTTTGTTCTCTGTAAACTTTCTGTTGAGTGGAGAGAGAAGCCAAACACTGACTTCTCCCTCACTTTATTCCTGAGCAGAGAAAAAAGACTTTTTGTGGCATCTTTTACTTCGCCCCTGCAATGCAGATACGCACACTCACTTACGCACACGCAGATAAAATTCAATCACGATGGCCTCCAGATGCCCAGATGCCCTCTAATGTCTAAGCTGCTTAATTGTGTTGACTCAGACGGGAGTCCGAACTGCTCTTATCTGGACGGAAGCACCAAAGAAGCGCGTTTGTGCGCAATAATCGCGATTTGAGGCTCACACGGAGGCCGCAAAGTGTATTTAAGTGCAGTCCGGCGCTCGGGGTGCGTCTGAGTCGGCAAAGGAATCATGGTTGCTCGGGTACTTGTTCTGGCCCTCTTCGCCCTAGGCGCCTCCTGGGCCCAGGAGGAGACCTTGATCTTCGAGGACAACTTCGACGAACTGAACGAGGACACGTGGCAGCACATGGTGAGGGGTGGACACACGGGGTCATTGGACTCCCCGGGTGGAAAAACCCGGGGAGTACAATGAGGCCGGGGTCCGAAGCTTATACATACACGCACGCATCGCGCGAGACAAGTGCTTTGATGCTTTGCAAAATGAGTAGACTAACGTACCAACTGCTATAGTACGTACGGGACAAGGGTTGCCATAAAGGCTAGCAAGTCCAGAATGTTGAGTCTCCTCTCCCTAGGTGACCGCCTGGCGTGGGGGCAACCACGAGTTCCAGTACTACCGGAATGACCGCAAGAACAGCTTCGTGAGGGATGGAATTTTATATATAAAGTAAGAAAGATTTTTTTTTATAAGTTATAAACAGTTCGGTCGCAACTTTTGCTATTCTGATATTTCTTGAAATAAGTTTTTGTCTACTTGGGTCTGAAGTTGAAGATTAGAACGTGACAAGACTTTTTGAAATGTTTTCGACAAGAAGTTGGCAGTGACGACAGCGCAGGATGAATGAGATGGAGATGTTGGATAAGCCGCTGTTGGCCAAGTCCCACTCCATGTCCATGGGCGTAGTGGGATCACACGTTGGTGTGCAAGGATTGACGCTTTAACTTTTTGTCACTTATATCTTCATGGGACAACTGGGTGTACTTTAAACAATCGAGCTTCAACTGAGACTTGCTGAGCTTAGGCCTGACATAGGCCCACTGCGCTGTACTCAATTTAATGCTCGTCACTAGGCCCTCATTGACAGCCGATGAGTATGGGGAGGACTTCCTTTACAACGGCGACCTCGACCTTTGGGAGCAGGGCTGCATTGACGAGTGGAACATTGACGGCGGTTGCTACGTGACCGCCTACGACGACTACATCATCAACCCCGTGCAGTCCGCCAGGATGAGGACCAGTGAGAGCTTCAGCTTCACCTACGGGCGCGTCGAGGTCAGGGCTCAGGTGCCCAAGGGTGATTGGCTGTGGCCAGGTGAGAGAGATGGGCCCAGTCACACAGTTTAAAAGATGTAAAAGCTCTGCTACTTCTCGGGGTCCAGCCATCTGGATGCTGCCCACAGACTGGGTCTACGGCGACTGGCCCAGGTCGGGAGAGATCGACATCATGGAGTCCAAGGGCAACCTCAACTATAAGTGCCAGAACGAGTGGGAGGGACACCAGAAGATGGGCAGCACCCTGCACTGGGGTACGGCCATCGACGTCAACGCCTTCGAGCTCACGGCCTGGACCAACACCAACGAGGCTGCACCGTACGGAGATGGATTCCATGACTATGAGCTGATATGGAGTGAAGAGGGAATCACGTACGTGACTGTCAAATTGCGAAAGGGTTGCCACATTGGCGAAAAATATCTCCACCAGGTTCTCCGTCGACGGCGTCCAGATCGGCTCAGTCTCCCCTCCCGAGGGAGGTTTCTGGGAGCTCGGGGGCTTTCCAGGGGACAACATCTGGGCCGACGGTACCCAGATGGCTCCGTTCGACCAAGACTTCCACTTTCTGCTCAACGTCGCCGTCGGCGGCAACTTCTTCCCCGACGGCTGCGACAACGCCAACGGCGAAAAGCCCTGGGCGGGCCGGGATCAGCCCGGAGCCATGAAGAACTTCTGGGAGGCCAACGAGGTTTGGTATCCGACATGGACGCAGGATTTGGGCGACGACTCCGCCATGAAGGTGGACTACATCAGGGTGTACCAGAGGTCAAAATAAAAAGTTCCTTCTTTGCAAAAAGTTCTCAACCTATGTTAGGTTATTAAAAGTGCTGTATATACACATATTTCGGCCTCATTCATAATGCACACAAAAACTGGGACGCAGGAATCTCAGTTATTTATGGCAGCCTCATAATTGACACAAATCGTTTCTCCATTGCTGATTCCGGTTTCAACTCTTAAGTTTTGTCTGCAAGAAAAACTTTCTGCGCTTCTTCGAAGAATTTTGCATGACAGATTCTAACCCAGAATTTTTTTTATGCCAGCCAAGTCTTTTTTTTCATCTTTTGGCCCACTTGAGCATCCTGGAAGGCTTCAGAGCCTGGGGCTGAAATATTTTTAAGCCCGGAACAAATTCGCGACTGCAGAGGGTGAAAATGGAGCTCGTTGAGTCCAGATAAAGTGGGAGAATCGGGCATAAAATAAGTCGTGCCTTGACATAAATGTTAATGCAGCTAAGGATTTTTTTCTCTCTCTCTTTCAAAATTGTCAAATTAGCTGCTTCCCTTGTTTACTTCAGCTGTTTTCGTCCAAAGCCCTAGCAAACCTGTCCACATCAATCATCATGTGGGGGTCGTGTGAGGCATCAGAGCGTCTTCTTCAGTCGTCTGCACCACTTTCTTGGCGGCTCACACGACCCACACGGGCGTTAGTTTTTCTTCATTCTGGGAGGGGGGGGAACACCAAATATCGCCTGTGTAGTAAATCCAAAAGTTGACTGGCCAATTTGGGATTGAGAAATTGGGTTTCCCCCCCTGAGCTGACACTTCCCTAACTTTAATACAGGCCAGGGAGAGAGAATAATATAACAATGCGTAAGTTGGGCCAAGAGTTTGCTCCATGTTGGCCACTTTGTTGCTGTTGCTGTTGTTGGCCTCCTTCGCCAAGTCTTTGTACTGACACTTCACAGCTCTGCGTGAGCTGTCAGAAGTGTCGGTTTGCTGCCCCACCAATTATTGCTGCGCCCACACGACCAAGATTTGACAAATTCCCCCTCTGCACCCCGCCCGCCGAGGGAATTTTATCTGGTCCAAGCATCTGGAGGCCTCGGGGATGGAGGCCTCCGTCATGCAGCCCAGCAAAGAAAAATAAGGGAAAGAGAATGCAAAAATATGTGTGCCATTTCTCTTTTTCTCTCTGATGGATGCTGCTGGCTCAAAAAATGAGCCCCACATTTGGCCGAAAATCCGCCAAATATTGCCATACAACAATGAGTTGACCCACTTTGCCTTTGTTTTGCTCTCCAACTTGTGTGGGAAAGTGAATGTTGTAGGAGGGGAGAGAAGAAAACAACAAAGAGTTGCACGCGCGCGCGCCCCCAACTTTCTCAGGTGAGGAGACATTTGGGAAACTTAATAGCATTTTGCACGTCCCTGATCTTCCCCGGATTAAGTTTGCTGCCACGCCCGTATAACTTTGACAAGGGGGAGGATGAGGGGGAGGGGTCGTGTCTGGCACGAGCCAAGGAAAAAATAAAGTATTTCAAACAGAGAAGCTTGAAAAGGAGGGATTTAAGCTGAGAGAGGACGAGAGATCAGAACTGGCCTGATTTTTAACCCTTTCAAGAGGTTTTTGTGCTCACAACTTCGAGAGGAAGTCGAGCTCGCGTGCACTCGACTATTATGCCGGGGACTCCTTGAGTATGGCAGTCTTGGAGTATCGTGTGTAGCGCAAAAGCCGGTCTGCGCGATGGGTCGATACTCGATATCAAGATGCTTGACTCTGGCACCGCGGGTTCGGCGTGGAAGCCCGGGTGCTGCACAAAATTGGCTGATGGCAGCAGTCGAGTTCTAGATGTAGCGATATTGTCGCGATATTCGATATCGATACGATCGATCGCACAGTCTTGTCACAACACAACGGACAGTTAGTTCAAAGTAAGGAAGAAGAAAACGTTGGTCTATTTATGCACCCCTCACTGTTTGATAAAATGTTTGGGTTCTCTCGAGGATCTACTCAAAATACTTCGAACCCTGCAATTTGCCACATTTTTTTTTTAGTGAAGTGAAGCATAATTGCGGGTGTTTTCTTAAAGGGGAGCCTCGGTAATGGGCTCGTACAAACACGAACCGATTGTGACCGACAACACCTGTACAGGGTGGCGCGACTTTGTGGGCGGACACGCGTACAGGTTGTCCCCGTGGCCAGGGAAGTTTTGCAGAGATCTTTGGGGGACACCCTGTGGAAGGGTCAACCGGGACTTTTACAGGCTGTATCAGCTAGATGGAGTCTTCAGAGGAAAGAGACGACTTCCTTGCCGCCAAGCCCATGTTGATCGTCGTCGAGACGCCCAAGGTCAACTCTGCGTGGGCTATTTTTTTCCCTGACCAACATCTTGCGAAAAAAAAATGGCTCGAAGAGAAAGGCCATCTCAACATGTTCAACTGCAGCAGGTCCACTCGGGGGACTTTCCAGGGCTCTTCCCAGCATTTCGCATCTCAATTGCGAGCAGGTCGAATGTACCGGGTGGACAGGGTGGATTTGCCACTTGTTCTCACCGTTGTTCGACGAGCAATATACGAATCTGCTTGCTGCACCCTGTAGATGAGAGATCTCCTTGGTCCACCCTGTGGGTAAGAGGAGATTGCGGAATCGCCCTAGACCACCCTGGATGGGAGGAGATTGCAAATCTCCTCAGTCCACCCTGTAGGCGATAGATTGCGAATCCCCTTAGTCCACCTTGTGTGAAGGAAGCGTTTTAATACATTAAGCACTTCTATAGCTTCCTTTTTTTGCTGCCTTCTTTATCCTTCCCAGACTCAGAAGGTGTTTTGTTCCCCGCATTTTGATGCCGCATAAACTGGGGATTTCCCGCACTCCGGAGGCCCGACAGAGGCCTGACGGAGGCCTGACAGAGGCCTGACAGAGGTCGAACAAACAAACAGAAAAAACCCTCCAGAGAATGAGATGGAAATGATGGAATGCGACAAATTTTCCTCAACATTGTCACTTCCGGCTCAGGCTCAGAATTTTGCTCTGTGAAGTGGAGCTCAGCATTAATTACTTTTCTCTGTGTCTGTCAGTGTGTGTGTGTGTGTGTGTGTGTGTGTGTGTGTGTGTTGTGTGTGTGTGTGTGGGTGTGTTTGTCTGCCTACCTGTCTGTCTGTCCGTCTGTCTGTCACCCCTGCCAGACCCCAGGTGAGGTACAAGGGGAAAGATGATACTACTCACACGAGATGTTATGAGGCTCACCCCATTTGCCCCTGTTACCACACAGTTAGAGAGTGGTGCCATTCAGCCTGAGGAAGACCGAGGAACACCTCTGGGAAATGAAGTTTTGCACTGCAAATTGAGGTGAGATCGAACTGGGCTGAAACAAAAACTTTCCACCATCAAGGTATGATGAAGTGACCCCACCTCCCCGGAGAGACCAGTCGGTGGGAAACTGAACACGTCTCCTTGCTTTATAGTGTGTGAACTAGAAGTGATGCTAGATAAAATCCTAGCACACCTCTAGTCGATTAAGCACACTTGGGGAGCGGGCGACAAAAATATAAATATCTCCCCTAGGTTTTGTGGAAAGCTCCCTACAAGGGTGCTGCTAATGGCCATTGTTGAAATCCTCCAAGATGTTTTGGCACACGCACAAGTACGGAGATAAATAACAGGGAAATGGTTATTGCTGAGGCGATGCAAGTAACCAAAGATGTGTTTAGGTATAATGAATGTTCTCTTTCTCGCTCTCGCCCAGACTTCCTGGGCTCTTAAAGGCCTCTAATTTTGTGGTCAGGTCTTTTTTTTTGCCTCCCTGTGTGCTCTAATGAAGGTTCTCCTTCTTTTTCTCGCTCTTGGGCCGTGCGTGCGTGCGTGCGTGCGTGCGTGCGTGCGTGCGTGCGTGCCTGTTGTTGCCTCTGTCTCTTTTGGAAGCTGCCGCTATGATCGATGAAGCAAGAGATGACCAAAATTTGGGAAGAGTGCTGAGATTACGCGTCTACTGATTCTTTTTACCTGCGTGCAAGGTTCAAAGTCACGGGGTGGCTCTGATCAATTCAGACGGTGAAAATGAACAGTCGTCCTGTGTGATGTGAGTGCAATGAAAGAGAAGCTCGTGGTTATCATGGTTGCGCCTGCCTTGGCAGCCAAATGAAGCTGTTTTGCCCTCTGCTCGGGCAGACGCACCGACGAACAGAGAAACACACAGACGGACAGAGAGGCATACAGACAGACAGACGGACAGAGGGGCATACAAACAGACAGAGGGACATAGAGGCATACAAACAGACAGAGGGACAGAGGGCCATACATACATACATACAGACAGAGGGGCATACAGACAGACAGACAGACAGACAGACAGACAGAGGGGCATACATACAGACAGACAGACAGAGGGCCATACATACATACATACAGACAGAGGGGCATACAGACAGACAGACAGACAGACAGACAGACAGACAGACAGACAGAGGGGCATACATACAGACAGACAGACAGACAGACGGACAGAGGGGCATACAGACAGACAGACAGACAGACAGACAGACAGACAGACAGACAGACAGACAGACAGACAGACAGACAGGCCCTCATCTATTCCTGCGCCCATTTATGACTGATTGTGTGGGAAGTGAGCAAAGCCTTTTTTTTTCTCCTGATTCCATCAGAAAGATTGGCAAGTGCCTGGAGGTGACTTCGACAACTGAGCGCGCCTTTTCTGAAGGAGTCTTGTCTCTCCTCTGGATAACATGAAGGAAGGCTCTACTTATTCAGGGCTTCCTCGTTTCCTTGGCGGAAATTGCCTTTTTATACTTGGAGTCTCCTGCTGAAATAAATCAACACTTTGCCCTCCCCGATCATTTATCAAGGTGAACCTTGATGAACGCGCACACTCGCAACAGCTGCGCACTCGCGCCCACTCCCGCAGTGGCCCAGGCACGCGCGCGCGCACCAGAGCTGCGCACGAACACTCAGGCACCACCCATTAAGTGTCGAAAGCCAGAATGACACCTAATTACAGGGCTGAGCTTATTTCTGGCTAGGTTTTTTCTTAGTCATAAAGAAAAGTCTTGTTATCCAGGGCAAACAAGAGTCAAAGAAGGCGTCATCATTGAATTTTCTTCTCTGCCTACTTTCCCATTCTCTTAAAAGCTTTCCTCCTGCCTCCACTTTCCAATTTTTCAACTACCTTCGCCATTAGCATGGACATGGGCTACACTCGAAACCGCATTTGACGTCAGCCGCAACATGAACGATCTGGTGTTGTGAGTGTACCTCCTCCTGGAGTCCGTGCTCTTCCTCCTCTGCCCCAGGATGGTCTCGGTGTTGCCGTCGCCGCTGCCACTGCCGCCACTGCTGTTGCTGCTGCTGTTGCTGCTGCTGCTGTTGCTGCTATTGGCAGCACTTCTGCCATTCTTCCTGCTCACCTCGGCGAACTCGTCGGCCCGGAGGTTCTGCCCGTTCTGCCGCCATACGATCTCGCGGTCCGGGAAGTTGCACCCGAGGAAGACGGATCCCTTGGTCTGGGCCAAGAGGTACTCGGAAGTGCTGAACGTGTCTGAAATATAAACATTTTTTGTGGCAAAAAAGAGTATAAAAATGAAACTTCATTATCCAAATTGAAGCAGCTGAATGAGAGAGAAGGTTATTGATTATGGCCAGTCTAATGGAAATATTTGTGTGGGAAATTGCCTGCTTTAACCCTCTAGACAAAACAAACTCAGGGGAGAAAAAAATGGGGGAGGGTGAGGGGAAGCGAAAGTAATCTTCTCCAGAGAGTCTTTTTGTTGCTGCATTTACCCTAATTCTGCCCAACAACAGAAAGTGGCCACTCCTGAATGGGAGCAAGGACCAGAGAGCATGGGTCATATCGAAAAATCGAACTTGTGCGTACGTATGAGCTTACGAGGGGTTGGTATGCAGATGACCATTGAGGGGGGGGAGCCTCTTCCGGGTTTGGCCCACTTTTGATGTTTCTGGGAACCAATTTTTGCAGCAAGAAGAAAAAAGGGAAGAAAAATAAGCTCCCTTGGCCAAAAAAAAAAAAATTCAATTTCTGGGTGGATTGTTCTGGATCCTGCGGAGGGTCCTGCCCTTGCTGCACTCATAAAGTTTTTTTTTTCTCTCTTTTTTCTTCTCAGCAAAGAAAGAAGTTAGGAAACTAACACTGTTGGTTGGCAGGCAGGCAGGCAGGCAGCAGACAGGCAGCAGACAGGCAGCCTGGCAGCCTGGCGGCCTGGCAGCCTGGCAGGCCGGCTGTTTTCATTCTAAGGACAATATACACTTTCACCCAGGACAGTGTCATACCATACATCCCCCCCCCTTGAAAGTGTGCAGCCACTGAATTATGGCAATTACTCTGGGCTCTCTCACCTTCCTCCCTGATGTGGTTCCTGCTAGCGCTGTGCCTGAACCTCCTCCTCGTCTCGGGCTGACCCCACAGGCCAGGACACACCAGGGCCAACCAGAGCACCAACAACTTTTTGTGGTCAGGCATCGTCTTCGGTTTCCTTCCTGGCACCGAACATGCAGGTCACTTTCCTCACGTTTTTCCTCGTCTTCTCCTCCTTCACCAACACATTTTTCAAGCTTATTTGTGATGAGTCCTCCCAAACTTTGCTCGGTGACTCGTTTTTTCGGGGGGGCCCAAGAAATATTACTTCGCCTTCCCAAGTTTTTGTCTCACAGATCTCCAGGGAATTAATCGGTTTTTTCCGTACCTGGAGGGGGGTGGAGGGAAAGGCGTGAATTTTCCCCCAGGGGATTTTTATTCCTTCTGGGAAATGTCAAACGTGCGTGCCTAATCTGAGGCTTTTTTATTGCTTTCCCTCAGCACGCAAGCCCGGCTCAGCCCGGCTCGAACCCCCCCTTTTTTTGTCATAAACTCCTGCAGGTTCCTGCTGCAGTATGACACAATTTACATCCCACTTATTCCTCCCCCCAGCTGTTGTTGGCCTCCTTCGTCCCTCCCAAGTTGGAGCAGGACCTGCCTATTTGTTTACCTTGCTGTTTCCGCAAATGTTAGGAAAGTTTTTGAGCGCGGAAAGTCACTCACTTTGACAGAGTCCAATTTATCTTTCACAGGGAGACTTTCTGACCACCACTTGTCTTCAGGCACGTGAACAACTTCTTCAGCCCTCATGTGTGTGTACGTTATGTACTCTGCCAGATGTCAATGCACTCTATCTCTCTACATTGGCTTTCTCTTCTTCCATTTACTTGATTGATCTGCCAACAAAAAAGTCATTTTTTCCTTGTCTTCTTCTTGCTTGCCATCAAGTGTCATTATTCCTATCATGATCACGTCTGGGGAGGGGCCGGAATTTTGGGTGAAATCAGACCAGGAACCAAAGTCACCTGCAAGCAAGACAGAGATTAGTACAGTAGGACCCGCGGGCGGGGACGTCCCGACGGCCTCTGCACGCACCGGGTGTCCTGCACTACCTGGACACCCGGTGGATCTGCAGCTCGCAGCCGTTGCACTGCTACGAGGAGGCCAAAAAGCGCGCTTGAGACAGTGATATAAAGTGAGACACCCCGTTTCCAGTAACACACTCTTACCATATGTTTGCCATGGCAACAGTTTTCTGGCGGGGAATCTTGCAGCAACGCCAACTTCGTCAAGAGCAACGTGGCCAACAGCGAAAGGCTCAAACTCAGATAAAGTTGGTGGATTATTATTTTAAGGCACCCCCCCCCCAAAAAAAAGAAAAAAAGATCTGTTCAGCTGAATAAAACGTATTCAGCAATACAGTAAACTCCGCATATGGCGCCAGTTTTTTGACTCACCACAGCCAGAGCAAAAAAAAGAAGGCATCGTCATCTCTGTATGCGGTTATTTTTTCCTGGCTCACGCTGTCGGAGGCTTTTCTCTCACTAATGTACGATGCGTGTTTCTTTTCTCTGCTCTTTTTGCTGCTCTTGTCTAAGAGAAATCAAACACATTCAGCCTCGTCCTCTGGCCTCAAAAAGGCCACAGCTGTGACTGGCTGAAAATACCAAAGCTCCATGAAAATTTAATCGCAATAGATTTTCTGTTCTCCTCTATCCAATAATGAAATCTCATCGCGTTCACCCCCCTTCGTCCCCCCCCCCCCTTATTGGGAGATCACCTTTTTAGTGTCTCTGCCTCCCCCTAAAAAGTTTCCTCATAAAAAGCATTTGAGTCTCTGACTCCTTTTCTGATCTCTTATCGGAAAAATTAGGTCTTTCCCGGAAAGAGAAAAGTCCGGGAAAACGTGTACGTGCGCAAAAAAAACCGCGAATTCCCTCCTGCAAAAATGGCCGCGTTCTCCGAGTCCTTGGGCGGCTGGAGAGACTTTACACCTCCCTATAAACTCATCAAAGAGATTGAGTAACAAGCTAGATTTATGGCTCCAGACTTAATCTCTCCCAACACTATGAAAATGTTTTTCCTTTTACCTCTTATAGTGTAGAGTCACTCGACCAGACAAAAGTGTAAACAAAAAAAGGAGCAGGAAGAGAGGGGGGGGAGATGCTCAAAAAAAAATCGATAACATCTCTCTAAAACAGCTGAGGGGGTTTGGAGCTGAGCTCAACGGTCAAGTCACCTTTTGTCTGGTGGAGTCACTTTAGGTGTCCCCCTTCCACTTTTCTCCCTCCCCGAAAATAACAACAACAATGGCTGTGTTTTGAGCGCAAAACCTTCGGAATTTCTATTCACGATCGCTCCCTTTGCTCTTTATGGCTCACGCGGTGTTTTCTCTCTGTCTCTCTCTCTTCTTGGCCCATGAAATATGAAAGTTCATGTATATTTTACCCAGAAAACTGTGTGCGTTTCAAAATCACTTATTTGCCGAGAAAACAAAATAAACTGGGCCTGCCAAGATACATCAAAGGGATAGGCCTTAGGCGTAGGCACAGGGCCTTTGTGCTCATGAGTGTGCCCTGGGCAAACAGGGGCCTTTTTCACACCTCTGCCACTTCGCAATTTGCCCCCCCCCCAAAAAAAAGCACTCAAAGTCACAAGAGCAAACACTTTATCCCCCCCCCCCCGAATTGAGCGTGTAATGCACGAACGACCCAGGCCTACGACGATGGCTCACCTCTGCTGTGAACAGGTTTTGGGCGTCAAATGGGGCGTGCCCCCAAAAATTCCTCACTTTGGGGCAGAAAAATTCCTGATTCAGCCTCGTTGTCTTCACTTCTTTTAGCACTCACGCACGCAGAGAGAGCGAGAGAAAAAAAAGACTTCTGTTGCACTGAAGTCCCTTCATACAACTGATTTCTCTCTCTGGACGCGGACGCAGCAGACGTCTGAGTCTTCTCTCTCGCTGTGCGCGCGCGCGCCCGTGTGTGCCGCAAAAAAAAGCCCGCGCGCGCTCTCGAAACACGCGCGCGCGCTTGAGCTGACGATAAAAAATGAATCCAATTACTCGCTTCTTTATTACAGAAATGACTTCATAATACCTCTGGAGATGCATCCGCGCACGCCCGTGAAGGCGCGCGCGCCCAGAGGAGTCCGCCCGGTGCACCGAGGATGCGCGCACAGGTATGTGTGTACGTACTCGTTCTTCATCTCGCTCTCCGAGAGTTGTACTCGTAGGTACTCGCTCTTCCTCTCTCCCCTGCCACTACTATATCACTATCATTTTTGGCCCCGAAGGCAAAACTGATTTTTACAACGGCCCCATTGTTCCCCCCCCGGGGGACTTTTTCACCCCTCGTTACATCTCGTTTGCCCCCATTGATCGGCCAACGACGCGGCAGAACGAAGAGAGACATAAGAAGACTGCGACGAATCCCACTTTATCGCTTTATGAAGTACCTCACAGATAAAGCTCACTCATTTTATCGAGGGTAAATATCTGGACCGAATTTTGGAGGCAGGAAAAATCCCTGTAAGTTAAGGGCAGAAGTGGCGGAGGCAGAGAAGAAGAAGCCTCCGAAGGTTTTGTAGGAGAGAGGGAGAAAAAGACGTTAAAACATTATCGTCCTCTGGAGGGAGACCCGACTTTGTTAAGGCCGCCTCACACTCGCCACAATCGCCCCGGAATCGGCCCTCCAGATCAGGATGGGCAGAGGAGACTCGGGCAACCCGGTCTTCAGGGAAGCCTCCCTAATGAGTTCTTGTCAAGAAAGGACTTAATAGGCTTTTCCAGCCGTAAAATTCAAGAGAAGCTTCTTTAAGGGGAAGCAATTCACGAAAATTGGTTCTTGACGCGAAAAAAAATCGACTTTGAATGCCAAAGTTCTGTTTGAGGCTCACACGCTGAGTCTGTCGGGTCCTCCTCGCACCCGTTCTCTGCTTCCTCCGGTATCATTTTCCGGCAATTACTCCGGTCCCACTTTTAACACATGACTCCGCCGCACGCAAAGACACTTATTTTTGACTCACACGCATACACAAGTTTTTCTTCTTTGGCTGTCGACTGCCCTTGAGAGACTCAGCCAAGCAAAAAGCCATTCGGAACAATTATGATAATGTGTGCGCTCTAATGCGAGCAAGACCAACTTATGGACTTTTGTCCGGGCGTCCGGGCGTGCACTTCAGGAGCGTGCGCAGCACAGGGTGGACGCGTACTTCGGGAGGGGGGGACAGTGTTCCGAGGGGTGGGGGACGTGTACTTGACCTTTGATGTACCATTGTGTGAATCGTGTGTTATCCCACTAATGTGTGTGATCACACACTTAAACGTGTGTTAATACGCTAATATGTCTGTTCATATATTCGTATGTATGTTCGTGTACTAGAGTACTAGCGTATGTTCATATACTTTTGGGTGTGTTTTCATGCCATTTTGAGTGCGTTTTCGTGTACTTGTGTGAGCTTTTGAATTCTTTCGTGTGTGTGTGTGTTCATGCCCTGTTGTGCTCACGCATGGGCGTGAAGTGGTGGGTGAGCGTTCATGGACTTGTGTGTGTGCAGCTCTGACAGTGTGTATGTCCTGTACGTGTTCTTGCGTGTGGTGTACGCATACGTGTGGGTGCGCAGCAAAGTGTGTGCGTGTATTATATGAATCATGAGAAAAGGGAAAAAAAATCGCTTTTTCTTTCTGTCTCGTGATTTTTCAGCCCGATTTTTCTTCTGGAGAGAACCCATTTTCTCCTCCCCTTTTTTGAGGGGGTGGAAACGGGAAGGGGGAGGGTAGAAAGACCCCTCCCCAAGCGCAGCAGCTCTTGGCAAAGAGACAATTGCATGCGGGAAAAAAAGTGTAAAAGCATTTGCATTCACTGAAAGTTGGTGGCTTCTCCGAAAGTCAAGTTCTGGCGCGACAGCGTTTTAGTCTCACAGGGTGACTCAAATCGCTGGCGTCGTCGCTTCCACGCGCTTCTGCCATGACGCCAAGGGGGGGGGGGTTCATCCGCACCCATTCTTTCTGGCTCATTCTGCATTCCGTGCCCATTTGGGCTCGAAAAGGTTTTTCTTGCTCAATGTACCGAAAGGAGAGAGAGATTCACACACAAATGGGGACCAATTGACAGATATTGACTCTGTGTGACGTGATCCTGCACTATGAGCCAGAAAGAGAGAACCAGAGCTCCCAATGAGCCTTCATCGCATCCAATTTTTCTTCGTCTTCCTTCTAATGAGGGAAAGACGTTACTGCCAAGCCAAGAAAAGAGGCTTCTTTGTCTGCTCAAGACTTGAAAGAAAAATCAGCCCAAGATGCTAAGACTTCCCAACTCTCTGGGATACTTATCTCCTTCTTTTTTTTAAGGACAGCAGAGAAGGAACCTTCTGACCACTGCAATGACCCACATAAGGACCTTCCCCATATTCCCCCCTTCCCCCAAAGAGCCCCATTCATTTTTATGGGACGTTTTCGCCATTCTATACTTACCTTTTCCATCTACAAGGCCTGGTTGACACAGGCAGGGTTTTTTTTCCTCCTCTCACGTACCCAAAAATTTCTTCTTTGCGCCCAAACATCAGATTGGGTAAACGCACCCTTAACCTACCACGAATATCACTGGGGTATGGGTATGATTACGTGTGCGCGCGCGCCCGTGTGTGTGCATCGTCTCTAGCCGCACAATTAATAGAGCACAGAGAAGTAGACAAGACGAGTGTTGTGAATGGATGCTGGACTCGACTCCTGTGTCGGGGGTGCCCATTCGATGGCCTGTGGAGAAGAGCTCCAGTCCAGTCTGCACCAACAGATAAGAGCCTTTTTGGCAGGGGGCTCGACTACATCCCTACTTGAGAATAAATCAGTTGTGGATCAAAAAAAAAGTGTCAAGCTGCAGGCTGTAAATTAGAAGATGGCTGCAAAGCCTGGCGGAACGAGAAGTTCAGCAAAAAGATATTGGAATGGCACACACTCAGTGCTCCACTCATGTGCATGCACACACCTCGCATGAATATACATGGGGCTACTTCCAAGAGGTACTTTGGGGAGGGAAAATGACTTTTCTTGGGCCTGGGGCTTTTGGACTCTGGCCAAGATATTTAGATTCTACTAAAAACATTTTGTTTTAGGGGTACCTTTAACTCCAAGTTTTATAACATTCCGCACGTGGAAAGTGCAGCGGACACTTCTTTTCTGTCGTAACTTTTAGCTGGATTAAGCCCCAGAAGTGGTTCACACCTCCATGGAAAGCTAAGAAGCTCCTCTAAAACTAAGCTGATATGCACTTTTGTTCAAGGACTACTCATGAGTGCACAAGACAGTCAAACTTTTATGTAGTAAACTCTGCTACAATGCATAACTTTGATCCTATAGTGTGAAAACATTAGTTGTCCTACAGCAAAAGTGCTCTAGTTTTAGAGCAGCTTCGCAGCTTCCCATAGAGTTGTGAACCACTTCTATAGCTAAATCTAACCCAAAGTTTTGGCGGGAAAAAGAAGTGTGCACTATACTTACCAAACACAGAGTATGTTGTAAAATTTTGAGTGAAAAGTGCCCACAGCAAACATTTTTTCCTTCCAAAAATAAGACTTGCACCAGCTAAGACAGTGTCTAACGCTAATTTTCCACCCCAAAAAACTGAAATTGGCATTTTCCCCCAGCCCAATATACATGCAGATATATATGTACACGCTGGTGCTCCTAACATGTGCAAAAAAAGGGAAAGGACCCGTGCAAAACCTCTGTGACGGCGATTTTGTTTGTACTCCACGACAGGATAATGACGAAGAAAACACGTTTCATTCTGTACAATTTTCCCTGAATGAATCTGACTCGTAAAATAAGCGTGGCTAAAGAAATAACAACCGTATCTGACTAACGCAGAGACTGTGAGGGAGGATGAATCAACCCCTTATTTTGCAGCCCCCAAAAAGATGGGTGATGAACCCCACAGGAGGGGGCGTCGTCATCAGCACCAACGAGATCAGCAGAGAGAACAGGCAGAAAAAAGAGTGGAAGGAAGGAAGCGAGAGATGAGCTCCTTCCAGAGAGATGTTTTGGGTGTCTGCAGTGTGAGCCAGAAAAAAAAGAAATGGGCTCGCCCAAAAGGACAGATTCACAGTTGGTGTTGGCGCGCCCAAAAAGAGCTTTTTATACAAGTGTCCTGCCCAAAATGTGCCGCAGCTTTTACCTTTAACATTATTTGACGTTGACATTTGGTAATGTGGTAAAAAAGCATAAATATTAGGCTAGGTCGAACAGGGGTCAACTTTGGAAATTCCCTGACAGCGTCTGGGGTTTGTTACATGGGCTCAAAAGATGAAGATGTAGTCAAATACTTTGGAAAAAAAAACATTGTGTTTACCTCTGCCCAACTGGATTTGAAATTTATGAACTAAGCTACTGTAGTAAATTTACTGTGAAAGTAGATTTGAGCTCCGGTGGCTGTCAGAAGCAGCCAAACTGGGTGAAAATCACTGACCAAAATGCTGACCTGCTCCAGTTGGTCAGAAAAATATTTTACAGCAAGTCGTGAAGAAAAAAATTTCAATTTATGTTGCAGTATTATGCAACTTTAAATGCATTTGGGCATAGCGAATACTCCTTTTTTCACTTTCATTTGACTACAAAGTCTTCAAATGGAAGGTGGTTAAAAATTTTGGGCACCCACGGGGAATTCCAATTTTCGACCTAGCCTAATAAGTATATCTGGCGGTTAAATCTAGCCACAGGTATGTTTGCATGTTTGAGGCCACTTAAAAAAATGTGGAAGCTATATAACTTAAAACAATGCTAGACAAATTGTCCAACATGAATCAATGCGTTCTCCCCATGCTCTCGCCAGGTGGCAGCACGGACAACAAGAAACGTCTCTGTGGCGCAATCTGGCGGTCTCGTACACGTCGCATGCAGATTTCGCGTGTGAATTTTGCAAGGCGACGACCGCTTTGCAACCCCAATCGCGGAGAGGTCAACTTTCAGGACGATTTCGCCAAGCCTCGGGATTGCAACGACGACTCTCATACCCATGGAGATTCAGCATCAGCAACGGAAAATTTTCGCCGAAGCCAGCAAATTCCCGTGCAAATTTGCACAAATCCGGCTTCTTCCCCCCCCCCTCCCCGTTCCCTCTCGCTCCTCCCCTGCCTCCATCGAGAGGAGAACAATGGCAACAAAAGCATCACACAGGATGAAAGAAGAGTTGGACCAAAGTCAGTCCAGAACAACTCGCGGAGCTGTTAAGTCTGTTTGCACAGAGAATACACTGCGCGTAAGTCTCATAAAGCATACTTTTTATGTTAAGCATGCACATAGTCGGTTATTAGGTATAGTTTTCATGGCCAGGCTCTTTTTCACCTAAAATTTCAGTCATGATGGCTGCCATCATCGCTCAAATGGCGGTGGCCAGCAGGGAACGCAAGAAAAGGGCAAGAAATCGGACCGAGGTGCGATATTCGGGCGATTTTCGGTCCCTTTTTTTGTCCTTGAAGGCAGTTTCCTTGTTGCCAGATCCCTTCCAACAAAAGCACGATCCTCATCCAGCCTTTCAACCGCAACTTCGATCCTGCCGTCCACAACAAGTACATCAGACAAAAGTTGGAGCGGGAGGTCAGGCTCAACATCATGGGCAAGGTTTCAGGTGAGGATAGGCGAAATCTCATTGACTCTGGAGAAAATATCGTAAAAAAAAATGTTGAGAAGCAGCCAAATTTTCGAAGGTGTCGCTTATTATGCCCACGCAATTACGTCAATTTCGTCCGGTCATCATCGCACATTAGGCGCTTTGCGCATAAAGAGCGATTTTTTTTTTGAAAAACCTGGGTACCCAAACACACTAGGAGTGAAGCAAAATATGAGCAAGGAGAGAGTTTAGTTCACTTCAATGCTGCACTTTGTAAATGGACGATATATTTTTGAAAAACTACAAAAAATACCTGCAACATGACAATCTTGAGAACTTAAACAATGTTTATTTTTTGCTGGATAAGCGGTTTTTTGGCATGTTAATGTGCGATCGTATTATGAACGGAACTAATAATTTGAGAGTGTGCTTTAAAGTGATGTTTTTATGGTGATGGTTTGAGAGTGTGAAATAAGCGGTTCCTCCTGTATTTTCCCTAACATCTAGCTAAAATCTTGGCTGAAGAGCAGCTTAAGCGTGAAATCATAGCTGCCCGGAGGTGGAACAAAGAGATGGCGAGATTCTTGTCTAGCCGACGTCTTCACCAAGGAGAAGGTGTGTAAAAACTATCTATATAGCTTAAAAACAGGGTGTGTCAAAAGTGGCGTCAAGTCTACAGCGTCTCTTCCACTGCGGCCAATGCAGTGGTCTTTATGAGGTGATACCGGTTGGTGCGGCAACATCGGATGGGCGTTGCAGTGCTACCAATTGTATAAAATATTAATAGTCATATGCTACTTAGTGAAATACTAAGTTTATGATCACTCCGCTGTGGGCTCCTGGTGGATCAAGCCCTCCAAGTACATGTTGACGATCCTCTGCAGCTGGCTACCCCGATTGGGTTGGGTTGGGGCGCTAGACGTGTTGTTGAGGTTAGGCACTTGGTCATACTTGACCGTCTTGCTGTTGCAGCAGTTGACGTGACCAACAGCGTAGGCACTACTAAGGCTTCGCAGAATGGCACAAAACGTCCAACCACATTAAAATAACAGCTGAGATAATTGACGTGAGTTATGACCAGCCCTGTTTAATTATTGTGTCATTTGCTTGAGTAGGTAGGATCTTTGCCATCTGTGTAGTTCAGTTCTCTATGTTGACACTTCCTGCACCTACGTCTTCAGGTAGTCTCAGTGTCTTTAAGTTTCATTGGAGTATTTTAAGCTTTCATTACAATATGTGTACATTGAATACGAGGAACGGGTAATGCATCTTACAATGTTTTTGACTCTTTCATTCATAGTTACTGCATATTTTGTGCACTTCTACTTTTACAACGTCAAGCGGTCGATTTTCGTTCAATTTTGGAGGATTTGTCAATCCTGACTGAGGGAAATTTTCTGGAACATCGGTGCCAGATGTTTGGCTTGGGCGCTGCTATGCAAGACGTGCAAAAAAACAGGTTTCCCACTGTTTCTTATTTGAGTATTCTAGGACCAGGAATACTCATCCTCCGTTAATATTTTCTACGTCACTTCCAAAGCTTGTGACAAAATACTACAAGCATTGTCAAAGTGACTAAGTTGACATGCTGATGTGGACCCACCAAATTTGCGCACATGGCGAAGAGCTTGGGCAATGATGCCAAGCACGATAGCTCCACGTAATTCATCCTGTGCTGTCTGCAGTGCCAAGAAACTGCTGTCATGATATGATCTGAAGAGCTATGCAAAAATTTGTACTACTTACGTTGCACCATGACTTATTTCAATTGCTCCCAAATAGGTGAGCATCTATATGATTGGCTGATTGAAGCATGAGAATGTCCTGGGATGAGTGCATTGGCACAGTGCTCAAAATAAGTCATTAGGTATAAAAAATTAACAAGAAAACTATCTCAAAAAAATATCTAATGTGACTGCTCTGGCACCTTAAAACTTAGCAACGTCATATGGTACAATGTACAATTTTTGCATCATTAGTGCTATTAAAGACTTCATACGGATTTGCCTGCAATAAAACCTATTTGTGGTTGTTGCATCACCCTTTTTTGTCATGTTTTTGGTAACTATGCCATCATGAAGCAAATACAGCTTTTTGTGATTTCACCATTTGTGGACTTTTTTAGTGCTTATAAGCCTTAATTTCTTAAAAAGCCCTCATACAAACATTAAAATATGAGGCTCGTTTTGATCGCAGGAATACATGGAATAACCTCCCATTTACAGTTTTCTTGTTAATTTTTTTTTCATGCCCAATAACTTATTTTGAGCAGTGAGTTGGAACATCTGCCTTGTGGGACCATGATACTCTGAGGTGATTCACTCAGGAGTGCTCATTGTGGTCGTGCTTCTGTATTGACCGACCATCTTGGTCTCTCTGCACCAGGACAGCCAAGGCCTCCAAATTTTGTATGAAAGGTTTGGCTTTATTGTACGTCAACGTCAGTGCAAAAATTGAAGTATCGCAGTCACAGCTAGTACAATCTTAATCTCACCTCGAACTTGACAACTTTGCCCGCTTCAGACTCATGACCACAAGGGATTCCAATCGTATACCTGCCACATGACAGCACTTCCACAAAACAGCTGGTAGTATTGTTATAATCTGCTACTGATCAAAGCTTTAGTTACAAACGGCTCACTTATTTAGAAGGAGAGGGAGTCACATAAATGTATGCTAAGAGATCAAAATAGAAAAGCAGTAGCAGCATACCTGAGACGGTTTGGACGTACATACCTTTGATTCTAACGCATTTGGAACCTCCTGAATTGAAGCATTTCAACGTTTTGGCAACATTGCCAGTCAACGTAACAGTCCTGAGCACACCATAGACTTTTGATGAGGGACCTGCAAATGTTGCTATTAAACGAAGCAGAGACGTTTCATCCTAATCCCAGATCTTCGACCCGAAGTCTTGGACTCCAAGTCTTGAATTCCAGGTCTAGCACTTCAGGTCTTGGACCCCAAGTCTTGGGCGCCAGGTCTTGGGCGCCTGGTCTTGGTGCCAAGGTCCCAAACCTAAGAAACAAGCAGGGAAAAATGCTGACAGGAGTAAGACTGCAAAATTATGTCTTCATTTTTCAAGGTAGCAGTGTACGCGCCGCATTAAGCAAATATTAGCGCCATGATCAACATACAAGTCGTACGCGGCGATGTCACGTTGTTGTTCTTCCTCAGAGTTACAGGATTTGAAGGATGAGCTGCGACAGAGGATAACTGCTCGAGAAGAATCCGAGGGCTTCTTGATCGAGGTCATGAACGCGATAGTGGCCTTCCTGTTCTTGGTGGCCTTTACTGCTGTTGCCATCTTTGTGCTGGTCGTAGTCTTGTCTCTGGACTAAACAAACGATGCGAAATAAAGTCGACTTCAACAGTGCCCTCAGTGCAAAGCTGCGTTTTAGATCTTTACCTGACCAAGGACTTCAGAGATCCACCCTAGAGGACAACCTCAGAAGTCCTTGACCTGACACAGCTGTGGAACTAACTTAATGCATACAAGTCTCGTTATGATTAGTGCGGTAAGAAATAAGATACTTGATTTAAATTTGAACTTCCCGCCCAAAATAGATAGTCTTGATCACTCGTCAGCTACCAAAATAAGTGGTAGGACTCCAAGCATGAGTGTAACTGCAAGCTGCAGTATGAGGCTTCGGAAAGCTCTGCATGGACTTCTGACCACCAGCTCTACCAACCATCATGACAGCAAACCTCACATCCAGACCTAGATTGGACAAGAGGATCAGGGACAGCTGGGACGTCGTCCTCACTGTCAACTTCATGCGCATGCGGCCCGGGACAGATTGGAATATGCCACATCAAAGTGTAGTTAAGAATTGCGACGTGTAACTTAAATGGGGTGAAATAGGCTATTTTTCCACATTTGCACGGTGTAATAAATGTTTACCGCTTACGTCGGTGCAAAACTATCGCAATGCCAAGTTGTGCCACACCAATCCTGATGAGCCTGGACTGTTTGCGCTGCACAGGACCCAGATTGATTATGCTCTTTGAACTTTATCCAGATTAAGCTGCAGAAATCCTTTTGTGCATTTTAAATATGTGTACAGAGTGGGGCAGGAAACACTTTGTAATTTCTTCTTCGGCTTTTAATATGGCCTAGGGAGTTGAATGACTTGAGTGTAGTTCTTCACAACTTTAGTGAGTGACTTTGACAATTCATTTTTTGAAAGCACCTCCTTCTCCACCTCCAAGCACTTCCTCAGGCAGCCCTGGGCATCCACCTGTGAAAAGCAGAGTGCAAAGCATTCACAGTGTTAGTGTAGCATTCCTATGTGATCTCCAAAATGAAAACAGCACTAACGTGGTTGACGTTGGCAGCCACCGAGATCTTGATGGAGCTGACTCCGCGGTTGGGCTCAATACCGCTTCCAGACTGGGATCTGGGTGCTGAAGCCGGCAACGAGAAGAGATGGCACAGGGTAAAATTTTCTCTTTTTTGGCCTCAATCTCAAAACGAAAAGGACAATTGAGATTTAACAACTTTCAGGGTTGCCACCAAAGTGGGACCGAAGTCGCTTAAACTGCATTTTAAGAAGTGCCATCGATTTCCGTCCCTACACTGGTACGTACGTTTGCGCTCTCCAAGGTTTGTTGCATCCTTCATCAACCTTGGTGGTGGTGCGAAAGTCTGCGTTGCCTTAACCAAAAGTCAATGACCTTCGGTTCTCCACGTCATGTCTCGGGTGCTGAAAGGTTGAAGGTCCAATTTTCCTGACACGTTCCAAGTGAGTCATAAAGCCTCAGGGTCAGTGCCTGCTCATACAATTTATGGATTAGGAAAGTTGTCACTGCCTTTCCCATTCCACAAATCGATAATTTTGTACAGTATAGCAGGACGTTTTACTCATAAGTGTGTATGAAAAGGTCCTGTGAAGTACGAAACTGAATGCCCAAACGAGACAGCGCAGCAAAAAAACCATACCTGACAGGTTAGCAGCCAAGCGGCGAAAGGTGCGCTGGTAAAGAGTAGCTAGGGGCAACGTGGAAATGTGCTTTCCCGTATTATGGTGCCTCATGGTAGCAATAACGCGTGTTAACAGGGCTTCCTCAAGTCAGAGCTTCCTCAAGTCAGGGCTTCACATCTGAAGCGCCGTAGAGCGTAGTCATTTCGGCGCAAAGCCCGTGCCAGCATATAAATGACCAATGATGGTGTACTTATCGAACATGCTTAACAGAAAGTGAAATAATACGTTTATTCACTATGCGAAGATATGGGAAGCCCTGTCTGTCTCGTTACAGTCCTGCAACTGTACACTTAGGCCTGTCCTGGGCTGGCCTGTACACTACTCAACTTATACTACATACTTCTCCCTCTCCCTCTGCTCTGGGAGCTTTCCTCGCTGTCGGTCACGTCTGCATAGGCCCTTTTTTTTTTTACTTTTTCCGGCCTTTTTCTCCCACACAATTTGTCACCTGAGGACACTCATACGACCCAAATGTCAACGTAACGGTGAAACGAGCAAAAACACACTTAAGAAGAGAAGATCACACTGTACTGATGCAAGAAATGGCGACAGCTTAGACGGTATCTGTGATGGTAAGTTCAACATAATCACTTTAGCAAGGTCTTCCTGCCTTTTTTTGGTATTCCCTGCATCTCCAACCTGTGGGTAAAAGACACCAAGTCTGATGCATGCAGGCAATTTCTCTATTATCTGCTCGATCATCTGACGAATCTTAAGTGATAGCATAACAGTCCATCTTTGTCTCATCACGTGACTCATGGCTTTGTTTCTCTCATTTTCTATTATGATCCATCACCATTGTAAGAAAGTGTAAATATTCCAACTTTCGGTTGCATCTCGCATATTTTACTCGGTTATAGATTGTTTGTACTCTGAGACACAGAAAAAGAGTTATCGTTCCTACCTTTCTTGGCTGCTCAGTCTTGTTTTTGTCATTGAGCCGCGGTTTTTTTGTGAAGAAACACCACAAGTGAGACAATTTCAAGTTGGTCTAGGCTGCAACCTTACAATAACAAACCTTTGACTGACGACCGATTTGGAATGATGAATGCAAAGTAGCCGAAGACTGATTCAGTCAGGATGTTCGTTGATAAGAACCACAAAAAGTGGGAGGACGTTGGAGTTGTGGCAACCCTGGAAATTTGATCTTGCACCAAATCTACTGACATCCTTATCAGGTGTCTTTCGCTGACAGGTTTTTCTCCTCAAGCGTGTCGCTGTATACAGAGCAATGGATTGGACATGAAAGCTGCTCTCGGCAGAGTTATTGACATTTAAAAAATGAAGTATATTCACCAAGTTAGACAGGAAGTTAAAGTTTTATGAGATTCATGGGGGACCTGCCTTGAGTGTCCACTGTACACAGGAAGGTTTATGTACACTTGAACTGAAAGTTTGTACCAAAAAACTTTTCCTTGATTGTACGATGCACAATAATGCCCGAGTTGGCCTAAAACCACTGCTTTGCATTTGTGAGAGTTCGACTTGACTGAAACTTGAATACAGCTTTTTTTCCTCTAGCACATGAAATTGTACACAGCTGTGGGATTTTCGGTACACATTGAATGAGTGTCTTTAGATGAAGTTAAGCGCTGCTATTGGGGGTTAAAACCTGTAACTCTCAATCGACACTACTGCTTGTCACTTTTGGTCTGATTTCAAAATTTCAAATCAAATGCAGATTTGGTCTGATTTTGGCCCAAAAAAATTCCTGGAACATTTCCGGACTCCTTGATAACGTTTCAAATGCAGCTTAAAAAAGTGGCATCGCTATTAAAGAAGCGGGTGAAAATAGAAAGGAAAATGCATTTAGTCGTGGACGGCAAAGCGAGATTGTTCAGGGACTGACAAGTTCTTCATGATCCTTGCTGAAATCAAGCAAAGGTTTGCCATTTTTCATTAAATTTTCATTAAATCCACCACAGTCACTCCTTCTCATCACGAAACGTTCCTGAGCAAGTGACAGGGATTAACTCGGGAACTAAAAACAGTCTTTAGGAGCTAATCCAGATTAACATTGATTAACATCTGATGTCAGTCAGTTGCAAATGGAGGGAAATTGGAAAAAAAAGAGAATTCTTCGATATTGATGGATACTTGAGTCTAGTGCTCCTAGGGATCATTTTCAGTAGTCCCAAAGTGATCCTTTCAGCCGATTTACAGTATATTGCAAAGTAAGAGTTGTCAGCCCAGCCCCATCCAAAGGAGGGAAAATGTTGTACGCTTAGAGAATGACTGAGTCAGCGGGTTAACGTCAACTTCGAGCAAGTGCTTTGCAACGCAGAGCTGGTCCTTAAGGCCGGGTTGACGCACCTGGACTTGTGCTAGCAGACATGGCCGAGATCATCCTCAGGAAGGACCAAAGTTTGATCTGGATTGCCCCGTAGGGATAAAACTTCCTTGTCGTCCTGGCTTTGCTGCATCAGGACCCTGGAAGAAATTAGTCAGCTGTAATTGCACATCTGGCTTTTGTTTCTTCTTTTCGCTGGATTCCCAAGGTGTCTTAAAAAGACTTGTCACTTTCTTTTCCTATACGCTTGTGCAGGTTCGCCATGGCAGGGATCGTGGCCCAGATCACCAAGGCGAACTGGGAGCGCAAGCAGCGGAGCCGCCGGTTCTTGCCCCCGGACAAGAGCGTCTACTTCATCCCGCCCTTCGACCCCGCCTTCGACCCGAAGAGACACAACGTCTTCATCAGGAGGAAGACGAACTTCGAGGAAATGCACAAGAGGGTAAAATGTCGCTCCACCAAACAAAAGTCACAAAGTCAAGTACACGCTTTAAACAAGGATGAAGAACTGAAGGTACTGAGAGACATCATGGACGAGCTGGCCAGGGTCACGGAGGAGGAGAACCGGATGTTGAATCCCGAGCCCATAGGGTTGCAGGTAATGTAGCAGCAGCTACACACCTTAAAAAAGGTCGCGCTGACCCAACAACTCAGTTCAGCGACAGGAAATTGGCGAGGCTTAACGCGATTTTTTTTTTGCAGCTTGCCAAAGCCTTTGCCGGAGCCGCGGTGCTGGCGCTTCCCGTGGGACTCGTGACTTTCCTTGCTTTCACTTTCTGGGAGTTCTAGCACCACTTCCGTCCTGCAAAGGCCGCTTGTACTGTATGCGAACTTTTCCGAGACCTAATACAAGCTTCAAAAGAGTGTTTTATTTATATTTTATCTAACATAAAAAGCAGTAGGAATTTATGTAGTCTGTGTGTCTGTCTGTGTGTCTGTCTGTGTG
>JAAUXU010163315.1_pt1 | contig 33967 bp, 35 predicted proteins | sample 7278151 | NCBI WGS metagenome assembly JAAUXU01 (sample SAMN14350113, study PRJNA611818) | marine sediment metagenome | isolation source: surface marine sediment (1.8m) | place: French Polynesia: Moorea | collected 2018-08 | reverse complement strand
GCCCACAGACCATGCAAAAAGGGAACCTTGCACTGGTGTTTTGTGTACCATTGTGGTCCTGATGACAGAGTTGCTGCTTATCATGAAAAATGTAGCATAGAACCCCCCCCCTCACGATTTTGAACCAGCCAAACATCCTGATGCAGTTTTGGCACCCTCCTTGGCACACTTTGTGCACTGCTGCCCTGACCAACAGGCAGGCCCGACTGAACGTCTTCCCGCTATCCTATCTTTCGTTCTCTAATGAGCCAACTGACGCACAACGCCATCTAGTGGGCCCAAGAAGAACTACATCGAATCCACCATCACCTAGGGAGCCAACTGACGCACAGCGCCATCTAGGGAACAACGCCAACCAACGCTTCTTCCACTAACTCATGCAGGATATCTAGATGTCGCTCCACTCGCCTAACGAAGTCCGCACGCCCGGCCAGCAAGGGTCAACCATGAACCCGCACATTCGGCCACTGCCACCAGCTCTAAAAGGAGCACCACCCTTGATTGAAACTGTTTTTCCCTCTGGCCTGCGATTCGGCAATCATCGAGTACTCCTGACCACCATGATGGGAAGGATCTGCGGCCTGATCCTGACCCGCGTCCTTGTCCTCAACCCCGCCTCCATGTACGTGTGTTCTCCGAATAAATGTGAGAGTTCTCCAACTCGTATTGAAAGTTGCCGTCATGTAAAGACAAATTCGTGCTGTTCTGCTACCCTTGTTTCCATCTCGGTCCAAGCCTCATGGGCACAATCGACAAGAGCCATTCGGTCATTTGGGATCCGCAATCTGAATCATCGCCTTGCCCTATTAGCCCGTCCATGCTGCCCTAGTCCAATTGGGCGTGGAAGAGCTGCCTTGGTCAGCAACGAGAGATTCCAGACTTATCCCTTGGTCTGGGACGAGAAGGAGCTCATGCACACCCCAGAGGGTCCGAGGTGGAACCTCCACGGGCAAACAAGTCTGGCACTTGTGGCCATGGTCGCTGCTTCCTTGGAGATTAATAGTAAAAAGTAGGGATCTAGGTCGACCCCCGAGACTGATTGGCCGGGCACTACGCTTGGATGTTTGCCACTCACCTTGGCAGGAAAAGACCCAACTCAGGGTTACTTCACTGGGAAGCTGTCCCATGCGGAAGACACCAGTAACAAACAAGCCAAACAGAAAATAGGGTCCACCAAGACCAAGCCAAACTACTTAGTGGCAGCTGTGCTCGGAAGTAAAGGAAATACTCAGAACATTGAAAAAAAATCCTAAGCCAAGGCATGTCAAACAATCATGGTTCCAAAAACACACCCATCCTGACCATGACTTCGCACTTGAGTGTGTGACTCCAGTTGGTGCGAGCAGTTGTGTTCCACGGTCTTGTGTGCTGGATCTCATCCATAAGGTGCATTGACCAAAGGGTTGACAAACTCAGGTATACACGAGTTGAGGCATTCGTTAAAGGCCATTTTAATCAGCCGCAAGAACCGTTGTGAATGCCTGCTTAATCAGTCAGTCCCAGTGCTGTCTCCGAACAGCAGAAGCCCTCAATTCCTGTGCACGGAAGAGTGAGGAGACACTCTCATTATTGCTCTCTCTTTGTATGTGCCCTCACTACTCCATTTGCGGGCATGTCATGCCTACAAGTCAGTCCTGGGCCTAATTTTGGAAGGCCTGCTCACGTCTCCAGGTCGCAATGATCATGAAGTCAAACTGGAATGCAACCTGTTCCACTCGAACTAGGTCACAGCACAGTTTCGGAGAGTCCAATTTGGGACGTGGCAACTCTGACGTCAGCAATGAGCGCCAAAAAGAATGATGCTCTGGCCCTCAATGAACTATTCACAGATGGGCCAAATCTCGCGGGAAACTTTGGTGGAGGTGAAAATGAAACACATCTTGAAGCTGTTTTACCTACTCGACTGCCCTATGACCAAAACCGATTGCTGGAAATGTAGCCAATGCGATGCTGATGTTGCAAGTGCGTCTGATATTGGGATCCTTCAGGACTTTCAGGGCTGACCCATAGAAATGTGGTGGCCCGGGCCGGCCCTGGGGCTGTTCGATGTGGGTATTTGATATCGACTCGCGGGGTCGTGGTCACCCCCGGTCACGCCCGGATGTCACCGTCGTCCTCGGGGTCGACGCTCGTCGAGTCCTCGCAGTAGCAGAAGAAGGAAGCACAAAAGAAAGCAAATATGAAGTGGACGAGCATTTTTCAATTGCCAGGGAGAAGAAATGACTGAGGGGAACTCCGCGCCCCTTGATGGGAGAAAACTTTTGTGAAGAAAAGTTGGCGGGGAAAAGTTTTCCATTCCTCGCTCGTCTCGGTTGCCACAGGGATGCATGATCAACTACAGCTTAAGTACTCCTTCTTCGACTCCCTCTCTTGGGCCCAGGTCTGGGCCCAGGCCTAGGCCCAGGTTCTGGGCTGGCTCCGGCATTGATTTCCTGGGCGGCACCGATTTTCTCCTCCCCTAAAAGCTTTTTCCGGAGTGTGAAAGAAAAAAAAAGAGAGAGAGAGAAGACTGAGCCCCTCTGCTGAGGGACGAGTTGCACTGGCCGCAATTGTCTTCAGTTCCCGGCCGCGTGAGCCGCGGCCGACGACAGCGTGGCCGAGGCCGATGGCGGCGTGGTCGAGGCCGACGGCGGCGTGGCCGAGGCCACAGTGGCCCAATTCGGCAAGTGTAAGCCGGACCACAACAGTTGTTCATCACAACAGCGACCCTTTGGAACCCTCGCTCCTAACTTTTGTCACAGGCCAAATTACCATGCTTAGTAAACAGGGTATGTGATATTCTTACAGACAGACAGACAGACAGACGACGTCAGCAGCAGTGATGTAACAGGTCAGAGGCAGCATTTGAGGAGCTCCAAGTCGAAATTTTATTTACAAAATCAAACATTGCGAGAAAGAAAGGATAAAATAGCACTATTGATAGCTTTGCCAAAAACTTGATATTCTCTATGAGCCATCTGGCACCGCTGGTAAATGAAAGATGTCAACTTTTTGGTCAGGATAGAAAAATCAACGTTATCCTGAACGTCATTTTTGCGAAAAAGTCTTCACAATGAAACGCTGAAGGCGACTTTCCAGAAGTGGCACACAGCAAATACCAATGACGAGAAAAAAACTTCCATTTCGTGCATCGTTCAGTCAAGCGGATGAAATGAAGATGATATCACGTTATTAATAAGACCTTTGTGCACAGAAAAGCTGTGTTAAACTGCACAGAAGCTGTTATGACACTTCTCAGAGGCTTATTTCGTGCTTCGACGAGGGCTAACAAAAAGGTACTCTTACGTTTCATTTTGGAAACAGCTCACTTAGGTTTTTCTCATCATTAAACTAAATTTGGGAAAAATACACCAACAAAGAACAGCTGTTAAATTTTTGAGCATCTCCTTGGCAGGTGAGTTACAAAAAAGCTGAGTGCCATAGCAATTTGTATATATACCTAAGAAGAGTCTGCTGCTAAGCCTCAACTGCAGCCACTCGTGAGTTGCCAACTTGCTGCTCTGCAGTCATCACTGTCCAAGATGCAAAATGCATCATCTGCAGATTTGGGTCCAGCACTGCATGTACACACATTGCCCATTGTTTCAGGTGATGGCAAACCTGACCTTCTCAGTCAGACATTCAGTGATCTGCAGGAAAAAAAACCAGACTTGAGTACCTCACTGGTTTTTGTCTAACTTCACGTTGAGGCAGCCAGAATGCTTGATATGTGTGGTTAACTGATCACCTGTCAAACACTGGTCTTGAGTCTCATATGTAAAAATATACCTATAGCCAGAGAAGTAACCAAGCATCAATTGCAGATATTTCTGCGATTCCAACCTGCTGCTCTGCAGCCGTCACTGCTCAATATGTAAATTGCATCTCGAACAGATTTTGGCCCCCAGAGCACTCATTTTCTCCCATTGCAGTCGAGCCTCAGTGTGGCAAACTAGACTGTAGTGAGTAAGCTTGGATCCATATTGTGAAAACATGAGTGGTCCTAGAGCAAAAGAGCGCATCAGTGCAGTTTTGGAGGAGAGTCTCAGCTTTCCATTGAGGGGTGAACCACTTCTGCAGCTCAATCCAGACAAAAGTTATGGCCGAAAAAAGTACACACCAAATACGTCACGCTACAAAACTTTCAGTGAAAAAGTGAGCATGGTAAAAATCCTCCCGTAGAAATGTTTGGGTGAAATCCTGGCCGGATTTGGACTCGTCCAGCCAGGACTACACACACGTCCATGGCGTAGTAGAGAGACAACATGCGTCTGTCCCAAGTGCTACAAGTGTAGCCTAGATTATTCTCGGATTCTCCCTGGAAAGCTGCTTTTCCCTCTAACTTTCTCATGGGCAGAAAAGCCGTCATTTCCATGAAGGAAAAGTCCTTTCACGCTGGCTACGAGAAAGTACCATTGAGGACCTCTGGGGTCCGTTTCCTGGAAGAGGACAGATAGCATCGGCCGACCTGACAAGTACATCCAGCCTGCGTAGCCAACGTGGTAGACACCTGTGTCCACCCTGCTTGCGGAGTCCACGGCCAAGACGCTGTGGACGTCAAGTTGAGCGTGGACATTATGTGGATTTCGTATTCCTATACAGTATGCACGTCACATAGCCCAGACCGGCCTCACTTAATGCATCACAACAGGCACGAATTCTGGTCCTTTCTAAGGCCCTTAATGCCTCTTGGAGCGGCCTCACGCCAGGCACTTCCGAGGTTCAATCATCACCTGCCTCATGCATTCTTCGAGGATCATCCAGGCTACGAAGATGCAGGGGGATCACAGCTTCACCGAATGGTTAAAGGGTTTGGCAGTTGCACCAACCATGTAAATTATGCAGTTGGAGTCAAAAGTTCGCGTACGCTGGTGCAGCAAAGGCCGTGGCATAACTGACTGATATTCAGTTCGTAATAAGCCTGTGCGATACTATTCAAGTGTCGGGTATCGTATCGCCTAGAAAGTATCGACGACACTTTGCTACAATGCAGCAGCCAGATGTTGCAAGCACATTGGCACCGCTGAGTTGACGAACTTAGAGGTGTCAGCTGATTGGCAATCAGGACATTAGAGAGACAAAGATAGGATAGAGGGAAGACGTTCAGTCGGGCCTGCCTGTTGGTCAGGGCAGCAGTGCACAAAGTGTGCCAAGGAGGGTGCCAAAACTGCATCAGGATGTTTGGCTGGTTCAAAATCATGAGGGGGGGGATTCTATGCTACATTTTTCATGATAAGCAGCAACTCTGTCATCAGGACCACAATGGTACACAAAACACCAGTGCGAGGTTCCCTTTTTGCATGGTCTGTGGGCATTAGTGACCATCACTTGATTTGGAAGGATTCATACATGTGTACTTGTGCATATTGGCAACTCTGCTCTTTCGGCCAAATCAGCCATGATCGTTTCTCGGGGACAGTCTTAACTCTACCCTTCTTTCGTTCAGAGGACAGAGAGAGTTCTGTTTATCGGGTCCTATTCTCTGCTGACTCCGCCACCACTGTGGCTGCCCTGGGCCCCTGGTGGTCTAAGAATGTTGCAGCCCTTGTCCACCTACACAACAATCAGAAAATTCTCAAAAAATAGAAGTCAACTCAAAGATTGAAGTGCAACTAGTTTACAACGAATTTTTCTTTTGTGCCCAGGGCCTGAGTATTGTCGCTAAGTAGGCGATACCATCGAGTATGGGATCGAGTATCGACGACGCGATACTTTTTCCATATCGCACGGCCTTCGCTTATAACTGTCTCTTGATCATCCAAAGAAAAATGTGCCAGTGCCGCTGTCACATTGGTTGACATCTTTGTCGCCCACATGTTCGAGCTCCTGTAAGCTGTCTGTCAGCACTTGTGCTGCTCCAACCGGAACATGGGGCCTTGACATCAAAGTCTCCTAATAGGAAATGAACAGTAGACTCTGTTGAAGCTCCTGACTGCACGCAAACTTTGGGCCTCGAGTAGTGTGCACAAGCCTTTTCCTTCAACAACGAGCTCGCTTGCACTATTTTCTGAGCAGAAGCCTCCTGACTCACTGGCCCTCTGGTCAGTTCTCCTTCACCAGCAGCAGCAGGTCCGTGGCCTCCAGCTTCCTCCCGATGATCACTCTAGGCCTCCTCCGAGGAGCTCTGAAGCTCCCTTCGTTTCGGCTGCTGTACTATTATTGAGGTCTTTCCTGGTGTGGCCTCTTCAATCTGGTCTTGGCCTCGTTTCATCGTCGAATTTTCGCCACTGTCAGCAATTCGTGAGTGTTCGTCCACAAGAACGTTGGCAGTCTCATTCTCTGTACAGAAGGACCCGCCCGGACTTGCATGAACTCAGTGGGCTGCGTTTCTTCGTGCTTGCTTGCCTCAAGACTGCAATAGAGTTCATCCTTTCCTTCTACCGGCAACCCCTGTCAACTTTGCATAGCCTTTTTGAGTCAAAAAGTGTCCCCATTAAGGGCAAAATCATCAAAGACATTCCGGCCCCTGGCCTCTACGTCCACAATAGCCCTGGAAAGAGATTACATTGACTGAAGGCCAACGACCTCCCCATACTAGTCTATTGGCCTTCATGGTCGCTTGGGTCGCACAGCAAATCACTCAAAATCACTCATTCACATTACGTACGTAGAACAGGGATGACCAACATCAGGTTAGACATCGGTGCACTAAAAGACTCTGATTGTAAGGCTTGCTCGGTTTCTTTAAGTACAGAACAAATCTCCCGGACCAACTGAGATTTCACAGTGCTGTATGCAGCTCTGTGAGTGTGAAGCTCTGAGTCCAAAGCTCAGTCAATAAAAAGTCTTTTTTCTTTCTTTCCCTTTCTTTCTCTTTCTTTCTTTCCCCTTCTTTCTTTCTCTTTCTTTCCCTTTCTTTCTTTCCCTTCCTTCCTTCCCCTTCTTTCTTTCCCTTTCTTTCTTTCTTTCCCTTCCTTCCTTCCCCTTCTTTCTTTCTTTCTTTCTTTCTTTCTTTCTTTCTTTCTTTCTTTCTTTCTTTCTTTCTTTCTTTCTTTCTTTCCGCGTCCGTTCCTTCCATCCAGTCAAGGAGGGATCCTTTCAGTTTGACCCTCTCCACGCCAGATAACATTCTTCAAACTAGGCTGTGGTCAAATCTCTCAGCCACGATCCTTGTTACATTAGAAAACCACACCCCTGAAGTTGCAACATCTCGCCTCACCTTATTTACCAGAGATGTAACGCACATGTTCTAAAAACTGAGATCGTGGACATTTCAAAACTGTAGAGCCTGAAATCCCTGGAGTATATCCTGGAAAGCTACTTTGAATTGACTTATTCTAGTGTAACTGTAACAGAAAAATCAATGAAGTCAGTGATTCCATCTTGCAATTATTTGGTGTGTTCATCTAATATGAGTCTATTTGATTTGTATATCCCATTCTGCAAGTGCTGATGCTGGTCAAAACACTGAAGCGCTGGGCATGCTGGCTGACTCAATCTCAGTTCTCAACATTCAAGTTGATCAGTTCAGCTCTCATTATTGCATAACATACACAACATTGCAGTTTACATCTTATCACAACAAGAGGCACCCACAAAGAGTCAACATGCCTTATTTCAAAAGGAATCATGCTCAGTGCTTAAAAGTTGTGTTTGTTTTGTGCTTGAATAAGGCTGACAGAACCATCACAAGCACAGGTAGATGCCATTCAGCAATATGTTTATGGCCAGTACCACCAGGCATCACATCAACTTCCCTCTGGAGTGTGCAGTGGCTGTAGAGGATGACTTTCCTCCATGTCTGGACTGACACCCCAGTCCCTTCCAGTCCAAGAAGTATTCAGAGTAAGTATTCAGTAGTAAGAAGTCCAACAATCTAGGTCTACCAGTCAATGGCAAGCTCTCAGAATGTCAATCTTTCATGTCATATGTGTTAAAGAAAGTGTTATAGAGTGTAGAACACAGTTTCTTTGATATGTTCTTTCTTCCAGAGCTTTTATGCAGTTAACTATAAGTTTGGTTACTGTATTCCCACATTCTACATGGAAAGCACACACCCTTAACCAGCAATTTGTTAACCAGCAATTTGACCCCAAATTCAGAGGAAAAATGCTACATCTGTATACAGTGCAGTACAATGTAGATAGTGTCCCACACATGTATGTTGTATGCATCCCCAGTTAGACACTGAAAAATGTGGTCAAAGAAGTGGGCATTATGTGCATAGGAATACAGTTCTCATTATTTCAATGGAAACAGCTTTCCAGGATAAACTCCAGGGATTTCAGGCTCCACAGTTTTGAAATGTCCATGATCTCAGTTTTTAGAACATGTGCGTTACATCTCTGGTAAATAAGGTGAGGCGAGATGTTGCAATTCCAGGGGTGTGAAAACGCCTGCGTGACTCAAAGTATGACTCAAAAACAGGTGGAGTCAGTCATACCTCGCAAAGGACTGGGTGAAATTTCTCAAAATTTAGATTTGCTCATGCCAAACACCATCCAGACCTGAGAGGTTGGCTTCCCAACAATTGCCAAGAAAGCGTCTTCCCCTGAAGGACGAGTCCACATGAGGTGGCAGAATCCACATTGAAGCCTCAGTGAGGAGATTTGAGGAGTATCTCATTAGGAAACCGTCAGAGCCTCGCTCATTCGAAACTTTCTTCTGGATCATGTCTGCTCTGGTCTCCAGGGGTGTCCGGAAAGCCACGTCATGTCCAAAGTCAACATTATTGCCACAGGGTCTTTAAAAAGGGATTCATCACCTCTGCTCATCCTGCTCGAGCTGCCGGACAGTTTTTCGGCGACTTTTTGAACACCCTGTGTGCGGTCCATGAGGACCTCTCATGAGCTTCCCGACAGTTTTTCATTGACTGTTTTAGACACGCAGCGTGTGGTCTGTGGCAAGACTGTGCGAGGCATCGCATCGATTTCGAAACCGTCGATTGTTGCCCCAAAAACAATCGGATATCATCACGTTGCTTTTTCCATACGAAGGCCAATGCTGGGATTGCCCAGTGGTCCGTGGGCCGGAGGGACATCGGCTTTGACATCGTGTCCAACATCGCGATCTTGGGTCACGACACCTGAGCGTCGGGACAGTTCTAGGACACCCTGTGCGTACCTGAATGATCAGTGCAAGTCTCGAGGGGAGACTTTGCCGCCTGACACGTCTGACTGCCTTTCATGCTTGCCCCACGAGGGAAGTGACAACGCTGACGGCAGCGTTGCCACCCAGGCCAGGTCATCGAGCTCCGCCTCCCAATTACCAGTGCTGTCTCAGCATGTTGTGAGAGGAAAAGACAAGCCTGAGTCAGTGTAAGCAAACCTCAATCTGCCCAAATTGAGCCTGGCCATGGACAAGCGGGACTTGGGACGTGGGCACATTCAGCATAGTTGATTGAGTCATGTGAGTGAAAACAGCCCCTCGAAGAGAGGGGAAATTGGGGGGGTGACCCCCAAAAAGCCCTCTCCGGAGGGGGAGGGGGAACTGGTCAATTTCGCAGACGCTGACGCACCATAGATGAAGAAGGAGGACTGAGGGAGACATTTTATCCTGACGTTGTTGATGCTGTTGCTGTCTTTAGTCAGCAGACAAGAGGAGACTCCTCAAGGGTGTAACAAGGGTGTAACCGAGGTACACTTGGGTCTGCACATGGCGTTGATGGCGAGACCCATGGAGCAAGCGAGGCTGCCAAGAACAAAGATATATTCATTGTTGCTGCCATCCTTTGTCGGTCGCCCGCGAGATTGGAGCTGTCAACGTCATGAAGGGGGTGACCACGGCACCAGCACCATGCCCACCACGGACATGGGGAGGCGTGACACCCATGTACAGAGCTTCCCTTACTTGCCTCTGTCGGACATGCTTAGCTGGTACCACGGCATGTTGCAAGGCGGAAGGAGGGCGGGGGCGATATTTCAGGCGCATGCAATACAGGATGGGCATGACAGCAACAGCAGTTGGAGATGTTCTCGTCAATTTTGGCGAATTTCCCGTCAATTTTGGCGAATTTCCCGTCAATTTTGGCGAATTTCCCGTCAATTTTGGCGAATTTCCCGTCAATTTTGGCGAATTTCCCGTCGCACTTGGCGACTTGACTGGTGGTCACAGCCTCATGACTGATGTGTTCGTCGGCAGGGTTTGAAAAGCGGACTCGTTCACGCTCTGGAAAGGCAGAGAAAAACAACCTGACTCCATAACCTCCTCCATTTTATGTCCTGCTGATTTAATTTGTCCTCATTAGACCCGTGGAAAGTTTCCATTTTCTTCACTCGAAGAAAGAAAGAAATTAATGAATATTCTGCATGAAACGCGACTTTCGACGTCCCCCCCTGTGTTTAATCATGGAAAGAACCAACGACCTGAAGCAAAGTTGCCAAAACCTCACTTTTCACTGCATTTGTCCAGGGTGGACGAGCAATCATCGTTGGCAAAGACAGAGAAGCTTCTTTTGAATGGGTGGCAAAAGGGGTCCTTTTTGTGCTCTTTCTTCTCCGCACAAAAGTGAGCTCAGGAGATGCTCAAGCTGCCAGGCAAAGAGGAGTCCATAGACTTGATTTATGGAAGTGCTGCCAAAGTCGGTGCAGGCAGAAAGAGAATTCGCATACAACAACTACCTAAGAGACACGACGCAGATCAGCACAAAGGATCCGCGCAAAAAAATATGACTTTTACCCCCCCCCCCTCTCCAGAAAAAAGAACTCAATGAAATCGCCATTTTTCACGCCATAACTCTCTCTCTCTCTCCATGTGTGTGAAAAGCAGACAAGTGACATCTTATGTGTGACAGCGCTGAAATAGGAGGGTTTTTCTTTCGTCAGGGTTGCCACGTGGCAGGCCCACCTGAGAGACTTTCGTTGTGTTTGGGTCGGTCCCCATTTGGCAACAGTTAAACCCTTTTCCTCTGTCCACCCAAGAAGAAGTTAAGGAAATGACGGACTCAGGTCAGGGCAGAGAAGGGGGGCAATTTCTCCTTACAGAAAAGTTTGCTCCAGAGAACTTTAGGCTGCCAGAGATGAAGGAAACCCTTTGATTTATCAAGTGGAAAAAAAGACTTTCAGCTGCCGGACACAATCAACCTGATGCGATTGGCCTGACAAATGATGACCAGATTCGGGCCTCCAAGCCTTTCATGTCAGTGTCTTCCGCCTTCTCTTGTTGGCCAATTTCAAAGTTTCCTTTGAACTTTGACGACTGCGCGTGTGGATCACGGCCTTCAGATGAGACAGGGTGGCCACAAAGGTGGATCACGGCCTTGGGTTGAGACAGGGTGGCCACAGAGGTGGATCACGGCCTTCAGATGAGACTGGGTGGCCACAAATGGCCAGGCCCAACTGCACAGGGTGGTGGAAAGTGTTTAATCGACCTCCTCATCAAGGCTTCAGGGTTGCCACTCAGGCTTCTTCGCCTCCTTTAGACAAGTTCAACGATTTCGCTCAACTTTTAGGTGTCCCTTCTCAGATCGTGTGATCCAACAAAGACTTTTTGCGCGCAAATGTTCCCGGCACGCATTGACTATATATTGTCTGGCCATATTGTAGCACTTTACAATTGCCCAAGTCGTGACTTGGGTGATTTTGACCTGTCCTTGTCTGGGGTCTCACCATAAAGTCATATAGGTCCAAAGATAGGTCAAAGCCTCAGTCAAAACGAAGAAAATATAGTGCACATCACAACCAGCCAATTTGCAACTTGGGCGAATTTTTTGGATTGCTCACTCTTCCTCCTCTGAGCCAGGTGGGAGACTTCCTTATGATCAATCAAATCTCTTAAAAGGAGCGAGATATTGAGCTCTTTCTCTCCAAAAGGTGTTCCAAGAGAGTGAATTTGCCGAGCATTTCACGAGTTTTGTAGCTGCATCAAATATTCCCTCAGAGGTCTGGACTGCCAGGCCGAGCCAGTCGGGAAAGGGCAGAATAGGCAGAGGAGAATATAATGCTGGCAGGTGGAGAGAAGAGCGACCCAGGCAGTCAAATCAAGGCAGACTTGAATATTAAACTGTATGTCCCTCCGTCTACGATCTGAGAACATATGGTCCCAGAAAGTTTCCCCTTGCTGGAAAACAATTGAATGTGATTCCAAAATTCCCCCTCCAGTTATGTATGTACGTGATTTTGCCAGGTTGATGGACATGGTCGCACTGCCACTTCAGCGCCATGCACAGCGCCAGCAGTGCTAAATGGGGGACAAGGCTGAGACGCTTCCGAACGGTGACAAGTACTGCATTGGCCAAGCACAGTGCAGCAGTGAGGGAATCAGAGACATCTAGGCCGTGCTCGTACCTTCGACAGCTGTGGCGAGGTCGACTTCTGAATATCGTTATTCCAAGAGCGCTTGAAATTCATTTCAAAAAACATGTTTGGGGCATAAAGGCAATTCTCTAGAATATTCATAAATAGTTAGTTCCTGGGCCATAGGGGCCAATTCATAGTCAAAAACAGCTTTAAGGTTATCAAGGACCTCCGTGCCAAATCTAGCTTTGTTCAGGGGCCAGAAAGTGCCATTTTCCTGGTCACTGTCATCAAGGTCCTCCACGGTGAAGAGAGCCTTCTTCGCGGTGTTGAGCCTGTCCACCTGCTCCATTTTGAAGTCAGCGAGACCCTGAATTTTGCCACAACTAAAGTCAAGGTGTGTCAGCGAGGTGAAAACACTGCACAGGCTAACTCTTGGGGCAACCCTGTATCCAGCATGCCCGAGTCAGGTATCTACAATTCCACCGCCAATGTGACTGCATAAGTAATGCAGAGCAATCGATAGATTGGTTTGGGGTTTTCTCTTTACTCTACGCACGTACAGGGTGCATGGAAAGCACAGGATGCGCCATGTTGAGTCTCACTCCATGCCCACCACCCTAAGTGACTCCAGTGGTCCCTCAACACATTAAAAAAACAAAAAGTAGCATTATTTCTGAGTCTGCGCGACTGGTAAGAGCTGAAAGTGGACAAACTTTGCCTCTTTCGCCTGCTTTCAGCTCTCTGCCCTTAAAAACACTGCTTAGAATTTATGTTGAAGCGTCCGCACAACGGCTTCATTTGGAAGGTATCAACTGGAAGGCCCAGATCAAAAGCGACTGAAGTGACCCTGCGACCTCGGTGCAGCAACGGGGTTTGCAGTGCAGCAACGGGGTTTGTAGTGCAGCAACGGGGTTTGCAGTGCAGCAACGGGATTTGCACTGCAACCTCAGTGCAGCAACGGCGTTTGCACTGCAACCTCAGTGCAGCAACGGCGTTTGCACTGCAACCTCGACCAAACTGCACCTCAGTGCAGCGCTCACACAAGCAGTGATCACTCGACCACTCAAAAATGAGCCCAAACAGTGCCAAAACGCGCCAGATCCACCCCGCAGTTCGAGTAGCATTTCCCTAAACATCCCGAATGTGCGAACACAAGTTGACGTCGACTTCTTTATTTGCAGCGGCAGGACTCGCGGAGGTGTTCAACATCATCGCCATGTGCAGCTCTGAGGACTGTGAGAACATGGACGAGCGCAGCCTGGTGTGCAGCTTGAACGAGCTTGTCAGGTCGGCGTTGAAGCAAAGCATCAAAAGATCAAACATCTCTGGGACACCCTGTACCTGCTCCAGCCAATGGACGTCCATTAAAGAGACGACGACCAACGGGACATAAATGTGGGCAGAGGAGGAGGTTTCACCCGAGCAGCTGCAACATGAAGTAGTTCAGGGATCGGGTGTGGGAGCAGCAACTAACCTGAGCTTTCCAAGGCTGAAATTTTAGTTGTTCTCATTGTGTGGAAACTTTGATGCTGCTTTTGTCGTTGTTTCTCCATGCGGTCAAGAATGGTTGCACAAACTGCCTCGTCAGAGGCTGAAGGTTAGCAGTAGCGGCCTCGGCGGCCTCGGCGGCCTCGGCGGCCTCGGCGGCCTCGCACCGCATCTGCGAGGCCTCTGGTGCGGGCGGCAAACGCATTTCTTGATTAACTGCAAGCCAATCAGAGACGGACTCGAGGCAGCAAATAACTGGACTGGAGCAGTTGAGCCACCCTGCACTGCACAGGGTGACTGCAAGGAAGTGCGCGGCAAGCTTGACTTGACTCCAGCTCAGTGGCCACATTGATTGAGCGATTGTGTCCACCCTGTAGGACATTGCGTGTAGCTCTTCAACGTGCACAAGCTGACATCTGATATTTGCATGCAACAACAGCAGGGAAGAGTTTGTGCGAAATTTACATACAATCTAGAAAGTCTTTTCAATCCGTGCACCTTTTCTTTTCTTCGTCGTCGTCGCACCTTTGGACGTGCGCACAGTGTGAGGCAGAAAAAACGCTGCCGACGTGGAGACGTTGTGGAACTGGCGCATCGACTTGTACAGGGTGGCCCAGGAGTGGCGCAAACTTGGAACAACCAGTAATTTCCCCATTCGCTGCGCGGATTTGAGCCGTCCTTTCTTCTCACAACTCTACAAACTCTTAGGTTTTATACGGCCTTGGATGGTTTTTATGCGGTCTCCATCACTAAATCCCAAATTTTGGGAGATGACGTCGGGCGCACTCACTCAAGGAAGGAGCATGAACCTTCTCTCTTTCCTAGGGGTTCCTCCCGGGTTTTCTCCGGGCGTCTAGGGGTCTCTCCGGGTTCCTGTTTGCCTTTGTAAACGCCCTCATATTGCACGGACTCCGTAGATGTCTGAATATGTGCACACCAAATAAAACCTGGGAGTCTGCACATCCTGCGAGACCCAAAGAGAATAGCCGAAATCTGCGCAGTAAAAGGGATATAGCTGAGGCGGGGAGAGGGTGTCCAAAGTTTGCGACATCCCTAAGACACCCTGTACATGCTCTAACCCTTTCCCCGCCACTGCACACGTCCATGATAATAAAACTAAGAGGTAGAAAAGGCCACGTAGAAGTTGGCCCACTGCGCCTCAGTGGACCAAACAAAGGCCGTGGATCACATCAGGTCCAACGTGACCGACTTGTGGTTCGCCGCGAACATCCCTACGCGGTCGACGTGACGGTGATGACGACGACTCCTTGGGGTAGTCGAATCGTGACGGAATAACGAGAGCTCAGTCCGAGGCCTGGGGGACACAAAGAAGTCAACCTAAAAGTCTCCCCCCCCCAGGTCCATGAGCCAAAGAACTGGAAATAGAGGCGTCTCCTACCTGTGCGTATGTATGAACGACGGATTGTGGAACGTATGAGTCCACAATATGCGTGGCTACTTTGTAATTCAACGCACCGCTTGGGGAATACTGGTATTTCACGGGTTTCCGAGTGTTGAACCACAAAATCTTCCCTGTGAAGAGGGAAATATAGTGCGGAGGGTCACGTACATGTCGTGCAAGAATATATCCCTCCAGAGATTAACTAAGCTGGGAAGATATTCCGAAAATAGAGCATGAAACAGATGATAAGTTAATGTCTAGAGCTGTCTACAATCGTTCTCTGAGTTGAGGCATCAGAACTTTACGGTGTTGACTGTTATTTATTGTTGAGAAGAAACTGCATAGTAGCAAAAAGTTACTTCATCTGCAGACGCCAGAGTTCTCAGGTAAGAAAAGCTGTAATTCGGGATTTGAGCAAGTGTTGAAAATTTTCAAAAGACTCGTCGAATCCATGTTAATTCGCCTAATTTCTCGGAAGAAGCTCCCAACTTCTTTTTGATTCACGCCAATGTTGGAAATTTTTAAAAGACTTTCCGAACCCAAAAGCTGAATCCCAAAGGGATTCTTCTGCTTTTTCTCCACAAAATGTATTATTAGGTTAGGTAAGAGTGATATAAAAGGCATATCTACTGGCTTTCGTCCAATTCCTTCAGCATCACTTTGCTGGCGCAGAAAAAAATTTCGCAGTGAAAATTTGCAGCAGTTTCTGCACTTCTCTTTCAATTGTGCTATCTGTCCTGCGACAGCACTAAATACCCATCCAGACGGAATCCCTGATGACGTTGATTCACTGGGGATTCAGATTTATGGCCTTGGGATTGGAATTCGTGTCTGATGGTCCTGGCAGGTCCGATGGTTCAGACCCAGCCCTGACTGCCAGGGACGTTCAGCGCTGCATGGCAGTGCAAGAATTGAAATGGTGACGGGTCAAACAATCAAGGTGGGATCCTGCAACAGCTGCCAGGCATTCCTGGTTCACTCCGTCTTGGTCTGACAGCCGGAGAGGCAGGCAGTACTCGAGTCCACTCCACGAAGGTGGCCGCAGACACCAAGGCAATGGCAGGGTCATTGCCACGTTGGCGGCGTCCACCAAGGTGGTGGCGTCCATCAAAGTCTTTCTTTTTTACATGGACAGACAATATGTAGATGACTCACAGGTCCCTCTACCTTTTCGTTCGTCGTCAAGACTTCGGTCTGCACTAGCTCAGTCAACCCTCCCCCCGGGTGAATGTACCGGCCACGACTGCCTGTTTACCCCGTCCGGAGGTCACCCCGGCCAAGACGTGCTTGCTGCTCACAGTCACACGTGCCTCAGGTGGGAGTTGTGGATCAGGTCTGCTACCGAAGAGGTCCTCTGACTAGTGTGATAGACGTGCTGGGAGAGGACCAAGGGGAGGGAGGATGGACAGCCTGAGGTCAAGCATGAAAGAGACGTGAGGAACGTGGTGACCCACACAAAGCTACCCTCCAGTCGTATGGTATGCATAGTCAGAGTCAGCAGGGGTCTCAGACATTCTGGTATTCCCTTAAGCTCCTCTCCACAAATCATTCCATTGTGCTATACAATACTAGTGGGAACACCGCAAACTGTGTACAGTGAGGGTGGACAATAGCCGGCCTTGGAGATACAGGGTGTCTCAGTAATGCAGTCTTAGTTAGGAGTTGCGTAGGGAGAGGAATGCAGCGAACTTGGAGGCTTTTCTTCGTCTGGAGTGGACGTAACATTCATGACTTAAAAAGAGGAGTAAAATGCTCCATAAAAGCACTATTAAATGGTTGTTCTTTGTGGAGAAATTTGCAATCATGCCAATCCTGAGTGGGAGCCGGACTCCAGACTCTTGTCGTCGTCACGTAAATCTGCAGTATTTGCAAATATTGCAGTGCCTCATGACATCGCAAACTTTGGCAAACAGAAACCACCACTTGATAGCCGTATTGGGGAGAATTTTACTCCACTGCTGTAATAATGTGAATTATTAATGTAATACCCGCGCCAATTATGAAAAACGTCTTAAAATTTACAGCACGCCAGGTGTCCGGGAACTCGACTGCACTCAGTGTGTGCAAAGGCCAAAAAACATGGCCTTCAGAGGGCCGAATCGAAACAAACATGATAACAGAAAGAGTTAAATACAGTTGTGGATTTTGGATTGTCATTCGTGCCACTACTTTGGGACGCTGCGTCAAAGAAAGGCCCAAAGTGGCAGAGCGTTTCTAGTGGACAGGCCTCTTCAAGGCCTCTGGAGTGGCCTCCAGAGGCCTCGAAGCAATCACTCATTAGTCCTGCAGGTGATGCCAGACTGGAACTGTGGCAACACCTCCGAGATGACGACCGAGCTGACGTTGGTGTTCAGGTGAAACTCGGCTCTGTAATCATGGGTCTGTTCGCTTGAACAGGTGTGGCCGAATCGGACGCGCCTCAGAGCTTTCGAGGACACCCTGTATTCGGGGGGCAGGAGGAGAAACTTGACTACGTCGAGCACTTGTGACGATGGCGGAGTCCGAGGAAAGTTTGTGCGCTAAGGGCGCCCTGGAAAGGATTAAGCAGCATCGGAACAAAGTGCAGCAGAAGCCCCAAAATAGCAATCAACGACCAATCTTTGAGTAATAAGTAGATCGCTACATTTGGAGTGAAACTTGGGGCTGCAGCTGCCTCGGATCCTGTCCATTCTGCTCTCGCCCATCACAGGAGTGGCAGGTATGGAGGCCGCGTGACCTCATGCGACCTCGTGGCCCTGCTGACGTAGACGAGGCTTCGAACAGTGTTTTGCTCCTTAAACATGCTTCATGGGCTGGGACTCAGTCTGATGTCACGCCAGGTGTGAAAAGACAAACATAACATAAGTCTGACAAATGTGCCTGACTCCACTGAAGCTCAGAAGTGTGGTCAAAAGCCTTGCCCGTCACGTCCAGCATTTGTGGAGCTTTAATGGCTAGAGAAACTAATTTTGCCAGAGTCTTTTACTTTTGTTAATTGTGTATGCCCAATCTTCACAGCAGTGGTGCGACCAAGCACAATCGATGTAGCACTGACACTTAGTGGGCGAGGACTTTAAAGTGTTAGATTGTACCTGGACCTGTAGAAGGTCTCACGTCAAAGGTTGACTGGTCTGACCGAGTTGGACACGGTACCGGACGGACGGACAAAATGAGGCATATTTGCAGCAAATCTGCGCCAGAGGTTGACCTCCGGGGGATGTGGGCTGAGCTCAAGTTGGTGCACGTACAGCGGCCGCCTGTTTGACGGCGAGGGAGTTCATTGTGGCAACTGTGGCTTGTGATGGTGTTAAACCTGCATCACTGACATTGTAGCCACCACCAAGGCAGCGTCAGACTTCTATCACCCAGGTGCAGTCAGGTCAGGTTTGATATGAATCACACTCGTGTTCTTTGTCGGGTCAGCTCCACTTGACTCGAGCTCTTCTTCGGCCCGGCCCGACTTGACTCGATTTTTCCCCACTCACTCCAGCACCATCAGTTTGGTGACCGCGATATCGAACTCGACCACCCCAAACTATTGTCCCCATGAAAGCGTCTCAGTCGATGGCAACAAGTAGCCTCTGTCAGTCGGGTAACCTCCGGGCGCGCCCCCAGTTGTTCGACACCAGCCAGACGGTCTACCCGACTGCCTGGTCGGGCCCCCACTTGGACGAGTCCGTCCAGCCCGAGCCAATCGACGATCCAGCGCGCAAATAAAGCTCTCGTCGTCCCCCCCAATGCGCCTCCCCAATATTCAGAGAATGGGAAGTCAGAGAAGAACCCGCCCAAGTCCAGCCCCGACGATGAAACAACTCAGGAAATTTGGTATTCTGCGTGCTTTCCTTCCTGCGAATTTCAATCCGTCTCCCTTCTGGGGGGAAATAAAAGTCACGTAGATGAGATTTGGCGCCTTAATTTTATTCAACTTCGACGTTTGCGGCTGTTGGAAAGCAACGACTTTCCGCACCTGGGCCTGAGGCCCCTCGTGTCAGTCACTGGGGGCAAAGTTGAGGCCTCCTTTATTACACTTGACACTTTCCTGGGCCATTCAGCGATTAAGAGTCCTCTTACCGCTTGGTCCGATCCGGCAGACGAAGGTCTCGTTCCACAAGTGCGCGAATCCCGCTGAATTTGTCCAAATCCCCCCACTGATGGGGAATTTGGGGTCTCTGTCCCAAGCCAGCTGTATTCCGAGATCCTCTCAGTCGTCGTCCTCCGCTTGGGCGCACCAGGTCCTCATCACGCGGGTGCTGCCGAAGCTCGACTGAGGGGTGTCGGTGACGACTGCGACGAATGAAGAAAGGCAGTAAAGAGAGAAAAATGAGCGCACGCAAGGCCAAAAGCGCGCAACAGGACTTCAGAGAAGGAAGGTTCGCTCTCTTTCTCTCTCTGGGCTCGCTCTTCGGCATTGTTTCCAAATCTTATTTCGACGAATTGACAGATCATGGCTGGGGGAGTCCTTGGAGAGTACCTGCTTAGCCACAATCAGCACTTGCAATTATTGTGCAGGCGAGAACTACTAAACATCACAGCACTCTAAAGCTTACTTCGTGGTCTCACGGGGCACCATGAGGAAGACAGAACATCTGTTCACATTCTAATCCTTTTCCAACAGTACCGGGATGGGTGAGTACCATGTGGAGAAGGACTACGGAGACAAGGGGGATATGAGGACTTTAGGGATGAGATGAATATGAGGACTTTAGGGACAAGGGGGATATGAGGACTTTAGGGATGAGGTGAATATGAGGACTTTAGGGACAAGCGGGATATGAGGACTTTAGGGATGAGGTGAATATGAGGACTTTAGGGACAAGGGGGATATGAGGACTTTAGGGACGAGGGGAATATGAGGACTTTAGGGACAAGAATAGTGGATGAGGACTTCCACTGGTGAGAAATAGTGGATGATTCACTCGGTCGTAACTTACGGTATACTTTCGATTCAACAGTGCTCGTGAGACGCAAATTAGCTCTCCACTTGCTTTCTGACCGAATTACTCTCGATGAAAAGTTCCGTATCTTTTTTATCGACAATCCAGTGGAACATCTTCTCAGGAATTGAGTGCTGTGGCACTGAATAAAGTTGCTAGATTGTTCGTGTCTGAAAGAAAAATATTCATTGAAAAGCATGGCAAAAAAATGTTTTAAAATGTTTCATAGAAGCTTAATGGGGTAACGGAGAGGGGGGATGCAATCAACAAATTCACGTCCGGATTGGGTCTAGACGTACACTAGTTGGTTCTCCTCGTGACCTTTCCGATGCCCCCCCCCCCCCCGACCATCTTGCATATTTGAGTACTCCTAGGTTTGAACACATTCAGCGCTGTTGTGTAATTCTCTCCCAGGTACGCACGCTTTCTTATCCGACAAGTTAACATCTCCAGGCAGGCATCACGCATATTTTCATTGCTGCAATCTCGAGATAACATCGGCGAAGAATGTCTAACATGAAGAAGAAGCCTCGTCTAGGAACTGACAAGCATCAGTAACATATTTCGCCCGAAGGATCTCATCTCTCGAAGCGTGCAGACACGTTGACGTCAGCTCTGCTAAATAAAAATTCATTCAACACCTTCAGCTTCGTCTACTTCTTTTCACTTGGTATGCATTGGACAGATTTGGGGTAATTGGGTCCTCCTGCAGAAAATGGTGGTGGAACATTTGCAAAAAGCTTCTTTTTCCTACGGACAAGGGCAACAGAGATGGAGAGGAAGGAAATTTGCGCGAGACACACAATTAGACACGCAGATTGGCAGACAGACAGACGGACAGACAGGCAGACAATTAGACACACAGACAGGCATGACAGACGGACAGACGGACAGATAGATACACAGACGGACAGACGGACAGCAGGACAGACCCCTGACGCACAGACAAACACACAGACAGACAAATAGACACACACACACACACACACACATACACACACGCACAGACAGACATTTGCTGGGTGGGGACTCCAGGCATGATAGTAGTCGGAAAGTACCCGCCGCAACGCCTCGTTCGTGCGGTCGACAGTGGCGCCCTCCCGCGGCCAGGTACGGCAGGCGTGTCTGAGGTAGGAGAAGCGATGTCGAGGCCTGACCGAGGTGGACGGGATGAGTGACGACGAGAAAGTGGCCACATCTCATGAAGAGTCTTGCCTGCATTGGCAAAAGATGCCTGAAAAAGCGGTCCAAGTCCTCTCGTCACGTTGCAAACTGAGTTAGCTGACTTAGAGGACACGCCTTAGATGAAGGAGTTGAAGCCGCCAGAGCTTCTTCTACCTGTGGCTGCTGCTGTTGTTGCCCGACCTGCTGCTGCAGCAGCAGCAGCAGCAGACAGCACTGTTGCAGCCCTGACTCTCGTGAGTGAGCTGGGGCAAGAAGAATCCCTTTTTGGCGGTGAACTCGTTGCCAAAGCCAAGCAGCATGACCTTTCTGAAGAGACTATATCGCAACGTGTCGTGGCCGCCGGCCGCCACGACCAGGTCCAGCCTCGGCCTTAACACTGTGGTCTGCAGATACTCCATAGTCATCTCCATAGCGTTCTTCTATCTGCTCTCCATTGACCAGGGTGAGTGAGGTCAACAACTTCTGGACCTGTTATGGCTATCAGCATTGTTACTATTGCCACTGTGACGAGTGACGAAGCCCAAGTTGCTGACTTCGCACTTCGACACCACTGGGGTCTTCCGGGGCCTGTCCAAGTCGACGTTGCTCGTCGTCACCTTTTGGGCCACCCTGTGAATGCCATCACAGGTCTGTAGTATTAATGCACTCGCATCGTGTGTTGGGCTTCTGCCAAGACACGATTGCTTGACTGATATGTTGTAATGAAATCAATTTGCTATGTAGGCCGACACATTAGTCACTCTATGATGTAGCAGGAGCTCCCCATAGGTGCGTGCAACGAGAGTCCAGGTCTTCAACGTTACTATGCTGAGCAGCATGCAACAAGATACGTTTTTTTTTCACTCACACTGTACTGTAATGCATTGAGGACCGCTGTTTGTCCTCCCCAAATGTACTCGTGTGGATGCATGAGAAAAGCGTGTCTGTCACTCACGCACGCAGAGACAGGGTTGACAGGGCGCAGACACATGCCAAATATGTACCTATTGTCGTATACACTCATGACTGCAATTCTTATGCATCAAGCACAGTCTTCTCAATGGTTGTTGTGTTAGGATCTGCAATCAAGTGTTGGGTGTGCCGCTCCGACGGGGACCCCAAGTGCTCGGACCCGTTCGACAACACCAGCTTTCCCATCACAGACTGCAAGCAGGCCAACCCCAGGGACCACTTGCCCGGACTCGAGTCCACCATGTGCCGGAAGGTCAGGCAGAAAGGTAACAATGTCGTTCAGGATGTGGCAACCCCGATAAATGAAAAAGCATCTTATGGCCAACATTTTATGGAGACGTTAACATACTTTTTGTGAGCTATCGGTCGACTGCATGCTGAGGTTCACTACGTACGTGGCTCACAACTACAGTAACATGCTGACAGAGAGTCTTAGCAAAAAACACCCTCAATGATGATCAATATGAATAAGCTAAACAGACATTTCTGGCTGCAGTGAATGGCAACTGGCGCTACATCCGCTCGTGCGCCTGGCTGGGCGAGCCCGGCATCGGCCGTGACGAGCGCTACTGCATCCACAGGTCAGGCACCTACAACATCCACGTGGAGTACTGCACATGCAGGTAGCGCAACGTCTGCGTCGGCTGCGTCGACTCAGTCAAACGTTATCCATTGCCTTCCAGGTCCAAGGATGGATGCAACGGAGCAACCGAATTCGCTTCCAAACCGTTCAACGCTGCTTTCCTCGCGATCTCAACAGTCATTTACTACTTTTGCAACAATCAGAGGTTGTTGTAACAAACAACGTTACAATTTTATCCAATGCCAAAAGAAAAAGAATCGACAAAAAAAGCAAACTTCCAGCACATCTTTGTCGGCTTTGTTTCACTTTAGCAGACGGGCCCAAGAAGAATAAAGAGAGTCTTTGGACTGGCCCGCGGCCTGTCTGTGGCCAGCGCAGGGTTACCAACGAAGAGCTCGAGGCAAGACAGGGGAGAGGCTGGCGGGCTGGCAGCTCTGACGGCCACCACGGACACGTGCTCCAAACGGCGAACGCTCGCTCGTCAGCCGGTGGACACGACTGAGGAGGCGCTCGCCTTAGGGATGGATGACATGTACGAAAAAGTATCGAGCCTAGAAGCTGTCGAAGATAACAATGGGCCAAGCCGGGTCCAAGGTTTGCACCAAACCTTGGACCGACTCGGCTTCGACGGCACGGAGCTTGTTGACGTGGGGGATCTTGACGCCGACGCACTCGTTCCGCCTCGGTCAATCCTCGAGTCGAATTGGTCTCTCTCGGAAGTGACTCCGGTCTAGCCTCTTGGCTTTGCCCCGCATGTCTTGGCCAAGTTCAGCTACACCTACACGTTAAACTGCGGGTTCGTCCTGAGAGTGGCACACATGGTTGCCTCCCTGTAGTCTAGCATTGGCGGAGTGCAACTCCTCGACCAGCGTGGCCCCGGGGGGGGGGGGGAGCTTATGCCGCCCGAGGTCGTCTGCTCCACGAAGCCTAGGCTGGAGGTGGCTGCCGGCGTTGGCGACCTCGTTTGACTTGTCCTCCTCCCTCCCGCCGGCTCCAGAGGGTCGACATGGACCCTCTGGTCAAAGGACCGGTGGCACCACCCAATTCTCCCGCCACTCAGACACGTTTCCTGCTGCTCAAGGTCGATCCCAAAGCCTGGAAAGTTCACCTGACGCACCAGCTTTAAAGCTTTCAACTCGAACTTCCGTTTATTTGAACTGGCACACCTTGAAATGATAGAAAGCGATGCGAATTTTTCTTTCCCCGAAGAGACGTAGCTTTAAAGTTACACTATGTACATAAAAAAGTAATAAATAAAGAACAACAAGAAGAGGTTCACAGTAGTATAAAACATTGCGAGACTCAGCATTGTTCTTTTTCGCCCTCAACCCCAGACAGAAGTCGAATGAATAATTTATTCCGGTGGCAGAAAAAAGGAGGAAAAATAAAAAAAGACCCTCAGCACAACAAGAAGTTATCATAAGTTGGTTGGGGCTGAGAGAATCAGCGGCAAAGTTTCATCAAAAATGGATTCATAGGATTGGTTCATACTCAATCCCTGTTGCTTTTTACATTATTATCACATTAGGACACTTAGGGACTATTTCTATGCTGACAGAATACGCGTGGCTCTTCTGGCGTCCTAGATTGCTTCTTATATAACAATATATCCATTCCCAAGTAAGAATTTGCAGTATGGTACAAAAAAAAGTTAGCAGGGGATCTTCTTCTGAGCCGAAATCTTCTACATGGAGTGGGAGCTTCTTTTTATGCCTCCTGATGCTCGTTTTCTTTATTCTTATCCTCTTCTCAGCTGTTCCAACGTCTTCCTGTAGGACTTGTTCGCGTCGACGATGAAGAAGAGCTCCTCCGTGACACTTTGCACACAAGTTCAGTAGCCGTAGCGATCCTGCAAAGAGCACAGCTGTGACTGCAACGCCATTGACAACATGTACAGGGTGTGTACATGTACAGGGTGACTGAGGCCCGCGTCAAAGTCAGACGTTGTCGTCCGACAGCACTTCAGTCTGCGAGAAGTTTGTAAGACGAATGCAAAATCTTCAAACTTCTACAGGGTGACTCATACCAACTGGGACTCTGTACTTGCTTAATATCTCATGAATTCATAGGTGAACCAAAAGGAGTGCCCAAAGTGAACAATGGGTTGAACTAAAGCTGAACATCGGACAAGTTATCAAACTGTATTCAAAGATTCAGCCTCATCAAGAAGAGAACAGTTAACTTCTCTCCATCAGCAGAAATGCAGCACAAGAATCTTACTACTTCGGCCTGAAAAAAAAGTATGAAGAATGCAAAAAAGCAGAAAAAATAAACTAGGGCTGGGCCGAGTCTTGTCTCTTGCGAGCCAAGCTGAGCCAGGCGGACTTCGTGGACTTCATCGGTCGAGGACTAAGGACTTGGTTGTGGATGACATTGCGGACTTTGCCACTGATGGCCAAGGCCGAGTCCGCCGTGGACGAGACACAGGCGGACTTCGTCGCAGACTTGAGTCAAGCAGACTTTGCTGGATACTTTGGGAAAAGCAGGTCTTTACTCCCCATTTCTCACATGCGTCTTTCAGCTCATGAAATATCTTTAAAGTCTTACTTGAGTCGTGAAATTAACTGTCTCTTTTCCAAGGAAATTGAGAAAGATCGGGCAGACTGAGAATGAATCCGTGAATGGAGAAGACAGCTTTAATTCAGTCCATCGTTCGCTGATATCCTCCCAAAGATGCGGAACTGGCAAGTAAAAAGGCCTTTCTTTTTGATTCACCCGGTACTTGAGAGAGACGGGAGGCCAAGGAGCGCGGAAAAGACATCCCTTGGCCCTGAAACGTGGTCTCCGTGGAGCAGCAGGCGGTGCACGCTCGTGCTGACGCCAAAGAGGCCCTCAGACTCTCCCCCTCGTCTCCTACGTGGCGCAGTCCATGTTGTGACTGCGATCACGAAGCGGCTCACGTCTGTCGTCACCCTGTACATTGTAGATAACGTAGGCAAGGATGAAAATAACTTGAGACAACTGAAAGCCTCAACCCAACAGAAAAGTCACACAAACTGCACAAGAAGGACAAAATACTCAAGCTGGTCAGAGCAACTCACATTGGTCGGACTTCGAGCCGCTCATCTTGGTCTGAGCAAAGAAGGGAGACGTTAAATTGAAAATAAGCTGAAATCTTGCCCAAGTTGCCCAAACACTAATGATTTTTGTTTCTGTCAGCTGTTAGAGACCGCCAGTCAAACACAGCACAGAGATGATCTGCGCAGAGGTAGACGCAACTAACAACGGGGGAGGAGGGTTCGGCGGCGGCCACTCCAACAGACCCTCCTCAAGGACTGCCCACTCCATCTTCTCCACCCTCTCTCACCTGCAACTGGCTCATGACGCCGGAAGCCATGTTGGAGAGTCTGCCTGCCACCTTGGAGACCCCCTGGCGGACACTCTCCTTCACGTCCTCCATGTCCGGGGCATTCATATTGGCGCTGTAGCGAGAGCCTGAAGAATGAAGCAATCTTAGCCAACACAGTCGTGCATCTAAGCATGGGTATTGTCACGTAATGCGATGAAGTGTGTTTAACAGTAAAGCATTGTGGGCCAGTAATAATTCTCCTACAATGTTAGAAGCAAGTATCTTTTCAGACATGACGACAAATGACATAGTGTTTCGGGAGGGGTGAGTTAAGGAAGGGTCTCAGTTCATCACATCAAGTGATATCCTGATGCAGACTGAGAAGACCTAGAAAGTGCTCAAAGTTGCTCTGGGCTGAGAACACTCATGTTGACCTTGTTGCTGTCATCGGTCGTGGCGATTTCCCTCAGTGTAAGGGCCATTCACAGCCCGTGAATGTCAAGCCCAAATTATCACTGGCCCTCGCTGTACGTACTGGAGTACTGAGCTTTTTGGGTGCAGGGCAAGTACAGAGGTGACAAAGTACCCAAAGGATCCGTCACAGTCTTGATATATCTCTGACAGCATTATTTCATTCACTAAGTAGTGAGTTTTTGTATCGACCTACAGTAAGTACTTAAAATGATTGACTTCGAGTCCTAATCCAGATTCACTCACTCACCTGGGGTCGTCTCCTCCCGGCCGAAATACTCAGCTGAAGAAATCGACGCCGAGTTGGAGAAGCGCGAGAGGCTTGCATCAGGACCACCCTGTAATTTAGAGAACAATGCGGTAATACTGCACTGAACTTATGAACACAGGTTTGGAGCCAAGAGAACTGTACATTTGTGTCACTTCCTCCGAAGAACATGTCTGAGGAGATGGCCTTGGCGTTGCCGAACTTCTTCTGGGCGTCGTCGGAGCTGCTGCTGCCGCCGGCCTGAAGAGACGAGGCCTGTCGAGATCTGTAACAGTACAGACAAGGTGGTGAAAGAGTTTAGGAGATGAATGAGTGAAAGCAGCTAGCTAAATAATGATGTATTATTCATATGTGGATGGTTGCACAGGTGCGCCTTTTTATTAATGGACTGTTCCAGAGGTGTACGCCATAGTTAATTCCTGATTGAAGGGGAATGGAGCACAGGCCGGTAAAAGTTCTGAGCGTAGGGGATGGCAATGGCCTTGTTGGGCAACAGCTGGACCGTTGGAGCCAGGCGAAGACCCACTGGCGGCTGGGGCGGGGGCGGCGGGGGCGGCGGCGAAGGCGGCGAAGGCGGCGCTGACGTAAGTGGTGACAGACCAGCTTTGAAGTCCTCCCAGAACATCTTCTCCCAGAAGTGCATCCGCTCCTGGAAGATGTCGTCTTTCTTCATCTCAGGAGTTGCCTTGATGTCAAGGAAGTTCTCCTCTTCTCCGAACGGTATCCAGAATGGCAAGTCGTCGTTGCTGGTCTGGAATGGCGTCGGGTCCTTGTGCTTGGCGAAGTTGGTCCAAAGCGTCGTCAGTGCCTCGGAGGTAGCGTCGATTTCTTCACTGGGTTCCTCACCTTCTTTGGGAGGACCAAAAATGTCCTTGAAGAAGAACGGCAGGTCGTCACCATGCCCGACCCCGAAGTCCTCGTCGTTCTTTATGGTGCCAATTAAGTCCACGAGAGGCGTGGCCGGTTTCTGACTGAGCACGTAGAAGTAAACGGGCTGTGACTGCGACTTCCGCATAAGGCGCAGCCCCTTGATCCCCGGACTGACAAAGGTGATGTCGGAGAAGTAGTCCAAGAGCTCCTCCTTGACCTCTTGGCTTATGTTGCGCTTGCCGAAGTAAAACTGCCTGGTCACGTTTGCGACAAGGCGCTCATGGTCTGTGATGTCGCTATAGGCGGTGAGAAAAATGGACTTGGGGCCGAAGTAACTGAAGTTGGCATTGTACGCGTCCAGCTGGTCCCAAAGGTACGCGGCAAAAAACGATCCTTCGTTCTCTGCGACGCCGGTGATGAAGGGCAAGTCCTTCTGCTGGCCGAGCTCCAAGGCAGTGAATGGGTGCACGGGTAGAAAAGGATTGGGCGAGTAGGCCCCATCCAGGACTGGAGTGAACGCATATTCGGGTTTGCCGGCGAGAGACTTCTCCAGATCCTCAGTCAAGTTCATGCTGTTTTGGACGGCTTTGACCAGTTCGGTGGCGTTAACTTTCTCCAAGCAGCGCACGACTGAGTTGGGATCGTACTTGTTGTCGCAGCCAAAGTGCTCGGCCAGCCTGCGGCTGCTGCTCTCCGTGCGGCCCGTGGTCGCGTCGGCGCCATTCCACAGAGCACTACCAGACTGCGCAATGATCCCGCGGTAAAGGCCAGCACCCTGGGGCGAGATCTGATGCAAGTGGACGCTCATGCCACCGGCTGACACTCCGAAGATGGTGACCCTGTCAGGGTCACCCCCGAAGAAGGCAATGTTGCGGCGCACCCACCGGAAAGCCTCCAGTTGGTCCTTGAGACCCTGATTGCCTGAAGCCACTGGCGACTCCAGGGTGAAGAAGCCCAATGGCCCCAGGCGGTAGTTCATTGAGACAACGACGACATCTTTGGCGAGCAGAGGAGTGGGATCGCGATTGCCTGTGCCGATGGAGAAGCCGCCGCCATGCACAAATACCATGACGGCCAACAGGGACTCTGGCGGCTGCACGCCGCTGTCACGGCGGCCAGCGGCTGGCAGCTGGGGGGTGAAGACATTGAGATAGAGGCAGTCCTCTTCGCCCTTGACGCCTTTGGGGTCGCCAAAGAAGTCGCTTTGAGGACAGCTGGCCCCGAACTCTGTGGCGTTCAGCGGCGAGGTCCATCGCCTCTTTGGCATGGGATCCTTGAAGCGGAGTCTCCCGACTGGCGCCTCAGCATACGGAATGCCTTTGAAGGCGAAGAAGCTTTTCTGCTTCTTTCCAAGGATGGGCCCGATAGGCGCGTTCACCCGAACCGTGCCAGCTCCGTCTCCCCCGTCTGCTTCTTCGGCATCGTCTTGGGCACGGACCAGGTTCAGAAACAAGATGAAGAGAACCAAACGCTTCGTCAACGCCATCGCGATGGTGACTGGCGATGGAAATGGAGTAGCGCGGCAGCAAAACCAGTGCAGTCGATCGAAAAGCCAGACAAAAACCACGGCAGGAAGTGATTCCATGTGTAACGTGAATAATGCACCACCCACTGGTTCCGCGCCATTTCTCCGGCGTGTGCGCGCCCTAAACCTGTGAGCAAAGAGGTTCTTTCCCGCACATACTTTCACAGGCAAGATGATGAAGCTTTTCTTGCCTTCTCACGACCGTCGTTATGATTCATGATTACGTAACAGAGGTGAAACATACTCTTTACCCCCAGGCTCTTTCTCACTCGCCCGGCAACTTACTCCGGCTGCAGTCATGCTTCGGAAAACCTGGTGTGGATGCCAGAACTACGGGGTGTTCCTTGATTCACGGGGTTCGTCTGAAGTACTTTTCAAGACAAGCTAGCTGAAACACACGGCCGGCACCATTCGGGGCATGTACAAGAAACACGGTAGGTAGAGAACAACGTGAGCAGGCTTTGTTCAAGTACGATGACACGATTATGGATTCTAGACCGGCCAGTGTCAAGCTGTCAAGACCAGGTCAAGACTGTCACACATGCACGTCGGAGAAGTCGGACACGCCGGACTCGAGTCTGAGTCCAACATTGGAGCAAATGGACTCGTGAATGCACTGGCACATGCAGCTATGGTCTGTGCAAAAGCTCGACTTCACTAAATTTGCCATTTCATGTTTGAGAACAAATGTACTATTTTACAAGGAAAATGCCAGTCCTGTTGATGTAAAACTGCCACTTTACTAATAGACCATTTTTGTGCACATGTTTCACATCCAAGAGTCCGCACTCAAGACCAGAGTCGAGGACTGTCAATTTCTGACGAAGAAACCATCCAAAGACTCGAGTCCCGGAGTCCGAGTCCAAAGTCTCGAGCTACCACTAAATGGGTTGCACAAAAAAGCAAGTTTTTAGCAATTTGCCGGAGTCGTGGCTAACTTGTTCCAGCCATTCGGAGCACCAGATTGATCGTGCTTGAGATGTGGCTGATCAGTGATCACCATGGTGACAGATGTAGAAAAGACTTGGATTGTCCTTGAGTTTGCTCAAAACTCGATTTCATTTTTTTGCCCATCGTCACGTGGCGCCCAAGCTCCATGTTGGGCACTTTTGAGCAAATCGTTTTTAGTGACACCCGACTCAGTCAGATGAAGGCAGGACATCGTTGCTTTCATTTACAGCTCAAAATTTAGGTCTCCCCGTACAACTGGAACATACAGGGTGTCACAAAATCCACTGAACTGGCTCTTTGAACAAGAGACGGAGCACACTTGGACGAACAACGGTTTAAGCGTCATCTAAATGTCCAAAGTTTTCACGCAGCATGACTTTGCTTCAAATGTCTGTCCCTTGCCCAGCCTGTGACAGGTCATTCTTGTCTGTACAATTAGCAAAGTTCTCTTGAAGCTCAATTTCTGGCCAATGAAATTGTGTGATATCAATGTGTTACCCTACCTCAGAGCATCAAAGTAGGAGATTAAAGTCTTAAGTAAAATTTACGCCTTTAGCTCATGACATGAAGCAGGAATAACTGTACTGAAACTTGAGAACAGCAGTCTCAAATTCTGAGCAAGTTCTCATACACGAGTCCTACTCGTTGCCAGATAGGCCAGCAACCTCGAAACGGGCTCTCCTCGAAGATGTTTGGTCAGAGGAACTTTTGGATTTATACAGGATGTCGATGTATCTTTCCCCCGTTGAGTGCTTGGCCAACTTTTTAGATTCTTAGTTGCCATTTGGTCATTTCCTATATTGAAAATGCGCATTTTCCCAGCCTGTGACTGGTCATTTTGGTCACCGGCCATCTGGCAACACCGCTAGCAACTAACAGCCTCGGGCCTTCTTTGGCCTCCCTACTCTGTACTTGTCACAGGTGTCTCTGCATGAGGAGGTGTGACTTGGCTGTCATGTTCCCACCTGACAAAAGAGCTGAACTGTCCTTGCAAGGGCCTTTTCAGCAGTAACTGTCAATCCGCGAAATAAGCAATTCACTGCGCTGACTAGGTTAATGTTAACCTCAGACTTTCCTGAGACATCCCCCCGAAGAACAGCTCTTTCACACGTTTCCTTCAAGATGCGGTAGCAGTTCAAGCTCATCCTCATCCTAGCCGCCTACGCAGGTGCGTGTCGAAATTGTCCACTTACCCGTAAGCCTCGGTTCCTCTCTTGGGTTTGTCTTCGAAGTTATTGTTCCACTCGCCGGTGGTCGACCTCTTGTTGGTCGACTTGAGAACCTCAAACTCTTTCTCCCAGTCGCCGCCAACAGAGCCAGAGCCTCCGCCATAGGTGTCATTGTCATCATCCCTGAAAAGCATTCGTAGCTTATTCATTCAGTTAACAGGTGGAGAGCACAACATCCTCACCGGTCAAAGCCTCCGAAGCCTCCTCCACCGCCGAAGTCTTCGTCAAAGTCAGTCTTGGACCTCGTGGCGCTGCCGCTTAACAATGAGGAGTTGTTGAAACTTCCGCGAGGTTCCTCCTGGACACACACAAAGACAAAAGCATATACATATCGTCTTCATTCGCTGCTCGCACTCCTGGTCAGCACCTGCTCGATGGTGTTCATCTCCGTGATAGCTGAGTGGCTGATGGTGGCCTTTGCGGCGGCGCCCATACCCAGACGCTCTAGCTGGGCCGCCTTCTTGGGGTCTACATGGCGGAGCTTCTCTTCCTTCTTCTTCTGCTGGACGCTCAAGTCCTGTATTCAAAGCCATGCCAACATTTCGTTCAGATACTCTTGTACATTACACACAAACCTGATATGCCAAGCGCATGGATGCCACGGCCTTCTCCTCGTCCTCCTTGGACTTGGCAGCAGCTTCCTTCCTCTCCTCCTCGGCCCGGACTCTCACCTTGATGTGAAGATATACGTACTTACACAGTGAACCGCTGAGCATGATCATATTCTCAAATGTGACATGCATATACTATATTGACTATACGTTTCGCGAAGTCAAAAAGTGAAAATGTTGGAATTTGACTGAGTAAGTTAACTTGCATCGACGCCAAAAAAGTGGAGACGTAGTTGAATGGTTTTGGACAAAGAAATAAAATGACTTCTTGTCTCTCTCGATAGTTTCTTTGTCCTCCAGTCCCGTGGTGCTAAAGGACAGCTCTCGTAGACCATGCAGAAGGACGAGAGGGGACACCAACAAAGGTCATTTCATTCCACTGGGCTGGAACGGACTCACTTGGAGTCTTTCACCAACTCCAGCATGCCACCAGAGATTGAAAAATTGACCTAGCCTAATATGTTTATTAGACGTCTGCTGCTTGTACCTGGTCGGCCAACTCTGCTTCACGCTCAATCTCGGCAAAGTCCTTCTTCACCTTCTGCGCCCCCAAGCCGCCAGCCTTCCTGGCTCCCAACTGAAAAGTACCAATACAAAAGTACAGCGTGCATATGAAATACGGTGCAAGTTTTTGTTTCTGTTGTTATCGTCGCTCGTCACTCACCCCCTTCTTAGCTCCTGCGGGTTTCCTGACCCCTATGGTCGGCTTTCTTGCCTCTTTCTCTTGCATCTGTGCGGCAGCCGTGGGGGACATGGAGAGCGCGGCCTCGACGCTGGGCCCTTGAGACTCCTCCGCTTCGCCCTTGAGGGCTATCGAGCTCTGTAATGCCAACAACAAAAAACCACTGCTTTAAACGAAATACGTGAGCAAGAGTATGACTACGTGCTTCTGCTGATGATTCAAGTGTTGCTGAAAAGGTGCTCTGTACCAGGTATATGAGGTTAGAACATACGTGAGTTCAACACTCATGTGACACTTTAACACGTGCTCCGAGAGTGAGCTGGCGAGTGTCAGTCGATGGTTGCACGTCACACGCATGAATTATCGCTCCTTTTACATGTCCCAAGTCTAAAGCTGCAACACAACTCCCCCATCTGAGCTGGCAAAGCGATCTGTGCAAAATATAAAATACACACACTGTGCTGTAAAACACTCACGCTTCCCGCCAGCTTCTGTTGCTGCTTCTGTTCCAGTTGTCCACTCCTACTCACGGAGAAGTCCTCATCTTGGTTGAAAACATCCTGATCCTCGTGTCCGTTATCTTCATGAGCCTCGAAGAAGTCACGATCCTCCTCAGTTATGTCCTCGGTGCTGGGCGTGTTGTGGGCAGAGTCGATGAACAACTGAGAACAGATTGAAAGATTAGCTTAAGGCAGGACCTTCGTATGCACTCTAGTACAGAACGGCAAAAATCAACCGGAAATCCTCTGATAGATTAGTAGCTGAGATCTCAGTCAAATTCCTTGTGTAAGTTAGCCTTAAAAGGTGCGCCACATGCGTAAGAAAATGTGTTGTTGGAACTAAATAAAAAGAACAGTAAATCATACATATACATGAAAGGAAATTGTGTGTCTCACGTCTTCAATTTCGGCGTCAACCTATGCATAAGCGGCGGAGAAAATAAGAAAAATAGCAAAGGCATGCATCATGATATTTGGCTTGCGGCACCTTTGTTCCGTGCATCCTCATGGCCTGTGCCGCCTGTTGGTGCAACTTGTCCCTGTAGAGCTGCGCGGCCCTAGACTTGTACTTCCGCTGGGTGTCGGTCGTCAGGCAGTTGTGCTTGCGGAAAAACGTCACCTGGAGCAACACAAGAAGCAGCATTGCATGACTTGTTCTACACACAAGCACCTCAACTAAACGGTATCGGGTGTGCCACATTTAGGTGTCCATCAACGTACATATGAAAAACTTCTAACATCTGATATATAAAGCAGTAGGACTATATGTAGTCCTTGTGTCTGTCTGTCTGCCTGCATAAGCCAAGTCAAACTGTCTCTTCCTGGTACTTTTGACTTGGTCCAGCTCAAAAGCTGGACCCGCTGCTATCTAAAGTGTGTGTGAATGTCTGTCTG
>JAAUXU010057015.1_pt1 | contig 33981 bp, 31 predicted proteins | sample 7278151 | NCBI WGS metagenome assembly JAAUXU01 (sample SAMN14350113, study PRJNA611818) | marine sediment metagenome | isolation source: surface marine sediment (1.8m) | place: French Polynesia: Moorea | collected 2018-08 | reverse complement strand
GATGATGAAACAGTTGACACTTTGTTCTTCCTCAGCTCCCATCTCAGAAGCGATGCCGCAGAATAAGAGCCTTCACTATTCTTTCTTTGTGAGAAAGGTCCTTTTTCACCAGTGAAATCTCTAGTGAAATCTTTATCATTATTTGACCGAAGGACGAGGGTATCTTGGTGAATCATTCTACTCACTGTTTGATGCCGTCAGTTACATTTGGAAAGAATCTTCTTGTGTAAGGGGACGTGTACACACACTTTGCTTTCTTTTGGTACGGGCATCTTGCGGAAATGAAAAACAGACAATTTTTGTGACATTTGCAGTAAGCTCTTAGAGATGACGAGAGCTGCGTCTTTGGCTTTGCCTGCGCTGTGGCAATGGGGATGATGACTGAGCAAAAAAACCGGACAAATCAGCTGGCCGCAGTGTTGCCAACGGTGTCCTCTTTCTAGGGCAGATTTTGGCAGTTTATCAGTTTTCTTTGTGACAGTTCAGGGTATCAAGACTTCAAGTTTACTTACTGTTTGGCTTCAGTTCAGACTGAACTGTAACTACATGGATGATAAATGGCTTCACTTTTTAACGCTACCCTCTTCCTGGACTGGTTTGGCTTTCCATGATTGCAAAAAAAACCCTGGTAACTCTGATTTGCGATACGCGGTTGATACTGCGGAGAAATCCTCCTGTGACATCTTATGTATTGACCTGTTACTGTTCCTATGTTACTGACCTCTTACTGTAAACGAAGACTTGTTTTTGTTCCGGCACCAGGCGCTTTCATTCCACCCTAGCTCACTAGACTTTTGTGCCAACCAATGTTCACTCAGTCAACAGCTAAAACTTACGAGTGGAGGCCTACACAAGCCAGGCTTACTCACTTGTTTTAATGTAGCTGTATCATTGATACATAGGTATATCCTTATAAATTGAGGTTGACTTTTTGCCTGGAGAAACTTCTTCTAAATGTTGCGGGGACGGACCAAAACTGTTCTTGCTTAGTGGCAACGAAATGTGTTGTCCTCTTTGAATCGCTCAGGCGCGCGCTACATGGAACAGGTGGAAACAGTGTTGCCAAGCAGTTGGTAATCTCATAAGCTGAGCACCGAACATGCAAGGATTGCAATTTCGTTTTTCCTCCTGTCCCCCCGATTTGAGTCTCATTTCAGATAGAGGCACCGAAAAAAAAATCCGCAGGGAGATTCTGCTGAGTCTCACGACGTTTAGCAATCACACAGTAAAGGGAAGAAATATTCTTTGACAATGTTTTTTGGGTAAACGAGAAAAATAACCGTAAATGGTTATTGCTTGAAATTTAGGGGATCAAGAGTTATTCCTACAGTGTGCACCATGCTAAACTTTCACATTGAATGTGTAGCGTAAATATACAGTTATCTTCATCTCTTACGCAAAAAGATAAGTTTTGTGAGAAAAGTAGCCTTCATTTGGCACCCTGAAGCTCTCTAAGTTGAGAAACAACATAACTGCATCATCATGGAGGAGCTCCTAAAAAAGTTGCGCAACACATCGGTACTGGGAACAAAATCAAGGGCGTCACCAGGTGATTCTGTGTCTCTACTAGCCTTTTCTGCAAGGTTAAGAACAAGTACGATATCACCATGACTTTGCCAATCATCTTCAGAATGGAAGTCGACGATGCAAGAATTATTCAAAGGCCAATATTGCAGCTTCTCCCTGTGACAACAGTAACAAGATCACCAGGGACTTGAACGTGGACAAGAATGCTGCCAGTTGCGTTGTCAGACAAGACTTGTGCCTAAAGTCAAGAGCCTGTATGAAAGTTCAAGGACTGACTGCCCAGCAACACAAAAAAGGCTTGCTTATTGCAAGCATCTTTTGACCAAGCTTCAAAAAGGCCATGATTGCATTCTCATGTTTAGGGATAAAAAGATCTTCACTGTTGATAGTGTCTCCAACTCCAGGAGCACAAGGTACATTGCCAAGAGGCCTGGAGCCAGCCAACTGTTTATTTCTTTTGGGACGACAAAGCGCCCAGCCTTGGCCATGAAACTTGCAGGTGTGGGATCCGGGGATTGTTAATGGTACCCAGTACAAGAACATATTGGACCACAAGGTGTTTCCAGCTCTTAACACTGCCTATGGGATAAGAAGCGGGTGCTGGACCCAGGATTGCACCCCTTATCCCACCCCTTATCCCACCTCTTACTTGACCCAGAGGTACGTAGAGAACAAGCTGGGGTTAAAGGGATTTTGGTCCTAGGATGTTTTGCCATCCAATTCCCCGAACTTAAATCCTTTGGACTACTTCATGTGGAGCGCTGTGGAGAGGAAGGATTGCACCACCACCAATATTGGTGCTCTGAAGGTATAGATCATCAAAGAGTGTAATGATGTCACCAAGGCAACCGTCTGCTCCGTCTGTGACAAGTTCCACTCCCCTATCAAGACTTGCATTGCTGCCAAGGGTAGACTTTTTAAAAAGATTAGCGAGAGGAACAACTAAACCAACTACCAGTACCAAAAAAATATTGAAATATACACGTGTGCGGCTTGGATATCGGCACTTCAGTATCAAATGACTTTTGCTCAAGGGAAGTTCTTTTACTTACATGACTTGTCATGGTGAGGGAAGAATTTTTGGGATTCTTTTTGTCATTGGCAATGATTGCAACTCAAGCGCAACAAATCACCACAGGAAAAGTGTTTAAGCATTCCGAAAGTATCATCAGCTGAGCTGATATTAACCGAAGATTAATGCGATCGATCCTCAATGAATACTGTACTGTATTGTAATACTAATATTGAAATACTGCATTGTAACGTTGATAATCTTCAACTTGCAACTCGCTTTAGTGTGGGTGCGTCCACGACCACAGAAAAAGGCTTATGTTTCAATTTTAAGTGAACTTCCGATACTCACCTTTTTTCCCATCCACTGAGCAATTACAACGATGCGAAGAAAGCTGAACTGACGAAAAACCTTAGTTGCGCACGCAAGATTCTTTATCATCTTCCTCTTCCTTTGTTCGAAAGCTTGGCAGGGATCATGATAGTTGGACAGTAATCGGTTGCTGACGATGAAATATCCTTTGTTTTCCGTAAATGATAATTCAAACTCCAACGTCACTACTAAAGTCTCCGTTCTGCATCCCAGCCGCTGTTCGGGGATCCAATACAAATGGCTCTGCCCCTCCGGGTGTCCGGGTGTGTTCTACTGTCGCTGAGGCTAGATCGTCCTGAAAGAGTAAACAATGGTCCCCTCTGACATGAGCCCTCTCGTTCATTAATCTCTTGACAGGGTTGTCAGGAATCATTTCTAATTTCCTGCCGAGAAGAATGTTTCTTCCTCACAGCTCCGTGACACAACCTCCACTTACAGGGCTCGTCATGATTGGTGCCACTAGTGAATTAGCAATGACATCACTGGTAACTCCTGACGTACATTTGAACTTTCCACTAAAAATAGGTTGTCTCGACCATTTGGCAGCTGCAAACGAAGAAATCAACACAAATCTGGAATGCAATGAGGTTGCTGGCATGGTGGTTGAACTTGCAGTCAAAAGCTCTGCAAAGTCTCTTCTTCAATGTGCAGTCGTGCTCATGTTTGTCTGACCGAGCTCCTTTCTTTTCTTCTTGCTGCCAAGTGGTCAAGACACTCTTTTTTTGATAGGAAGTTCAAATTTGAATCAAGAGTCACTACTACGTTATTGCCAATTTTCTGGTCACACCAATTCTGACCAGCCCTGAACACCCAGGGCCAGTCACAGCCACAGACTTGCTCACTACTTCGGACTTTGTCACTATAGCTTTTCAAAATGGTGTTCATAGGTATAATAAAGAGGGGGCGATAGGATATTGAGAGAAAATGTCTAAAAGCCGAAACTCGGGTCTCAAGAAGAAGCAGATTTAAGTCCAAGGCCTTAACACATCCTTGAAAACTGAAATAATCAACGAAACTTCACCATTGGATGGATGCCTTGTGAATTTTTGTGTCAAGGTGAGCAAAAAATATATTTTCCACCCATGCGAAATTGTATCCGCCTGTCTTTGATTATGCTCTCAACCGCCTCCATCTCCTCCGAGGCCGAATCCAACATCCTCGACGTTTCAGAAGCTGAACACTCTATAAATGAGCTAACAGACAGCTCTGACACCGCCTTCATGTGCACCTCGTTCGTAAACTGATCACACAATACTTGAGGGGGAGGAGGGGGGAGCCACTGAAGGAGGATCTTCATCACAGCTGCTGCTCAGAGATTCAATACAAATAGCTCTGCCACAATACGTACTATTCCCGTACAAATATAGATTGCGGTTGCTGCTTAATTTTCATACTGCCCGTTCAGTTTCTGTTAAAGAGTGGTTACTATTTCAAGATCTTGAAGTTCAAGTCAACTTTTGAACTTTGCATCGAGATTTGACTCATTTCCATCGCATAGCGGAGGATTGAGACACTGGGCTGACGTCATTGATGACTTATGACCGACACCAGCGGTTTCATCCCTACAGGGGACGCTCTAACTACCCAAACAACGATCAATTCTGCGATCTTGTTCAGTCCTCCTGTTTTAAACGTCGGCGCCGCCATAGCTGCGTGTTCCGACCGTATAAGTCAAGTAAATAACTGAAACCTCGATGACGTCAAAAGTGTTGGTGAAGCTTTAAAACACAGAAATTTAGGGTTTTTTTTAGGTTAGTCGCTGTCAAAAGTATGTCCACGTATGGCACATGCGTGTAGAAAGAGAGCATTTTGCATGACGTTTTCACATGAAACGTCGCTTCCAACCTAATTCAGTATGGGATGCTCATTTCTGCATGACGATAAATCTGTTGATGGGGAAATCAATGTCCGAAGTATCCGAGACATTTGTGAATTCGTCCGCGTGTAACAGAGAAATGAGAGACGAACAAGTTAAGGCCGAACATAGTGAGGTCAAGAAAAACATCAGCATCATAAGACGAAGGAGAAAAACGAGGTGAAAAAAGGATAAGTTGAGACGAGCCAGACTGAGAAGAAAAAACGTGAGACGAACAAATTCAGCCAAACTCCTTGGGACGCTGGATACAATTTGGGTGCAAAAGGGTGAGGCCAAAATTGGGCGGAAATGATCAATTTTATGTGCTCACTTGGTCTACTTGAAACTTTTGACAGGATCGAGCGAAAGAAGAGGTTTGCCCCTCTTTGGAGAGCTCAGAATCACCTCTGAAACATTTCTAAGGTGCAGTTTCCCTCAAAGACTACTTATTTGTCCACAGTATTAACTTTTCCCACCTCATTTCTACGGAGCTGCCAGGAAGTCATACATTTGTTGAGCTAATCTAATGGAAACAAAATGAACGCCAAGTCTGCAAACTTTGCGTCGCTGCCAAGTGAAACCGTAGAAGCGCGCGTGATTAAACTATTTTGTGCCTATCATTGATTCGAGCCGGTCAAGTTGGCCACAGCAGCAGTCGCTTTTTGCTGCCAAGAGGTGCAAGCTGGTATGCATTAGTTATTAGTTTTCACTGCTTTAGACCCTTCAAGGTCAGACCTTGGAGCCCCAATGTTGGCATTATATGACCTAACATATGGCACAAGCATAGAGGCTCTAAGGCCAAACCTTGGGCCTGAGGCCCTAGAGGCTTTAAGGGCATTGAAAATTAGTCCACAAACATTAAAGCTGCAGAACACGGCAGGCAGACTTGTGTGCCAAAAAGTTTTCGAAATTCACGACTTACTGATTTCGGATGTTATTTACAAAATATGACCTAACAAAATGACCTAACCTTACAAAATTTAATGTGGGGTTTGAGAAACCAGAATCTTTTTTTACCGGAAGTGAAAAGGAAGATCCTTTTTTGAAGATCTACTTCAAGTTGAAGCAAGGAAATCAATGTAGACAAACAGCCAGCAGTTAAATCTTTAATTCTTTACTTGGCAGACAGGATAGTCCCAGAAGTGAACCAGAGGTGGTTTGCCCAGCGTGCGCTTTCTGGTAGCAGCATTCGGGAAAGGTCGGAAAGCTCACAATGTTCGAAGTTGTTTCCGAAGTTCCTTAAAAAAATCCGAATTTCCATATCCGGAAGTTCTGATTCCAATTCTGCTCATGCGGAAGCGTAATAAAGTACTTTGATGGTTACAGGTCAAGCATTGCTCATAGTCCCTAGTTGAATCAAACTTATCCCCCAGACATTGACAGCCTCTTGCGGTAGGATATTTTGAAGTGTGAGGAAAATGTGGGGGGATTCTGAGATGAATTGAAGGTAAATAAAAGGAAGGGATAAAGGGAGAGGATGAAAGAGAAAAGGTGAAAATAATCTAGAGTTTTTGAAGAGTAATCAAAGAAGGCATTCAATGAAGCCTCGCAGCAAAGGTGACTTGGTATGATGCTTGCACCAGATGTTCAACTTTCAGGTAGGGCCTAGTTTGTAAACATGAGGCTAAGTGAAGAAATGCAAATATTGTGATTTGAGTGGGTACATCCAATGTCAAATGGTTTGAAAACAAATTTGACCCCCCTTCATGGCAATAAGGTTTGACTACATAAGTTCAGTACATAACCAGGTGCTCAGATTTTGACAGCCCTGTGACTGAGCTGTAAGCACTATTTTTAGTTTCATTTGACTGCGGTGTTCCAGCAGAGAGTTACTGAAGAGGGCACTCACATCTATTTGTAATGTCGACCTAACATCCTTGTGTACTGTGTCTGAAGAACTTGACGGCAGAGGGAGGGGGACCCAAAAAGTCATTATTTTTTCATTTCATTTGGCTAGAAGGCCTTCTAGTGAATTCTCGCAACACGTCTGGGACGCCGCCAGAGATTAAAAAAAAATGACCCAGCCCAATAAACATATCCATGTTTTTACTTATTTTATTCGATTAGCGCGTCGTGACTTCCAGCCAGCGGTGTACGTGAGTCCCCAGTATGGTAAGAGTCAAGCTACAAAGTCTGTGTGACCTCAGCTATCTTCTCGTAGTAGCTGCTCATCACCCCTCTGCCCATAACTCCTACAGCAAAGCACACTGTTGAACGGATGTAAGGACCACTGGATATACGCCTATTAGGGTCATTTTCAGCCGAAGGAAGACAAATGAACACATTCTCTATCGAAGTGACTGCTTCTATAAGGATCAAACACGAGGGATATGAGGATAAAAAGATAGGAAAGTAGGTAGAAAATGGAAGCTACTAAGACGAGCTTCTCACTGAAAATCTGCTCTATACCATAGCGACTGCCCTGCTTGAAAGAGAGCAGACAAAACAAATGAACGTCACAAAGTTCTTCAATGACTTTTACACCGTCGCTTATGTGTTCAGTTAATGTCAAACATTCACGTTATGCAGTAGTTCTAAAAGTAGGGTAATCAGAGCCTCCAGATTGAACCAATTGATGCGGCTTGTGGCGGAAAAATCGAAGTAAAATTCAACTTCATCCGTGTCAGTAACGTGTGCAAAGAGACACGTCAAAATCAATCATGATGTGAGGTCGGGAATGCACTTTCCATTCTGATCACAACTTGACGCTGAAATTAAACAATAGAGTTAGACAGCAATTGTTGAAACGTTGTTGAGCAATTTTGTTGTTGGGTCACGTGGTCAAGGACATTGTAATGACTCTCGACTACCCCACCAGCACTGTCTGCAGGGTGTAGTGTGTCTGCATGAAGGAGGGCAGGACCAAGAGGAAGGCGTATGCCACTGGGGTACGACTGCCAGAGGATATCCAGGTATCATGGCGGGGCTGTAGAAGACGATAATCACGCCCTGACAATGATCGCCAAGAAATAGGATGTGAGCCCCAGAACGATTGCCATAGCAGTGAAAGACAACCTCTGACTGCATTCATATCAGTGGGCCTCGAGGAACCTCCTCGCAGTGAGGTCAGCGAGGCTAGAGAGGTCAATAGAGGTCCTAAACAACCTTAAGAGCAGTCAATTTGAGTATGGAATAAGAACGGTTCCCTAGCTTGACTTGCATAAACGGACTGGTCCCTCCTTGCACTTGTTACTGATCTGGATGAAAATGTTGCCTCCAAAATATCGACCGCACCCTGCATGGGAGTTACTTCGGCGGGTTTAGTTCATGAATTTAGATTAATTTTCACGGTAGCAACGAGAGTCACGATTGATCAATTGATTTTAGGGGGAAAGAGAGAGATATCCAAAACCTAGTTGATATGAGGCAAATTGTGAAGGCTGCCCGTTATATGGCCTAATGGGATAAATGGTACAAATTAAAGTTGTTTAATCAGTTGGTCATTTAGAGGCCTAGTTTGCATGCACCCTTGTGCAAAATCCATTCCGATCTTGTGAGCAATGACGCTCAATTATGTCAAAACCAATGCCGCATGATAAGCAAATGCAAGTGTTTGAGTTCTGCATGTTCAAATGTTCTTTGAAACGGGACCCATCTTTTCATACAGATATTCCTTATGGTGTGGACAAGTATTCTTTATGTTATACCTTATTCTGGCAAATATCCTAAATTTTGAACGTGCTGTACCTTGACATCTGTAGTCTCGGATTTACTCCAATCAGGTCAACATTTCCGTTAGATCAAAATTTGATTGGGTAAGTGGGCTTGAGTGACTAATTGACACTTGGGTGAAAAGGTCCTTCAATTTAGAGAATATCTTTCTCAGAGTCTACAAAAGTACTCAAGTTTAGGTCAGTTTTGGGGACGTTACTTGGTGGAACAGCTCACATTTCATCTAGAAAGGTTCATTGATGGCAATAGAAGTACAGTGATGATGTAATGACTTCATCCGCACTGTGGGTTGTAAGTTATAAACTTCAATGATCATAAGAAAATGGAAGTTTCAGAAGCTGCCACTCAAGCAGTAAAAAGGCGTGACAGAAATGTACGGGGAGACCATTTAAAGCATGTCGAAGTGTCAACAATAGCTCCACTAATTTCGACAAGGACATTTTTGCTTGCAGTCTTATTTTTGTAGCTACTCTGTCGCTCTCCGCTCAGACATATGCTTAAAGCTGTCATTAAATTTTGATTCTGACTGTGCATAGGCACTTAATCATGTCATTGTGTTACTTATTCTTTAAATCCTCTCAACATTGACCACGCGAAAACGACGCAACTTTTGGGGTGATTTGGAAAATATGCATATTCATGCAAATTCCCAGTGCATATTCTGCATCATACAAGGAAGCCAAGTCTGTGTACTTTGATGACAATACTGCAGCTGCAGCAAGATGGTGTTCAGTCAAGGCTTGAACTACACACTGGAAGGGGACTTTCGAGCCTTCTTTTAGGCATAGATGATGCAATGAGTGACTTGAATTTTTCAATTGTCAAGGAAAAGAGCGAGTGTTGAATAGGCCTGACTGACTTCTTTCTGGAAGCCCTTCACCTTGCCTAGTTCAATAGCATGCATATGAATGAAAATATGTTAAAATGTTGCCAGCCTTTGTATGCTTTTGTATGGATGTCAGATTAAATCCATTTCTAAGATTCCCAGGACGTCACTGATAGCTTCATTGTTGCATTTGCAACATAGGCTACGAATGAAGTGTCCCAAGCTGAAGTGTCCTTTACCATCCCAAGGGTTCCGAGAATGATACTTCTTTGCCTATAGTGCTGGGTTGAGTAACTATAAGGCCAATCGTGAACCGAAATTGCGTTACAAATTTGAATTCTGGGCGAGTCTTCTACATGACTCTGTCGAAGGCCAGTCAAATCTGCGTAAATAGACTGTGGTGAGAGGTGGCGAAGAAGTTAAAATTAAATCGTACTTTGGCACGTTAATGTATTCTTCGTTGCCGGGCCTACCTGAAGCTGCATCTCTGCCTCCTCTCTGGCCTCGGGAAGCAGCTCAAATTGCCATGATCATTGTATGATTCAAGTCCATGACATCAGATGTGAATCTCGTGTGTTTGAAACTCTGACCCAGCATCTAAGACGGAACATACCAAGTTTTTCGCATCATACAGACGATCATGCTGACGTTTTTCCGTCATAGTAATTTAATAAGTTTTTTCTTGCTTTCTCCACCGAGTGGAAAGAGACAAAAAATTGGACACTTTTCTAGACAAAAACAGTTTTGCTCTTTCTACGCATCTGCGTTTGGAAGCTCTGTTTTGGAGATTCACATTGAGGTGGCTGTCGAAAGCATGGGAGGAGTTTCGATCAAGAAACTGGTGACGCAAAGGCAACCCAAGATCCTCCACGTATAAATTGACCATATGAAAAAGTCATTCTGGTAACAAAGCTGACTGTCAGCCACAATCAAGCGCTGTAGAATCTTGCTTTAGGTGGATAACTTTGGGAAGTGGGAATTTGACACCTTAGGCATCCGATTCACGGAAGGCATCTGATTCACCCATAAATTAAGAATCGAGAATCGTTACGTGTATTTCTTTAAGAAATAAGATTTCATGCTTGAGTGAGTTTCTGGTCTGTCAAGAACAGCACGGACAGGAACTCGAGGCTTCAAATTTGAGTTACGTGAGAGTGTGGATGTGTGGATGCTGTCACGAAATTGTATTTTCCCGGCATTTGCATCATGCTCAATATTTTTAAAGGGATCAGTGGAAGTTGATGCGGAAGGCGTCCACTCAGTCTTTTTATATCCAGGACGTACCTTTAAATTGGGTAGCGCATTAAGTGCGGTAACAGCAACGACTCAAACAGTAACTCTCATGCAATAGTTCTCTGCACTTGATTGAAAAAGTACAGTTTTAGAATACAAGTTAGAATGGCAGTGGAAATGTTCCATTTCTCGGGTCATAATCTCTGATGTACGAGGTACATTGGGTGGGACTCACATTTTTGTTGTGTTTTTTTTTGTGTGCGCCCGGAGCATTCAAAAAAAAGTACTAGAGACTTGCAAAAATGTGGCCGCAAGAAAGCGAGGACAATTCTAGCCCCAAATTCGAGAGATCAGAAAGCACCATCCTAAAATATTACTAAGGCTTAGCCAACGAGCTACTTTCGTTTATACTGTACGTGGCATACAAAACCGTCCTCCTCCTACAATTATTTCAGAAGCAAACGTGACGACTTAAAAAAGAATCCTCCTTACTCTTTACCTGCTTATAAAGTAAGTATTTTACCCGGATATATTTCATGACGAGTCCATTTCCAAGTCAGCGTTCTTGGCCCAAGTCATTCAATCCCTCATGTGATGTTCGACTCAACTGACCCACAGAAATGAATTGCCCGCCTATGGAAAGCTCAGGCTGAGCTCTAAATCCGACCTGATGTACACCTTTCCTCCAGGGCCACTCATTTTTGCACAAGTTTGACATTTCTGAAATGTAGCAAAGCCAACGCGGTTGCTTGAAGCAGGAGCGGGCAATGTGCAGAAGTCTGCGGCAAATTATTCAGTGCTCTCTCTCCTCCTGCGAGAGAGATACGAATATAAAGTTCAACTTGAAGGAAAAGCACGTATTTCGGGAAATCCGCAAAGGCATCCTCAAATAACGAGAACTCAGCCGATTTTCCTGAGATTTCTTTGCTGTTGATTACGAGTGGCAGCTAAGTTTGAGTGCACCTACGCAATATTGACGATTATTGTAAGAATATTCAGATTGTGTGAGCATACAGATTTTGTGAACATACAGATTACGTGCACCTTTTTTAGCTTTAGTTGGAGCACGTAATGCGAGGGGTTTTTTTTTTCGTTTTATTTAGAATCCACTGTTTTTGCTCTGCTATAGGACGACAACGGAGAGCCAACGCTGCACAATGCAAACACGGGGCTTTAAGTGCACTAGTTTGTATGAGAATTTTTGTATGGGATGCCAGCCTTCGGAATATCTTAGGTAAAAGAATTTTGGAGGTTATAGAGATGAAGAAAAAGATACCAGAGGAAGACAAGAAAGAGAAAGTCTTCTCGAGTATGGGGGAAGAAATAGGAGTCGCTTTTTGAAAACAGTGGTCGTGTTTTGGTCATTCCAGCTTCTATGTAGAGAAATAATATCGAGGGAAGACCCTAGTTTTTATTTCAGATCCACTTTTTGCGGACTGGAGTTTGAATTCTGCTTTTGATAATCATATTCTTCTCTTACGCGCTGTTGTGGAAGGAGGAGGAGGGTGACAATATGAAGGGGATCTCATTACTTTCTTTGGTTTAGGGAAATATGGCAAGATTTCCTTGTTGTACGTGTGTGCAGGTAACTTTTAATTATATACGTCCTTCTCGTATAGAAACACTTGACTCCTGATATTTGACTTTGCTGCTCGAGAGGTCTGGTCGTCAAGACCCCTTTAACTGCAAAATCCCAAAGAGGATGTGACGTTCTTCTGCACGAGAAGGATGCTTGTAGTTTGACGCTGGATCAAGAGGGCCTTTTTTGGTGGGTGGATGGGTGGGTTGAGTAGTCATTTAATTTCATGGTCATAGGCCTCCAAAGGTCATCCCCACAGTAGTAAGTAGCTCTGTAGCACGTGTCAAAGTGCCATTTCAGCCCATTTAGTCAGACAGCCCATGTGTCAGGCGTAGCGTGCAGTGCCATTTCGGCCAACCACCGTCCAGACCGGAGTCTTTAGCACGATGTAAATTTACCACTTTATGCAACCACAGAACAGACACTACAACTCAAGAACGGGCGTCAAAGCATACATTGCGTCTCTGTCAAGTAGGACTTTTTTCCAAGTTTTGATCCGTCATTGGACACGTCCTCAGAACTATACTGACTGAGATCAACATGGGTGTTACCATCACGGACCAAATTATAGCAGGAAATTGCCTCCAAATGTTTCTACATGAGAGTAAATGAATTTCTCACTATGGGTGGATGTGGTGGGTACGAGCAAAAACTCAGTCAGCTGTCAATATCGTCGTCTTTCACCATTGTGCCAGTGTCTATAAATTACCTCTATTGGCTGGGAAACGTCTCCCTATGTGGCAGCAGCAAAGAGAAATGCTATTTTCACCATAAGTTTTTCTCCCCGAAATCATGCTTTTATGCTCGCCCTTGGACCTCACAATGTCGAGGAAAAATAACTGTCAAGAGGAGGAGAGTGTTTGTGCCTAGTTTAGCAGTGTTTAGTAGAAGATAGTGTATGAACAACTAACAAGCTACTGTACAGGACGAGCATCGACCGTGAGTAGATTTTCTTTAATCTGATGTGATGTCATCTTAGGTCGCATGTTAGACGTCTGGCTGGACAGGATGGGATGTGTGACCCAACCAGAGAGGCGGAAGCTGCTGGCCTTGGCCCTTTGCAGTTTGCTGCCATCGGCTGCTGCCAGCATGGTCATCGCCGAAAGGGTCTTCGCCATATTTGTCAATGTGGCCGAGGTCCTCAACGACATCACCAAGGTGGACGGGACGACAGGAGAAATAGTCGAGTAAGTCGCAACGAGGCACCATCATATGAAAAGTATTTATCTACATAGAAGACATTTTTGGTGAAACAAACATTGGATCTTCCATCAAAACACATTTTGCCCATTTTCTGAGTGCAGTTGCAGTTAGTACGATCCACGGACTTTTCGTCTGGTGATTTTGGGGCTCACCGTAGTTTGTCTCACAGCATGTTATCATGACACATAGATATTCTGTCCTAAATGAAGGTTTAATGCTGTTTTGATGCGAGACCAACTGCTCAGGGGATCTCTCACAGTCCGCAAGCAACCTTCGAAGTGCTACGTGCCTTAAGAGGTTGTCCCCTCCACTACCTTCAGCGTGAACATTAGGACAATGTAGGCCGGAGGCCTCTTCACTTCTAGGCTCCAAAAGACGTGGGGAATGGGTCCAAATTGAGTCACAGCAATGTTAGTGCCATCTGTGTTGCTAGCCAATCTTTTCCTTGGCTAAAGCTACAATAATGCGACTCCATGTGCTACTTTAATTCTGTTTAACTGTTCTGTCGTCCTGTTTAACTCAGAGACACAGACCCCTAGATTCAGCAAAGAGCAATTTAAAGTTTGTTTGGTTCTACCAAATGCAAGCAGTGCTTGTTTTAGACTCTGGAATACATATGGGCATGCATCTGCTTACAGTAAGTTGACTCATGGGACTGTCATACTGGGGTATCCAGTCCAGTCGGGTCAGGTTGGGGCTCTTGGGTGGAGTCAAATCAGTTCCAAGACCTTATGTAGTGAAATAAATCAACCATGGAGTGTGCATCTCATGTGAGCATGTGGCGATGGCAGCTGCGGAGCACATCTGAAGACTACGATTTTTGTTGCCAGACAATTTTGTTCTGGTCGTCATTTGGATGCCCTGTCTGACAGTTGTACATGTATTTTGAGCACATCAACCTGTTCTCCCAGTGTTCATAATGCGTTTGCATCAAATGTCCTCCAACCGAGACCATCAGGAGGCAGTTATTGACGGCCTTCGTGAGCACTTTTAAGGAAGTCCAGGAGTCTGGGGATGCCCCCCTTACTCCTGAGAGGGCTAAGCAGGATGGGTCAGCAGCAAAGAAGGGGGCCCCAGAGTTCTTGGAGGAGCTGAGCTCCCTTATAAAAGAGGATCCATCCACTTCCATAAGGACCCTGGGAGCAAGAATCAATGTCAGTGACTTCCTCATCCAAACAGACATCCATGAGGATCTCGGCTTGTCGGACTTTGAACATGTAACTCTTGCAGCTAAGACCCCAGCCATGAATATCAAGCATGCTTGAGATGCTCGCTCCTCTTCACTTCATTGAAGCATTCAGGAAAAGGAAGACAGCGTCCAGCACACGATAGTGACTTTTTTTGTATGGGGTGTCATTGAAAGGGACTTAAATAAGCATGCTGACAATTCAGTGCAAAGTTTGAAGGCTGCTATCAGTGTTGCTGTGAGCAACATGAACTGTGACCATCTCACAGCAACATGCAGGAGATTCATCACCATTGGAGTCCTTCATTGAGGCAGAGGACTGGATTGAGTGACGTGGAGCAAGAAACTCCAATTATGCAGTGCAAAAAGAAACTTTTGCTCTAGTTACCCTTCAATCATAATTAAGGACATTGTTCTCTGTTATGTTAAGTTGTCTGGCTACAAAAATCGCACCCTGGATTAATCTAAGCCATTAGGGATGATTTGATTCTTAAATCTGTTCCGTTTGCTGGTCAACTTATCAAGTCATCATCATATACGAGGGGGTTGCAGGTAGAACCTTACAGCCCGCTGAAATGTATGATCAAGACTAGTGTGGCACAGTGGTAAAAACCATTGCTTTTTTACCATTTTTGACAAATGACAGACGTCAAAGTTATCATCTTCAATTTCACAAGCAGGTTCATAGAAAGTCCCACAATTTTGCAACTTTTAACCTAACACTTTATTCATAAGCCAATGAAAAAGTCATGTGTTCCTCACTTCACATATTGAAACACTCTCATTGAGGATAAATGATTATTACTACTTCATTGATCCAATGAGAAAATTTTTGTATTTTCATGCTTAATCCCATGAAAAGCTATGACTAACCAGCAAATTGTATATGAAGAAGCTCTCAACCAGGGCATCATCATGCCTCAGCACTCCCTGGAACTTCTTGGGGCAGCACCTCTTTGAGAGCTCCTCCTCCTGGCAGAAGGAGCACTCTGTGATGAGGTAGTCTATGGTGGCTGTGCAACTAAACAAAAGCACCTGGTTCCTGGTTTTGCTGTTTTTCAGCTATAGTGTCAGGGATGCCACTTCATGACAGGAAACTTCAATAAGGTTTCATTTTCACAGCCATAACTTGCCAAAACTTGCTAATGGTTAAAATGTCATATAAATTAATGGAGATTTTATCCAGCATAGTCAGGCCCATAGAATATCTCAGAATGTTGATATATTTGCTATTTAATATTTCTTCCTATTCTGCCTTGTTTGTTTGTTACTGGGGTCTCTGCTAATGATTGATGCCCTAGCAGAGGGAAGGAGTAACCCTGGATTGGGTCTTTTCCTTCCCTGATTTGGTGGCAAACATCTAAGCACTTAGTGGACTGAAATGCCTGATGTGGCAAGTCCACCAGTGTGCTAACTTACTCTGCCCTCCTTTCCAAGGCCTTGCCAATGGGGTTCACTTTTGTGAGCCTGACAAGACCATAGAGGTCTGGAGGATTTCTACTGAGCTGGAGGCCTCATACAGAGCTGAGGCATTCCGTAGCAAGTGCTGGGCACTCGCATACAAGGTATATGATCTCCTCATGTTCTTCTTTGCAGAACCTACAAATCTGTTCAGAAAAGTTGCCCACTATATAGTGGTGGTAGTTTAGGTAGTTATGACCGGTAAGAGCCTGTAAAACAATACTGAACGCAAGACAGTCCAGGCGAGCTGTGGCATTATCTATGCTGCCAGGGTTGTCTATCCAGTATTGTGCTTGACAGCAGGTGGTGAGGTGCCAGCATTCCCTCCATCTCTCATGGAAGAGGTCTTTGATAGCCCTCTTGTTAAGATTTGTGTGATCATTTAGGTCCACCTGTTCCAGGAGCCATTTGCTCCAGAAGAGGTGGCCCCAAAGATGGCCGCATCCAATGCCATCCCACCTGTCCCGGTTTTGACCCCAGATCCTGCATGCCACCTGAGTTGCCATGCACTGAGTGTGTGGGTCAAGCAGCATGACACCCAGGATCACCTCCAGGCCAGCAGTGGGAGTGGAGTGACATACACAGGCCATAGCCAGCAAACCTAGCCTTTGCACTCTCACAAAATGTTTTTTATAGTTTGAGACCCTATTTGCCCAGACTATGGCCTCATATGTAATCTTGGGCAGGACAATGCTTGTGACTATGTTTGGGCAGGACTATGCTTGTGTTGGGGCCCCCCTATTCTGTCTTTTGGCGACTTCTACTCTCAATAAAAGGTAACAACAAAGACTTGTATATTGTAAAATTGCAAAAACACTCCCAAATATTTTATAAAAAGATTTTTGCCAATTTCAGGGCTAACTGCCCCCAAACGTAGTTCTTTCCTTCAGCCTCCCTGACATCTCTCTAGGAAAAATGCTGCTTGCACTAAAATAACCCTATGAAGTCTTCTGTTTCATGCAAAACTATGCCCTGAGAGTCCAACAGACATAAATAAAAGTCATTTTTCAAAATCCATGAAAATCTAATTTGTCCGCATCATTTACCACTGTGTGTGGTGAGACAGGCCTGAAACGAGAATGAGAAAACTGAACTGAAATAAGAAAAGAAGATTAAAGGAAGTTAATTTCTGGTGACATTCAGTCCTTCCTGCTCCTTCCAAAGACTTCAAAGTTACAAAGTTGTACCCGGTACAAGTACAAAAACAAATATGTTGCTCATTTTGCTAGGAAAAAAAATTATTTCAATAAGAAATCTCATGGAGGAAAAAAACTTGGTGCAAAAACTTACCTAAAATGTCGGTGTCTTCTTATAACTACATGTGTTCATAGGTAGTGTACCTCAGCATAAACGAATAAGACATCAGCATAACAAGGTACACGCGCAGCATATCCACGATGCTCGCCGTCCAGCACACGATAGTGACTTTTTTTTTGGTGGGGGGAGGCAAATTTGAGTAGATGCGATCGTGACGCGTTTCCCAAGGATAAGGTTAATGTTTCCTACTCTTTTTGATGGCGTCTTTGGTGCTTTCACTCTAATCACATAGGACGTAAAAGAAGAAAGTTGCTGGCGTGGAATGGGATTCTTTGTCGTCCCTTTGGAGGTCGTCGCTCCCTTGAAATTGATGCGCGCAGCATCTCACATGGTTCCGCCTAAGAGCTGTCTCGTTCTTGGATGGAAAATGTCCCCACAATCCCTTTGCCACAGAAGGATCTTCTTGCGGTCGAACATTTTTGCCTTGCCTCTTGGTCCTCTTTTTCCCCTTCCCCGATCTAAGGACACTGGTCTTCTTTTTCCTTGCAGCACCCTGAATAAGACCCCCGAGGACTTGGCCGCCGAGGGCGACGACATTCACTTCGAGACCGAGCACGACCAGCGCAAGCGTCACCTCAGCTCCGCCGACCCTGTTCATACGGTCAACTTGAAGAGGTTCTTCCAGGCGCAGCTGATAGCGATGGCTCAGGAATTGGGAAAAGAAAGGTCGGTACTATCACACGGTCTTTAATCAACGTTTCTCCATCAGCCACAACGGGACGAGAGCTTGGATCAGTGATGTCTCTTGATAGGCCAGATACGTTTACTAGGGATGGATCGAGCCTAGACTCGTACTTGACTCATCTCACTTGACTTGTACTCAAAAGACTTGCTAGTCGACTACCTCAAGTCTGACTATCTCAAGTCTAGTGGCAATATTTAGAATCTTTGTCTGAAATTCAACTTCATGTGAAACTAGCGCCTCGCGCTAGTTTCCCACATGGTTAGGTAGGAATAATAGCAAAAATATTAAGTGACGAAAATCCTTACCTAACCGAACACGCGCTTTGCGTTGTACAGAAACCGGCCATTTCGCACCAAAGTGACCAAAATCGGCCGCGCGCGAAACCAGCCGTGGACACACAGACACACACACGTACATAAGGGGCTGTTCTTTTATATATATATATAGAGAGAGAGGGATGTTGCTTTGTCACAGAGATCACACTTCTCATGCAGCTTCATATATTCAGTAGGCTCGAAATTTGTCTGAACTAGATTCAGTAGGGCTTTTGGGAATGGACTCAACCCTCCCGAAAACTCTATTCTTATAGTCGACTCGTACTCAAAGCTCCATACTCGTACTCGAAATAAGTGGATTCGATCCGCCCCTACCGTTTACTGTCTAGGGCGGCCGTCCTCGGGCTCGCCCAATACCCACAGCCCAATTCACGTCGGGCTGGCCTCAAGGCCGATCAAACCCGATCATTACCAGCCCGAGAAGTTGTGGCCCGACGCGGCCCTACGACTGTCGTGCTCTCGACGCGCCAGATTCAGTCAGGATCGCTTAGCGGGCAGACTGTTGAGTTCTGCTAGAACAGATTTGCACAAAACCGCAAAATCTCCTTGCTGCGTCTTCAAGTTCGGTCCCGCGGAGCCCAAGTCCTTATTCATCTCACGGCCTTCAAAACTCCTGCAGAGTCCTTTCCAATTCTATAACAATGCGCAGAGGTGCGAGCTACTGCGGATCGACGATTTCCGGCCCAAAACTCGATGGCGTACCGGTTACAACCATAGACAACACATAGACAGCTTAAACTCTGCCTGGGCCGTGGCCTGAGCTGCCTGTCAGCTTGTGGGCTGAGTGTTCTCGCACGCTTGGCGAGGCAATCCCAACTGAAGGGAAGCACTTGTGCCATTTCTGCCAGGCTTTCACGTGAGATTGACAACTGAGACTTCCCAACCGCTAATGTTAAGAATGGCAACACATTGTGAACGGATATTAACTTCCCAACAAAAGAGACAATTACCTTGTCTGGCCAGCCAGAAGAAGCTTCTCGTCAGCCAGAGGGTTATGAATACTCTGGGTTTAACTTTACTGATAAACTATAGTTACTTCTCTGTCAACCCAGTTTGCCTTCACCCGGTTAGGTGGTCTCAGCGAGGAGGTTCCTTGGCTGTAGAGGTTGTGCTGTGACGTTAAACGGAAGGTTGTAACCGTGAAATAGTTCCTGGAAAGACGCAATTTATTACATCTTTGCAATCACCAGAACCTCGATATACAGGGTGACCAGTATGTTTTAGGACAGTCAAACATCATGTCTGAAAGGCCATAAAAAGGCCGCTGGACAGAAAAATTGTTACATAGGAACATATTCTCCATTTAATGGAGAAGAAAAATAAGGTTTTATACAACATAACCGCCCTTAGCCTGAAGTACAGCCTTCAAATGTTTTTGAACAGTTGCGCAGCTGGCACAAATAACTTCTTTGTCGAGGTCAACCCATGCAGCCTTGAGTGTACATTGGAGAGCAGCAACATTGCTGTGAGACTTTGCCCCAACTTTCCTCTCCAGAAGGGACTAAACAGCAAAGTCCATAATGTTGAGATCTGGGGAAGAAGGGGGCCAGAAATCCTTCAAAATTGTTCTGGCACCAAAAGTGGTGCCAGTGGTGACTTTTTTGCCATGTGTGTTGGAGCACCGTCTTGCTGGAAGACGTACGATGGTGTCCAGTGCAGGGAATCAATCCATGGCTTCACCTTAGTGCTCAACATGTCCAAGTAGACCATCTGATGTCATGACTAACACCTTCAGGAATCACCGTCAATGGAGTTTTCGGGCCGCACGATGTCACGCCCACCCAGACCATGATGGAGGCCGGCTTCTGCCTGCAGAACACTGACCGCTCGTTCACTGGAACATCCTTGATGTTCACAGCCAACATGCAATCATTGTGATGATTATGGACTGCCTGGGCAGTGAAGATTTTCTCGTCTGTCCAAATGATGCTCAGCTGCATGCCAGACTTCATCGAGTTGAGAAGGAGCTTTGCTCTGTGCAGTCTCTTGGTCATGGTGTCGGTGCTTAAGAGCTATCTCTTTTGGAGTCGATAAGGGGTCATGTTGAGGTCCTCCTTGACAATCTTTGCATCGACTCACATTTTGTTCCGGCATCAGCAGCCATTTTCTGGATCGAGTCCTTCCTGTTGCGCCTGATCTTCTCTCTCGTGGCCTTGATCCTCACTGGTGTCCAGACACTTCTTTTTCGGCCTGATTTTGGCCTGTCCTTGTTGCTTCCAGTTTCCTTGTACTGCTTAATTGTGTAAGAGACCATGCTCTTGCTCACTTTCATGGCCTTTAAGACCTTGGCAATGGTACCACAACTCTTGCCCTCATGGTGCAAGTTGAGGATGGCTTCGCGTTTCTCCATGTAGACGGTGATTTGATTGTTGTAGGCGGCCGAAGACAAAACCAAAAATTGTTGACAAGGACTATTTAATCCGGCAGCAAATGATTTTTGGCGCAATTCTTCAAACAGAAGGAAAGGCTATTACTTAAAGCGAGTGTCCTAATGCATACTGGTCACCCTGTAGTGGACATTGCAATGGTGAAATCTTCGGTGCTCACTAAATTTCCACTCCACGACAACTATCTGTGGAGAGAAACTTGGTGGGTGACTTACCCGATACGGTGAAGCACACTTTCCCTCCGTACAAGCAAAATGATTACACAAAGGTCTGCTTTCACAACAAACTAAGCAAATTCACGAACAAAAAGCAGCCTCAAAAATGTCTCGAATGGCTCCTTTGAGACCTCCTGCCAAGGAGTCGCGAAAGACGACTTCTATGAAAGATGCGAGGAAAAGCATGGAGGCCCCAAAGCAAAGTGGGTTTCGCCCGCAAGACTTACAATTGTTGGAAAGTTCATGTGTCCGGGGGATCCTAAAGAAGCAGAAGAAGATCCTCGAGACCTTTGAACAAGATCGCATCAACAGCAGTAGAAAGAGGCTTTCGGAAGGACGGATCGATGATCTGCGGGAGAAACTCGATATGCTTGGATCATGAAAAAGCAACAAATAGGATTCCCAATTTCTCGTCTGATATCACTGCCAAGGCAGAAGAGTTGGCCAAGAAAATGTCCCTGACTGTAGTCTCCAAGAGCTCCTCCTGTTCTGGGCTGTAGCCACTGCTGTTGCCACCGCAGTCCCTCTCTCCCGTGTGGTTTCCATTCGTCACCGGGATCACTGACATTGATTCACTACCTTGGCGGCAGGGATGGGCTCCCGAAAAAAAACCCACATTGGCTGGAACACCCCGTATGTACGGGGGGGGAGGCACTCAGCTATTTGGGCGTCCAGGTCCCCAGAGCTATTTTTACTTTTTGACTGGCGGAGGTGCCCAGCATGAACCATGTGGATGACTAAGCTAAGTTACAATAATATATGAACCCGTGCGTTCCGCTCGGTCCACGCCACAGAGCGTGTGGCCTCGTTCTGTGTGATCTCGCCCTTATTCGGCGGCCTCAACGTCATCAATAAGCGTCCAGTCTGGTCTGCTTTTTGAGTGGGGGTGGGGATGAAAGTTTCTCTATTTTTTTTACCCATAATTCGCGTTTGGGAAGAATGGCGAAAATTTGGCTTTCCCCCAAGATGCTCCGTGGGTACCCCTGACACCGCCCCGGGTTTGCACTTCATTGATTTGGTAGTATTTTGTGTGTAATCCACTTTCCCTTTCTCTGCATTATGCATATGAGGTTACGTCGAAAAGGGGTCAATTCTGGAACTTCCCTAAGCGCACTTGGGGTTTGTTGCCCAACATTAACTGATGAAGATGTCATCGAATACCTTTTGCCAAATCTCAAGTGTGACCATGCCCGACGAGGGTCTTAGTTTTTCTTCATGAGGCAAGCACGCAAACAAAACTCATTAAAGCTTTCAAGGCGTCAGGGAAGAATTAAAACCCAATTTTTCCCGCTTCATTTTGCTGCAGCGTCTAAATGTGACATTAAAAATTTCACTGAGTATGTCCGCTTCAATTGTAAGTGGCTGACGCAATATCCTATGGCTACAAAACTTTTATGTTGTGGTGGGCAAAGCTGGAACAGTTTGATCTTTATTTGACCACAAAGTCCCTGGTGACAAAGTGAACTTCACATGTCTAAAGGGAAGCCCACTTTTGGACTCATTTATGAACATCAGGATAAATTTTTAACAGGTAACCAAAAAATGTTCTGGCATAACCCTACAGGCTGCCCACCCAAATGGTAATGTTCGAGCGCCAAGAATACCGCAGACCTTTTTAATGCGCATCACAAATCACTAGGATATTGGAGTAATCCTGGCCTGATGTGTTCTCCTCGTGTAGAGCTTATGAGCATTGAAGTACAAACACACATTGAGGAAAGTTTGAAAGGTTCGGGTGCGCAGGAAGTACCGCGATTTAATTTTCCTGCCTGATTGTGTCGTCGCCCGTAGATTTTTTCAAGACCACAGCGGGATTCCTTTGATTCGTCTCACTGTAGCTACTGGCAGAAAAAAATATTGTCCACCCTGGACAGTAGGAGACGCATAAAGGGAATGTCTGCGGCATTTTGAATCGGGACCTTTTATTCAACTGATCAGGGTTGATTGATTGATCATGACACATTAAGGGGATTCCACTGCATTGTATCGTACTACAGAACGTTGTCTAAGTCAGGAAAGTAATTGTAAGGAAGCGGCACACAGTAAGATACAGAAAAGATAGAACACAGGGAAGATAGAATAGCAAGAGCTCAGTGTTCAGGTTGGTACTGACGTCCACCGATCTTGGCAGTGCAGTGCGCTCCAGATGCATTTCTTCGTGACACCCCACTATATATTTAGAAGAGTTGTTCGTCTTCTAGGCAGCCACCTCGGCTGGACAGACGCTTCTGGAAGGTGCTGTCGCGCGCAAGCCTTGCAGGGACAAGATGACGCACTAAGCTGTACGACCTGTTGCTGGGGCGCTCCTTGTTGAGCGAGTAAGACACGATTCGTCACTTGCATTGGGTGGAGAATTGATGCATCGAGCTCGTAAGAGCAGTAAAGCGGTGCTGCTGCTCTCTGCAGCCGGCGACTATGACAGCCTGAAGGACCCCTTGGGCAAGGAGTGTTTCCCCAGTCATATCTGCTTGTCTGAGAGGCCCAACATTGGAAGCTACCTTATTTCCCCTATGTTAGGTACTGTTCCTTGGGTAATAAAGCGGTTGCGTTATCATTACAGTTATAAACCTCAAACCATCACATCGTCTCCCCCGGGCAGATGGAGTGGCCCTGCCTTGAACGGGCCTGCCTTGAACGGGCCTGCCTTGAACGGGCCTGCCTTGAACGGCCCAGCCACGACCTCTTGAAAGGACGTAATGAGATAGACGTCCCTGGCTTTGTTGATTGAGAGCGTTCTCTGCAGGTCGCTCTATAAGGCGTCCTCGCTATTGCATTGGCCTCTGCGGACCTGACCCATTCCAAAGCTGGCGGGGTTTAACCACAGGCACCTCCTACAATTTGGCACGCATGAACGACGGACCTGCTTCTCTCCCTTCATTCGCTCGGGCTACATCTCGTGGCAGCCCCAGCAAACCTCGCTAGCCATGTTGTCCGTGATGAATGAGTGGTTAAGAACACTTCACGAGTCTGAGAAAAGAATCCTCTCCAGATTGCTGCAGATGGAGATGGAATCTGGTGAACATTGCTTCAGGCAACTTTGTCAAGATATTACGCACCACATCGGTAAAGTTATTTTCTACATCATCATGCTCAGGAGCAGAAATAGCTTGATGATGAGCAACATGGCCAACAGATTCCTCGTCTTGCTGATGTTGACCGTCAACTCCACCTTATTGATCAAAGTGGGGACCCTGACAGCAGAAAAACAGGTATAATTTCCATGTAGCACGACTTGATTACGTTTGCTTCAGTAATGTCTGTGGGGGGAAGTTGCCTGCGCCCAGTTTTTCACCTTGGTCGCAATGAAGTCGACCAAAGTTTTATGGGACCTCCCACCTCACCCCCTGTGGGTCGCAGCATGGGCGATATTGATGTAATAGCAAGGAACAAGGCTCTTGTCTTATTCTTAAGGCCTACCACTTTCTAGACCTTCATAGTCCTTGGACTCATCGTACTTCTTGCACAAGTTGTGCATGGTGCCGTGAGTGACTCGCCACGTCCTTGGCCACGCAGACCTTCTAGTGCAGGGTTGCAATGGCACTTGTTGCCTGGTGGGGAAACAACAGCAACTCCCTAAACAGAAATATCATCAATAGTCATCGCAGTACTTGTACGAATTTTCATGAACCCTCTCCACGTATTAACTGAGATCTGGAATGATGCGGAAGGACTTATTGAGCACCCTGTAAGAAGTACGTAGGATGGTCCTCTATGATAGATTTAGCCGTCTCGAGCATTTTTGAATATGTTTTCCCATAAGATCAGGGTTGAAAGGATTTGCGTGAGCTCCTCAGTGCAAATCTGCTGCGCCAGCTCAAGTTCGACAGTTGGGATAAGTGACGCCATCTTTACCATTGGTCTGAGATTACCAAAAAATTCGACATCATCTTAGCTGTGCCGCGTACGGTGGGTAGCTTTGAACTACGTAAGTTTTTCTGTAAAGTTTTGGGCTTCATGCGTAGCTGTTGTGTGACAGAAGAAGGCATATTCCATGAAAGAGTTCTGCCGTTCCACAACAGTACATCCAGTCTGGCACGAACTTATAGACGAATAAATCAAAAAACCATGCAGAACAATATATAGCAGTTCTTGTTACCATTGTGACAAATCTTTGCTCGTGGCTACCACAGGCTGGAGGAAGATTTACAACATAGGTTTGGATGGGTTGCTTCTCTTCTATTCTAGAACTCTAAATGACAGAGCAACAGCGTGGCTTTGAAAAACATATGTGTAAGCATAAAAATGCAACAGGTGAGCTCTAGAGCACAAATTGAAGATCCATACAAGATTTTCTTTCCCACGTTGTGAGACTCACGACAGCCGAATTATGCTTAAATCTATCCGACATCCTCTAAATTATTCTTAAAAAGTTGTGCTCTCAAATCTGATGTAGTTGGATCTTGATGGTCGCTGGCGCGAAAATGGCTTTCGCCAGAGGGTGGCTTTCCTCTGATCCGGCCATCCTTCTTCATGAAATAGTCGGAGGTCGCCCGTTGGGTGGCGCTCGCTCTGAACAAGGTGGGCTCGCCCGGCCAGCCCGGACTCTCCTTTCTTGTTCTCCTCTGCTTTTGTATTTAATCGCGCGGAAACACTAGTTGTTCGACCAATTAAAGGCTCTTCTTCTTTCCCAAGATGTCTTACGCGAAATAATTGAAGGAAGCTCCATAAGGAGGCAACATCTTTGTGGAACTTCAAAAACGACTGAATGAGGTATTCAGGAATTAACTTAGTCAGTTACTTAATTAAATCAGTTGGAGCCAGCCACAAATGTGATGCAAAGACATCTGGCACTTCATGAAGAGTGCGTCAACGAGAAAAGTTAGTAATTTACTGACCTCCGGGCTAGGTATTAATCTTCACTACTGAGGTATTCCATAAATCTTCTTAATGTTTTAAAAAAAAGCATAGATATTCGCCCTCTATGCTTTAATCATTTCTGAGGTTGCAGAATGTTTAAATTTCGATTTCTCTCTAGAAACTGGTTGTCAGTCTGACCCTGACTTCTGGACTAGACGAAATCGAGACCAGACGAAATAAGGACTGTTCCAAAGTCCCTAAGAAATAGAAATTCCCAGGCTAGGTTAGGTGCGGTTGGTTCTTGACCCGAGAGAGAGAGACGACGACGACGAAATCCCCATATCGCCTCGATGCAATGATGTTACTCAACATTGCGATGTTTCGAAATGACTCCGTCGACATTGACATAACGGACCAAAGTAGCAATTTGGTTTCAAGAATTCAGCATTTTTTTTTCCAGAAGTCCTTCTCTAATCCTGTCTTGTTAAAAGGTATTAAAAAGAGTACCTGGTCCAAACTCGAGTTGTAGTTCAACAAATCAACCATGATTCTCTTTGAGGACATCTTAGGATGCAAATGGAATGATCATCGTCCTATGTGTGCCAGGGCTCTTAGCCCGGCTTGGCAAATGCACTTTTCTGGAGAGAATCGTTAATCTTTTTTTTTTTGTTCCAGATATAATGAAATCATGAGCAACGTTGATGTGGAGACCATGCAGAACCTGAAGGAATTCGTCGCGCTCTGAAGCGAAGAAAACAAGAAAATTGCATCACAGCTCGAACTTTCTTGAAGTACCGTAATCGTAACGCTTTGAGTACTCAATCAGTCAACTTGATCACTTTGAAGTGTGTCTTTAAGTAGAACAGTAACGATTCCCACCGAGGAAGCGCGGTGGGTCATAGAGGTTACGATATATGCGTATGTAGACAATATGGAAATTGGATAAGCTTAGTTGTACCTGTAGCGTGTGTGCAGAACAACAGTGTGACGTAATAAATATGTGTAAGACTGTGCTAAGGAAAGAACTTCAACCCTGTAACTCATCTCTTTCAGCTTTAGCACCTCTTTTTTTGCACAAACTATGATGGGTGATACAGCAATAGATTGAAGAACTTGAAGTAAAATCGGCTCCGTCGTCAGCTTCGTTGTTGCATAAAAAAGTTAATCACAATAGCTCGTACTCCTCATCCGTGTCGTAGACGCGCTCCTCCTTTCTGGGGCCGCTCTCAAAGCCCATGCTGTTCCTCTCCAGGTACGCCTGCTCTCGGGTGTGCGAGGGTCGGTGCCTGGATATCTCGAACAGAGGCGTGGTGTGGCCAAGGACCAGCTTGGTCAGCAGACGCTCACACAGGTCGTCGAAAGAGGCTTCGCTCTCGCAGAAGAAGCACTACAAAGAAAAAGGTAAAGTGTGACCATCCATAGGGGTTGATGATGTTTAACATGCGACCAGGATCTCTGTCAAAGCAACCTTTCCTTACTTCCTGCGTGCGTGCACTGCAGGAAGGCCCTGGGACCCGCTCTCACACAGCATCACGTATTTCTCCAGTCTGTCAGGGTCATGACACGACGTCAGGAGGTGTCTCTCAGCCGTCATGGCAACAGCTCTCGTGCTTCGTTTGCACCCATAAGAGTGGTGTGCAAGGACTGCTTAGTCCGCACAAAACTCAATAATAACATTGGTATTTGCTCTATCACTCTGTCTCTGCATCCACGCACGTAGGTGGAGTTGTTGATTCAGCCTTTCTCTCTGCGTGACGCCCGCCCGCGCCTGCATGCAGCATGCCTACGTGCCTATAGAGTAGCACTGACAAAATGGGTCGGCGGCCGCAATATTATTTCTTAGTAATACATCCGTTGACACATCTTGTAAATTGCAAGGCATATTATGAATGTGTCTTGATCTGATAATGACTCATTATGGTAGGGATAACGCTGACAGCGCAACTCTTCGTCTCCCCGCAAGCTCAGGATAAACCGATAAAAGAATCGCACGCAAACAACACGAGGTGCTGCATATCTCATGTGTGCGCTTGATATGTCAGGGCCTCTAATCTCGCCCCGTTTGCCTTATCGCGCATTTACGCGTCCCCCCCCCGTGTCTGCTGTTACTACAGAGAGAACAAACTTAAAGACGCTTTCGACTGAAGTGACAATAAAAAAAGGCTAAAAGCATTGCCGACAGTTTCGTGGACCATTAGCCACATAAGACCATAGCAGTGTCTGAGTGTTTCCTGTCAGTACTTGGTTCAGTCGTCACAGGGCTTTTTATCCCCTGCTACGATCGATGATCATGATTTCTTGGCTTTCACTTCTACCCCTGCTGGGCCTCATTGACGCCTCGCTCTCCTCGCTGTTGGAGGACGCCAACTTGCCGTTGTGCGCTCGATGCGCGTGCGACCGGTCGATGATACCGCTGCTCATCGATTGTTCCGGGAAGCAACTGCAGCGCATCATTGAGCCCAAGGACCCCCCCAACTTGTTGAGTGGCGCCTTCATGCTGGACTTGGTAAATGAGAGAAACTCTTTCTGGCTACCTGCAGTGAAGGTCTACATGAGAGGAGGCAACGTGACAACGTTTATCTAAATTCATAAAGTGTTCTCACCCCACTTCTCTCCGTCTCCCCTCAGGATTTTTCGCACAATGAACTCACCAAGATCGATCCACTGCCCCCGTCTCAGGTGCTGTCACTTTCCCTCAAAGCAAACCTAATAACCCAGGTGCAGAAACTCAATTAATCTCTGCCTGGCAGACCTTTCATCTTTGACTTTTGCCCAAGATCTCCGACAGAGCTTTTAAGAACTTGACGTTCTTAACTTACTTGGACTTGAGCCACAACGACCTCAACCAGGACTCCCTCAACATCCACACCTTCGAGGGGAAGTACAACGAGAGCCAATACGAACCTCTCTCGTTGACAGAACTCGATCTCGGATACAACGAGTAGGTGAACAATGAAAAGTGATTGATCGTCCTTTTCCTCTTTCTTGCTCAACACTTGGCGAACATGTGCTCATTTCAGCCGTAGTTCACGACAAAGTCTAACTGAACTGTGTCACGCGACGTTATTGTCTACAGCTTTTGCAGGAGAACCTCCAACTTACTCATATCACGTACGACGCAGATGCATGCGAGAAATAGGAAGAATATGATTGTTATACATTGAAAGCCAAAAAACCTCCTGGGTCATGCAAGAGGACTCGAAAAACAGAGGAACTGTGGTTCAAACTTCTGATCAATCGTACCATTTGTTTCCTTCCGTGCAAATTCAGATCCGGTCTAACGAACTCTTCAAGTGGGCCCGTATGTTTTCTTCTAATGCAAAAAGATAGAAAAGGTTTTTTGAAACAAGTTCTCCCCTCATCCGGCATTTTGCTCATTCTCACACATTTTCAAATTCTCTGTCTTCCCTGTAAGACCACAACCTTAAGTAAGTTGCAGGCAAAAAAAAACCTTTGTATTACGGTTGAGACTGAAATTATGACACATTTACAGCTCTTTCCGCCTGAGGTAGTTGCGAAGGTCAGGCATGAGCTTGTACTCCAACTGAAGGAAGATCCTTTCCCTACCCTTGAGATTATCCATAGTATGGTGCTACTTGACCTTCAAGATGTTCCGGATTGTTGATGTAGGAACCCTCAAGGGCCTTGGAGGTGGCCTTGCTCCCAGCGGGAGAGTCCGTCTAAGTGACAATTCACCTTCACGTCCAAGCTGAGCTCTGTGGCCTTCACCATTAGGACTGTGGTGACAAGTGCTCTTTTTGTCCTGCCTCCATTGAAAGGGACAGACAAATCATTACTAATCGCAGAAGTACGCTCATTTCATGAATGAGTGGGAGCCTCACGGATGTAATCAATCACAAAAGTGCTCAAGGCCATGACTTCATACTTCATAGCATGACGTCGACTTAATCTCTCATCCATACCTACGTTGCACCAACCACTTTTTTAGGATTTCATCGATTGACCGCACGTCGTTCGTCCACTTGACCAACTTGGAGGTGCTCATCTTGGACGGAAATCCCATCAAGGCTTTGGACGACCAGACCTCCACTGCTCTCTCTTCCCTCAATAGTCTGAAAGTTCTCTCCTTTGCCTTCACCAGCCTTAAGATTCTACCTGAGAACCTCTTGTTGGCGTTTCCTTACCTTAAAAGACTGGACCTGTCAGGTAACTTCTTCACCGATATCCCAGGTGATCTACAGCACGCCAACAACCTGGAGGACTTGGATCTGGACCGAAATGCCTTCAGGGTTATAGAAGAAAATACCTTTGAGGGATTGGAGTCCTTAAGGACTCTGCGTCTCAGCGAATGTCCAAGACTGAGAAAAATTGACAAAGGAGCTTTCAGTCATCTTTCCAACTTGGAAACCCTGTATTTGAACGACAACGGCGGCCTGTCCTTCATCCATCCAGCAGCCTTCTCCGGGCTCAAAGCGGAGGACTTTCCTCTACGCAGGCTGTACTTGAACGGAAACCACCTCGCATATCTCCCCAAGTCACTCTTACCAGGTACTGTCTGTTAGAACCTTGCTAACTGGAGCCACCTCAAGGGCCATCATTGCTCCCACATAAGATTTGGCCAATTGGGATCAGTTGGAACAACTGGACCTTCAACACAATCCGTGGGCCTGCGACTGTCACAACGAGTGGCTGACGTCCATCCTGGCAAAGCAAATCGAAACCAAAACCGTGGAACTGACTTACCAATTGGAGTGTCACGGCCCGGGAGATCTGAGAGGTGTGCCGATACTCCAACTCGACCTCAAGCCCAAGGAGATTCCCTGCCCCAAATCGGATAACTTCAACCCCAACAGGGAGAATTACGGCGTGTCGCCGCATGCGCGATACAAGCTGGCCAGGTGCAACCAATATTAGGCTTCATAAGTAAAATGCTCTGAATCTGCTCACTCACGTTGATACACAAAAACAGATACGACAAGGACAGAGAGGAGCGTACCAGGAGCGGAACGAGCGGCAGCTCCAACCACTTGGCCATTGGCGTGGCCGTCGTTTGCCTCTTGATTATCGTCTGCTCCGCCTGCTTCGTGGGCGGACTTTGGATGAGAAAAGAGAGACAGCAGAGATACAGGACTTTTCACAATGCTAGATTCAACTCGTCGGTTGACGCAGTCACCCCGGCCAACGGGGGGACCAGCAACAGCAACCACGAGGACATCGTAAGGAGACTGGGAGGCTTGTGAGGAGGGAATAACTCTCCGGGGAGTCCAGGAAGCGATAAAAAACTCAATACAATTTTCTCCATGGCGAGTCCGCATCAGCCAATACTGCAGGGGATTTTTTCTCCTGTGTGCTGCGCATAGCATAGAACCACTCAAATAGTTGTGCCCGATATAGCTAATGTACCCAATTTACAATGAATCACAATTCACAACCTGAACAATTTAGAAGACAACAAACGCTGCAATCTGCATGAATTTATAGTAGAGCTCAGCATGCTGGGGCTGCCAGCAAAATCCCAAGGAAAAAGGCTTTTCGAGGATTCCAGGGGAAATTTTGGTTCCTTTCCAGGAATCCCAAGAATTTGAACCTAAAAATAAGTAATGCCTGGGCCAACTTCCAGCAGGAAATGTGTCCAATTTGAAAGTCGGGTTTAGTGAGGTGGCCATCGAAAATGCACGCAGATGGGCATTGACAAAGTTTGGAAGCCTCCAGATTGAAAGGTCAACGCAATCGGCCTCAGAATCAGCCTTTCCAAAAGGCCCCTTGCCTGAGCAATTACATTGGTGCAAATCCAAGTGAAACCGTCACGGCACTGAAATATGTACTGACTAAACTGCAGGAATATCTGACTTTTTCAGAAGATCAATTTCTCAGCAGTCGGGCCTACAGTCGGGCCTACAGTCGGGCCTGAATATTGGAAGAAAAGGGCCCGGCATCCAGGCCCCGCGCTCTCCTGTAAATTTGTCCGGACTTGATGGGAAACTAATGTAAACTTTTTCGAGGATATAGAAACTATTCTTTCCAGGGATTCCTGGAATTTTTTTCTGCGGTGAGAATCTTACCATATCCTTCCTCCATTGTATTTGTTCTTCGGCAAAACAGTTCAGTTCTTTTGCATATGACGCACAAAAGAAGTGGTTTGCAGAAATTCAGACTCCACACCTTGAGCCTCGTCCAATACAGATGTAAAGATAAATGTGAAATCTGTCTTCTGAGAGACAGGAGCATAATTTTCCAGTGAAGCGTGATATTGATGTAAAGAACTTTTCAACTTTTAACCGTCTGAAGTTTCCTTTCAAGTCGCCAAACTGCGCACGTGCAAACTGCTTGAAGCTGCTCCGACAACTGCGCTTGTTAAAAAACTTATGTGCGATGCTGGAACGCGTTTCATTGAACCTCGGCTTTATTGGAGCATTTCCTCATTGGGAAGGACCTACCGATCTACTACAGGAGATTGCAAGCTTGTTCAATTTTCAGTGTCCTCATGTTCTTCATACCGAGAGTTTCGTTAGTCCTTGTGACCAAGAATTGCTGAGTGAATGTATGACAAAGAGGTCTTCTCGCAAGTTGCCACTCTTGATCCGTTCTTTTCTTACAACTGAGCATGTAGCTCCCACAATTCCATCATGCTTGTGAAGAAATTATTAAAAAGTTGTTACTCCGCCTCTCCGAAAAAGTGAGTCTACTTTTAGAATGCGCCATAAAAACGAGCAATTGTTTCATGGAAAAATGATGTTGAATAATGAAACAGTTCGTGCTATGCAACTAATAAAACTCTTGACCACAGATTCTGTGCCACATCACCAAATGCCAAGCACAGTCTTCTACCCCTGTTTTATGCAATCTTTGCCCGTCGTCTGAAGGCCTTTTGACATCATTCGACTTGGCCCACAGGTCATGATAGATGCCCAGATGCATGATAGATTCTTTCCTCATTGGCAATCAAGTCGCATCCAAAGACTGGGTCCATTTTCAGATCAGATACGTGTGTGTTACTCAATATTACCACAAGAGCAAGTTGAGGTCCCACTTCATCGGACTTCTCATCGGCAAAACTCAGTTGCTTCAAGCACCAAAGCATCTCCAGCCAATTCCTACGGACCCTGAGATACAAGGTATCCCTCGTGCCGCACATCTTGGGGCTCCTTGTGGCCTCGGCGGTGGCGTCTAAATGAGTTTCGGATAACAGCAACCATTCCTGCGTCCACAGCAACTGCGCGTATGAGAAGCACTCTAGAGGAGGAGGACATAAAGCCTAGTCACGTGTGCCTTGGGAGTCGCTTGGCAGCTCTTGCCGTCAATAGCGGCAAAGCACGTACGTGCAGATATCCGATCCCAATCCGGAATCCGACGCTTTGTTACGCAGCAGACAGTAGATATAGTGAACCCTCGGGTCCCCTCAGTTTGCTGTATCTAAAGGTTCACTGCAGCAAGACAAACAAGTTAGCGGCCCCGGAGAGCGAGGCTGAGTCAAGAAGAGACCTTTGACAACAGCTTGAGTCATAATAACGGAAAAACTGTTGCAAAAGTTATGACCCAACGGTTTCCCAGATTCATAAGCACACAGCTGCAGCCAAGTACCATGATCTGTATGGCCCCTCCAGAGTGCCTATTTTTTCCTGGTGCCAAGTGTAAGCGAAAATTGATGAACCACAGCCCAAGGAAGACGAGGAGACACCTCATGCCGAAGAGGGCCGACGGCACTCGACTGAGGCTAAAACACAGCTGGAACACTAGAACGTATGTGCCTCAAATAGCAGTCGAGGTTCGCTCTCTCATCATCTTTCTTACTCTGTGGAATGAATATGGTTGCTTGCTCCGACAGCAATGAAGAGTCAGCATTAGAGAACGAAAGAAGGGTAGATGGAAGACCCTCCCCGAGAAACGATCACGGCAGATTTGACCGAAAGAGCAGAGTTGCCAATATGTACAAGTACACATAATTAATCCTTCCAAATGAAGTGATGGTTGGATGATCATCAATACCCATAAATTATGAAAGGGAACCTTTCACTGGTGTCTTGTTTACCTTTTTTTCCCAACGACAGAGTTTCTGCTTATCATGTAGTATCTTAAATGTAGCTTGGAGTTCAAAATACCCCAATACCCCCTCAATCATTTTGAATCAGTCAAAAATCTTAATGCAGTTTTGTCACCCTCCTTGGCACACTTTGTGCACTGTTGCCCTGACCAACAGGCAAGCGCGGGAGTGGGTTTCCCTGTACCTTATCTTTCATTCTCTAATGAGCCACAGACTTAGTAGTTACACCCAGACCTCCAGCCTGGCAGAGCCCCCTATTGGATCCCTGATAGGCAGCTTGGAGCAGAATGACAGCTTAAGTAGTGATGTTGGGGGTC
>JAAUXU010163944.1_pt1 | contig 33989 bp, 33 predicted proteins | sample 7278151 | NCBI WGS metagenome assembly JAAUXU01 (sample SAMN14350113, study PRJNA611818) | marine sediment metagenome | isolation source: surface marine sediment (1.8m) | place: French Polynesia: Moorea | collected 2018-08 | reverse complement strand
CTCTATGAACGTTTATTCAAGACTGAGAAAGGGATAGAGGGAAAGAGAGCATAAGCTTGAGGGTTAGAGTAGGAGTAGCTACGTACGTATGTTAAGCATAGGGATAGAACAGTAATAAACATCTCTGTGCAGTGGAAAGGGAAAGCTGTAACCCCCCCCCCTAAAAATGGACTATTCGGGGAGGGGGGGGAGGCTGTGCTCATGTCTGGTTGTGCATCTGGTGCGAGCGACAACTTGTACTTGTCAAGGAGTTCCAAAGGTCTGTCTGAAGTGAGGCCAGGTTGTTCAAATTCGCCAGTGTTGGCGGAAGGGAGGAAGCCTGAGCAACCAAAATGACCGGGTCCACAAAAAGACACGGATTCTCGACCAGCTTCTGGTTCCTGTCAACCACAACAGCCTCCTCAGGATTAAGCTTCTTCCCGATGATTCTGGCTTCGTGACTCTGGCTATGCATAGAAAAGGGCAGCTCAAATCCAGGGTCCCCACCCGGCAAAAATTGGCCCTGGTGGAAGAAGAGGAGGGCTGAATAGTATTATAGCTGATGAGAACAGAAGAGGAAGCCTTGAGAAAGACCTTCTTTACGGTTCAGGTGAGGTCGTTGACCTCAGCCCACGGACACCTTCACAAACTCTTCCAAGGCCATGTGGGTACCTCGCGTGGATAAGTGAAGGACTGTGAGATCTCGTCCACTTTTCATCCGAGCTTCAGAAAATTGGCCAAAGAAATCTGAGTGTTTCATTGACCAGACGCGCCACTGCAGGAGCGTCAGTCCTCTCCAGGACGGCAACATTGGCGAGGCCAGGAGCATTGTGCTTGTCCTTTTCGAGGACGCCCAGCAAGACTTTGCCTCTCATCGAATGTGACACGCCAATCCAGACTGCCTTCCTCGTCTGAAGGCCGGATATCAGAGATCATGCCTGTTCTCGTAGCAGACTTTGAAGGTGGCTACTCAGAAGTAGTGTTTTGTCAGGCACTGGTGTCCCAATGTTGGTCACAAGAGACTCATGAAGTGTCGGAACCTCTACGTTGGTGGAAGTGATATTTGCAGTAATGAGGGACTCAAGCAGCTCTCTTCCAATTCAGGAGGTTCTGAGTTGCTAGGACTTGGGCTGAAAGAGGTCCTTCAGTGGCATTTGCGCATACTTTCTTTTTTTTTTCCCTTGAGCTGTCGATTCTTCTCATGGACCTCAGTCTTCACGTGCTGCTCAATTTGGCTCTTCTGCGTCAAGATGAACTGTTTCTCGCAGATCTTGCAGTAAAGGGTTCTGCCGTCCAGAAGAAATATAAAGTAGTCTCCATCTTCTTTGGCACTGAAAAATGCCAGCCGTTTGTGTCGGAGAGATGCCATTTGGACAAGAGCAACAACCAATGCAATGTAACGCAACCAGCAAGACAAACACACTGCGAATATCGAGGTGATCGACGTTCTCATTCTGCGTCAGCGAACACAAACGCGAGCTGGGAGAGACCTTGGGGGGAACCCGGTCAACGGGGTCTAATGGCTGTTGACAAGAAATACTCCTTTGACCCGCCTCTCTAATGGCAATTTCTATGCACTCCCACTAGTACTACACAACTGTGTTGCCCAAGAAGAGCTTGACCGTGGGTACGGCCAGACTCGGGATGGCACTGGTCTCATCTCGAAAGCCCGGGCCTTTGGAAACAGCCCTAAAGGTCGAGTCCGTGACAACCATCCTCCAACCCCTTCTCTCATTAAAATTTCAGGGAGAATATTAGGAAATCACGAAAAATTCCAAAAGGTCACGTTTGATCGGAAGTTTTATAACATAAGATCAGTAATACGAATTTAGTGAGAAGAAAAATCGAGTAAGCAAATAATTCATCCCAGTCTGCTTTGGTGAACGAACTTCCGTTTCAAAGTTCCTTTTTCAGTCGCTGAAAGCTGCACAGCAAATCTGTCGGCAGCTGAAATCTGCCACGTCACAGGAAACATTGCATCGAGGCTGCAAAAATCCTTTGCTGTGAATTGTGCGATTTTCTCACACTCGGTCTTATGAAATGGCCTCATGTTATGCGAGCCCTTCGAGAAGAAATGCAAATACAAAGCTTATTACTTTTGCCACTCATTTTCAAATGCCAACACTCAATATGGGGCTAACTAAAACTTTCACTGTGGAATTAATTTTGTAATTTTGGGGCTATAACCTAGCCCCCAAATTACAATTTTTTTTAATCTTTTGCGGTGTACTAAATTTGTGGCTAAACTTTACTTGAAGACATTTTTGTCCAATGGAATGAAAAAAGAATGAGTTTTGGGGTGCCTTTCATGTTATATGGGCACAGGTCCTTGTTTGGTCAATATTTCAAATTTGATGTGGACCTGCCCAGTTACCTTCTAGATGCAAAACTGGAGCGCTGTAGTAGTCAAATGAAACTAAAAGCAAAGTGTTTATAGCTTTCCGTTCCAAATTTGGGCACCATATTATGTACTGAATTTTCTATATGTAGCAACATGTTACTGCAAGAGAGGGTTTGTTGTTTTTATACCACTTGACTACATGCATTAGGTAACAAACCTCAAACCTAAGACGCACTTAGTCCAATTCAAATGTATTCATTTTTTTTGTCCAGCCAAGTGTCTTTGAGCTATCACTGCCTCAACTCTGCCATGACAAAAACAGACATATTTTTCAATATTTGGGGGGGGGGGGACACCGAGGACCAGGATCTGCCAACGCATCTGAGAGGAGTTGGGGATCAACGAAAAATGTGACCAGGTCCATCAGGGGGAAGGAAGGATGATGTTGGAAAACATCATGACTGCCACCCAGGGTCAATAGCAATTTCAGGGGGTTCCGTGAGTTTTGAATGTCTGGTTGGTCATCACAACTTGAACTGAACGGATCCGAGTCAAGAAAAGGTGGTCTCTTCCAGACTCTTCCCTGCTCCAGAACCTATCGGACCCAATGTGCTCACAAAGCCAAGCTTGTTCTCCTCATTTGAAAGAGCGGAATGTGCCGAGTCGGGCATCTTGATCCGAGTAAAAATTCACTCAAAAAACCAGTTTTGTGTGGAAAAAAAAACTTGGTCTCATTTTTCTGTCGCACCGAGTAGGTTTGGACTGAGGAGACCTGCAACTCATTTTGACGACGTTGCAATGCATGCGTGCATAAGTGACTCACCCTGTCTCTGCGAACTTGTCCAGGGTGCTTGGTTTTCCCCGCAACTTTCTTCTCCTGATCCATCTCTCCACCTGCCGCCTGGTCAGCTTCGTCTGCCGACACACTGAGTCCAGGGGGTCGCTGTCCCCGTCCGCCGGAGGGTCCACTCCCTCGAGACCTCGCTCGCCATTGCGCCGGTGCAGTTGGTGGAAGTAACGTTCAAGGACTGGATTTTCCGACGCCTTCAGACTGCGCCGAGAGTTGGCGCGCAGTCCCAAGCGGACCCCGAGTGGACGGAACCAAATTCTGGAGAAGAAAAGCAGAAGTCAGCTCGAGCGTCAACTCTATAACGCTGTCTGTACATTGGAAGGGATGCACAATCCGTCGAGTTCGTTTGACTGGCTCCAGATTGTCAATATCCTGATTTAATCCCTTGTTACGCAGAAGTTGATTCCCCCTGCTACCTGAAATCGGATCGGAAACCAAATCACGGGATCAACCCTTCCTCGATCCCCGCTTTGGCAGTCACTAGATTACTCCAGGGCGAAGAGAAGAACTCAAGTCATACAGGACTTGGTTGGTGAAGTTTTAATCCGCTCCACTACAAAATACACCTGCCACACTAAGCATATCGCACACATGGGCGTGATTGCTGTCTTATCCTCCAATAAAATACCTTTCGAGAAGTTGCTACTACTCCTTCAAATAAAGCCCGCCTTGAAGCCTCGTCTGCAGCTATGAGATGTCAAATAAAGGTTGAGGGAGATTCGGAGAGTCCCACGTAGGCCTTCCAAGATGAAACCAAGAAAGAAAAAGATAGTTTCCAAAAGGAAAAGTTATTATTTGCTCCGTTATAGCCCATCTTCAGCCCCCATCGTAGTACTTTCACCTCAAAGACTGATGGAGTTTAAGAGTGGCGGCGCTGACCAATCATGACGCCTCTGGCATCATGTGCGAAACGACTTTGGCTGGCCCAGACAAACATGCACAAGCTGTGGGGGGAGGCAATTCCAAAAAATAGCTGGAGAAGAGAAAAGTTATCTGGACGAGCTCAACATTTGCTCATGGGATGTGAAAAGTCCTACTTTTTGACCGCATCTGGATGCAGTCGACTTTTTATACACTTTCTGACGACAAGATATGTCATATTTACGCACCCAATTTAAGCATCATATGAACTGACAATGTCCATTCATGCATAAATGATTTTATCATCACTCCGTCTACAGCAGTTGCAAAAATCAATTTCATCATCTTCAACACTTCAGTGCCCTGAGTGCACACCAGCTGACAGGGATACCAAATCATAGGTGTATTCACTTTTTTGAGGGGATTCCTGTGTTTTCTTATGTCAGATATTCTTACATTTGTAGAAGCACTCATGGCAAGTGCTTCTCCTAGTCGTAGAACACATCTAAGCTGTAGACTACGTGTAGTACATTACATTATTGCATCATATCGTACATTACATTAATATTATGTAAAACACGGTATGTGCATTTGGCAAAGTTTTTACAGACACTGTCTCTGCAGCCCGAGTGTCTGTAAAATGCCGCTTGTTACATGCAAGTACATAACTTACATAATCATAAATGACATCATGAAATGAATGCAAGACTGTTAGTTTTGCATTCATTTCATTCATAACGATGTCTAGAAAACAGCATACTGTACAATTTTATTGCGGCCACTATGTTCATTCTTACTCATTCTTCCATGTGTAATTGTTGATTGTCACTCTACTCCAACCGTCACTTTGATTGCATAACCGCAGGTCTCATATATTCGTGGCTATATCATTTTCTTTTCTTTCTGTGGTGCCTCTGAGGCGGGTTTCTTGAATATATGGTCACCACAAAGTTGTCAACTAAACAGTTGCGACTAAATATTGTAAAAGGAACCCATAGAAATATCCCCATATAACCTGAGGAGCCACTCTGAAAGAATGCAAAGTTGATGTCTATGGCATGATTATGGGGTTGTCATCTTCTGACAATATGTTGCTGGGTCCCCTGAATGTTTCGTAGTTGCCACTGCTTAGTTGGCAACGTTGTGGTGCTTACACGTTCAGGAAACCCGACTCAGGAGTTGAGACAACTACTTCACCATACTCTCTCAGCACGTACATAATGAGTATGGCTAAGACTGTTGTCAGATTGCTGATTTGGCATTAATTATTTCTTTAATATTAAGAAAGACTAGAATAGACCCACTTTTCCACTGGAGCCGTGAGTGACGATCGGAGCGACCGGAGCAAGATCAGAGCAACGAGAACCATCAAAGTGATGATTGGAGTAGTGTGACAATCGACAAGGACAAGTGTGTAATAGGAAATGAATACTAAAGGGCAATCTGACGTAAGAGGCTTCTCACAGCCACAGCAGACGGCCATCCTGTCATTGTCCATGAAGCAGAAAGACCGGTCCCTCCTGTCCTTGTCATTGAACTCACCGAGCCACTTGGTCCGCAGGCAGGGATGTGGCTTCTTGCCCCCTCTTGAGCTCAGCAACTCGTTTATTTTGTTTGTGTTGTTTCGGCAGGTAATTCCAAGGGACGTTGAACTGATGGGAAAAGGTCTTGTTTCTTGAATATCGATGGAAAACTGAGAAATATGTAGGAATGCCTCAACTGCCAAGTCCCAGAGCACGGAATGGTGATGTCAGTCAGCGCGCTGTTACGAGAAAGCACCTGGACAACCTCACCAACCACCGCAGCCAAGCAAGACCAAGGTCCAGTCAACACTAGACTTCTCAAAGGGGGATGAATGACGTGATGGCCATTTGCAAGGACAAACACGATGATCTCGCGCACACGAAGCTTGAAAAGCCCTGCATTCCACACGTTTACCTCCAACTTCTGATACAAACAGCATACCCTGAACGTACTCAGTGACGACAGCAAAGGAGAATGAGGCCAAAGCCGTGATCAAGGTCAGAGAGGTGAAAGGTTGAAGGGCATGTGTAAAGAAAAAATTGTCCAAGAAAAACATTTCGCTTCCAGAGTGCCTGAAGAAAATATCATCGTCATGGTGAGTGCAACCATTCGTCTGTGTCTGCGGGGCTACGCGAGCAGTGCACCTTGGCCCCCTGGATGGAATTTTCAAAAAGAAAAGGCCTGCTTGACCTCATCGATATCAGTGCCGAAAATAATGAAAATCTGCACCAAGCTGTCCTTGGTGCTATCTAAAAGTGACTTGGACAACGACAAGACTGGGCTCCTCGCCGCAGCCCAATACTGCGCCAAAGTGGCAAGGGGCCTCAAAGATGTCTAGCCAGACTTGGTGCACTTTCGTGACATGTTTCTGTCACGCTCTGCACCGCCTTGCACTTGTGTAAGAGAAATCCCCCACAATGGATCAGCGGATGAGTGAGATGAAAATGGTATTTGTTGAGGTCACCACGGCAAAAGAAAGTCTTCAACCGCTTCAGAACACGCTCCAGCCATCCCCGAGTCCAACAAGGTGAGGATCGCGGTTGGTAGCAATGGGATACTTGACTACGGAGCAGCAAACGTCTTGGGCCTTGCTTGCTTCGGGCAAGGCAACGGCTCTCCTGCAGGACCTTGCTCTTCAGGATCGACTTGCTGCCATGAAAGGCAACTTCTATTCTGTCTCATTCCTCTGCCTGAGACCATGCCTGCCGAGGACAAGGTCATGGACCAAACGAAGATGAAGAAGTTCAAGATCTCCACATGAAGAATCCACACTACACATAAAACCCTGCGTAATTACTTAGATATCTTGGCACCAACTACTACGAGCTGGAGGGGACAGAGAACTCCAACGTCCCCTTCAACCTTTCTATGGCTCTAGTGACCAGTACCGACTTAAAGGGTGTATGTGTGTGTCAAGGCTTCTGGTTGTCCTCAGTGATCAGGGGACCCGTCCCCCAATCTCATATCATGCCACATAAAGAATATGCTGTTGATTCAATGGAAACCAAGGCTTGATACAAAAAGTATCCTCGTATCTGCCAGGTCTCTGAATAACTCATACAGTATTTTGCTTATTCGACCATTCTTTCTGCATATTTTAGGACTGATCTGACCTAGTTTTTCTGCTTGAAAATAACGCACCTTGTCATGAGCAAACATATCGGTTGCGATTTCAGTGATCCAGCGAGTCTCGCTCTTTGTGAGAAGTCAGGTGAGACTCGCCAATTAACATCCAGCTTGTGAAGCATTTGAGCTCATGACGCCGCCCCCTACAGAGTCCCCCAAATCAGACAAATTCAGCGGTTTTACCCTTTCTTCTGTCTGTTCTTAAAAGACTACTTCAGCCCGATGCTACTGTTGCTCAAATTTCCCATTTTGGGGCCTAAAATGTGAGCTGAATTGACCTTGTGACCTATGACTTAACATGAGCCAGACTCGTACTCCACTCAGGCTCAAGGTCAGGCTCTAAAAGTAAAGGAAATCCAGATACAGGGTGCGATTTATTTAGCGTAGCATAATATGTGAGCCTTGCCGGGCCTTTTGCAGCAATGCGACTTGTTCAATTTCAATCAAGAACGACATGGCCGGGGAGTTGAGGCTCGAGCAACTGAACTTCTATAAAGTGTTGCTGGCAAAAAGCGAAAAACTTGTGCAGAGCAACTGAGTCACTTCTTGTCTTGCAATCTTCCCGCTGAATTTGGCACTGCAATCTTCACGCACATTTTTGCGACTTACAATAAACTGGCAAAACTTTTGTTGCCAAAAGATAGACAAGAGCTGCATTCAACACTCAATTTCGGATCTATTGATGCCAAAACGTAAGAAGTTCGTACATGGGCGTGCGAGTAATGGCACTTTGAAGCTGCTAAGCTGAATACACCGCGCTCTGTACCAAAAAAACTCACTGTGCACATGCGTGCTTCACCTTACATCGTCAGACGCATGTACAGGTACAGGGTGTCCCATGTTTAGGTTCCCCTAAAAATGTGCACGTACATGAAAAAAGTTATGAACAGATGAGCGTTTTGCTTCGAATTTCTGTTCCGAAGCCTTTGCGCTCGTACTTGGGGTCAAATTGTCCCCTCAGACCGGGAATCAATCAGTACAGAAATTCAGACCTCGCCGACAGCAACAAGCAGTCACAGCGATTGGTGTTTCAAGGGCTTCACTATCAGTGGCAACACTTACAATTCCCACAACCGTGACAATTCGATGTGGTCCACGTCCACGTCCAACTACAGCTACAACTACAACTCCGCCACTCAGTAGTAACGGATAAAGATCGGTTTGTCAAGCCTGTGGAACGCTGCAGCAGCTAGGATAACGCTGATCGACCCTTGAATGAAAAAGAGCAGCTTGCAAGATAAGAAGGTGAATCAACTTCCAGGCCTATGTAGCTCTCGAATGAGGGGCTGACAACCCCGAAATGAGGTCGTGGCTAACACTGACTTTTTCAGATCACTTAATCTACGTTGTTCTTTGAGTAAACAACTCAAGGTAGTTCGCATGAATGACGTTTTAATTTCTTCTTTGCATTCATTTTCTTTTCGATGAATTGAAAGGTATTCACGGAATTAGTGAAAGACCGAACTAGGCTGAGGCTGAACCGAACCAAACCGAGCACCCACAATTAGCCGAATTTGCCAAAACGAACCGAACAGTTATATATTACATGTACAGTGTATATATTAGAGGTCCCCTTCAATCGTTGAGCAAGGTCAAATTCTCATGACGAGAGAGCAATCAATTGTTCTGCATTATCAGGTTGTTGACAATTTCTTCCTGTGGTGAGAATGTCCCCTGCAGTGCTAAAAAGCCTCTCAGTCAATCACTACATTGGATATTCAAGAAGCAGTCAAGAGGTCCCAGTTCAGCATGACTTAACATTCAAAAGAAGTCAGGTTGTGTTAATTTTTTAAGAGACAGTGCAACTATGTGGGCCCCCCTGTCTGCTGAAGCTGAACTTGTTACAGCAGTAATCGAACTGTCCATGCGAGAAGTGGTTGAGCTAAATAAGGGACACTCTGGATAATATATTCTAAATCAGCATCAGGCAAACGCCTTTGGGTAGGATTTCGAATAAAGGGTGCTCAAAAAAGTCTCTGAGAAGCATAATTGAGACTTGTTTTGTGCAGAGTACGTTATTTCAGGATTTTTCGGGGGACTACAGAGGCGGGAGACTACAGAGGCGGGGCACTACAGAGGCGGGGCACTACAGAGGCGGGGACCACAAAGGCAGGGACTTTATAGTTGGGGGCTTCATTGGAACCACCAGCGAAGCGAGTCGGATATGCTAGTACATGACTAAAGCATGCTTGATATTGCACAGGTACGGCATTACTGGAGCATTTCCTCGTCTTATCTCCAAGTTAGCTTCAGTTAAGCCGAACTATCCCGGCAACGCCGAGCACTTTCAGCCAGTAGATAAATGAAAAAATAAGCAAAAACATTCTCGATCCATCTCTAGTTACTAGAGGTCAAAAGGACTTCGGAAAAGCTGCGCTGCCGGATGCCGTCTTTTGGAGAAATAGAGCCTGAAGAAAGGTGCTCAGAGCAAGCAGACATTGATGTTGCACCTCTTTAGCATTACTTTACTCATTCATCGAACTCTGATCTAGCACATTAGCGTAGACACACAGAAGCTTTCACCACTCCCAAGGTCTCCAACAAAAAAAAACTGTCCCATATCGCATTCGCTTCGTCCTAAGCAGGGGAACCGGTTTCTTCCGGCCACATTCCGAAGTAGAGAACCCGGATTGTCCCCGCACTGATCCCGCGTGCTGGAAAGTACGTTTGACCTTCACTCAGTAACCAGCCCGGCAGCAACATTCACTGGCAAACAGATCCTGCTTAACATCGTTGCAACAGCCAAGTAGAAAACTGCGTGGGTGTTCAGCGTCACGTACTCAAACGTACACACAAGTGCGAGTGGACGCAGCGGGTGGCTTTCCGTGGCTGTGAGGGGTCCAAATGGTGAACAAAATCAATGCAAAGCAGCTGTACACTGTGGGAACCTTTTAATGTCATTTCTTCACTTGTGCCTGGGGACTTTCTCAAAATATGCACCAAGGAGAACGTTTCCGGTCCAAATAATACCAGGATCAAGTCAGAGGAGACGAAAGGTAGAAATGGAGCAACCTCTTAAAAATCCAGGTACGAGCAACTGAAACTAAAAACCACTTTGCTTTCCTTGCTCTCGGCAGGAAGTCAACTCAACCCTCCTGGAGCAGCACACAAGATGTGGAAAGATTATTTTCGACTGCCCTCAGACGAGACTTCTGCTCGTGCAAAGGACTCGTCAGACTACAGGGTAGGGCACAAGTGGGTACGCACTCGGAGGAAAAGGTCGTCACGACTCGAGGTGACATTCAACTCTAATGAAACTTAGACAGGATGTGGCCATGATAATTTGCAACAATTCTTATTTCATACTCTCACTCCACAAAAACAGCCCATTCACACAGAAATGGATGCTTTGCGTGTGCTCGTTGTGGCCCACCAGCAAGCAGGGGACAAGGTGATCACCGTCGCCAAGCACTACGAGGACACCAACAAGACTGCGTGCCAAGTGTGACATCACTGGAGGCTACTGCAACTTGCCCATGCTTGGCGGGCCACTGCATGACCGTGGCATGACCGTGGCAAGACTAGCAGTGACCACTGACGACAAGAAAGAGAGTTTTTCTTCAGATGGTTTAAAACTTCGGCCATTGGAGCTGAATTTTTTTGATAGTGCGTCCCTGCTGGCAATACCCAGTTCAAATGCTACTTCCACCAGGTCGACGGAGGTGGACTTGATGAGTTCAGACCTCCACGGTACTCTCTTGGTGGCCCTCTCCTGTAGAAGACCTTGAAGCAGATGTCTCTGTGTAACCACATTTTCAAATCTTTCACAGACCCTGCTTTCACAACATGTCAAGCCTCAACAACTGCATATCCTTGCCCCCAACCGAGTTCTTGATGCCGTTGTAATCTACCATGGCACAGTGCATACCCACTTGTGCCCCACCCTGTACGCACTGACAAGTTGTACTCCTTTTTCTCATGCTGCTTTTTCTCAACAGTATGAACGTCTCCCCCTCAAAAAAGGGGACTTGGGTTATGTTAGACGAGACCTCTTTTACTCGTGTGTACTGAGGATTTCAAGACAGCTGCGTGGTGTATGGAAAGCATCGAAGTACTTAGTCGCCAGGGCTTTGTCGAAGACGACGACGTCTTCAAGCGCGGCAACACGATTAGCGTGGCAGTGTCAGAGGCTCGACAACTCCAAGTCCTTCTGTCATACAAGGAAAATTCATCCTAAGGACTGACTTAGAAACCTTGTACGAGAGCACCTAAGTCAACTTTTTGGGTACAGACTTTTTTCTTTCAAAGGTGACACACGGACAAGGTCGAAGGATCCACATTTTGGCGAAAAAAAAAGTCGGTCTTGCGCCACGACGGGTGGATAGAGAGATGGATCGATGGATGGATCGATGGATGTGCCCTACTATCATTCGTGTGCATACATGCACTGTTCCAAGTCGAAAGACGCCACCAACTATTACAGCGGAGCGACGTCGATCCAGGAAAATTTGTTACAATTTCTGACACGTGCTCGAGTCCTGCAGCATAGCTTGTGCACAATGTTCGTAGCAATGGACACAACCAATGAGCGAAAACGAAACTCCCGCAACACCCATAGATTCGTTAATACAGGCAATGGTTTATTTGCGGGCTTAATATGAGGCTGGGACGCGCCTCAAAATTCTGTATTTGCGGGAATAATTCTGAAAATATGACTTTGAGCCCCCTATGCCTCCTCTATTTCTGGGTCGCAATTTCTTTAAGGCACAACTTAAAAATTTATCCATTCGCTATTATTAGCACTCCTTGGGGAATGAAGGAAAATCTTACACTGACTTTGGACAACAAGTCATTTCAGCACTATCTCCATTCTGTTCCGTTCACCTAGTAAGTTAGAACAACAAGAGAAATGTTCAAAGGAGACTTTTCTTACGCATGCGCTGAAGAAAGGACGGAACAATGTTCATCGTCACCACAGCCACCATGGCTGCTCAGCATGGACACTCAGGGATAGGGCACGAAGCACACGATCTCCCTGCAGTTGGAGCACGAGCCCATTCAGGATGTCCACTCCAAGTGATTCCCCCATCTTACCATTTTCATCAGCCTCTGGTTATCACTGGTCTCATTAAACATTCAAGGTGGCCATGGAAAGGTGACCTGTTGTTGTTGTTCAGAGTGGTGACAACCCACAACCAACGTTTGAGACGTTGGAAACCTTGTCCTCGAACTCTTGAGGGTCTCGCCCATCTCTGATGTCTCCATTCCCGAGCCTTCTCGGTGGAAGGAGCAATGAGAGGTCAACCAAGAGTGCCATAACGTCAGTAGAGGCACTCGTGTGGAACTCCTTAACAAAGTTTTCCCTCACATTTGTCTTGGCTCCCAACAGGTCTTTATATTGTGCCAGAAATCTCGAGGTACTTCGAGAAATGTCTCCTCTTTCTTCAATTGCTCAAGAAACAGAAAACGTCACTTCTCGAGAAATGTTACTCATGACAGCTGCCAGAGCAGTCAGTGACAACAAAATGAAGCCTTGAATCTACAAAGAGTGAAATATTGTACGTCAGACCCTCCCACCAGTTGTTCGAGTGCGATAATGACGAACACTCTTTACTGCACCAGGTTGTCATTCACTTTGTCCCTGGACTTTGGGGTATAACTGCCCATGGGGGACCCTGGGGGACCCTGGGGGACCCTGGGGGACCCTGGGGGACCCTGGGGGACCCTGGCCGGTGTCCACAGAGCTGAGCGTCAACTTGGCGATCAAGGCGGAGTTGTCTCCACCCTCTCCTGGCTTTATGGTAGTCCCAGCAATCAATAATTAACCACAGAAGCAGCTTGCTAACTTCTCGTTGCTCCACTTTTCCCAAAATGTGAAAGCACCCACAGAACAGGCATGTCAAAATGCTCCCTCTTCTATGGCTTCCTGGCAGCCCACAGCACCAGTAACAGCAGCAGGAGCAGCAGCAGCAGCAGCAGCAGCAGCAGTAACAACAACAACAACAACACCCATGCGTCCATTTCACGTGTTCTTCAGAGACGCGTACACACACACACCCTGCAGTGATCAGTACTTGCGTGCTCTAGTCAAGTCTGTCAATATTTGCCATAAGTAAACTCTGTCACTACTAAATTTTGCAGCACACATCAATAATTAAGTCCGCACGCACGCAGCTTCCCAGATAAAATCACTGACTGTGGTCAGTCCATGAACTACCGTACAGACAGCATGTGGAAAAAATAGTCAAGTCTAACAAAATGTGTCAAGTCTAAAGCTGGTTATTAACATGTGGGGCAAAGAGAGGCAAGAAAACTTTTTAATAATGAGCTGCGTCTCCCCCATAGGACGGGTTGGGGAATGGATTTTCTTTCAACCGTGTCACTTACTTCTCCACGATCGCCCTGAGCATGATGAGCAAGATCGCGGCCGGCAGAGGGAACCACAGGTCGGCGAATCTGGAGTAGGTCTCTCCTGCTGCAACGTCAGCGGGTCCGCCGTCCGTTGAAGGTCCGCCGCCGGCTTCTCCGGGACCGCCGCTGTCGCCAGCGCCCACATCCCCCATCCCTGTTGGTTGCAGGTCGGTCCACGAGACATTTGGGGGCAGCCACACGTCCTCGTTCCAGAACCAGTCGCTGAGGCCGTGAGCCGCCGCCACGAGCAGGGGGGCGTCGGGCGACTGGGTCATGGCCGCAATCGTTATCGCCGCGGTGCGACGTAGTGGAGACGTAGGGAAGGAAGGAGGACAGAATGCGGGTGCGGTGAGAGCCTGAGCGAGGGAGTACTAAGAGTTGGGCGGATGCGATACCCGCTCCACTCCTCTCCTCCTCTTTCTTTTTGTTTGTGTTGTCTTTCTTCTGTTCGACTGTGCCAAGATTCGGACTGTTGAGACCTCCTCCTCCTCGTCCTCCTCGTCCTCCTCGTCCTCCCTCCACCTCCTCCTCCCTCCTCCACCTCCTCCTCCTTCTCCTCCTTCTCCTTCTCCGTCTTCTTCTTTCTCTGCTTGGCTCTGGACTTTTCCTCTCTCAGGAACGAATGTCAAAAGCAGAGTAAAAAGACGCCGGCCCCGGCCCGACTCTTCTCTCACGCGCTGCTAAAAGAGCCTCTTTCTCTCCGTCTCCTGGCGAGAGCGAGCGCGGAGCCGCAGCCGCAGCCGCAGCCGCGGCCGCGGCCGCGGCCACGGGCGCGAGCGTGCACACGCGCGCGCACCCAACGCCAGGCAGCAACTGGTTCTTCCACCTTAAATGCAGTAAGAGTCACACAAAACGTCGGGGGAGAAGGGGCGGGCGGAGCTCTGCCACTTGTGGCTAGCTAGCATCAACGGAGGGGGGAGCACGGCGGGGAGGGCAGACGCGCGGTCGCAGGTGCGACTTCTTCATGATGTGCAGGATCTTCATGACTGGCACTGTAGGAACGCGCTCGTCTCTTCAGCCCAGAGAGAGACGAAAGAAGGGTCGAAGAGTGGTAATACCAGTTTGGGCGGCCCCAAAACTCGCTCTCTCGCCAAGAATAAGATAAGGTTTATTTGGGGGCGCGCCGAAGTCGCCTGAATGACTTAGAGCAGCCCCAACTGGACGCATGAGGAGTTCTTCGTCACGCTGGACTTGGACGACTTGTCTGTCTTGACGGCCGTCACTGGGTCGTACTTTATCGGCGTCCACCGTGTCTGTGGACGCAAAAAGAAAAGAGAAGATAAAAATGTTAGTGAAATTTTTAGTTTTTAGGATCAAGCGCTTAGTGAAGCTTCCTAAGTGACGTTAATGATGAAAGGAGTAATTAGCAGTGCATTACACAAGGAGTCATTAGCAGTGCATTACACTGCGCTGAAAGTTGGTGGAAAGCTTAATGCTCCTCTATGACTTTCCGTGAAAACGGGGCACCAGGACATGGTCCATGGTGAAAGCAACAACGTCGCCAAGTACAATTCTACCAAAATCCTCGGGCATGTGCTCGATTGACATCATGGAACGTCTCCATCGGGATCAAAATTTCCCATTACATTCTGTATACACTGTCTGGTGTAGTCCAGCGGGGTGACAGCGTGCTGTACGGGTCCTTACCGTATCTGTCGGTCGAACTGATCCGCCGTGAAGGTGCCGTCGATGACGCGGAAGTTCTCGTTGAAGACGCTGTAGGCGCTTGGGGCGTAACGGCCGCGGCGGCCCAAGTTGAGCCAGATGAATGCGAAGCCTGACGTCGCCACGAAGACCAAGCCGACCTGAGTGAGACGAGAAGTACGCGTCGCCGTTGTTGGCGGCGGTGACGAAGCGCGGTTCACTCTCACCTCTAGAATCACTGCCCACCGGAACAACGCGCACCACAGCAACACCTTCACAGCCAAGATGGCGTAGTCCAACTGCGTCCGGGGCAAGTTCTGCTCTTCCTCTTCCTCTTCCTCTTCCTCTTCTTCCTCCTCCTCGTCTTCGCCTTCTTGCCCTTGCGAAGAGAAATCGCCTTTCTTCTGTCCCTGATAAGACTGTTGGTAACGCACTTGGAGGATGCTTTCGACTACGCGTTTACCTCTTGGTTGTCGGACTCGTCGTTGACGAAGAAGTTCCACTTCTTCCAGAAGGTCACGTAGCTCCAGACCTTCTCCCTGGTCTGTTGTTTCTCCACAGAAGCTCTCTTTTGCGCTCGGTACTCGGACAACCGAGACGCCACCGACGTCATGGATAACGACTTCTTAGGGCTTGACCCAAGGAACCAAGAGAGCAGAGACGTGTCTGCGTCAGTCAGCTGAGAAGTCACGTTCGCTAGGGCTGCAGACAAGTTCACGCAACCTGCTTAAACTGGTGCAGTTCTTGTCAACCATGCCCAGCTTTGGGGCACCTTTTAGTGCAAAAGAACAGGTTCCAGGATGCACTAGCATGCAAGTCCCGAAATGCCACGAAATGGCCAAGATAGAGATCATTTGCATTGCATTCAGATCAGATCCTTGCCCCACGGAAGAATCAGAGGACCCGGATCGTCTCCCCTGACAGTTACTCTGCCCCGAGGAATGGCAATCTCTCCAAGTCATGGGAAACCATGGGAGTGAGCCTGACCAGGATGTTGGGGTCCGGGATGTGGTTGCAGGACGGACGCCTGCTCTTCAGAACTTCAATCTTCAACTGATCTGCAGAATGTGTGCGGCTGCAGCAAGAGCAATTTCAGCAGCAAGTAGAGGCATAATCTGCAGATAATTTCTTTTCATAAACCAAAGTAATATTAATTGTGGTAAGTGCATTAGATGAAGCTGAATGGGGAATGAATTCTCCTCGGCTTGGCGTGCAACCTCCTCTATTTCATTAAAGGAGAATATTGACTTGCATTCATTCTTTGTTTGCTGGACCCTGAGAGCACTTTTTTGCTCAGCTTTGACTCATCGACATTGGTCGCGACAAATTTGATGTCAATAGTGACGTTGCAAGTCATTTTCCATGGACAGCTGAATAAAGAATTCACCTTGTATGAGCACTTTAAACAGAGAAATTGTGCAAAATTGACCAGACGCGCACTCATTTCAGAGCCCTAAAGTTACGTCTTCCACACCCTCAAACATAGTACTTGAAGTACTTGGGGACCCCTCAAAGCTGATGCGCCTTGTGCCTCAATGACTCTGTCGACTGGATGTGTGGAGCGGCACCAGGTGGAGCAAGTCCGCTCAGGACAGTGAGAAGCAACAAAGCCCCTACTGGCGACCATGAGCAATTCAACGACACTGACGACGGCGTCAACACTGCCGACCTCGCCATGTTGTGCTTCGCGACTGCGCCGTCCTCATGAATGAAGCAGCAAGACAGACGCACAGACGCACTGCACAAGTGGATGAAACTGGTGTTCACAAGCAGGTTGAAAGCCAAGATCACTGAGTGAGTCTCGCTCGCCCCTGCCCAAGTTTGTGAGTGCCAACGTGACGTTCGACTTCTGGTGCGTGAGACCGTGAACACAGCCCTGAGTGTGTAGTGGACATCTGCGTTCGTCCTATTCCAACACGCTCTCCTCCGAGTTCAGGGCCACATTTGACGTGTCTTCAACGCATTTACCACTGAATTATTGATGAAGAGGCTCCATCCATATCATTTCTCAACAACTCCTCCGCCAGCGTCAATCACAGTCTGCCCTCCTCCTTGACGCAGCACGGCAGTCAGTCCGCCAAGTCGGCCCTGGCCGGCGGTTGCCCATGTCACTGCTGAAGCACTCGGTATTGACCCTGCCCCGCTCAGCCATGTTGAGCGTGGTGCACATTGTGGGCGGCCTTTGGAAAAAGTGGAACCGGCTGGTTGTGCTCATGGTTAATGCAGCCTCCCTCCCGCTCATTTCCAAATCTCTCGGCCTCACTCATTGCAGTCAGCTGATTGATATTACTATGCACTTTTACCGGGTGTTCAACAATTAGTCGAAGCAAGTCAAGCATGGTTTACAGACTCGTGTAGATCATGTTTTCAGCCCGTTCTTCTCGTGAAAAGTGTCAGTCGGGCATCTCCGAGGCCGCCGCCTCCCCGGTCTGCACGTCGCTGTCCCTGTCGCCGAAGCCAGACATGAGCACGGGGGACGTTTTCTTCAGGAGGGTAGAGCCTCCCCTGTCTGAGATGCTTCTTTCACAAAAGGGCACTAATTTCAAGCCTCCCAAAATGGCAGGAGGTCAAACTTAAATTAACACTGATATTTATTTTAAGAACTCTATAACGTAATGAAATATACACGTGATAATACACGTGTTGAGGTCTCCGGCATGCTCAACACAGGCTTAGTGACATTATCATGCTTGAGGGAGATATCAGCAATTGTTCATTGAAAGCTATCGACTCACCTAACCACTAATGAAACTACCCACTTTTTATCAGGTCTGATGTGCGGTCGGGTCGTTTGGAGCTGGTACTTCCGCCCTCGGTGTCCTCCAACTGCCCCGACCCGAGGCGAGTACATTGAGCGGGTGCCACTGAACCGCACAGAAGGGGCCTCTCAGCCCTCCTCCGGGCCACATTGGCTCCCTGAGTCCCCAAGTTCATGCACACCACAATGTTATGACGCACCCGACCGACGGTGATGACTTTATCGCTGTCCCCGAAGCTCCTTCTTTAGTTGGATTCAGCTGGCGTCGCCCAAGAGGATGCTTTATTGCACGCTCAGGACGCTTCTTGAGTCGCAGTTTATTTTCATCACTGCTCCTTTTTCTCCGTACAAAGAAGTCCACATCCATAAGGCCGATTGTTCTCCAGTCATTTCCTTTTTTTTTTTTTTTTTCAGCCGACTTTTGGGGCCCACAATCAACGTTCACGGTGGAGGATCCATATTTTATTTGTCCTTTATGAGGTCCGGTCCATTTTGTACGCGCCTCCCAAAAAAACTGACGTCATTGCCGGTTGATTATGGAGCAGAAAATTCGCTCGCGCCAAATTTAATTCGCTCAAATCTTTTTATCGCCAGTCACGCGAACCCATTTTTCGCATAAAAAACCGTTGCTGTTGCTGTATTTAGTCAAGGCATACAAATCATGTGTTCTTTGGTATAATCTCGTTTCCTGCGCCGTCATCCCCTCCTCCTCCTCCCCCTCCTCCTCCCTCCCGTTCAGGCAGGTGTTGTACTGTATTTACGTACGTCGATAAACGATCAGACTCAGTCAGAGGCCCAGAGGCCCTCCAGAGGCCCCCACAGCTGCAGCAGCAGCAGCAACAACAACAATGACAGCAGCTAGCGGTCCCCAAGTCAACTGTTGTGAGTGGCAGGACCCTCTTTTTTACAGGGGTTCCTTGTTTGCCACGGGAAATAGGCCATTTCCCTGCTCGTCTCCCTTCGGAACTTCTTTGTGCGCCAAAGCGAGTCGATAATCAGGGCGTTAAGTGGTCCAAAAGATCTTTTGTGCACCAAAGGGCAGTTTTGTAATAGCCCCCAGGGCTCTTGGCGAGCCTCACCTTCGTCATGGCCGAGTGGTCTGCGGAATCCTGTAGAGTCAGCACAGAGCCAATGCCAATATCCGTAGGGTTTAATCGGCGTCCACTGCGTCGACTTGACTGCGGCCAGCGTGCAGCAGGAGTTCCCTTTATTGAATTGGACAACAACACCCGACCAACGCTTTAATCGGTGCCAAACATGCGCGCGCGCGCGCACGTGCTTGTCCCTCGAGGCCGAAACGCTCGGCGTAGAGCAATCATGCAAAAAAAAGGAGTATTGGGGTGTGTGGGCGGATCTCACTTTGCCATTTTTTGCCAGGGATAAAAAAAATATAAAAAAAGAGAATTCGATCGCAAAAAAATGGGGATGTTGCTCGTGCTATTTGTGGAGCAAAGGAGACTAGCCCAAGATGGCAGCAGCCATGTTCTTGTACCAACAAGGCTCGAATCAAATGCAGTTTTGCTTGGTTATTTTGGGCCTTTTTTTTGCTTTCGACAGACAAAATGACCGCGTTATTATTGTGGGTGATCTTATAATAATTATTGTTTAGCCTCGTGATTGACAGGCCATTTGCGCGCACTCGGGATCGACTCTTCCAGCCAAATGACGTTCCAGAAAAGGACACGTGAGTGAATCCACGTGTTCATCAATCATTAAGCCAAAGTTGACTTTGTTCAGAGAGGAGCAGCAAGGAAGGGTAAAAAAATTGTGCGGTGAAACAAATGTTGGCAATCGCAGCAACCACTGCAAGGCCTAAAAAAAGGCCTTGCTGATACAATCTTTGTTCAGCGCTAAAATTGTAAAGAGGTTGGACTTATAAGTCACACCAGGAATGAGTAGGCAGATTATGCAATTCTCATTTCTATTGAGGTAATCTGCTCATTGATTGGTGTTCCGCGTCCAGCAGAACTCGGCCAGACATTAGCTCTTTCTTCTTCTCCTTCTTGGTGGAGACGCTTGCGTGGGCCTCGGAAAGTCCTGTCAGCCCTTAAGTGGTCAAAAAGGGCCACTGAAGAATCCGTTACAGCTGCTCAACTTCCTTTTTCACACCAGCAACAGGTGTGGACGGAGTGTTAAAAAACCTAAACCGATAGAGTACCAACCTACGTACCCAGTACTTACTTCCCTCTTATCTCTGCCCATAAATTTTTACAGTGTATGCATCAGCAAACAGCTTGAAAAGCAACGGTCCTGGACGACGACGACGACGACGACGACGGCGACGACGACGACGAGGAGGTGGAGGGGGAGGGGGAGGAGAGGGGCAAAAGCGATGGCAATCACTGCTCATGCGATAATTTCTGCAGCAGCAGCCGATATTTTGGGCTGGGTGCCGCATTAGAGGGGGCTGCCCAGACTTCCATCCATCTGCACACATGTTTTTGGGGAAGGCTGCCCAAAAAGCCAAGAATCCGCACAGACACCTCTGCGTTGAAATCACTCATTCATTCGTCAAAACTTCGCCTCCTCTTAGTCATTGATGACCCCGCTGCTGGGGATGCCCATTTCTTTCCCTCTCTTATGGATGAGCTCAAGACACACCTGGTCTTCATCAGTGACTCATGATAAGACTAGGAAAAAGTGAGGGGAACGAAACCAACGGGACATCTTTTTCTCCTTCTCTCTCGCTATCTGCGCCTCTCTGTTTCGTTATGGGGGGCGTGGAGGAGGAGGAGGAGGAGGAGGAGACCAAGGAGGGGGAGGCCGAGGAGGAGGAGGCCGAGGAGGTGCGCCCACGCTAAGAGTGGGGGGGGGGGGCAGGAAAGACGGTAGATAATTTTACAAGTTGTGGGAATTGACGACTTGCAGATTAGCAGCCCGGGTAGACCTTTGTGAATGGAGCCTCTGGCTGTCGTATATGCAAAGAGATCGTAACATAAATATGCGCGGTTATGATTTCCGCGTGCTTTTCTGTCTCTCTCCAGGCAAGCTGACTTCTCCTGGCCCCGCTGATGGATGAAAATGACTGTCGACGTCTTGAGTCAATGAGGGTCGAGTTGCTGCATGCAGACTCTTCTGCCTCGAGTCAGCCTCGTCCTCTGGTTGTGCATACGTGACTGCTCCTTCAGGAGGGGAGAGACACGGCGAAAAAAATCACCCAAAACAGCAATTGCGCCCAAGACGCCAAATGAGCGCACACACGCAAATGGACCCAAATGGGCGGTTGCCAAGAAAAAGCGTCGTTTTGCTCACCGAGAGCGTTTTCTTTATTCTTCACAGTATTAAGATCAGGTGTTGTTGACTGACAGGCATCTTCCCACGCATGGGGGTTTTTTTGTGGGGGGGGAGAGAAAAAGTTGCATCAATCTTTTTCAGTTTTGGGCACCCAAAGGAGGCCCAAATTAGATGGCTTTTATGACTTGACCACACGAACTCACTTAATGGGTGCATAATTTATGGCTCGTCTCCCTCGAGCTGAAGCTCCGTAGAATTGTCCACATCACTGTTGAGTCACGCATACAAACAGTGGGTTAATTAGGGCCGATGGGACAAAAAAATTAGGCCAAATGAGCCACTTTCAGGTGTGCTAAAGAGGGGTAAGAGTGAATTCGACGAACGAATGATGAGCGACTCGAGATGGACTCTTCGAATTAGGCTGAATGAGCCACTTTCAGGTGTGACGACAAACTGAGAGATGGGACAAAATTAGGCCGAATGAACCCTTCTTGGTGGAGCTGAAGAAGTGAACAGAGGCTGCTCCAAGTCTTGTTTCGTCTCAACCCAGTGGAACGAGGATCTCCTCCAGTAGACGATTTTCGGCAGCACGACCCAAATTCTCTGCAGGCGTCTGCAAATTATCCTTTCTCTTGCGCACTTTCTTATGACACCGCTACTTTTGTCGTGAGAAAGAAGCAAAAATGTCAGACCGCAGGAGGCTCGGGCTTATTATGACAGAGGTTCACAAGCCAAGAAATATCTCGCAATCTTGCCCTCGTTACATCTCTGCACAGGTCGGAGAGAGAGAAAGTTGGAGGGGAAAATGGCGGGAAAAAAAAGATATGAACGCAAAAAAAGACAGTTGGGCAATGTTTTACTTTGCTGCTGAAGAACAACCGCTTCTTCTGCTCCTCTCTGCGGGCCAGAGTTACCAAGTCAGACTTTTGTCACTGCAAAGTGTCTTGTACGCATGTGTACGGAGGGACCGAGCGCGTGGGCGCTGAAAACAGTAGCAGCCACTACGCGTACAACAGCTACTACAGACGAGCTGCTGGAGTCGTGTATGTATAAGTTGTGCTGATGGGCGAAATAGACTTACTCGATCTCAAGGTCCACCCAGAGAACATCTGCGCGCTCTGGGCGGGAGTCAAATTGCCCCTAACAAGACTCAATTTGCAAAAAACGTCGTTGACTTCTGCTCATGCTACGATGCATGGATGTTCAAACACCTTCTCTCATTTTTCGCATGACTTATGTGCATTTTTGCCAAAAAAAATCAGATGGAAGATGGTGGATAGTAGTGATCGACGCGGGCGCAGCTCGGCTCCGGGTCAGACGGGTCGAGAACCCGTCTGCCCCGGGCGGCTCCAACCCGTCGCGAATCCGTCCATTCTCATCCGGATTACCACAAACGGTGACAAAAGCGGTCCCGTCAACGTTATCTCGAAGTAACCAATGGCGAACAAACAACGTTGTGTGTCCTTCGGTGCAATTTTCAGCGTTTCTCCGGAATTTAAAGGACACAAGTTGTTCTTCAGCAAAACTGTATCAGATTTGTGCTGAAGCATCGTTCTCCTCTTGCTGACCCAGCAGATCAAGGCCTTAGTTGACCCATTTTTTTGTTTTACTCCGCCCGAGTCTGACGCGGGTTCGAGCCGGTGTCACCAATGCTCGGGCCAGCCCGAGTCGGGACGTCCTGACCCGTGGACATCACTAACTGGGTGTCTGGGGGGGGGGCGTATACTGGGGGTGGGCACGTCTGTGCCCAACCCCAGTGTGCATGAAGCTGCAGATGCGTTGTGCGCATGACATTGGATGACTTCTGATCCTGGACTGACTTTGTTTGTGAACTATTTTCTCTCCATCTTCGTACTCGTTTTGGTGTGACGCAAACGCAGTTTGGGGCTCATTTTGCCTACTTTTAGGGCATTGCCTTATTTTGTGCCCAATCCCGTCACACACGCACGTGCCGGGTGTTTCAAAAAGAGGATCTTTTTTTTCAGTTTCTGCTCCACTCCCGAGAACAGGAGGAGACCGCGATGGGCATTTTCAACGGTGTCTCAATCGTAGACATCATTTCCCTGAGCTCCGGCATGCTTTGGCCAGAACTTGGTCCCAGCAACAGTCCGAAGAATCCTGCAACACCCGGTAGATTCGGTCCATCCACGTCCTTTGTCTGACGCTGTCACTTCACTGACGGGGACTTTTTTCCCAGTTGCAAAATCCCGCAAAATTCAATCTCCACCGTCAAAGGGTGCGGCCGAAGCCACGTCCGTTAGCGTCAGTGTTCTCCTCTGGCCAGCCCAGGTGCTAATTACATCGAAAAAGCTCAGTTCACAAGAAACGCACACAGTTGTCTTTGTTCTGGGCGCCGACAGCAGCGCCAGGACCAATCCTGTTTGCCAAGTTTGCCAAGGGGGGTGCGGTGTGAAAAAAACGATTAAAAAAAGGTTGGGAGATGAGAAGCAAAAGTGCGTTCGTCGTCGTCGTCGCCGTCGTCGTCGCCGTCGTCGTCGCCGTCGTCGTCGCCGTTTGAAGCAGCAACCGGTCAGCGCTCAAGCAACAACTGTCCTTAAGCAAAGTCTGCGCTGACTTCCTGGACTCCTCGCACCCGTGCGTTACCAGCGACTCCAGACCAGAGCCTCGAGCGCCGCATCTTCCACGTCCCGTGCGTGCTCCTGCTGGTTTTGGAAAGCAAAGCGATTAAGCCATATATTTTGCTACTGTAATTGCTATCTCCATAACATCTTGGGCAGCCTTTTTGCCTGGTCACAGCCTGGTCACACCTGCGTAGGCTTGAAAAATCTGTGGGTTTTGGCGCCTTCCACGTGGGTAGCAGAAGACGAAGAAGAAGAGATCAGCACATTGTGACGTTCGATCGTTTTGAGGATTAAGGCGTAAGCACCGATGCAGATGTCACAAAAGATGCATTTAGCCCAAGCAGATTTATCGTTCTGACTTCTCGCTAACCTTGGGGCAGGAAAGAGGGAGACGAGAGAAGTTTTACATCAGTGGGACAATAAGAATAAGAGTAGTATTGACCCGAGTGAGTTAAGCAAAAATATGATACATCACACTCTTTGGTTGCGGCGTTACGAACTCACCACAGTTGTAGATGGCAAATTCATTTCATTGTTTTTCCTTCTTCATTTGGCAAATTGCTACGAATGAATAGAATCGCTCGAATGGTGACGTGAGCAAAAATTTGCGCATGAGGCTTCGATAAGCAAATATTATGGTGTCTTCAGCGCAAAAAAATTGCTTTGTCGTCGCAATTGATCCGCCACGCGTCGTCCATCGGCCTGCATCAGGCCTCGTCGTCGTCGTCGTCGTCGTCGTCGTCGTCGTCGTCGTCGTCGTCGTCGTCGTCGTCGTCGTCGTCGTCGTCGTCGTTGTCGAGCTACTTTTGAAGCACGTTATCGAGGCGTCGATAAAGAGACCGACGACTCACACGCCCCAGGCGGGCGGGGCGGGCAGGCGGGCGAGCGGGCGAGTGAGCGAGCGAGCGAGACGCTTCTAACGTCGTCGACGTCGTCGTCGTCGTCGTCGTCCGTGGGCCGATTGATCCTGGCTGGGAAGTGGACTGAGCTCAGTGGAGGCGGCGCCCAAAAATGGACAGTTGCAATAAATGGGCTCTAGGAGGAGAAGACAGAAGAAGAAGACGCACGTACAAGGAAGTGCTGGTTGCTGTGCCTTCCCTCACTCTTACTGTACTGCACGCTGCTACTGCCCAAGAGCAGCTTCAATGAAGGAAACACACGAATGATCAAGTGTCTGTATGCTATATACCAAAGGTTGTGTGTTGTGTTGCTCACTATTGTTGTTGTTGTTGTGACTCAAACTGGGGTCCAGAATCTGCACCAGTCGGTTCCTGTTCCCGTTAACTTCTTTATAAGGACAAGGGAGGGACGAGGGGATTAATCCACATATGGCAACTGGGAACTTAGCAGCTCTCTCTCTCTCTCTCCTGTCCTCAGACAGTCGGCGCTTAGGGGTTGACAACCCTGTTCACAGGTGCGTCAAAGTTCATCCGGCCCCTGAGGGACGTGGTCGTGATCACTTTTAACTCGCCTTGGAAGAAGAAAAAGATCATTGGTTTCTTTTTTTCCCCCTCCTCCATCCTTGAGATGAGGCATTTTGGAAGGTCGTCGACTGCTCCTTGTGCAAGTTGTGGCCTAACACATAAAAGCAAAGCTTTGAAGGTCGGTCAGTCGCGCCTGCTTGAGCGCGCGCGCGCGTACGTGCGTGCGTGCGTGCGTGCATGCGTGCCACGCGTGCGCGTCCCCAATGCTCTTTGCAGAAGGCAAAAAAAGAGACGCACACCGCAGTGGCGAAAAGTAAACACTCGTTACTTACTCATACGGAGAATCAGGGTCAAGGTGATGCTGTCTTTGCACTCGTTGGGTGCACCGGACGTCTGGGATAGCCCGGAGGAAGGAAGGAATAAGTCTGACAAGATCAATCTCCAGTCTTAAAGGATTGACGATAAAATTCTTATTATATAAGAGCGTGAGTACGCATATTCGAGACGCAAGTCCTTCCTTCTAAAGGCAGCGTTGCCAGGCAGTGACTGGAGATGCGTCCGGAACAAGGTTTCCGAGGTGGGCAAGTACTTTCCGGACACCCGGCACAGGCAGACTCCTCACTTCTTCTCCTCCACTCTGCTGAAGAAGCAAAAACAGGTGATCCCCAAATCGCTTGTGTATGCAAATCAGTGCAGAGGGACACTGATAGTGTTCTGGCAACTTTTAAACCTAATAGTATGTGGGCGCTTTTTGCAGTACGCTCGAAAGTGCACACATGCATAATCTTCACACGTTATTTGGCTTGGAGAGAGGGCAAAAGAAGGGCCCCTTGCTGCGTTTAAGCAGGCAACTCACACAAAAGCATCAAACGTGTGAGTCTCTCTTTTTTTGCCTTTTTTCTGTGTGTGTCAGATCCCACACTTTGTTGTGAGACTCGTCCGTGGCCGCGCACGCGCTCGTGGGCACAATGGACAGTCAGTGAGTGCTTTATCACCAGTTATCGGAAGCGTCAGAGGGAAGGAAAGAAAGACAGAACTGTGGTCATGAGGCACATTTTTGCCCTCAGCCGCGTCCCCAAAAAAGGGCCACAGAGCGCCAGTGCTGCCACATCAAAGCACAGTGATATAACTTTGGGCTTTTTGCTCACGCGCTACAGAAAGTTGTGGTTGCAAATCAGCGCACTGAGGCTCACTGATAAAGGTGGGATCTGACTATGAGGAAGACCGGAGAAAACTGGGCCTTGATCAGTCTTCAGAAGGCCATTGGCAGAACAATGCATTGGCATTCGTTGTTGTGCCAGCTCTTTGGACCAGTTAGAGTGGAGATGCACAGGAATAAAAGTTAGCGTGCACATGATGAAACCGGTCACCAGAACACCAGTTAAACGCACTCCACAGCGCTTTAAAGCCGCTCTTGAAACCCGAAGGACTCTGTTGGTCAGCCTAGAAGGATACTTCTGAAGGTCGTCGGAATAAAAAGAGGGCCGCAGTGGCAGCGGAGTAGGATTAGGGCATTCTCTGCAGTGACTGAGTGCATTTGACTGACGAAAAAAGAGTACTTCAACGACTACCAGGGCTTGACGACCAGAAAAAGAACGCGCTTGCCCGGGACAATTTTCATCCAGAAAAAGCTGATGCTGATCATCAGTAGGGCTATTGATGTCAGACATTTGTTCCACCCCCGTTCCTCCTCTCCATGTGGGGGACGACGATGACGACGTCTCCGATGCCAGAGTGTGCCAATGTGCCATATCTGTCGCTCGTGCCCGAATTTGGCATTTGAATCCTACACACTCAAGCGCTCCCACAATAACGCAAATGATCTCGTGACAATTTTTCAAGGCTTTTTTTTTCTTTCTACGTCCCTTCCTTTTATGAATCACTCTCTCAATCACACACCACAACCACATTGTGCGAACCGTCTGAGCAACCCCGAGCGCGCGCGCATGCGGATGCAATTACCATTTCATTCCACGTCTCACGCGCGCGCGGACTGAGGGGAGGGAACGACGATGATGACTCGTACGTCCCCCTCCTCCTCACGCTTGTTGGGGAGGAAGCACGTTTGTCTGTCCCTCCCGTTGCCCGTCGTCTACGTGGGCGGGAACAGCAACCAACGGGACAAACTTGGCCCTCCTGTTGGTGCTGTCGTCGTCGTCGACGTATCTCACAATTGACTTCTGTGATGAGGGTGCCCATGATGGCGGTCTCCACAGCCAAACCATCTCTGTCCTAATCAACCCGACGATGACTGCGTGTACCGTGCAGAGCTGGAACTCTCTTGACCAACGATACGTACGTCTGGAGTCCTCTTAAGCTGTGCTCACTGTATCCTGCCAGTGTATGCGTAGTCAAGTTACTTGTCTCATCGCCATCCGACAACCAACCTTCCTTCCCCAAAAGGGAAGGGAAGAAGGAATCCAGAATGGAGTAGGCATGTAGTGTTCCGACCCGAGCTGCTCCAGAACGATAGCGACAGGACAGAGAGAGAGAGACAGTGTGGAACTTTTGAATGTATCCAGTGGAACACGCTCAATCGTGGACTTTGCCTGGGTCCAAAGCCAGCACGCTTACGCGTGTTCCACTCTACACAGTTTGACCTCACCTACAATTTCTAAGTAACTCTCAGCAAACAGCTTGTTGTACAGGGTCGTTCAAAGAAATGCACCTTTCCACGTCAAAACGTCGGGTGTAGCAATGCGCAAAGGAGGAAGTGTCCTTTTACTTCGGTTTGATAGCTACATGATGGGCATTTGCCAGGGTGATATTTTAATGCTCTTGACATGTGCTATTGATCCACTTGACCAGAGAGTTCCAACATGTACAATTGTACAGAATTGGGACCTTCTAACACTGTTGTTTCTGTGCATTTGAGAGCAAAATTCTGCGTGGATCAGATCGCCCCAGTCAAAAGTGTCCAACAGTTAACATGATGGACTAGCTAGTCATAAGAGAAATAAGAAGCAGCAACAGAGGCCTGCCTGGGCCTGCTCTGAAGTCTGCCCGACCCGTTGTCAAACATTTACAATCTTCAAGGACCTCTAGGAAGGCTGGGAGAGCATCAAGATCATGAGTGGCTTTAGTCCCAAGCTGCGGGTCTGAGGTAATACTAAAATCTCTCAAAATTTTGAAGAACAACGGAATGAGAGTGCACAGTGAGTGGTCTGGCTCACACAACAGTTCCAAATTATTCTCCAGTTTGACCTTCAGTACAAGTCTTACTAATAAGCACTACGTCCAGATGGCGCAGGACTGGGACAAGCTCTACTTCAGATAAGGACTAACTTTCCTTAAGAAAATTGCTATTGGTTCACTTCCCCAACCCAGCACCTCAACAGACAGTCATGACAGTGACTTCCAACTGGTGCCAAAGTGTAGTATGTAAGGGCAAAGGTGGTTGGATCAGGAAAGAAAAAAAAGGTCATGCTACTAATGTTCTTTGATGTGTGAGTGTGTGTGTGAGAGACTGTGGCTATATTTTGACTCAGATGCTGAGAACTGCTGAAGATGTTGCAACAGATACGGATAAGGACATGATTTGCGGAGCTTGCGCCAATCTTAGAAAGAGAGCACACCTTAGCCAGCAGGAAAAAAGGTTGTGGTCGTTTTTTTTACCATGTTATATAAGTCGTGGCGCATACGTAAGCCGTACGTATCATCGCATCGAACCTGTTGTCCATTCTTAAGAACACCGACTTTGTGCCAAAGTTAATACAGATCTTTCGGACGCCCCTGTAGGTCACACGTACGTCAATATAAGTGCATCATGCAGGCGGCCACGACCCTACTGTGCAAATGTGGAAAATGTCTGAGTGCTACATCGTTGTTGAAGGAAAAAACATCAGAACTTAGGTCACAAACACCGAACCCGCCTGTTGTTGCTAATTTTTTTCCTTATTTTGGGCTGGCGTAGCTGTTCTCGGCGCTGGTGCAGCTTCACCCTCCCCTCCCCCCCCTCCCTGCGTCCCATTCATGTAGTCCTCGCAGTTCTGCCTGCAGTAACGCAGTTGTTCGCTCGCTCCCTCGTTCTCCTCTCAGCTCAGGACACTCCACTACTACTGTAGTACTCGTTGTAGCCTGCGTCTCCCTCCCTCCCTCAGTCAGTCGCAGGCAGGAAGGGTGAGGGATCACACGTGCAGGCGAGGACGACGCTCTCGTTGACACTTGAAATGTTGCTCTTTTGCGGCATGGACTCCTGACCCCTCAGCAGCAAGTCCAAGATCAGACACATACACACACCCATCCAAGGAGAGAAGAGCAGCAAGACGACGAAGTGCTGTGACGTCATGCTGAAATTTACATTAAAAAGATAACTTTAGCAAGGCCATTTACTATACTACCGTTCTATAACCGTGCAGAAAAAAGAAGAGATATTGATCTTTGAAGCGCAGTTTTCTCTCTTTTCTTTTTCCTGACGAAGCCGTAACAAGGGAAAAATCTGCTCACCCCAGTCAGAACAGAAACACTCAGTTGCTTGTAAGAAGTCCTTGAAGACAGACGTGGATGTAGTTGCTCCTGGGCTGCTGCTACCCGTGAACCTTCGCCCCTTGAAGCAAGCAGCACAGGGACAACCCGCGGGTTTGGCGCCAGCGCTCACACACACCAAGATGAGGATACAATTGACATGCCCGGTAGCGTGTGCTTTTTGATGAGGAGGGACCACCAGGCGCATTCTCGGACGACTGCAGAGTGACCGAGGATAGCGGAAGAAAATACACTATGAGGCATAAATGGAGAACAAGGAGCTAGTGGACAAGATGGACATCCGGAAGTTTGGCCAACCCCAACACAAGTATGTTGCTGGTGCTTCCGCCTATGGCAGTAGGCACTGCAACACTACTGGTGATGAGGGTAACTTTGCCGGCAAACTGTTCTACCCCAACATGAGGCGCACGCGCAACGATGAAGAATTCTATGGAGGCTTTAGGAGGTCTGCCAGCCTCCGCCAGGACAACAATAACAGTAGCAGGGTGGGTAAGTCCACCCCCGGCAAGGCGGAGAGAACAGTGGCCAACAACGCCAACAGCCGACCGGGCTACCAGCAGGACACCGTCTGCAGCGTGCGTAGAAGCCGAGAACGCGTGGCGAGGGCACCTTCGGTGAGTCGCAGCGTTTCGCGAACCGCAAGTGTGCGCCGATGTAACGCCGGTGGCGCTGGCACTGGCGCAAGCTCCAGGGTGGCAGCGCCAGCGCCGCCGGCGGCCGCCATGCACCACTCGGCGTCCGCCTCGGCATTCATCAGATACGAGAACGAGAAGCCCGGCAAGTGTGCACTGCATGATCGCGCAGATGACAAAAGATTCTCGCGGCTGAACCGCAACGGCAGCTTCAGCAATAACACCACTAATTACGGCGGCGGCAACCAGCACCGCCTGTACTCAACCGTCAGTCAGAGGCCCGCGGCCAGCAGACCCTTGCTCAGAACCTTCAGCTACCGGTGCAAGCCCAACGAGGACCTTTTTTCATCCTTGCCTTGCCTCAACGCTAATAGCAACAACAGTGGACTGCATGACAGCAACGACAACCCAGTTAGATTGAACAACAATAGCAGTAGCAACAACAATAGCAACCACCACCAGTCGTCCACTCCCTCAAGCTCGAGTCTGGTGTTAAACAGCCTCGCCTATCAGGTACTTCCAGTCTACAGTCATCGGCCCACCATAGAGCAGTCCACGACCTCCACCATTGCTCCGCCTCCAAGAAGCAATCACAGGAACAACAACCACCATCACAGTCACCACAACAAGAATGGGTCCCTATCTAGTCTTTCTAGTGCTTCAAATACCTCCTCGTCTGCTCCGTCGATCAGTCCACCGGTGGCAAGGAGAAGGCCAATGGCCGACGATGCCGACGGTCACCTCGCGTATCTTGCTGGTGATGTGATTGGCGATCGGTATGAGATCCTCTCGAATCTTGGCGAGGGCACCTTCGGCAAGGTGGCAAAGTGCAGGGACTATCAGTCCGGTGATTACGTAGCAGTCAAGATCATCAAGAACATTCACAAGTATCGTGAGGCCGCCAAACTGGAAGTAAACGTGCTACGCAAGCTCAACGCGAAGGACCCTCACAGCCGCCATCTCTGCGTCCGGATGTTTGACGCCTTCAACTACCACGGTCACATGTGCCTGACCTTTGAGGTGCTCGGCGAGAGTGTTTTTGACTTTCTCAAGTCGAACAGCTACGTCCCCTACCCCATGGAGCAAGTGCGTCACATCTCACGACAATTGTGCATGGCTGTGTCCTTCATGCATGACAACCGAGTCACCCACACCGACCTCAAGCCCGAAAACGTCCTATTCCTGACCAATGACTGGGTCGTCGAGTCCGTCCCCGGCGCAAAGAAGCCAGTGCGGCGGATGCGTGACACTCGTGTGAAGCTCGTGGACTTTGGCTCGGCCACGTTCGAGTGGGAGCATCACAGCGCCGTCGTCTCAACCAGACATTACCGGGCACCAGAGGTCATCCTGGAGCTGGGCTGGTCGCATCCCTGCGACGTATGGAGCATCGGATGTATCATGTTTGAACTCTACCACGTAAGTTATTGTAGTCGCTCACCCCTCTGCAAGCTGGCCTTAACAGCACCTGCGCGCTCATGTTGTATGTACGAGTACATATACATACTGGGGTAGGACAGACAAACAGACAGATGCACTCGTACAAAGTGCATATGTGCAGAAAAAACAGCACATACGATAAAAAGCTTAATGCAAAGTACACCATTAGGCAAGATTTTTCGATAAAATCTCTCACTAAGAAAGCGTTGATCATAAAAAAAGATTAAAACGTTAAATTGAGAAATATCTTTACGTTGCCAAGAAGCAAAAATAGGCCTTTGTGAAAACACCTGGAAAGATTTTTTTGGCTTTGCTTTGCAAACAGCCTTGGACCAGTGAATGATGTGCGCGTGCGTGCGTTCTCTTGCACACGCGCACGAATTTCCGTGTGTGCGTCGGTCTTTGGGAGGGTAACATAGGTGATGATGATGATGATGATGTAGGCCCTTCCTTCGTTCATGCCTTACGAAGTCAGGCAATTTCCTACTGACGATCGGAACTGAATGTTAGACTGCGCTTCCGCAATTTTTTCGCCAAGTGCTATGATCTGTGAGGCCACAGAGAAACTTTTAATAGTTCAAACGCTGCTTTTTGAACAGGCCTTCCCTCCTTCTCCTCAGTCCTTATTCGTAGAAGTGGCAAATTGCCTGCGCATGCACATAAACGATCGCTGCCAAGGCTGATTCCCTCCCCCCTTTAATTTTGGTTCATTTCCTCCTAGCAATGCGGAAAATCGGACTTCTTCAATTAGGCCTCGTACATGTGCTTACGTACGCAATAATCATGCCCCTCTAGTATGTGTGCACGTACTGTTTAGTACAGGCGAGGAATCATTCTTCATTCTTTCCCTCTCTTCTGCCTTCCAGGGCCATACTCTGTTCCAGACGCATGACAACTTGGAGCACTTGGCCATGATGGAGAAGATCCTCAGCCGCCCAGTTCCTGAGCACATGGCGCGCCGGTCCAACGCGGCGTCCAAGTTCTTCACTTCGGCTCCGTCCGGTGGGTACGAGCTCCGTTGGGACCCTTCTGCCCCGGAGGCCAAGTACACCAATCAGAACTGCCGGCCGCTGCACAAGTACTCGCGAGTCGTTGGCACTAGCCAAAGGAGCACCGAGACCAAGATGTATGACCTGCTGCTGCGCATGACCGAGTACGACCCCGTGTTGAGGATCACACTCCGCGAGACCATGCGCCACGAGTACTTCGACAACGACCAGAATCTGGCTGTGGCGCACATCCTGAGGCTTCAGATTTGATAGTCTGACTGTGTGCATTAGAGAACTCTACTTCTGCATGAGCTCGGCTATCTATGCACACGCATTAAGCCAGTGCTTAGACAAGAGTCAAACACGACCCACTTTAGAGGAGAGAGAGAAAGAAAGAGAGAGGGAAGAACGTGAATCAATTCGTTTTTAACACTTGAACTGCCGATGTAATGCAACGATTTGACCTCTAACGGCCAGAGCGAGAGAGCTTCAAAGAAAAGTCACGACCCAGAATACCGGGGAGGCCAAGTCATGAAACTTTGGATGAATTTAGGCAGTGTAAAGTAAAAAATAGTCAGGATTGTGTAGGTACGTACGAGTACATCATTGGAATGGGCATTCTTGAACACAAATGCGACTGTGTTAGTCTACGAGGCATCGATCAAAACTTAGTGCGATGACCCAATCGTATTCTGGGTGCATACTACGTGTGTCGACCAAGCTTGACATTCAACTGAGGTGTTTTCTAGCTACTTTGTGCTATATGCATTGCTCCTTACACTAATTGTGAAAAAGTACGCATTCATAGAGCATGCACTAACCACACTGTTCTGCATAACATGAGATTAATTGTGAAATACACACGCACAGAATAAAAGCTAGTCTTTTCTCAACAATGCTCTTTATTGGTCCGTTCATCATGGCTGCTTCTGATATTACATTTTTAGTAGCAGAATCGTTATCCGTGTCTATCGATACGTCGTACGTCCCTCCGGAAAATATCCTTATTCATGAGTGGCAAATACAGCTTTTCGCACTGAAGTGCTGACAGAATGAAAGTGCAACAAAGAATATTCCCTTAGCACTGTTTAATTACTAAAGTACGTCTTGTCTTAGTGAAAGCAGGATGGCAAGTGGTTATTTAGGTATCATTACAGCACGATTATGGGCCCTTCAATGGCGGCCAACCAGAAAACCTGATCATCAAGGTCTTGGCCTTTAACAACACAGGCATGCAGTACTCGCAGCCGTACTCTGAGTACTGCATGCATG
>JAAUXU010063872.1_pt1 | contig 33997 bp, 24 predicted proteins | sample 7278151 | NCBI WGS metagenome assembly JAAUXU01 (sample SAMN14350113, study PRJNA611818) | marine sediment metagenome | isolation source: surface marine sediment (1.8m) | place: French Polynesia: Moorea | collected 2018-08 | reverse complement strand
GTCCACATCTTCATGTACCTGTACTACCTCTTCGCGGCCCTGGGTCCGCAGTACCAGCGCTACATCTGGTGGAAGCAGCACATGACCACCCTGCAGATGGTGCAGTTCGTGGCCATCATGACGCACGGCTTCCAGCTCGTCCTGTACGACGACTGCGACTTCCCCTGGCAGTTCTCCTACTACATCGGCGCCCACGCCATACTCTTCTTCGTCCTCTTCTCCCAGTTCTACATCAGGGAGTACCTCTCGCCCGACAGCAAGAAGAAGGGGAAGAAGGCCCTTGCCGGCAAGGTGGAGGTGAGACACGATAAGCTAAAAAAGAATTGTGGTCGATTTTTTAAATTCCGTCTCTTCCACAGAAGAATGGAGCGTCTTCGAACGGCATCTCCAACGGGTACCAGAACGGGGAGGCCGCCCACGCTCACCAGAACGGGCACTCCAAGGCCGCCAACGGCACGACAGAGATCAAGAAGGACCTGTGAAAAAGACGGGCAACGAATGAAGAAGAAGGAGAGAGAGAGAGAGAGATGAGAGCTAGAGACAATCTGTCGTTCCTAACTATATCAATAGCAAAATCTCAATCAAGCATCGCTGCAGCACGCGCGCGTGGAAGGGATGGAAGAACAAACTGTATAATTGAACAGAACACCTGTCTACCTGGTCCAGCCAAAACACGCGCCGACGCACCTGTTGACGCGACGAGCCACAAAAAAAAACACGCGCGCAAGCATCATGTTTCCTACTTTTTACCCCATGTATTGGCCAGATATGCTGTCCTCTTATAATTTTCTTTTTGTGAAATGCAATCATGAAATCTGCTGAAGAATCTTCGGTGTTTTCTCTGCTTCAGGGCGATCATACGAAGTAGTCCGAAGTCCTCGTCTGCAAAAAAAAACCTGACTGGGAAGAAACCGACCCACCGCCGGTGCTTTGTTGCTAGGGCCGCGGGAACCTCTGATTCATACGACTAGGGTTCAAAGGTCGCCGCCGCATGACTTGTGGGCATCACACCATTTCGTCAACACAAGTCTGGGGGTATGTGTCACTCACCACATGTGGGCTGGCCCATCCATTCGCCTCGCCCGTGGCCGGATCGAAAGGTTTATTTCCCGCGATAACGGCCCTTGGGCGGACTTGCAAGTACACTTTGAACAAGCGTTAGGCTCAGTTTACTATAAAGTTTTCTTCGCGATATTTTTATTTCTATGCATTTTTCTTTGTACAGTACACGATTATACATTTCCATTTTCGAGATACCTATGAAGGTCTACCACTACGGTACACACATTTATTTATTTTTCATGCAATTATGTTGTAGGTAGATGGATATAAGATTTTCTATGTATCTGAAGGGTTCGCAGATGAGCAGAAAAGAAAGAGAGGAGAAAGATAAATATATAACATTCTTCGTTGCATGAACAAGTTCTCTTCGATGTCATCATCGTCCCACCACCACCGCAACACTTTCGTGACGAATTTAGATTTCTCCTGGGTATTTGCTATCTCCTCTAGCCTCTGGGCTTAAAAAAGAAAGAAAACAATGATTCATCCACCTTTACCCGCACGAAAAATGCAGACAAGAGCTAATCTCACGCATTTTTTACAGTTGCCTTGAATTCCAAACAAAACTAAATAAACTCAAATTCAAAGTTTCAATATCGCACAATATTTTTCTGCTTCTTCGTTCGTGCCCACTATAGCTTTTTATGGAAGATCTAAAATTCGAATGTTCCTTTTTTCCGCCTCAACCTAAGATAGGATGCTGAGTGTAACGGTGCCCTCGCAGTTCTTGAGTATGTTGACGGCCTCCTGGTGGGTGAGGCCCTCCAGTGGCGCCCCGTTGACGGACATGATCTGGTCACCGCGCTTGAGCCCGCCGTGGTCCGCCGCCGCGCCCGTCTCGAACACCGTCTTGACGTAGATGGGCATGTCGCCGTGCGGGCTGCCGAAGCCGCCCACGATGGAGAAGCCCAGCCCCTGCTCGCCCCGCCGGAGCTCGATGGTCTTGGGGGTCCCGTGGGTCACGGGGTTGGCCGGCATGCTGCCCTCGCGGGCGTGCTGCTGCTGTCCCTGTTGCTGCCCCTGTTGCTGCCCCTGTTGCTGGCTGCGCCTGTTGCCCACTCGGAGCCTGCGCACCTTCATCTTGATCTTGCCCTGGGCCATCTTGAGCACTGGGGCGGCCTCCTCCTGGGAGCTGTTGGTGAGGTCATGGGAGTTCACTGAGATGATCTGGTCTCCCTGGACTAGGCGGCCGTCAGAATCGGCGGCTCCTCCCTGGGAAAAAATACGTAGAAGTTTAATATGAGGGAAATGTCAGCAACATGAAAGTGTTGTTCGCACCTTGACGACTTCGCTGATGAAAACACCCGGTCCCGACTTCTTGCCGACGATGGACAGGCCGAGGCCGCGGTCTTTCTTCTTGTGGAGCTCCACCTCCAGAATCTCGTAAATTTCGTCGTCCTCCCTGAAAAAAAAAGGTGCTGATTTCGAAAACTCGGTCAAAAACTTTTTTTAAGTTGAACAAACCTGTGGATGACGAGCCTGACCCTGTTGGGCGTCTGCCTGAGGGCGTGCAGGGCGTGGGAGTGGGTGACGTTGCGCAAGTTCTCGCTCATGACCTCCAGGATCTGGTCCCCCGGTCTGAGTCGCCCGTCCTTGTGCGCCGCCCCCTTCTCGTAGACCTCGTGGATGAAGATGGCCCCGAGCAGAGTGTCCGAGCCACCCACGATGGACAGTCCGAGGCCCATGGTCTTGCCGTCCTCGTCCTTGTCCTTGGTGATCTCGATAGTGGTGTTGGCGCCGGGGGCGATCTCGCAGGTAGAGGGGTGCTGCTGGGCGGAGGAGTCTCCGGCGTCGGCAGCTCCCGGGGTCTTTTTGCGGGGGGAAGCGACCGGCCTGGGCCTGGAAGCAGGCTTGGCAGCAGCGGAGGTGGTGGTAGTGGTGGTGACGGAAGATGGCGGCTTGCTCTGGACCGTCGTTTTGGCATCCGTGGTCGCCGCGGAAGTGGCACTAGTGCTGGTAGGAACCTTGTGGGTGGGAGAAACGCCGGAGGGCTTTGGAGCGATCGCAGGCTTTGGCGGAAGTTTCGGCTTCTCCGGGCTGGGAGGAGCCGCTTTGGCAACTGGAGCTGCAACGTCCGGCTTCTTCTCCGCCTCCGCCTTCTCGGCTGCTGGAGGGGGTGATGTCACCGATGGAACCGCAGCAGCAGCTTCGGAGACGGCCGCACTCCCAATGGAAGCGACGGACTCGGCCGGCTGCAGCGGATTGGCTACGATGAGCCTGATCTGCCCGTCGGAGTTCTTGAGGACCCCGGCGGCGGTGTCGTAGTTGGCCCCGACGAAATCCTCCCCGTTGACGGCAAGGATCATGTCTCCCCTCCTCAGCCCGGCGTCGTCGGCGCAGGATCCTGCCTGTAGGTCGGAGACAAAGACCCCGGTGCCGGCCTCAGGGTGCTTCCCTTCGATGATCATTATTCCCAGCCCCTGGTCCCCCTTCTGGATAACCACCTCGCGCAGCCCCTTGTAGCGCCCGCTGTACCTCTCAATGGGGTTTTCCTTGTAGGATTCTGGTGGGAAGTGGGAGACCGGCCTGACGGCGAGGTCCTCCATGCCGGTGTCGGTGCGGAGGAGGACGAAGGTGACGTCGGAGTCGGGGAGGCCCTTGATTAGGGAGGTGACGTTGAGGTGGTGCCTGTCGTGGAGAACCCTGCCGTTGACCTCCAGGATGAGGTCTCCCACCTTCATGCGCCCGTCGCGGTGGGCGTTGCCAAGCGGGTTCAAGCCGCAGATGTAGACGGACATCTTGGACCTGTCCTTGTGGCCTGAGAGGCTGATGCCGAGACCGGCCGTGCCCTTGTTGATGCAAGCGTAGATGAGGGTCCCCCTGCTGCCGTCCGGCTGGTGGGAGAACTTGGCGTACTTCCTCTGGATCTTCATGATGGTGTATCCGTACTCGTCCGGCTCCTCCCGATCCTTCTTGGAGAGAGGGAGGAAGCCGGCAGAGTTTCGGTCGATCTCGTTGCCGTTGCTGAGGGTGACAGTGCCGGAGAGGTCTCCAAGGGACTCTGACTCATCCGTGGTGACGGTTTCCACCGACAGCTTCTTCCCCCTCTCCTGAGGCCCGGTCAGCAGCGGCACAGTAGGAGTGGAACTCTCTCCCTCTTCCTCCTCTTCGCCTCCTTCCTCCTCGTCCGAGGAGCAAGAGGAGCCCGTGGAAGATCCCGAGCCAGTCCCCGAGGAAGTGGATCCGGACCCGGAGGCAGAAGAGCAAGAGTCGTTGGCGAACTCGGGCGGGGGCACGACCATGTTGTCGGCCGCGGCAGAGTCCTCCTCCTCCTCCTCCGTGGTATTGCTTGCGGTGGTGTGCGCCGCTGCGGTCACCCCGAGGAGCGACTGCACCACGAAGCGGATGGACTGCCCCGACTGGCGGATGACGTCAACAGCCTCGTCGTGGGAGGCGTTGCGGAGGTCATGGCCGTCCACCTCAAGGATGCGGTCGCCCGTGAAGAGCTGCCCGGAGGCGCCGGCGGGGCTACCCTCCAGCACGTTCTTGATGAAAATCCCGGTGACGGTGAGGGAGGAGTCGGGAGGGAGGCCGGAGGCTGCGGAAGCCTGGTCAACCTTTCCCCCGACGATGGAGATCCCGAGCCCCTGGTTCTGGACCCTCTGGATCTCCACCGTCCTCTCCGGCCCCCAGTGCTGGGAGCTGAAGGCGTTCGATGAGGTGAGGGCGCTGTGCTCGTCATCGTCCTCCCCGCCGCTGAGGCCCCTGGCCACCGGCGGCGAGGGGGAGGGACGCCTGTCATTGCTCACCACCACCGTTGCTGTTGCGAGATCCTCCGCGCCGGCACCGCCGGCTCCCTGGTGAGAAGGGGTCGAGGCGGAAGAGGAACCCGCCGAAGCGGACTTGGAGGGTCTCGGGGGAGCAGACGGTGGTGGGGGCTGACTTTCTTGCAACGGTGGAGGTGGAGGAAGCGGAGGATCATCGGTGCTACTCTCGTCGACGGTAGCTTGTGCAATCTGCAGGGGGGAATCTGGCGGAGGAGAATCTGGTTGCAAAGGGGGAGGAGGAGGAGGAGGGAGAGGAGCGCCAGCCTTGTCGAAGCCTATCTCGGAGGCCTCAGGAGAGACGAGGGGAGCGTACGAGGATGCTTTCTCCCCTCCTCCTCTCCCGTCCGTGGGCACAGAGAGAGGTGGGCCCCCGATGGAGATGACGGTGGTTCCATTGGCTTTCTCCGATACTTGCGTCTTGGACGAGGAGGTCTGTTGCTCTCCCTCCATCGCTGCTGCGGCCTTGGAAGAGGAGGCTGGGGCCTTTCTCTCCTTCTCCCCCCTTTTCGCCGCCCCAACTTCCCCCGCTCCCCCAGAGGATGAGGCAGTGGTGGTGAGCCTCGTAATTGCGGAGGCCTTGAATACGGCGGCGTCCGAGGCGGGGATGTAGGTCAAGCTAATTTCCTCCCTCAGCGGGATCATGTGGGTGCGCCTAAGGATGTCGAGCGCCTGGCTGTGGCTTATCCTCCTCATGGACTCCCCGTTAACCGAGACGAGGTAATCCCCCGGCTGGATGCGGCCGTCCGTGGCCAGCGTTCCCCCGGGGGCCACGGAGCGGACAATGAGGCCGTTGATGCCCTCCTCCTCGATGTCCACCTGCACCCCCAGAGTGTCGCTGTCCTTGACGAGCTTGATGCGCCTCTCCAGGGCGGTGGGGAGCGGAGGGAGCATGTCCTCTTCCTTTTTCTTCTCTTCCACCCGGGTGGTGACGAGGAGCCTCTCCGATCCCGTCTGTTGCTGTTGCTGCTGTTGCCCCTTCACGGAGTTTTCGTCGTCGGCAGGAAGTTCCGGGAGAGTCCCCAGGTACGCCGGGTTCCTCCTCTCCTCCAGATCACTCACCTCTGACCTCACCTCCGTGTTGTCCTCAGAGCTGGCCGTGTTGTGTGTGTTGGTGGTGTCACCCTCCTCGTCGGCGGTGGAAGCGGCGGAGCTGTCCGGCACCGGGAGCGGCTTGGAAACCCCGATGTGGACTATCCCCCTGGAGGCTCCTTTCAGCGCCTGCACGGCCTCGTCCAGGCTGGCGTGCTCCAGGTGGACCTCGTTGACGTACATCAGACGGTCTCCGGGAACCAGGCGGCCGTCCTGCTGGGCCACCCCTCCGGGCACCAGGCTCCGAATGACGATGACGGTCTCCTCCTTGTTCATAGGATCCTGGTAGTCGAGAATGGAGAACCCGAGTCCTCTGTCTCCCTTCACGAGCTCTATGATCAGGACCTCCTCAGACCACATGGCAAGGCTGGTCAGGGGCTCCAAAGAACGGGACTTTAGTTTGGAGGATTGCTGCTGCTGCCCTCCTTGCTTGTCTTGTTGGCTTCCTGAAATTAGGAATAAAAATAAAAGCTGTTTTGCTCTTTGGGAAAAAAGTAGTACAATTATTACCTGGCTGCTGCGAAGCCTCCGTGGTGGTTCCCGTGCTCGAGATGGACCCGTCCGACTTGGCCTTGACTAAGCGGTCCGTGGCGGTCATGAGGCTGGAGGCCACTCCGCCTAGCTGCTTGCCGGCCCCGACGCCGTGGCCAAAGTTGTTGCTGGTCCCGACGGCGGTGGACGTGCTGGTGGAGCGGGCGCAGACGATACGCACGTTGACGGGCAGGTCCTTGAGGATGCCCACTACGTCCGTGTGGTAGAGCCCGAGCAGCTTCCGCCCGTTCACCTCCAGCAGCTCGTCCCCGCTCTGCAGCCTCCCGTTCCTCCCCACCGGCCCGTTAGGCAGCACAGACCGGATGTAGTGGTGTGGGTTCTGCTCCTCCCCGTCCACCTTCTCCACCGTGCCCTCCAGGCTGATACCCAGCCCACCGGTCTGCTTAAATTTGGTCAGCTGGGCCACGATGATCTTGTACGTGGGGCCCATGAGGGCGCTCCACTTCTCGATCAGGCGAACCTCGGTCTTCTCGTCCAGCGGGCCGTCGTACAGGCTGGCGACGTCCTCCTCCACCTTCGCTTTCGAATCTTCCTCTTCCTCCCTGACGGAGGCGGACGCGACGACGGAGTCAGAAGAGAGGTCGGGGACAGCGTCCGAAATTATGGAGTCGGTGCGGATCATGTTGGCGGGCTGGGTGGCGGCGGCCGCCTGCTGCTGCTGCGCCACAACAGTTGGTTGCTGCTGCTGCTGTGTTGTTGCCTGCGACTGCGGGGTGGGGCTAGCCACTTTGCTTGGGGTCGTGACTTGGCTGCTGGTCTGGCTGTGGGCAATGGCTTGCTGGAGTTGCTCGAACTTTAGCCCATGGACGTAGCGGATGAGCTTAAGATTGACGGTCTTTCCCGTGCTCCTGAGCATTTCCACCGCCTGAGGGGGAAAATAAATTATGTCAGATTGTTAGCACATGAGAGACGAAAAAAAAAAATTGAAAATACCTGCTGGTTGCTGTATCCTTGGATAGATCTTCCATCAACCTCCACGATTTGGTCGTTGACAGCCACTTTCCCGGATCTGTGAGCAGAGCTGCCCTCCGTGACAGACTTCACAAAAATGCCGGAAAGCTCTTCACGTTCACAAGTATAGCCTGGAAATAAGTATGATATTAGGTACTTGTTTGCCAACTGTTTTGCAAATCTCCTACCAGCGATGGTGATGCCCAGGCCCTGGGAATCCTTTGTCAGTTCGACCTCCAGGGTCTCCATCTCAGGCATCATTTCAGTGGCACCTGCTGGAGTCGTCATGGCAGTTGCTGCAGCCGCAGCGATGGTAGAAGGGGCTGCGCCTTTGCTCTTGCCGGAGATGCTGACCTTCTCCGACTGCTTGGGCAAAACCATGTCTTGGGCCAGCGCTGTAGACGGGCCTCCGTATCCTTGACCACCTGCGACAGAGGAGTTGAGCTGAAGGTGCGCTTCCAGCTCCTCCCTGTTCATCAGAATGGCCGACGAGAGGATCTCCGAGGCCGTAGCTCCCGTATCCTCCAGGTCGACAGGCCTGGCCACGATGAGGCGGACATGGTTCCCGGTCCCCCTGAGGACCTTGGCCACCTGGTCGCTGGCAACCCCCTGCAGCCAGTGCTCGTTGATCTGCAAGATGAAGTCACCCGCGCGCAGGCGGCCGTCCGCGTCCGCCACCCCGTTGGGCAGGATGGTCTTGACAACGACGCCCGGCTGCTGGCCGCCGATTATGCCAAAGCCCAGACCGGACCCGTTGTTGACCAGGTCGATCACCTCCACCTGGCAGTAGTCTGACGGGAAGCCGATCTCGCTGGCGGACTTAGCCGGAGGCTTGGAAGACTCGTCCGCCTTCCCTGCTGCCCCGGTCGCGGCGGTGGGGAGGTTCCTGGCGATGACGAGGTGGACGATGCCGCGAGCCTTCTGCAGGATGGTGATGGCCTGCTGGTGGCTGATTTGAGAGTCCAGGAACTGCCCGTCGATTGCTAAAATCTGGTCTCCCTCAATGAGCTGGCCGTCCTTGCAGGCGATGCCTTGCGGCTGGATCTCTTGCACGTAGATCCCCAGCTCTCCCTTGTGCTCGCTCTTGAGCCCAACCACGGAGAAGCCCAGGCTGCTCCCGTCCGGCTTGAAGAGGTTGATGTACTTGACTTCCCTTCCCTGGGCGGCGCTCTCGCACATTTGCTGGAAGTGGCCGTCGTAGGCGGGGGCCTCCACCAGGTGCTGCGCGGGAGAGGGAGCGGCGGCAGAAATGGCAGGGGCAGGGGCCAGCACAGCGGAAGGGGCGCCATTCTGAGCCCTGCTCTCATTGGCGTCAGCACCGGGGAGGTTTAGGACGAGGTCGCCGGTGGGAGTGATGTCAAAGTCCGCCGGCAGGATGGAAGGGTGGAGCTGGACCTGCAAGAGTAGACAAGAGAGACTACAGTCAAGGTGACGACGAAGAGGATCGCAAGCTGCCAACTGACCTGTCTCTTGAGCTCCCTGAGCGAGTCCTTGATGTTGAGGATGCTCTGGAAGACTGGGCTCTCCAGCACGGAGATGAGCGTGTTGAGGTCGTCGTTGACCGCGCGGTCCGCCTTGAGGTCCTCCGCGGCCGCCACCCTCGACCTCACGTCCTTGAGGAGGTCGAGGGCGGCGCGGGTTTCCTCGGAGATGGGCATTCTCATGGGGGGCGGGAGGGGCGGCGGACCCGGCGTCGCGCCCGGGGGGAGAGGGGCACCGGGTGAGGGACCGGAGAGGATCACGGCCCAAGTCCAGAGTCAACGGTGGAGTGTGGAGTGTGGACTGTACGTGGAGGACGTCGAAGGACGGGCTAAGAAGCACTCTCTCCGTGTCAGCCTCTTCGAGGTCGACTTTCTTTTGGAAAGGCCTCAGACAGGGTCGGCAGATGGGTAGAACGGGAAAATAACCCAAACAAAAGTTTAATGAAGAAACTTTTGTACCTCCTTCGCTGTATCTTCAAAAATGGGTATTTTCAACCTATATTTTCTTTGTGTCAGAAATATCCTGCACTTTTGCAAATATTTCAGCTGGAAAATTATTCAACGTAAATTAGCCGATCGTTCATTATCCCCTATTAGTTCATCCCGCGTGGCAACTCTTTCTCCGCTCCTCCGCCCCTTTCTGGGGCTGTCTGCTTGTTGCCTCTCTTCCTCTCTTCGCTTTCTTGCTGCTCCTCGCCCCGCCACCGTTTTTTGAGCCGACTTTCCTTTCCTGTGTCCCATCAGGCAGGTGGACCGTGGACGGACCACTTTGAGGAGTCGGACCACGGAAGAACTCTATCCCCGAAATATACTGATCTGATGAGACCTATCAGGAAATGTCTTGAGATGTGAGAGCATCATTGTCAGCCTAGGTGTACTGTATGCCTGGAGCGAATAAATACGGTACTATGAAAATAAGTCGCTAAATATTTCGTCCTCGCCAATAAATGACGGCTCGAGCGGCTCCCACAGAACGTACCGTACACATTCCTAAACAAGCGTTATTAGCGAAGAAAATTGATAGCAGGATTTTACAGTACGTACGTACAAAAAAAACTGAAGCAGTGGTAGCAGCAACAGTTTATCAATCCAAGCAGCAAAAAATAGCCCAGAGCTCAGAGGAAAAATGCGGTAGAATGGATCAAACTTCGAAATGATATTGCTCATGAGGAAAAGACTGGGGCAATTTGAAAAATCAATTTGAATTTTCCAAGTGATAGTTCTAACTTTTTTGGCGGGGAAACGGCAATGTTTTCTGAAATGTTCACCCAAGAATGTTCGTCTCCAAAGTGCTTAGAAAAAGTCAACTACTCGCCCAAGACTGGCGGCAAAAAATGGAAGTCCATCCAGCTACATTTGACCGCAACACAACCTTCTACAGAAATCCCTTCATCTCTGGTGGACAACGACATGGAACCCGAACCCGCAGCCTCTGACATTCCGCAACGGCAGGAGGTGAACCTCGACTACTCCTCGAGGTTCCAGCCCAGGCGTCCGTCATCCTTCGAAAGAAACAAGCACTTGGTCTTCGCCCGGGAACCCGCTTCCAAGCTGGGTCAGAGGGTGGCGAGGAACGTCAAGTTCCCCTTCGCGTGGACCTTCCACAGGGCCGTGGGATTGGAGCCCATTGACAAGATAAAGATACTAGCGACCCACCTTCCAGTGTTGTACAAGGTTCCGGAGGAAGAGAAAAAATTCGTTATCCACTTCGCCAAGAAGCATCTCTTCCACCTAACGGATGGGACGATGGTGGTCTCAGAGGCTGACCTCGCGAGCTGCAAGGACAGTCGCTCGTGGTTCAAGCGCGAGAGAAAGAACTTGGCCGCAAAGGAGATGGTTCCGTGCCTCCTCCCTCTGGAGTACACTAAGGAAAACATCAGGGAGTTGGACGCGCTATCTCACGACGTCTTTGGGAGATCCTTGAGGAAGCACTGGGATATCGGCAAAGCAAGAGCTTACGAACATTTGCAATACGAGAAAAAAATCCGGGGAATACAGCAATAGGCCTTTGTAGGTTTTCAAAAGATGCACGGTACATGAATAACTAACTGTAAGCGTACAACACCTCTCAGTCTTCCATCATTTTTTTTAGCTTAAATGTCTTCCGGACTGTGTTCAGAGATGGGTATAGAGGAGGAATTTTTAGTAACTACTGTAGTCGTTTTGGAAGAGACATAGTCTTTCATTATTACTTTCGGGGAAACATTCAAACAACACAGTCTGATGACTTCTTTTCCTCGTTGTAGCACAGGAAAGCTTGGTGGAAATACACCAGGAGCGCAAAAACAAGTTGCATGGTGCCCACAAAAAAGTAGATGAAATGTCCTGTGCGGCGAGGGTGTTGGATCACATCGATGTTCATTACTTTGGCACACAAAATCACGATAAGAAAGGTGCTCAAGAAAGACATCATGAGGGAATACACATATATCACGCTCAACACTGCCTTGTCGTCCTCTCCATAGTCGGGCGCAAACAGCAATAGGGCTATGATACCTTGTATCGCAATGAAACCAACAGATAGAATAAGAAGGCCGACTATGGAGAAAAAGTAGAAGCGCTTTTGTAAGAAGAACATTCCCATGACTACAGAAAAAGCCAGAGTATTCAGCAGGCCCAGACATATGGCAACATAGGAGAAACCATCGTCCCTTCCCCGAAAAGGGGCAAAGTGGAGAAAGCAGAAAGAAAGCAAGAGGAACAAAGATGCAAACCATAACACGGAAAGTCTTACGAGCCTGGGCAGTCGTATAAACCTGTATGCCAGTGTGAGGATGGAGAAAACGGCGATAAAGCCCCACTGAACGCCCGGAACTACAATTTTTCTCCTTGCTTCTGATAGGAGTAAAATCAGCATTGCTATAGATGGACCCGACAGGAGCAATATATAGAAAATCATGGCCCCGGCGAGGTGCTCGTGCACAACGTCCATGGCGACGGATTCTTCCTCCTCTGGCGTGAGGATTGATTTCCTGACCGTGCCAATCGACGTCTTAGCTTCTTCCGCCTTCTCAAGTGCCCTGGGATCTTCGTCCGATGTCTGGGTTGAAGTTCCTTTCTTCTGGCTTGAATGTTTGACATGTTTTGTTGACTTCGTTTCACTTATAACCTTGTCGTCGTCAGTTTCAGTACCTCCGCTAGAGATATTTCCTTTTTCGCGAGTACTTTTCTTCTTCTCCTTCATTGTTTCCACAAAAATGCAATGGCTTTCACATTGAGATTTCTACGTTATGCTTGATCAGTATTTTTCTTCCTGTTTCTACAGTTTCCGCTACTTTTTTTAAAAAAAGCTGCTTTCTAAAAAAGTTTCAACTCCGTAAATATTAGAACTAGGAAAAGGTGGGGAATCGAGTAAGAGACTAGGGAGTTGCGCTGGATCGCTGGTTCGTTGAAAAGTGAACAAAGACGCGGGCAGTCTAAGTCGGATACCAAAATAAACTTTGGTAAACATAGGGAAAAGTAAACTTTTCCTACAGCCTAGAAAACTCAACGCACAACGACTCAATGAGTGACAAAGGCATGTTCGAATTTTTTTTCTAACTCTTTTCTCGGTTCTGTTTGTGTATATTTGACAGGCGCTGTTGCAGTTGGTATCTTGTGCACTATGCTTTCAAGGCTCTTCGTTTCTTTATCACACAGTTAGCAATTATCATACGCCAATGTAACGTTGCAAGAGAACCACGTAGGATGCTTCTTTTGCTGCATATCCAGCGACTTCAGTTCCTCTCGCTTTGAAATATGTTTTGATGTGTGTGGAAACTGTGGGTCTCTTCTGTATGAATATATATTCCGGGACCACTTCTACTCCGGGTAGGGCATCCTCTCTCAGAGTCAGTATTTCCTCTTGGATCCCTCAAAGGCAGAGTGGGTCTGATGAGCTGTCGGATGGGAGTAAATATTTTTTCTCTTCCTGTTCCAAATGTTTCACTTTTTTCGTTTTTCACTTACGCTTGTAAAACTCTGCCATGAACCTGACCTCCGGCATGAGCTGGTGCACCTTCCTGAGGACCGGGCTGTTGTCCCCGGCCCTGGTTGCGGCCTCCGCGTCCAGGTTCCAGATCTGCACGAGGTCGTCTCTCTCGCGAGGGGAGACTGAGAGGCCGCAGACGTCGTCCCCGGGGGTCACGCAGGAGGTGAACTGCTCGCCGATAGCAGCTAGGAGGAGCTCGCGCCAAACGCGGGGCTGCAGGAGCAATATATCTTGCGATGTGGCTTTGATGACATGACCAATAGTAGTAGCAGCAGCAATAGTAACCATTCCTGTAGCAACAACAGCAGCAAATATTGACACAGCATAAGCACCAACAACTGCTGAGGTAGCAGCAACAACAGCAACGGTTGAAGCAGCAGCAGAAACAGCAACTGTTAGAGCAGTAGGAGTAACAACTGAAACAACAACAGCAGCGGCTGCAACTGTTGCTGCATAAGCAACTTACAGAGCAGCAACAGCAACTGTTGAAGCAGCAGCAGCAACAACTGTTGAAGCAGCAGCAGCAACAACTGTTGAAGCAGTAACAGCAATTGTTGAAGCAGCAGCAACTGTTGAAACAACTGTCACAACAAAATCAAATGTAGGAACTTCAGCACCTGGGACAACAACAATAACTGCTACTATTGCAGCAACAACTGATGCAACACAGGAGCAAAGACAAAATATTGCTGGTTGCAGCTCCTACAGTGCAGAAACAGTGCAGAAACTATTGCTTCAGAAAGGCCGAGGGGCAAGTAACTTCCAGTGGAAAATTTGATTTTTTAACAAACAACAGCAGCAAAAACCTTTCACTTACCGTCTCCTTCTTGGAACACTTTAGCCTCCATACTCCTCCCCTTGCCAGCGCCGGGTCCTCCCACAGCGGAGGCCTCTCCTCCCTCATCAGGTGGTAGTAGTACCTAACGGAGATCTCCGACACGTCCGGGATGTGGTTGTACACCGACCAGAAGCCCTGCACCGTAGACACCGAGTAGATCTTGCGCAGGTTGGCCTTGTACTCTGCGGCGGTGGCGTTGCGGCTGGTCCTGTCCAGCCAGAACGTCCAGGCGGTCTGCAGCGGCACCCCCGCGGCCTCCTCCTTGTGGAAGTTGTCCAGAGTCCTGGGGGTCATGTTGCTGGGGGAGAAGGCCATCTCGCCGGGCTCCTCAGCCAGCACCCTGCTCAGGGGGCCGGAGGAGGGGGTGCCGGTGAAGGAGCCCGCGGCACCGGCCGCTCCTCCTCCTCTCTCGTCGCCATCGTCGGTCCGCCTGTCGGGCCGACGGAAGGAGATCGGCGCGGACATGATCAGGCCGAGGTTTTGCTCCCTCCCTCTGCTGGATCGAATTCGGCTACATGATACGCATATTATGCACGGGGGTATCTAAACTGTCGACTTTTTTTGAGTGGTAAAAGTCGACTGTCAATTCTTCTTTTCTTCTCTTTTTGAGGTACGCACTATTGTTGCTGAGAGCAAATGTCTGGCACAGTACAGTACACTCAAAATTTCCTCTGCTGCCGCAGCGATTTTTCGAGGCACCTCTGCTTCAGTACATTGTAGGTCGGACGGAATGGAGTACACACTTCAGTACACATATCCCCTCCCCCCCGCTCTAACACGTAAACCGGGTCTTCAGCTGAGATAGCAGGCAACAAGATGGGGGCAGTGGAGTCCGCTTTCGTCGCCGTCGGCAACCAGTTTCCAGGCGGACTTTGTTCGCCGTTGATGCAAAAGGTGGAGGGAAGGCACTTCTGGTCCGGTTTCTTTCTTTTAACTTTTTTTTCAGGCACAAGTCTGAAGAGCTTCGGAAGTGTTCGTCTCTGCTTCTGCTTCCTCCGGGTTGTAGACTCAGGTAGACAGACTAAATCCACTTCCTTTTTCACTCGGAATGGGTGGGGGTGATGGAGCTGGAGGAGGTGTGGCAGCAGCCATATCCCGCGGAGGAGGGAGGGGGTTAGACAGACGGGACAGAAAAGAACAGAACAGACATTGCCTTCCCCCCTGCTCGATAGCCGCCGCCACCTTTGCAGTAGTCGTCTCTTGCCCACTTGCACCGACGATTGAGGAAAGGAGACAGGAAAAGGGGTAGCAACAGGCAGCTTCCCTCCTCCCCTCGATCTTCGCTCTCCTCTTGCCTTTCCGCGTCGGTATTTCCCTCCACGAAAGAAACGGACATATTAGGGAGGGAAGGGGAGAGGATGAAAGATTTGAAGGGAACGGGGGAACTACGTTCACTCTAACTCCTCAGCATACTAATGATTTTGCGAATGGATTTTGCACCCCAGATATATGAAAGCATTTTTTTCTCCTGATAATTAAATCTCATTTTGTACGATTCTTTTCCTTCCCTCTGTTCCCAATGTCTTGGCTTTGTACCCTTGCGCCACCGCTCTTCCTAAGGCCCTCGATACTCTCCGACTTCTTTAGTCGCTTGGCAACTGTCAGAGAGTGTTCATGCGAACGGCCACTGAAACTGCAGCCGGAAAAGAGAGAGGCATCGGGCCGGCGAATTTTTTTACAACGTGGCATTATGCTGAAGGTTGAAGGTAAGGAAGCAACTGCTCGAAAATTGGTTTTTTTGCACGTCAACTACTGCAGGTTAAATATCTACCAAGACACCATTTTCGACAAGTGGCGTTTCTGTTCACTACGGTACTACTTAAGATCCAAATAAAACTTGGTTAGTATTCTTTCGATCTGCACCTGCGTTGAATGGTCCTTCCTACCAATCGGATGGTGGTAAATGGAGCCACGAGCAGTTGTTCTGCCTGATCAATGCTTTTTTTGTCTCATTTTTTCGATTTCCAAGTTGTTCTCGAAAGGTATTGTTCCAGTTGTTTCTGATACACTCTGCCGATTGTCACATTTTTTTGGCTGCTATTTATTTTTAACCGTATGTTGCTCCATCCTCCGGCTAGATATAATGCAACAGTTGTTCCTACAATTGTCACTGGTACTGCTGGTGTAGTTTTCCGGCCCCTTCTGTACTTAACGTTGCCTACGGTAGTAGCGGTAAAATATTTTTTTTACTGCCCATACCTTTTCCATGCTGTAGTTGGCATTTTTTCAACTAGCTACTTCAATGGATGCTCAGCGGAGGAAAATATCTTATGTATCTTTGGAAAACTTTTTACCTAAGGATTGATAGATTTTTAATTTCCGATGTTCTGCATTTGTTCCATACTCCTACAAGCAGCTCCAATGCAGCCAGCAGATCAGCTGAAAATGAAAAAAAAACTGCAACAAAAGCAGAACTTTCAGCAACACTCCAATGTCCAATTTTCCTAGGCCATACAAAAAAGGGGGCGTAGGAAAAATTATTTCCCTCATCGGCCGATCGAGGCAGTAGAGTCGGATCTTCCTCTGTCGTCCTCTTTCTCTCTCGGCTCGGCCCCTTCAGTCGCCCCTGGCCCAGGCCAGTCCAGAAGATTGGTGAACAACAAGACGGCGAACGGCGGCCAACGCCCACCGGCGAAGGCGGCGGGTGGCGGCGAAGGCGGCGGCCTCCTTCGCGCAAAAGAGACGGGGGAGAAATGCGCGTCTTCTCTCCATGCATGTGCGTGCGTGTGTGAGAGAGGCGGCAGCAGCGAGAACCGCCGCAGCAGCAACGCGAACGCCCCGCGACTCTTTCCCGGCCTTTAGGACGCCCCCTTTCGTTGTCGGCCTGTGCTTGTGTGCACATTCCATTGGTCCAAGAGGGAAAGGAAGCCACCCCAGAGGGGGGGAGGGGGGAAAGACGCCGCCGCCGCCGCATCCAGAAGCTTCTGCGTCGTACTTTACAGGGAGGCAAAAGGGGATCTTGACTATTTGACCACGAGCGAAAAGGAATTTAACCAAGTGTCGAATTTAGTAAAACGTCAGGTCCGAAGGGAGGGAGCAGGGATAACTTTCAACAAACGTCTGTTTGTTGCGCGCGGCGGGAGGAGGAGGAGCAAAGAGGAGTCCCTTCGTTCTTAGGCGACCAGCGAGGCGAAGGGGGGGAGGGGGAAGGGGGCGTCCCCCGTAGCCTGGCGGCGTTCAAAGGCAGAATGGGCAGAGTACGGGCTGAACCGGCAGGGTTAAGGCGGGAATAAGAATCCGGCCTGTTTCGGCTGAACAATTTGGCTGCTTGAAGCAGCGCAGAAAAGACACAAAAAGGAGGAGAAGAAGGAAGGAAAGAGAGAGAGGAAGGAAGGAAGGAGGAGAGCCGAAGCAGCAGCAGTTTTTTCCGCCACTCCAAAGGAAAGGAACGGGGAAACGTCAAGCGACGCAAAGAAACCCCGAGACGCGCCCGGAGGACCCGGAGGCACCCGGACAACGTTTGCCAAGGTGAGGGAGGGTCTCGAGGCGCGGGAGGGCCCACGGCCCGGGGCAGAGGGGGAGGCGCCGGGGCGTGGCCGCCGGGTCGACCGACCCCGCCTTACGTCACGTCGCAGGGCGGCCCCCCGGGGGCTCCCGGAGGGTGCTTTTCGGTCGCCTCTGGGGGGGGGCTCCCGCCGGGGCCCGGGGGACGTCGCGGAGTGTTCTGGAGTGATAGTTTTGGCCTTTTCTGCGTGGGCCTTGCGTGTTGGCGCCGTGGGAAGGCCTGTGCCTTGTTTTGGCAGTGCTCTTTGGCAGGTGTTTTCCCGCCTGCCTTGCCTGGCCAATCCGGCCGCCCCCGAGCTGCCTGTTTAGGCCGCTCCCTCGCTGGCACAGGCCAGGTCACGTGACCTGCCACCCAACTTGGCCGCCGACGTTGTTGCCTGATGCCCAAGTGGGGGCCTGAGACCTCGCCACGCCCCTCGCCAATTCGGGGTCGGCCCCCGTGACCTCGTGTTCCTCGGGGTGGCCCCATTTTTTGCTTAGATGCGTCACAGGGGCGTTCAGTCAGAAGTTGATTCATGTGTGTGACGCAAGACACGTTGGGAGTCTTTCCGTCAGCTGCTTCACACGATGACGTTTTCCCTGTGCAGTCCTGGTGGGGTCAAGAGTCAGGGCTCAGGGGGGATAGCTTGCCTGAAATCGTTCTTTTTGTGAATCATGGACATTTGCTTAACGTCTCTCTTTTCGTTCGTTTCAGCCAAGTGGCGCTCTCCAGGATTTCCCCCAGTCGGCTTCCCCATGTCAGCATGTCCCCTCCTTGAGCGGGCATCCCTGATCGGAAACATCGTCGACATGGACAGCCTCGTCAGTGCAAGTCAAAGAAGAGCCCCCAACCCGATGCCCGTCATAGCTCCCGGAGGGCCTGGGCCGGGCGGAGGGGGTCCCCCACCCAATCTGGAAGTTGCCATGATGGCCGCCTTGCCTGGCGGTTCTCTCGGCCCGCCGCCCCCGCATCTTCCAGAGCATCAGCAGCAGCAGCCTCCTCCTCAGGCACCGCCGCCCGGCAGCTTCGGCCAGGTGGTGCTCCTGGAGAAGGACTACTACGGCTGCTACTGCCTTAAGTTTATCGTCAAGAACGGCACCCACATCACCGAGGAGAAAGTGCAGGAGGACTTTGGTCACTTTGGAGACGTGGTGGACGTGCGCGGGCCCGGCCTCTTCTCGGGGCTGCGCGGCAACCACGTGTACGTCCGCTTCATCGACAAGTCTGACGCCGAGGCCGCCCTTAGGCACCTCTCCTCCAAGTACCACCAGCTGACGCCGGCCAGCATCAGCGACGTCCTCCCAGACAACTACGGCCTCTACACCATCTCCTTCTACAACAAGACGGGGATCCCGTCTTCGGAGGTCCGGAGGGAGTTCTCAAAGTTCGGGGAGGTGAAGAACCTGACTGGCTCCCTGGACGTCAAGGGAGGCAGGGTCTTTGTCAGCTACAAGGAGAAGACGTCGGCCGTCCAGGCACTGCAGGCGTTCTTCTTCAGGAAGGACCGTTACCCCAACATGAAGTTCGCTCTGCCGCGCTGTGAGAAGGACTACTTTGGGTGCTATTGCCTCAAGTTCTACAACAAGAGCGGCGACGTGACGGAGGAGAAGGTGCTGAGCGACTTTGGACAGTTCGGCGAAGTCGTGGATGTGCGCGGCCCCGGCCTCTTCGATGTGACCGGAGACGACGTTTATGTCAGATACAAAGAGAAGAGCTCGGCGGAGCAGGCCCTGATCGAGCTCGTGGGAAAGTACGACTCTCTCTGCCTGGCGCCGCCGAGCGACATCCAGGCGGACAAGTTCGGCTACTTCACCATCACCTTCGTCAACGACAAGTGCCTGAGCAAGTCCGACGTGTGGTACATCTTCTCCAAGTTCGGCACCGTGGCCTGCGTCAATGGAACCTTCGACTGCAAGAAGGGCCGCGTCTTCGTTTCCTACAAGGAAAAGCAAGGAGCCCTCAACGCGCTGGAGACCATGCTCATCACCAAAGAATACCACCTGCAAGTTTCCAAGAATTCCACGGTGCGGAAGAACGACTACAACGTCATCGGCGGGGGAGCTAAAGACTTGTCAGGAAACGGCGCCAACGGAGACCTCGGATTCGGCGGAGACTTTGGAGGGGAGTTCTCTCTGCAACAGCCGCCGCCTCCGCCACCAATCCCCAATGCCGTCGGCCGGGTGGTAGTTGAAAAGATGAACGGCGGACCCCTGCCCATGGCTCCCGCCGCGGCCAATATGGTGCAGCCCGGCATGATCGTCTGTGATGGCGGCAATCCTCGCAACAGCAACATTCCCCCGCACCCGGCGGCCGGCGGCGGGCCGCAGCACCAGCACCATCCCAGGGATCATAGCCGCGGGAGGGAGCAGGCGCTCATCTCCTCCTCTGTAATCGGCCCGGTGACGATTCCTCCCCCTGCAGGACCCCCTCTGGCTTGTCCCCCGAACGGTGGTGTTCCGGGTGACCTGCCCCACTTGCAGCAGCCCCACCAGCAACCTCACCAGCAGCAGCAGAAGGTCCCTAACTTGGCAGGTAGCAAGAACGGGATGGTCAAGTTCAACAGGAATGTAGAAAAGGACATTTTCGGCTACTTCTGCCTCTCCTTCCTGAACGAGGATGGCGACATCAACGAGAAGAAGGTTCGGCACGACTTTGGCAAGTTCGGAGAGGTGGTCAGCGTTCGTGGAGCCCTAGGCAAGCAGAAGGGCCACGTCTTCGTCCGTTTCCGGAGGAAGGAGGCCGCCGAGAACTGCCTGAACTGCCTGAACTCCTTCCCGCTGAGTGAAATGTCAGAGCTGTTCGGGAAGTACCTATTCCTGTCGCCGGCCACCCCTAGGGACATTGACTGTGATATGTATGGGCTATACAGCATCTCCTTCCTAAACCTGAACATGAAGACATTCCGAGAGATCCGCCAGGAGTTTGCTAAGTTCGGCGAAATCGTGCGCCTGACATCGGGCGGCGGCGGGAACACGGACGAGCTCGTCTCTATCTCCTACGCCGAAAAGATGGCGGCGGTCAAGGCGCTCCAGACCCACTTTACCAACAAGGAATTCCCGTACCTGGACATTGCCAAGGGATCTTCGCTCCTACTGGTCAACAGCAGCGATTCCTCCGACAATGAAGACAACGAATCCGATTACATCCTGGTCCACCACCACCGAGAAGTGCAGAAGTTGCATCGGCAGCAGCAGCAGCAACAACAACAGCAACAACAGCAAGGGGGCGGCATGCCTGGAAGCAACGCCGGTGATCCCTTCCACGATCCTTCTTCCTCCGTGCAAAACGGGCTGGGCGGCTCCGACGTGGTGGACGAACTGCTGAAGCCTCTGCAGAGCTACTTCAGCATCTACCGCACTGGCCAGTACCAGAGCCTCCACCCCGGAGAGGAGCATGCAGTAGGAGCCAACGCACCACCTTTCACCAACGGATCAGCCACTCCCCCTCACCAGTCGAGTCGTTCTCCTGACAAAAAATACCGGATCAGATCGGTGAAGCCCCAGCAGCCCACCAACGGCATCAAGGCCCATCACCAGCTCGGCGGTGAAAACGGTCATCACCACCGCCATCAGCACCGGTCAAACCCGCATTCCTCACCCCTCTCGCAACAGCCAAATACCTTCAGTTTGCCTCCCACACATCGGCCTCCTCCCCCAGTGATACTTGCGCAGCAGCAGCAAAAGCAGCAGCAGCAGCAAAAGCTCGACAACGCCCTGGCCGAAGCCGTTGCCGAGAAAGTTCTCCCTGCCGCCTCTTCCGAAACAACCGCAGAGGCACCAGGAACGCCGTCCTCGTCAAATTCGTCACCGGCAATGTCGGCCCAGGCAAGTCCGGAGAGGGAGCTGGCGCCGGCCCCCAATGCAAGTGAGGAGGATACCTCCTCCCCATCTCGATCTGCTGCCGAGATCTCAAGCCATCCGGTGCCTGCTTCATCAGAGGAGCCCGCTGCCGACGTAGAAGACGCGACCAAAGAACCTTCGGCAGGAGGAGAGGAAGCGACCGAGGTTGCCCCAGCGGAGGACAGGTTCCCCGACCTGAAGCAACATGACCAATGCCAACAACAACCACAGCAATACGACGGCGACTCCAAGAGTCAGGCCGCCGAGAAAGAAGCATCCGTAGCAACAGCCTTGCATCAAGATCCCCTAGGGTACTATTCTGTGTTCTTCTACAACCGCACCAAGGACCTGACCGAGAGGAAGGTGAGGTTGGACTTTGGCTCTGACGCCGTGGCTAGAGTGCGCGGCCTCTGCTCCGTTGGGGGCGGGGGCGGCTCCAAGGCTTCCTCCTCTTCTGCCGAGAGCGCCGGCGGTGCTGGCGGCAACGGAGAGGCCGTGGTTACTGTGAGCTTCGAGACTCTGGAGGCCGCTTCCGCCGCCCTGGAGGACGAGGGCCTGAGGACCAAGTACTCGGGCCTGGCCGCCTCCCGAGCCTTCTCCGTGCGCCCGGACAGGGACGGCGCCTATAGCATAGAGTTCATGAACTCTGGCATGAGCGGCATCCGGGAGATCACCAACGAATTCTCCCGCCACGGCGAGGTGGTCAAGGTGATGGCGGGCGGGGCCAAGAACGCGGTCAAGAGGGTCACCGTGTCCTACGCCGAGAGGTCTGCCGCCATGTCCGCCGTCAAGGCGCACAGGAGCAGCAAGGACTTTGTCTCGGTGGACTTCTCCAAGGACTGTCTGGTGGAGGACGAGGAGGCGTCGGCGGCTACAACCGAAGAAGTGCGGAGCAAGAAGAACCTCGAGAAGGAGGGAGAGTCTGGAAGTAGCGGTCCCGGTGGTCAGGGGAGCAAAGCGGAGGCGCCTGCGGCGGCGGCGGCGGCGGTTTCAGATGCTATGGCGGCTACGTAAAACGAAACCCTGTATCATTCCTTCTACTATTCATTCTGTCCTTAGTGCTTGTGTTTCATACTTGCTGTTCAGAAAAACTGAGAACTTACAACATTCACATTCTCTCAACGAGTTTGCTTGTCATTGCGCAGAGAAGTACCCAAAACATTTTTTCACCGTTTCTAGCTAACCATTCAAAACAGGAACTGTGTTAAAGCAACGAATCATAAAGAGTCCAAAAAATAAGATCCCCCGAGGCACCTTACGCCATATGCAGGAATCAGCAACCAGTTTCACGAGAAAAATCCAAGCAGTATCAGTAGCCAACGTGATTGCAAATCAATTTTCAGCCTGTGCTCCCCTCCCACTGGTTGTCGCAAGCGTCTGTAAGCAGGCCGCGATAGGATGTCTTGATGTGCTAAAAAATTACAACTACTATAATGAATCAAGTAGGCTTGATTATGGTTTAGCGTTAAGAATACAAAACTATTGATTTGCCGCTTTTATTGTTTGTAAGAATACAGTAACTTTAATATTTCAGTACGGTGACTAAATTTTGCCGATTCAATGTAACGCATAAATACACAGAGAAATAATGACTTCGGTTCTTTTTTACTCAACACAACATTTGTCCTGTCCGCCTCGATTGTGATCGGAATTAGTCTTCGTTTCTCCCAACAAGTGCTCGTCGTGGATGTCATGGATATCGGAGGAAGGAGGAGAGGTTCCGCGCAACCATTTAAGTCTCCTTGACGGCGCACTAGGGACGGCGCATGTTTATTTTCAAATGCAGGATAGAGATGACCTCGAGCGAGCTTTTAAGTAAGCAAGTCGAGTCGTTCGAAAGTCGATACAAGAGATTTCTCTTCAAATTCTGTCCCTCTTGTACGATCCTAAATGTCACGCATTTACAGTAGTGTATACTGTATTATATTGCTTATTGCGAGTTGTGACATGACCAAGAAATAGTGTACGAGTCTTTTTTTCTTGTTTCTATGTCGATCCCGAATCAAACACGTGCCTATCACTTGTTTGTTATCGTGAAAAAGAGGCCGACGTCACCGCCGTGTGAGCTCTTTGTTTTGAGGTCAAGGTCTCGGAGGCCATGGTCTCCAGGGTCAGGTGAAGAAGATCCCAGAGTCCCCATCATGAGCGGGAAGAAGTCTCCCTTGTCCATGGTGTCTCCGCTGACCACCCGGGAGCAGAGGGACAGGCTGGTCAGGAGGCCCATTGACAGGGCGGAGGAGGAGCAGGACGAGGCAGACGGGGATCCAGGCGAAGTCCCCAGGGCGCCCACCGCCAGGTTCCTGAGGTCTTCTCTGCGATCGCCGACAGACAAGGCTGCCGGGCAGAGGGGCGGACGGCAGTTTGCCACCAGCTCTCCCCTGGACGACGTCCGAGGGGGCATCGGCGGGGGACACGATGACAACACTCCGGGGGTGTCCATGATCACCGATGAGGACGCCAGGCCCAGGCAGGCGGCCAGGGGCAAGCCGACCACGCCCAGATCGTCCACGGGGTCGGCGGGAAGCGGAAAGAAGAGGACAAGCCTGAGGAGCAAGCTGGACGAGAGCAGTCTCCTCTCGCTGGACACGACGGAGGATGAGCCTGAAGAGGAAGACGACGACGACCTCCAGCCCGCTGCCAGGATCACCCGCAGGAGGCCAAACAAGGTTCCGTCGCCGAGGAAACCCCTCGGATTCAATGCCAGCCAGAGCCTCGCGAAGGAGAAGGAGCCGGAAGGTGCCGGATGGGCGTATCTTTTCTTCTTGGGAATCTTCCTTTCCCTGGTGGTTGCCTCGGGGTGTCTTTATCTCGGCTTCCTCCGTCCAGAGTTCTTCGTGTCTTCTCCAGGCCTCAACAGACTGTTCGTCGATATGGGGAGCGAAGAGGCTCAAGTGGACTACAACCGCACAGTGGAAAAGCTGAGGAGACAGATAGTCGGCTTGAAGGAGCAGTTTCCCAGCCAGGAAAAGAAAATATGGACGACTGTTCTGGCCAGTTTAAAGGGTGTCCTCAAACCCGAGCCAAAGCAGCCCTCGGTCATTCTCCTGATCGGGGACGGAAAAGCTTTCAAGTCCACACAGTGCCTCGCTTCAAAGCTGAGTAGCTTGGCCACGGTCCTCCTGGCGGAGAGCAACGACGCAGCTCCCCAACACGTGGGCTCCAGCTTCCCTTCCAAGAGCGCCCTGCACCGCCAGCTGGAGAGCGACCTCAGCCTCCGGTCCGCCTTCTCCCTGTCCCACCTGGAGCTCCTGCCCGGCTCCTCCGCCATGGCACTGCACGCCTTCTGCGACAACATCAGCGCCCCCTACAAGCGGGCCTCCATCGTCCTGGCGGTGGAGGAGGAGGAAGGGGAGAGCCTGCTGCCGGACGTGGCCGCCGAGAGGGTCTTGACGAGGAGCTGGTCGACGGAGCTGGACGAGGACAGGGTGTCGCCGCTGCTGTCCAGGCTGACCGTCAGCGTCGTCAGGATAGCCCCGGAGAAGAACTCGCCCTGCTCGTGATTTGACATCCTCTTATTATGAAGAAAAAAAGTCGTCATTTGAAAAGTGCCTGTACAAGACTTACTTGGCTGTAATAAATAATTATTCGGTGCTTTCGACACTGATGTTTTGTGTACAAAAACTATAGAGGTATACCTTGCTCTTTTAAGGATGTCTGGCGCTGATGAGTCCCCCTCCAAGCGGAACCTCCCGCCCTGGCTCAAGGAGGCCCTGGAGACGGACAAGCGACTGACGAAAGCGGCGTGCGATGCCTTTGACAAGTCCTACGGCCTCATCAAGTACAGGCCGACTTTCAAGCAGCTCGAGATCTCCTGCCACGGTATCCCCTGGCTCGGCGGCACCTTCGCCATGCTCTACTTCTCCCCCGGGAACGCTGTGCTTTGGATGAACCTGCTGTGCCTCCTCCTGCTCGACATTGTGGTGGTGTCCGTTCTGAAGGTATTTTTTTCCAACGAGCTGTTTTCCATTTCCGCCCGCCCAAAAATATTGTCTATGCCTTGCCTTGCATCACTATATGCAGCAATACCTCAGTTGTTTTTAAGGCCTTTTAAAAAAATTTCTCAGAACAATCTGTTGCCACCACTCCTGAACTCTTCTAAACTCAAAGTTGAAAAAATATCGACCTACTGCTTATTCACATGGATGTTTTAAAATTTCATGGAAAAAACATCCACCCTTTTATTTTCTACTTTTGTTTAGTAGGACCCTTTGTATTTCATTTTGAAACTGAAAGTTGACACAGTTTTTTATATTTTTGGTATATAAGTACCTTTTAAAAAGGAGCTTTAAGTTCTGACATTTGAATTCCCACAAGGTAAAAATATTCTAAACTTTGAATTTGAATGTTAATTGCTAACGCATCTCACTATCAGTTACGCTACGTCGTTTTTCTCTCCGCGACCACCAATGCGGTCACAACATGACCCATAAAAAGATAATTTGAGCACTCAAGAATCGTGAATGTTTTGGCATAAATACAGAAATCTTGCGTAAAGACGGGAATAAAATTTAATTTGCGTTTTTCATGCTTTCACTCGGCGACGACGCCCTGCCCTCAACCGCCCGGACATGTTCGCCACGTACTCTGTGGACAAGTTCTCCTTCCCCTCTGGCCACGCCACCCGCGCAGTCGCCCTCGCCCTCTTCTTCACCTCCCTCTACCGGCTGCCGGCGCCGCTCCTCACCGTCGCCCCGCTGTGGGCGTGGGCCGCGGCCGTGTGCGGCAGCCGCGTCCTGCTCGGGCGGCACCACCTGCTGGACGTGGCCGGCGGTATCCTGGCCGGATTGGCGGAGGGAGCGGCCATGTCGCTGCTGTGGATGGGGGAGGACACGGCGACGGGGCTGGCGGCATACTTCTTCGGGGACGACCCGTGGTCGAACGCGTGAGTCAGCGATTGGAAAGAAGAGATTCACAACGTCGGAGGTGAAAAAAGATTGGCATTTTGATCAATTTATTTCCGCCCAATAGTCTTGACCAATTATTTACCTACATAGACCGTCAAGTCAGAGATAATACGCTGAAATATCACAAGTTTTGTTTGTCACGATTGAAAAGAAATTGAAAAATACACTTGCACATCACGAAAAGTACACTTTACATTTAAAGCCTAGAACATTTGTACACGTCCAACGGGGGGGAGGTAGGGACCATGAGATCTTTTCTGTTTTTTTACGCCGCTACATGTACCAAAGTGGAGGTCGGTGGCGGAGGAGGAGTAGCCGGTGTCATCCCTCCGCTCCCCCGCCTCCGCCACCGTCGGCGGCGGCACCGGCGCGGGCGACGAAGCGAGCGTTGATGAGAGACACCAGCTTCTTCTTGCCCTTGTAGGCGGCCTTTACGTTCTCCACCAGCTGCGCGAACTTTGCCTTTCCCTCTCTCGCCAGGAGGAACGTGTCTCTGGCCTTGGTCAGGAAGTCGATGAACTCTGTGTAGTGGCGAGGGGAGATGCTGCTCAGGCGGGAGTGGGTGGTGGAAACGAAGGCAGTCATGGCCGCGTCCAGCAATTGCCTGGAAGAAGGGAAAACAACAGAAATTATAGCATGATTCGAAGTAATGAAAAATTATTTTTCAGCACTCACCCCAATGGAGAAAAGTCCATGGGCGATGAAGCCTCCGCCTTTGCTGTGAGGGCCGCTGGTGAGATGGCAGCGGTGGCCCAGCACCTCCTGAGCACGTCCGAGAGGACGACCGCGCACTGCACGTTCTTGACAACCAGGGGAACCATGGCGGAGAGCTCCGCCTTGCCCATTGAGTGGGCGAGGGCGCAGGCCCAGTGGACGTCGGCCACGGCAGGGTGGGTCTCCTGGTTGTGGGCGAGGGAGACCGCTCTCACGGCCAGCAGAGCCAGGCGATAGGCCCGGGAGGGGCAGCCACGGTGCTCCATGTAGCGGGCCACGGTGAAGAGCTGGGAGGAGCTCATGCCCATGCTGGGGTGGTGGTGATGGTGGTTGCCTGCGGCGGCGGCGCTGATGCTGGAAGCGGAGGCGGCGTCAAGGACGATGTGGTAGGCGGTCTCGAAGGCGATGGGGTCGCTCTCGCAGAGGGTCAGGGCGTTGAGGGCGCAGTTGCAGGGATCCTACGTGAAAGGGAAAATATCGTTGGTTACTCAATTTCGCAAAGATAACAAATAAATTTGGATTATTTTTTTTGTATGATACATTGTGCTAACCTCGTTTGCGCACTGCAATGCCAGCGTTCTGGCGCAAGCCGCCAGCTCATCCTGCTCTGCGAAGGAGAGTCCCAGCCTGGCGATGGTGGCGTGCGACATGATTGTGGTGGCGACCGGCCCGGTGGCCTCCGCCGGGGCGAACAGCCCGCTCCAGCTCCTCATGAGGGAGAGGAGGGCCTCGAATCCCGCCTCCACCGCGCAGGTCACCAGCCAGCGCACGATCTCCCTCCGCCGCCAGTTGACCGAGCTGAGGGTGAGCCGCGTCACCTGCAGGCCCAGCTGGAGGGCGGCCTTCAGCAGGGGAGGGGCCGGGGGAGGAGGAGGAGGGTTAGAGCCGACGGGAAGTCTGGTGGTGGTGTCTGCCGCCTTTGCCGCCTCGCGCTGGGAGAGGGCATGCCTGAAGGCGTCCTGGGCCAGCTTGAAGAGGTGGGAGGCGGAGCGGATGTGGCGCTGGGAGACCTCCAGGACGGTCTGAAGACGGTGGATGTCGCCTAAGGAAGAAGAAAAGGAAATGATTATTAATAACTGCATCTACTTACTAAGCAGAGCTTAAGTACTACTACTTTAGAAAATCAGCCTAGCAGCAAAAATTCGCCGTCTTTTATGAAGGAGGAAAAATTACGCAGGTGGGAAAAGCCTTTCTCCGTCGTAGTTGAGGAGGGATCGATGCAAACGGCTTTGTTTCGCCAAAAGTCCATTGACCGTGAAAATGCAGAAGCGAGACTGCTCATTCAAGGGTCATTCCCTTTGGTCACGTCTTTTGCACCCAAGGCCGAAATACGTAGTGTAAAATACGTCGTTCAACTCAAAATCTGCGCGATATCTTTTCCTCCGGAAAAATGTGGCGGCAGCAAGTTGCGAAATATAGTTATTATATTTCGGCGCATTTTTCAGCTTTACTTTATAAAGAAAGCGAGAAAAAAACTTCACCGAAAAATGGAAATTTGAATGCTTAAAAAATCAGGAACACTTTTAAAAACTTTCTGAACCACGTAAATGCTAATGTTACTGTTTTGATAGAATTTTTGAAGGAAAATGGGAACAAAATATCACCTTTAGCTGCGGCTCCCAACATGACAGAGGCAAGCGCGCACTGCTGAACCTCTATGTGGCCGAGGGTGAACCAGCGCGGGACGGCCCTCCCTCCTCCTCCCGCTCCTCCGCCTCCTGCGGCCGATGCCAGCAGGTCGTGCGCGGGGAGCCTCATTGCCCTCAGCCCCACGCGGAAGGCCAGGTCGGAGTCGTGCGGCAGCAGGGTCACGAAGAGGTACTTGGCGAACAGCATCGCCGGGGCAGACTCGGGAGGGTGAACGAAGCTGCTGTCCGCTCCGCTGCCCAAAGCGGAAGTGGATCCAGACTCCAGCAGCATCGCCGCCTGGGATCGGATGACGGCTGCTCTGGCTGCGTCTACCTCAACCTCCTGCAGCCGGGATATCAGCCTCTCCTCCTGCTGCGAGGCCTTTTCCTGCGAGTAGAGACCGGAAGGCATCGTCCTCTGCTGACCGAGGCCGATAAGAGCAGCCTCCAGGGCCAGAAGCAGGTAGGGCTCGCAGCCGCGAGGTACGGCCCCGCTGCGGAAGGCCGAGTTGGCCCGCCGGTGGTGGTGGTGGTGAGGCTGGTATCTCGGGGGAGGATGAGAAGGAGGAGACGTAGAGGCAGGTGCTGCAGCAGGGGTGCCGCCGCCAGTTGCCGGAGGAGTAGAAGTCGGAGGAGATGCGGATGGACTTGTCTTTTCTGCTTCTCCGAGGGGTAGGGAGCCGATGGCCATGGGATCCAGGTGGTGCGGGCTGTTGCGCCTCTCCTCGGGAGTCAAGCAGACCTCAGAGAGGGTGTCGAAAAGACAACCGATGGGATCCAGAGAATGTCCAATCCATCCCTCCTGATTTGCGTAGTAAGGGGAACGGTGGCTCTGCTGTTTTTGCTGCTGCTGTTGTTGCTGCTGCTGCTGTTGCTCCTCTTTGCTGTCCTCTGGGATCTTCTCCTGCCGTTGCTCGTCTCTTTCTTTTTTCTTCGCCCCATCTGATTCGTGAAAGTCGACCGGACTTTTGTCCTCTTCTGTCTGCATTTTTTCGTCTTGCTGCTGCTGTTGTTGTTGTTTTTCCTTCTGCTGCTGTTGTTGTTGCTGCTGCTGTTGCCAAGTGGCATAAGCCCTCTTCTGGTTCATCTTCATGGCCCTGACTATTGCCGCTGCCAGTCGGACAGCCTCGCAGGTGAAGTCGTGCGTCCTGAGGGCCTCCACCCTGGCGCAGGCGGTCGGAAGGTGTTCGTGCCAAACGAACTGTCCTTGCTCGTCCACCATCGCCTCAGCCTCCTCCCTCGGCAGCTTCAGCTGTGACGGCGGCGGGGATCCGTCGTGGGTCAGGATCAGCCGCAGCCTCTGCCCGTTCCAGTCCATCCGCAGGGCGTCCAGGGCCTTGTGCAAGACCGTACGCGGCCGCCCGCCGCCGCTGCCCCCGCGGCTGTGGTGGTACGGCTGGTGACGGTGGGAGTGGTGATTGTGGTGGCGGTCGTGGTGCCTTCCGTGGCGGTGGTGCCTGTTCTGTGGTCCCAGGGTGGCCTGCTGCTGCTGGGATTCTCTTTGGTGTCGGTGGTGCTCTCTCCTTCCACCTCGGCGGTCTTCAAGTCCATGAGAGGATATTCTAAGGTCTGGGTCCTCCGGCGGACACATGTCCAGAGAGGCCCAGGCCTCCAGTTTCCATCGCAGTGCCTGCCTCTCTTGCGGAGGAGAAGTCGGGTTCAGGGCCACTGATACCCACAGTGCACCTAGAAAGAAACCGAAATATTTTTTAAAATCTTTATTTAATATTCTCACTTTCATGCTAGCCATCCAATAATACAATTCGACTGTACTTTTTTGCTGAAGGTATACTGTACTGTCGAATATGCGGAATATTCGGTGAATAACATGCAAACACCCCGCTCTTTGCTTTCATACGGAATTAAACGAGTCATTGTTTGCTGAGGGGTGTTTTCATTGAGGCTCCGAAGGAGGGACGGACGAGTGGGGGAAGGATTGTAAAAAAGCAGGGACGGTGGAGCTATATTTCTGTACATAAGGGAGGTGGTGGAGGTGACACAGACTCTGTCGGTGGCAGGAGAGGGGGTTGCTTTCTCCTTCTCCCTCCCCCTTTCCCTCCACGCAAGTAGTCGAAGTCACCCAGTGAAATATTGATCCGGTTTAGTACCGTCGACTTTCTCCTTCCCTTCCCGTCTTTACACACACATGAAAACCGTGGAGGGGGAGGGGAAACGCGAAACGCGAACTCGAAAGCCATTCCGGGCAGATGTCGTGCTCCCCTATTTAAATAGCTGAAAAGTAGCACTAGAACAAAGCTGAGGGGCTAGTTTCGAACACAAATTTTAGACATTCCAAGACACTCTGTTCTATGGCAGAAAATGAAAGTTTCACAAAGTGCCGTTACCATGGAAAGAAAGCATCGTAGGGACATGGCAAAGAAATATCCGCAAGATGAGCAAAAACAAACGAAGCCCCGTGGACAGACACCCATACAAAAGGGGGAACCCCGCAGACATTCGCGAGCCAAGCAAGCTTCATTCCTGGCACCCCCACCCCCCCTTCTTCATTCCTTTTCCTTCGATCCATCCATCCATGGCTCAAGGGAAGAAAGGACACAGGAGAGAGGGGGTGAGACACCGCCATCAGTTCGGCTTTCCCCGCGCATTCCAACCGTCGCGCCCCAACCACTCCCTTGCAGTGTACTGTGCTATACTTCTTACAACCAGCCACCCCCTCCCCTCGCCGCCTTTCTTGCTCCTCGTACGTCTGTACACACTTTCCGCGAGGGTGAAGGAAGAAGAGCCATTGAAGAAGGAACTAAGGGGATAAAAGAAGAACTATCCGCCAGACCCCCTCTTCCCCCTTTCTCTCTCTTATTACGTCTCTGTGCTCTCTCTCTTTCCTCTTTCATTCTCCCCCCTACGGTCTGTCTCAGATTCAGGGATCGTCGCCGAAAGAGCCAGGGGGATTTTGGGGAGCGGGGAGGGGGATAAAAGAAAAGGAGAAGTAAGAGGGGGAAGACGATGGCTCAGGGGAGGAGGGGTTGAATCGATGCTGCCACTTCCACCATCACATCACACAAGGGTTCAACGGCACGTATCCAGCAAATCTCCCCTACGGCGGCAGTTTGTTCGAACAGTTTTTTTTTGTTTCGCGAGAGCAATGTAAACGAACGATAGCCTTTTTTGTTCGCAATAGGTACAGATACATAAATTAGTAATAACTGACCAAGCTGGTCCCACATCTGCCTGCACTTGTCCGCCAGCGTTGCCCCCTGGGACTTCCACAGGACGAGGCGAGGGTCCGACAGGAACTGCTCCGTCATCATCGAGAGCATCTTCGGACCGTTTGAATCCCTTTCCAGCAAAAGCTCCCGCACCTGGAAAACCCATTCAAAAGTTGCGTACAACTTCATTAACAAATGTTTCTTGAATATATTCTTACCTTTGAGAACATTGCTCCTAGCTGCTTTGCGGCTCCGGCATACCCTCCCTGGGCCAGCGCCGCCCGCACCTGCGCCCTCACCTCCGCCTCGTCGAGGTGCCACTCTGCCTCCCCTTCGTCCGCCGCCGCCCCCGCCGTCGGGTCCGGCGCGCCCTCCAGCCGGTTCATCCTGGACGAGTCCCCGCCCCTCAGCAGCTCGTCTGCCAGCCGCTGCGCCGTGGGCAGCACCTCGGCGCGGTGCTCCCACACCAGGTACTGCACCAGCTTCTGCAGCTGCGAGCGCCCCAGCTGGAGCAGCGTTTCCGAGATGGGGAGGCGGAGTCTGACGCGCTCGGCGTGGCGGATGCGATGGACGGCCAGGGCCACAGCGTGCTGGCACCAGAAGATGTCTCGGCTGCCGCAGTCGCAGGTGACGGAGGTGATCCTGCAGCGGTCGAAGGCCATCGACACTCGGTGAGAGGGGGAGGGAGCGGAGGAGGAGGAGTCGACCAGAGTCTGGGAGTAGTCGCGGGGAGGGACGCCGACTTCCCCGCTGAGGTGAAAGCCTGAATGTGGGAAGAAGGAATTGCAAATTATTGTCATTGTTGTAGCAACACAACAAAGGATCCTCTTCCAGATTAAATTTCATTTTTGCATTCATAAGTGAGAGGTAGGTTTCGCTCCATTGTAATTCAACTGGTTACAAAGTTTCTCTCATTCATGCAATCATGATCCTATGAAAAGATACACCATTCGGTCCGTCTTTGAAAGAGACATAACGTCCGATGCTCCCTCTTACTCCCCACACATTTGAACGATGATACCCCCTCCGCCTGCCACACCGCAGTTGTTGTTCCCTTCCTCCGCCCTCTTCCCTCATCGCCTTTGTGTAATATCTGTTTTGAAAACCATCCCACCAGGGGAATCGAAGAAAAGACCCTCCTCCTCTTCCCCTCTCCCGGCTTTTTGCCGTGCTGCATGGATGAAAAGTGGGAAGGGGGAATGAACGGAGGAAGGATGGCGGTTCTTCACACTCGAGGGAGCTGTGCTGTACAGGAGAAGGGGGCAGGTGTGTTGGCATAGCGGCCCGGTCGTCGGGCGGTCGGGCGGGAGACCGCGGCGGCGGCGGCGGCTACTGTTGCAAGCGCTAAAAGCATCACAAAACACTTGCGATCATCCAAGTGTGGGGACCGAAGCAACAGACGGGGAAAGGGAGGAAAGAGGCAGATGCGGCTTGGAAGAGAGCGAGGGAGGAAGCGTGAGAACGGCTCTCTCCCCTTCTCATGCCGATGCCGCCGCCTGCATAACAGGAGGAAGGAGGCTTCTTCCCCTGCTTCCCCCCCCCCACCAAAGCTACTGCCGCCGCCACCGGAGAACCATGAAGGGAGGGGAGGGGGGGAGTTATCGAGTGCAACAAGGCGCAAAGGGGAGCTGAGTAGGGCAGGTGGCGGCGGCGTTGCTTCTTCCTCATTGCCACACCGGCTGACTGCTCAAAAGTCCACCCTCCCCTCCCCCCTTTTCTCTCCCTCTTTAACCATTCGGTTTGGGCAGCCTGTTGAATGGGGAGGGGAAGAGGATCAGGCAGTTGCATGGTGTAGCAGGGGTGTGTTGCGTGAAAATGAAAGGGATGGGACCACATGAGGCAACCAGACCCATTCACTCGAACCCCCGTTCCCACCCCCCTTTTTCCCGGCGAGGGTTCTTTGCTCCCTACACGGCCGAGGATTCTCTCTGACTTATATACCAGAGGAGAGCTAGGGAGGTGGTGGAACCGACAGCCCGCCCGGCTCCTTTTGTAATTACTTTCAAACGGCCCGGTTGGTTCCACTCGGCCGATTACGTTGCCGTTTTACAAATGAGTAGGCGAAGCCATGGTGTAGTGGAGAAAGGGCTTTAACATCTGCGCATCTGCGACGATTCTTAAAATAGTTAGAGAAACTTTTCAGGAGACAACTGTATTTACAGTAATTTGACATTGGTATTATTTAAATACCGGTAGCATATAGCTGGATATCAGGGCAACAATTTCTCTTTTTTTCGGGACGATCCTATATTTTCACTTCTAACTACTTCGAAGCTCCCAACAATTGAACAAAGAAGGGGAAGAAAAAACTATGGCTTGGCTTGAGCAACTAAAAAATTCCTGGGTGGGGGGTACCGCCCGTTGCCCGTTTAAATTCAGCAAGGACCACCCCACACCAGTTGAATAGATCAACCTATTCTGTCCCGTCCCCACATTTTTCCCCGGGGAGACACATTTTTTTCCTCTACGCCCGTGAGAACGACAAGGTCTGAAAGAAAGGATTTTAATTTCAATGGGGAGCTACCCCGCTCAACGGTTCTGCAAAGAGGAT
>JAAUXU010135890.1_pt1 | contig 33998 bp, 26 predicted proteins | sample 7278151 | NCBI WGS metagenome assembly JAAUXU01 (sample SAMN14350113, study PRJNA611818) | marine sediment metagenome | isolation source: surface marine sediment (1.8m) | place: French Polynesia: Moorea | collected 2018-08 | reverse complement strand
CCCCCCCCCCGCCGCCCCCCCCCCCCCCCCGCGGCCCCCGCCCGCGCCCCCCGTCCCCGCGGGGGGCCGCGGCCCGCGGCGCCGGCGGCGGCCCCGGGCAATATATCCCCCTTGTAATCCAGATTGATCGTTGTGCTGCTGCTGTCATTTGACCTATGCAGAACAAACAAAGTCCTAAATTTATCACTGAGCTTTACTTCTCTGCCACAAGCAGCTGATTTTTTTCCCCCCTCCCAAACACATTTCCAGTCCAGAGAGGCGAAAATTGGCTTCCCGCCACACGCATATTATCATCATAAGGAGGGAAAACTGCCATAAAGGCTTGGCTCTTAACTCCGTAGGCCTGCAAATTTGCAATCCAGGCCGTTTTATGCAATCGCTCAAAGCAGCAAAAAAAGGACGCAATTGGAGAAAAGTAGCCTTAAGCTGAGGCCCCCTCGAGCCCTCTTAATTTCATGCTCAGTGTTTGAAACATTGGCTTTAAGGAACACGGACTCTATTTATCGTCATGCACAGAGACTGCTGCAAAAAGTGAAAGTTTTAATCACAGTAAAGCCTTTTTTTCCTCTGCTCCGTCAGACAAGTTCGGCCAGCAGATGAGGATGCAGATCGAGGTCATTCAGTTCGCCCTCTCCACTCGTCGTTGCTGAGTCCGAAGTTGGGACGAGGGTCGTGTCTGGTTGAGTTTTGCTGCTTACCCCCGAAAGCAACCACAATAACCGCAAAAGTAATGGTTTGTGAGACGAATTAGAAGGATTAGAATTAGGCAGGCCCCAAAGAAGAAAAAAGCTCGCGAAAATGGGCCCACAGAGAGAGCGAGACAAAGACTTGGGCGGGTTTGAGGCCCTCTAAAGGCCCTCCCATGCCTATTTTTGCAAATGCACGCACAAGAAAACACACACGCGCGCGCAAGTGCACGCGTGGGAGAGAGACAGAGGGAGAAGAAGAAGGGCGATAATTTTTTTTCTCCCCCTCACGCCAACAAACAAGCAGGTGGCGTTGCTGTTGTTGCTGCTGCTGCTGCTGCTGCTGCTGCTGCTGCTGCTGCTGCTGCTGCTGCTGCTGCTGCTGCTGTTGTGGTTGCATCTTCTTTTGTTCTCTCTCTCTTTCGCGCGTGTGTGCACATTTGCGCATAACGTGAAGTCCACCTTTTTTCTCTCACTCTCGGGGTTCGGCCCGGTCCGTGTATGGCAGGAGGGACGAAAAAGACTGATAGCCCCGGACCCGCCTCAACAACTCTTATTTCGTCTCATGCGGCGTGCGGGAAATTACGTCCGCATCTGCCTCTCAGCATGATATTTTTTATTGCTGTATGTGTTTCTATGAAGTACAGGTGCCCAAAAAGTGAGTGTGTCCGTCTCACAACTTTGCTAGGCCTATTAGAGCAGTCTCGGTAGGCCCTCTGACTCGACTTCAGCCCCAACGTGACTTCATCGACCTGACCCAAGTCCCATCGTAAAGAGATTCACATCTCACGAACGTGAGGTTACGCGGGAGATGGGACGAGTCCACTTGACTGGCGTCGAGCAGGACGGCGCTGAATCACCCGTGGGCTCGTGCCAGGGGGGGTCGTCGTTCCTGGACGAGTTGTCGTTCTCCGTCGTCCAGGCCTGGACAGTCGCAAGCACTGCAACCAGAGTCACCTTGGTGGGTCGTGCAAGCATTCGTTTCAATTGCTGTACGACGAGCTGAGGTATTCCAATCTCTTCCTAATGGCACCTTCAATGGAGAAGTCATTGAGTGTCCACACCCATGCACATGGCTGGAATGGTTCTATTATAGACATCAGGCTGTTGGAGCTAAAAGAAAGAAGGAAAGAAAAGTAAACGTTCGTATCATTCTCTCTTTCTCTCTCGCATTTCAGCGTCGGTGCGGAGCTTCCTGGGCAACGTGACTCACCGTGATCACTTCAAGCTGCTTCAGAGCGACGGCGTCTCGCTCCTCATCGGCGCCAGGAACGTGGTGTACAACCTCAGCCTCAGCAGACTCGAGGAGAACCGGCAACAGGTGAGTGAGGACAGCCTCAACGACTCGTTGCAACTGTGCCAGACTTGAGACAGTAAATCATTGACTGCACAATGTTGCTCATCCATTTTGACACTTTATCTGCAACAGCAACAGCGTGGCCGCAGTTAGGACAGACGCCCTACGTGCTGTGCACAGCCAAGTTAGGCGGAAATAATGCTTGTCTTACCTACTGCAGATTGCCATTCAACTGGCGCATTTCTTGCCAAGAGCTATTTATGCCTGCCTGCCTCCCCTAGACTTCCTTGGCAACTGTAGCTCTTTTTTTTTTTGAGGACTTCCCGAATGCGAAATTGACTCTGCAGGTGATTTATATCTCACCTGGAAATGCTGCAATGGAGAAAGTTAATTTATACAGAGCTAAGAACACTGCCTTTCATTGAGAGTATGACTATAAAACGATGCCTCACACTGACCTCCTTTTGGTCGACGAGTGAAGCAAAAACGCCATCATGTTCGAGGCCTCCCTCATCCACGCTTGCTTTTCCCGATTTTTGACTGGCCAAGTCGAGTCTGAAAGGCCACACTGGGCCTGCAAGGCCGCATGGCTGAGGTAGGAAAAGGCTTCAGTCAAGCAACCATGGTGCAGTGCAGTGATGACTCACGGCCACTTCCAGCTAGGCAGAAAGGTAAAATGAATCATCAGGGCCTGTTAACTGCGCATCCAGCAACACTTGTGCCCTCCCTTGTAAGCACAACATGTCAGACTCATAGCCTGAGGCCATTGCACGATGAAAGTTGAACGATTTTTTTCCTTCATAGGCTGGCTGTGCGTACTCTGCTCCCCAGACATTTAATAACATGCGGAATTTCTCTCTCTCTCTCTCTCTCTCTCTCTTAGTGGGAGGCCCCTCGTGGCATTAGCGTTACACGCACGCACGCACGCACTCGCGCGCGCGTGCGCACTTCCCGGGAAAAATTAATCACCTTACAAAAGGCTTCCTTTCTTTATTATTAGTAGACCACCACTGGGTACTAGGTAGTGCACTGTACTGCCCTGCACAAGTCTGCACTGCACTGCTCGGCACTCTCCTGTAACCCCTTGACGCCCTTTCATAATGAAATAATTTCAAGTTCGTAGGAAATTGCTTAAGGTAAGCGCGGGTTTTTAACAGACGACGTCGCTGCTTTTAGTGGTTCTGTCTGAATGAGACGCTTTGTAAGTGCCAATGGCAGAAAAAAGCAGCCGCTTTGTGCGCCCCCCGCTGAAAGTCCCCAGATGAAGAAAACTTCTCATGTGACGAAATCCCCCAAAGTCAAGCTCGAATTAGTTAAGCTAATCCTGCCTTTGGGCCCGTGTTTGTATGTGGATTTCCCGCGAATTGAATTTAATCTGGCGTTTTTTTTCTCTCACTCCTTTGCAGAGGATCACTTGGCCGTCGCTGGAGCGAGACCGGGAACTGTGTCTGGTCAAGGGAAAATCAGAGGTGAGTCGAGACGAGGCTGGAGTAGAGGTAGGGTCGGATTCGGCGTCTCCAGAAGTGCCCAGAGGTCGGTGGAACGACTTTTCTCCTCTTCAGGAGGATGAGGAGACACTTGCTGATTCACCCATAAGGCAAATGTCTCCAGGCAAATATTGGCCAGTCCACGCGAGCGCTTCTAGCTCTTAATCTTGTTTGCTAATTGTGGCCAGCGTCGAGCACGACTCAGGGAGGCTGAGCTGAACTTTGCCTCTTGTCTCCGGGGCCGACGAGCAGTCTGGAGCTCGGACGAACGCAGACACAGCGTCAATGTAACGTGCAGGTTGTCACAAGGTCGATTGCTGAGTGGGACGAGGGCACTCTGGCAACCCGGAGACCCGTGGGGGACAATGGGCCTCGTGGGACGTGCAGCCGCACCTTGGCAACCCTGATTCCGCACTCGTCGGACAGTTTGGCCCACATTCTCTACTGTAATTGCGTATGCAGTATGCCTCAGATCTGGCCAACAAACTTTACCAAAGTAAATACAGTGACAACTTAGTTACTTTGGTGCGCAGGCAAACACAAGACAAGACATTCAAATTCATCGACTTTGCTCCATGTTGCCACAGCGTCTCCTTCATGGCCTATTTTTTCTACATCATCTACGCTTTCGTCTCTCTTTAGTCAATGCTTTTCTTACTAGATGACTCAGCATTGCTGCATAGATATTGTCAAAAAAACAGACCTTCACTTATCATTGGTAATGTTGGGGCGGACTGGACTGGACTGGAAACTGTTGATTCACTGTCGGTTTTTTTTGTTTTCACAATCGCAGGAAATATTTCCCCCAATTGCATTTCCCGAAAACAATGAAAACTACAGCAATGTGCAGAATGTTTTTCAAAATTTTATGCAGAAAGTTTAGTCCTTGTAGCTCGGAAACGTCTGGGGCCAGACAGGAGATTTGTACGGCTTTAGAATGGGCAAAGGCTCGAGCTCTTGCCTGCTTTGCGGATTCTCGACGCGACATTGTTTTCCCACTGCAAAATTCGAATCTGGTGTTACGCAAGCCCAAAGTCATGTACGGATTTCTGTGATTGCCAAAAACGGCCGTTAAAAAAGTCTGCAAAAACAGTGCCAAGAAAAAAAAATGATAATTCAACGAATAAAGAGCTACGACATCATGCCTTGCCCATTCCAAAGCCGCACAGACCTCTTGCATGGCCGCAAATGTTCACACAAAAACCTTCTCCTCATAAACTTTTGAAGCACCCTGTGTTTCTCGCGCTCCTCGCAACATATCTCACTGACACAGTTGAAGCATTTTCAAACCACGCGGGAAATTTAATTAATGGCTTTGAGGCCGCAATTACTCCGGTAATGACAAATTGCGAGGCCGCCATGTGCACTGCAGCTTTGGACCTGTCCGCGGCCTGGCTCGTCCTGATGTTGCCACCCTGTGACTACGGGAAGGGCCGCCTACAGGTCAGCCACGTGTAGTGCTGCAATGCCGTGCGGCCTCGTGATGTAGTCTGGGCAATGCTAGACATAGAGCGAAATAAAGGCTGCCCCGAGAGGTATTCTCTACAGACATTTTGTTGTCTCATCTTCTGAGGAGAAGAGTAAATACGGTTTTGTCGGCTCCTTTGAATTTGGGAGCGTCTTATAGTGTGTTTACCGCCAATAAAAGTCAACTTCAAGCAGAGAAGTCAGAGCCGCAGATGTGCAGCGCAGTGACCCAATTACAAGATTTCAGCGCAGTCGAGAGATTCATTTGGCTGCACTTGCACGTGGTAATAATCCGACAGGGTGTTGCACCAACTTGGAGACGAGGGTGGGGGCTCACACAGTCCTCCCCCCGGGAAAAACGATGCTTTGGCAACCCTGACTGACACCCAGAGGCGTAGAGAGAGACAGAGCGTGAGTGGTGCTTGATTCTTGCGCCCCAAAGCTCCACCCAACCTGGCGCCCTCTGCCTTGGACAGACAGGAACAGCACTTGAGATTCCCGCACCCACCCAGTGGGCCCACGTGGGAAATGGCAACGGCTTTTTGGCAACCCTGACTCCGGCAGACCGGGACAAACACAAGTGAGCACATGAGCATGAGGGACCTGATTCCCACTTGGTGCCACCCTGCAGACAGACTCAGCCACTGCGACGTCCGGCCACGTGGAGAAGGTCTCCTCGAAGAAGTGAGAGTGGAGAAGTCGCTCCTTTGACTCGCCGCCTCCGGAGTCTCCGTCACAGACGTTTAAGCAGCCGCAGCAGAAATTGACGTGGAAGAAAAAAATTCCAAGTGTGCGTCCTGGAGAAGCTGGCCAAGATGTCACTCCTCCGACTTTTGAATGCCACATTTTTGAGTGAGGAGCTCGAGAGAGAAATGATCTGTTGGATTTCTGCCCCTTCAATTGCTCCACGCATTTTTGGATCATCCCCCAAATTTCGTAGCTTGTGCTGGCTGAGCATTAATCTTCTCTTGCTCAGGCATGACCCTCCTCATTTTTTTTCAACACTGTTGCCCTCCTTCTTGTTCAGGCCGTCCATGGCCTCGATCGTGCGAACGTCGAGGGACGCGCCGACGTCGCCCTCACGTCCGTCTTCGTGGCTCACACGACCCCACCGCCCCTTTATCATCCGTTACATTGGGAAGAAATTTTCCCCCCGAGGCCTCCCATTTGAATGATGCGATCGTCATTCTTCTAATGGCGGAGGGAGAAGAAGATGCTCTCGTAATCTTTTGATTGGAGCCTCGACAACTCGACCAGACACTTTTGAGTCGAGATACGAGACACAAAGTGGCTCCCACTGGGAGCTGTTGGACTATCGGACTTTTTTGTGCCTGGCAGAGTCAGCACCCGATGTCTTCTCATTGAACTGGAGAGACGGGGAGGAAAACATGTTTTGCGCAGACTCAACTTGATGGTTGTTTAGAGGAGGAACTGAGAAAGCCCCACTTTTTTGAGCCCACCAGAATGAGCGAGGATTTTTGCCCTAAAATGTGCTAAAACAAAGTCGTAAATTGCGCCCCAAAAGTCATGCCTTCTTCCCCAGGCAGTCAATATTTCCTTGAGGCGTTGACCTAAGTTGCCTTAAGACAAACAGAAAAACGCCCAGCAGAAACGACTTTAACGCCGAAAATTCTTCAAGATGCCGCAGCTGTTATTATTATTATTATTATTCCGTTGACTTTGCTATGCACGAGGTGGCTGCTCTTGCTGCTCTTCTTCTTCCTGCTCCGATTTATCATCGGTGTCGTGCAACTATTCCACCTACAGAGCTGAGGGCGAAGGCTCTCCTACGTACGGACCCGCTACGTACGAGCGCGGACGAGCACGTAGCCGCGTGCGCGCGCGCAGGCAGGTCTGCCATAATTGCGCCCCGGGCACCGGGGAATTTATCAAAAGGAATGATGCGAACTTTGAAAAGCTCTTAGCGAAGCTGTTGTCTTTTTCTGCCGGGCTTAATTCCCATTTTTCCCGCTGCTGATGCTATAAAAAGATCGCTAATCTTTATGGCCCAGTCTCAGTCTCCTATGGCTCTCCTTTTTTTTTGCCAAGGCGGATTAAATCTTTGACTTTTTCTCTCTGCATGGCTGTGGTTGTAGCTGTGGCTGTAGCTGTGGCTGTGGCCGTAGCTGTGGCCGTAGCTGTGGCCGCGGCAGTAGCTGTGGCTGCGGCCCCAGCTGTGGCTGCGGCCGTAGATGTGGCTGTGGCAGCGCAATGAAGACATTGTCCCGCTCATAAAGACTTTATCATATTATAGCAAAAGACAAAAGCTTGGGTAACATCTGACAGTGTTGGCATTTTTCTCTCCCCAATGGAATCCAATGACTTTTTTTTCTGAGATATGATAAAAAAGAAAACAAAGGTGTGCGTTTGTGCTTGCATACTTTGTTATGTGTGTGAGACAGGCGAGCATTTCTGACAGGAGAATGCGATTCGTCTTACTTATTTGGCCATGATTTGTTTTCTCCTCCCCAGTGGAATTTTCTTTCCCCCCTCCCCCAACTGCCTTAACCCAAGTTTTTTCCCCTGCTCTGGGGAGAGAAAGATGTGTCCAGTTGCATTCTGTGCGTGTGTTGTGGGCTTAACCCAGGCGTTGGAGGCCTCAACATTCCTGCCAAACAGAGAAAAGGCCTGTCCTTTTTACTTCTCCAGCACCAGAGAAGAACTGACAGGAAATGTTTCTCCTTCTTCTTCTGGCCTTAAGGCAGAGCTTGTGGAATTCCTGCTGGCGCCAAAATTCCCTCTACACACGCAGAAGTTAATTACACGGCCCTTCGCAAATTTTTCGTCAGCAGCCACGCAATTAAAGCCTTGCAAAGTCCTCCTGCCCAAGGGGCCGAGCAAAAAAATAAAGCAGCCTCCATCGAAATTCCTAGGACGAAACAGGTTCTCCATGATTTTTTGTGCGCTCTTTTTCCTCTTCTTTTTTTTTTCTTTTGCTTCTCCATTGATCTAACCAGTGCGAGGACTGGAAAAGGGCCTATCCAAGGCCTGTTTTCCTCTTCCCTGGAATCTTTGGACTTTCGTATCTGTTAGCGGATAACGAAGACGCTGAAGCTGAACCGCGCTGAATTTTGACACCATTTATTCGATCAAATAGGCCTTACAGAGCAGCTCTAAGAGCCCCATTATGTTTTCGGGCGGACCAAGCAAATGCACGGAGTGAGAAACGACCAAAACTTCTTCTTATCGGGGACAGCCTTGAATTTTTCCCTTCGATCACGAAAATTGTCTCGACTTTGTTTTTTTTCTCTTATTCTGTCAAGATTTAACTACCGACCGACTTTGACCGTGGGCCTCGCGTGCAGCTGTGGCCTCAAATCTTGCCTCTGTCTTAGTGGAAATCGTGCGTGCGTGCGTGCGTGCGTGCGTGTTGTTATTCCCCCCTAGTCATGAACCATCTCAATATCCGGCGAACCAGGAATTATCTTGATTGAGCCAATCTTTCTGACCATTATTTCGCGCTATATTTTTTTTATTATCAACCCTCTTTGTTGCTCCCATGATGACTTTTGCCTATTTTTATTTACTTAGGACGAGTGCCAGAATTACATCCGCGTGCTGGCCCAGCCCGACCCCTCGAGCTTGCTGGTGTGCGGCACCAACAGCTTCAACCCCAAGTGCAGGACCTACTCAACCAAGAAGGTGGCTACCGGCGACGATTCGACCACCTTGGACGAGGACTCGAACGAGGAGGCCTTCTTCAAAGCCAAGCATGAGTACTCGGGCAAGGGCTTCTGTCCCTACGACCCCAGGCACAACTCCACGGCCATCTTCACTGGTAAGAGCACTGCCATTTATTTCCCCTCCTGGGGATGGAATTTGAACCTGTTAGAGCAAGGATGATCCTTTCGCCTCCTCCTCAATGGCATTTTTCCCCTGCTGTGAGAAAGAAACACCGTGTTTATTTTCCAAATATGCCAAATCCAAGGATGCGCAGCGCGCTGCACTGAACGCAGTGCACTGCACTGCCCCGGGATGCCCTTGACCGTTCATGAAAAGTTGTTTTTCCCGATTCCCACGACAGCTTTTTGACAGTTTTTCTATGATTTTACTCGTTCGAAATGTCTCCCTCCTGTGTGAAAAACTCCGGTGGTCCCTGCCAAGAGTGAAATTCGCCAAATCCAATGTCGTCCTGTCCGTAAATCTCTCTCCTCGTTCTCGTGAAAGATGAGACGCGACCAACAAACAGCCAAAGCGAACAATCCCAGATATTTCGTGCACATTTCCCATGCAATTGTGCCATGATTCGGACAAGCAGCCAAAGACTTCGACGCCTTGGCCAGATTTTGCTCTCCTCACCTTGGACGTTGGTTGGGAGACAATCCCGCCGTCATCGAGGCGGAGCAGAGGAGTTTTCGCTCGCACAAGATTTAAGGCACCTTAAAGCCAGGATCAAGAGAGAGAAGGGATTTTTTTTTGGGGGGGGGAGGGGGAAAATCTCGAAATCTGCCTTTATATATTCACAAGGGAGAAAAAGAGGGGGGGGGGACCAAAAACTTCGTTCAAGTGTGGTAAAATGAGGAACTCGAGACGTTTATTTGCTGAATTCCCTATGTGCCTGCGTCAAGTTTCTCCCCCTCACCCATTGCTCAGCCAACTTTTTCCCCCCTTTGCCCTTAAAAGGCACGACGAACGGACAAATAGTAAGAGTAGAGCAGCAAAACATGGGCATCTCCTGCGAAATTTTGGCTTCCTCCCACGTCCATTCTTGCCTTGGCCAATCTTGAGTGTGGAGTGGGAAAAAGGCTTAGGAAAGCTTCTGTTGCTGCCTCCATTCTGTTAATGGAATGATTCCTTCACATCTATGAGCGAGAGAAATTGAGCAGCTCCTCCGTCTGCCTCCTGCCCACGGATCAGCATAGCTATGATGCTGTTAGGCCGGAATAACATTGACGTGAATGATACAGACAAGGGTTTCTCTTGTCTGTCAATGTACGTGGCTGTTGTCAGCCATGCGACCTCAAACTTTTCCCAGACTCTGAAAAGCCACTGTGGCTCCAAAGAAGCATCAGCAGCAGAAGAAACTTTTGCAGTGCAGACGATACTTTTCTCCAGCCTTGGAACTGATGTTGATTGACTTCGCTGCTCTCTTCTCTAGTCTTGCCAAGCATGCCTTGAATTCCTCGGCGGCCGTTTGTCAAAAGACAGAGACCAAGATTCCTTTTCCCGTAAATGGTAGCGACACGTAGAATTAAAAAGAAGTGAGGCTCTTTTTCTTCATTTTGTGCTAGACAATTCTGTCTGTTCTATCTCTGCTTTGCCTCTGCTTTGCTTCTGCTTTGCTTCTTCGTCTGCCTCTGCTTTGCCTCACAATTCAGCTATCTTGATTGATTAAGAGGAATCTACTGTAACCTGTTGGAGGGGGGTGAAGCCAGCCAGACGAATAATCAGCCACTTTTTTTGTCTGGCTCTTTGGATGGGTTAAGCCTCGGTTAGGATCTTGCTGTAATCAGAATCAGAGTCCTGGACGACGCTTTCAGCGGTCCATTTTTCAAACTCAGCTTTTCAACACCTCCAAGGTTGTTACTCGGCCAGACAAAAGAGTTTGTTGTACACTTCAGAGAAGGCAAAGAAAGGAGGGAAGAGTCCTCGAGCAAGAAGAAATCTAATAGACAGCGTAGGCACGACATGCCAAGCGCCCATTGCCAGACTCCACCAGGTAGCTGATCTTGTCTGGTGGAGCACTGTAGTGCGCGCGCGCACAGCTTTGAAGTAATGAGACATATTTATCTCTCTAAGAGGCTAAATGTTCCTACAAAGCAGGATTTGCATGACAAAAGGTTATTGAGATGGCGCCAACGCTCTTGTTGTCTTTGATTGTTCATGCACTGAATTCCACAGTCACTGAGTGTCCGGTGGAGAGAGATCCACGAAAATTTGTGAAGACTCAGTCTTCTCTTCTTCAACCAGCTCCTTTGCACGCTTTGAGCTAATAATGTCCGAGGGGTTTTGTTAGCCCGGCATAGCTTGAATTCTCAACCCCCCTTTTAGCCCCTAACTACGGTCTCTCCCCCCCCCCCTCCCCTGTGTTTATGACCCGTGACCAATTCACCGCTGGTGTAATAATATCTGGGAAGGAGAAGGCGAAGGGAGACTCCAATGATCGCTGTCGTCACTTATTCCCATTATTCTCTTTTCTTGTCACTTCTGCCAAGATCATCTTTTGTTGTACCGCGCGGAGGAAAAGGCCGGGATCACTGAAAGGTGCGGTGTAGCTGACCAAGCCCTTTTTTATACCCCGTCATGATGAAGATGTTTTATGCTTGGCTGGAAGAAAAAAATATAAAGTTGCAAAATGCAAAAAGCTTCGTTCTTCCCTTCCCTTCCTCTGTCCAATAAAGCTGATAATGACTCTGGCTAATGTTTCAGCGCAGCCCAGAGCCAAAGAGCTTTTGTTTGGGGTCATCGTTGTTGAATCCTTAATTAATGACCTGAGAAGACTTTTCAGTGCACACAATCAAGTCTTCTTTGTTGTCTCCCCTTGGCCAGACAAGATTCTCTCCACACAATGTCCTGTAATTCCTCATCTGAGCGTGTATTTCTTTTTCCTCCAGCCCGTGTATGCATTTCAAAAGTGCAGAATATTGTGATGGATGAGACCCAAAGCCTGGGTAGTCGTAGCCCTGAATTATGGCTCAATATAGTATTTCAAGCTTCAGTACAGTGAGTGCCGGATAGACACGCACGCGCACATGTGGGGTAAAATCGGGATTTAGGAGGCGTGAAGAAACAGACAGAAAAAAGACCCGGGTTGGTCCGGGCTTTGGCAGAGCCATGAATAATTCAGACTTTTTGTCAATTTTACAACGACGTCCTTGCAAAATGGGGAAAAGAAACCGCTTTCAGCTGGAGGAGGAGCAGGAGAGGTCACCACACCTCCAGAGTGTTTAGTGAACGCTGCTGCCTCAATCAGGTAGTGCGGATGAACTCGGGAGAGACTGATCAAAAGAGGATCATTACAGCCTCATCTGGAGCTATGGAGAAGACTTTTCATCGTCGTGAGACCCCCTGTAGACAGGGGGGGGTTTTTTGCTTTCTTCCTGGAACTGTAACTCTTCGCGGAAACTGAGAGAAGGAGAGCAAGGCCAACGTGGTCTGTGGCCTCCACTCCTTGACCGTGACAACTGAGGAGTTCACAAGTATTAATAAGGGGGCGGAGGGGTCAATGACCTGAGCTGAGGGTGCGTCGATGTATGTGTGAGAAAAATCTGCCAGTGCAAACCGAGCCTCAGTGCAGAGTCTCTCGTCTGCACTGGCATTTCTTCCTCACCACGATGATCGCAGCAGACGCTTATTCTGCCGAGTTTCATGCCATAAAACGGTGTGACTTTGCGAAAAAAGAATAAATCCGCAGGGATCTTCTAGTGTGTGTAGTAGACAGCATCTCATGCGTAGGAAGAAAGAGGCAGCCTTATGACTAAGGACGACTCGACTGTATTCATGACCCGTTCTTTTCTCTACTTTTCGCAGGAGGAGAACTCTTCTCGGGAACCGTGGCCGACTTCTCGGCGTCCGACGCTCTCATCATCAGGGACACCGTCCGGACGGAGCAGTTCGATCTCAAGCAGCTGAACGGTAACTTGGACAGCATGAGTTGTGGAGCTTCTCTTGCTAAGGCGCATGTACAATACCTGCATAGGGCGAGACAGAGCGGGAGTGCCCCAAAGCACTGACTGCTTGCTGCAGCACCTTTTGATATGAGTCATTAGACAAGGATAATGAGGGGAAATCTACATGTTCAGCACCTGGGATCGCCCCCGCTGGACGTCCCCATGGGCACGTCCAGCCAGAGCCAAGCCGACGGCTCCATAGCCACTCTGGCTTTCCACCCTGTTCCCCGTCTCGTCAGTAGTCCCGACCACGCCGATGCTTTTGTCTGTTTACCCAAAGTTGAGGGTCAACATTGACGCTGCCAACAATAATCACGAGATCGACCGTGTCCGTCCGCAGGTAACAGAAAAAGCTGGCAATTTCGGACACCTCCTCTGTATGAAAATGTTCTTCTCTGCCACTCGTTGCGTGTCTTTGAGCTGAAAGAAGAAGTGAGCAAATTGACCCCTGCGAATCTTCTTGGAGAAGAAAGAGAAAATTGGGGCAGTTGGTCGTGAGATAGACAGACTTTTTTTCAATTTGCCATTTGGACATCTCAGAAGGAAAGATTGGATAGACAAGAGCTTGGGGTCGTGACCGTCTGATGAGTGTTCTGCAAGTAGAGAAAAAAATCTGTGCACAGGTGCACTGTGCATAAATATTTGTAAAAAGAGTCGTGCATGGCTTATGCGAAAATGTCATGATTTTATGACATGTTTTCCTTGAGGTCTCCTGACACAGTAGAAGCAAAAAAAAAAGAAAGAAAATTGGCTGGCGAAGAGGAAGTGCTGTGCAATTCGCTCCTCGCAGATTTTGCTTTATGCAAATTTCTTTTCGCTGGAAACCTCTGGTAGATGTGGAGATGATGATACCGAGTGGCAAGACCTCCGCATGTTTCTTACCTTGAGGGAGGGGAAAAAAGAGTGAGAAGATGTGGGGTTAATTCGCCTCCCTGATATTAGCAGATGAGATGCAAATAGAACAGACGAAGATTGAACCCCATAAAGCCAGGAAGACGTTTAGGTGCAACTCCCCCCAAAATATGCTAACGTAACGTTACTGAGTTGCAACCGACAAAGAGAAGTTGTTTCTTAACGTCCTGTAAAAGCTTGTGGAGAGCGTTTCCCGCCCAATCATCTTCTTGTTCAGATAGACACACAGGTGAGCACACACCACATCTCCCTAAGCAAATAATCCACTCTTATAACATTGACGGAGGAGTGAGAGACAGAAAAAAGCCTTGGTCCAAGTACGTAGTCCGTGTCATCGGACACCGGATGGTTCAACAAAGTTGTCGAGAGATGTGCGCGTGCAAACGCGACGTCAAGGTGGTGGAGGATGTGATGGATAAGGTCTCCAACATGTGGAATGTGCCCAAAAGGAGGGGGAGGGGAGCCTCCAACACCAGCTGAATTCGTACGCAGTTCTTCTTCTTTGCAAAAGTCGTGATGGGCGTTGTGCGTAAACAAATGCAAACGTGCCGAATGCATTACCGTAAAACAAAAATTGCGAGTGCTGCTTGTTTGAGGAGCTTTATTCGCAACAACCTGTTCGCCTCCCCCACTTCGTTGGAGGAGCCGACCGACGACTTCGGGGGGTCCTTTTCTCCCAGTCCATATATCGTGCAGTGGGTTGAGCTCCTCTCCTACTCACGTATATGAGTTACGTCCGTGTGGACACCCTTAAGGTGCGTTTACAGTCCCCACACTGGGCGGACGTGGATGTGTAACCGGGGCCTTCCTCTTTTATCTGTCCCATTGATTGCTCAGTGTCTCCTTCAGCCCCTCAATATCAGCTTTCCTGCACTGTCAGTGCAGTGCAGTGGAACAGAAATAGCAGACGTCTCAAGCATTCGACGACACGTACGAACATAGGTGTGAGTGGGGTTAAACTTGTCCATGCATGAGCATATGGGTGTTGATGGCTCAAAAAGTCAACTGCTCTTTATGAGCACCGTTATCCTTTACTATTCTTAGGTTCTTTCATCCCCCCCCCCTCGCTCTCTCCAGCATATTGTGTTTTCTTTGAAAACAGCGCCTTAAGTGGGTCCTACTTCACTGCTCGACATTATTCGACCAGATGACACATGTCCAACAGCAGGAACATTCACAAAAATAAATAACTTTAGAATAATCGTTGCATCTTGCTGAATTTTGTTTTTCCACGGTGTTGACTTTGATCCCCGGGGAGGAGAGGAGTGGATTACAGAGCCTCAATATTGACACGCGTATTTGTACTTCTTACAAATGGGCGAATGTTGCACCACCACTCCTGGTGAGAAGAAGTGGGTAAATTTTTGGGCAGCTCAAGGTATGCTTACATCTCGCAGCCCAAGATTGAGTGGACGGATGGGATGTTTCAAGCCAGCGGAAACTTTTTCATACAGTTCTGTTACATTCACACACACACGCGCGCGCGCGCACGCTCGCATCAGTAGAGGGAAAAATGGGGGAAAAAGAGTTTACGCGCGCGCAAAAACTGTGTTCCGCATTAGGCGAAATAAATATTTACGCCTGCTTTAAACGCTGTCTTCTTTTTTCCAGCCCCCGACTTCGTGAGCTCCTTGGAGGACGAGGACAATGTTTACTTCTTCTTCCGTGAGTCCGCCGTCGAGTACATAAACTGTGGAAAGGTGAGAACTTTCACGAGATCTCCAGGGAGGGAGAGAGTAGCGACACCACGGAAATGCAAGGGCATCTGTTGAACTTTCATTGAATGCAAAGAAGCAGCGGTAGCAAAAACTACGTATCACTAGTGATACGTGCAACTGCATAGTACAGCCGAGCAGTGCACTGTTTGCATAAAATTGGCGCTGGCAGACGGCTGAGAAGCAGGTTGACGGATTTATTGGCCGGACCCTTCGCTGCGGACCTCAGATAAAGATTTGGCGATTTTATCCCCGTGCATACAGTATGAACCAACACTAGCGATGCAGCCGTGAAATAATCTTCCCTGACTGCGCCATTAATTCCTGCCAATTCATCCGAGGTATTTGAATCATTTTATAGACTTTTCTTTGCATGAGTAACTTTAATTTAAGTCACACGCACGTCATCGTGGTCCCTGAGCACCTGCTGCGCCGTTATGCATTCGCTTTTTTTGCACACTACTGCCTCGTGCTCTCTTAAGCAATTCACCCAAAAAACAGGCAGTTGTTATCTGGTCACATTTCGCGCAAAATTGCATAAAGCAAGGTGACGGTGTCAGAGCTGCTCAGATCATTCTCGCTTTTCAATGCTTCATCCTGATAAATGCCAGGACACTCCTGATCGGTGTCTGGGTGTCACTCGTGGAACGGTATTTTTGGTTCATACGGTATGAACACACGTGCGTTATTGCCAAGAGGCGAGGCTTTTTGCGCTCGTCCTGCGTCAGCCTGTCTATAGTGAGAGAGATATTTATGATGGGAGGAAGAGAAGACTTAAAGGACTTGTAGAGGTGCTAATTTTACCCTCTGTTGCGGCGGCGCTTTAAAAAAAAAAAAGGAAACAAAGAATCGATGTAACAATGAACCTGGCAGTGGAGTCGTGACAAGCAGCTCATCTCTCTCTCTCTCATATATATATGTATATATATCTCAATTATAGACACCTGTGCCAAAAATCATGCCAGAAAACATGCCAAAATCATGCAAAATGTCATTCATCCGTCCACAGGCTGTTTATTCCCGAGTGGCCCGAATCTGCAAGAACGACCGCGGCGGCCCGCACAAGTTCAAGAAGCGATGGACCACCTTCCTCAAGACCAGGCTCAACTGCTCCGTCTCCGGCGACGTCCCCTTCTACTTCAACGAGATCCAGTCCACTGCGTAAGTGTGACAGTAAACGTAGCAGACGTGCGTCCCCACGTGCATGTGTAATAAGTGCTCGAGACAACCAGCTTTGATTGAAATGCAAAGAAAGTATCGCTGTGCATACGCCAAACGCCACACGTACGATGACAGTTAAATGCAGTATTGGTGACCAAGGCAAAAAGTGTTAAGTGCAAGGCAAATCTGATTGGAGTGATGGGGGGGGGGGGGGAAGTGAACGTGACAAAACTACAGTGTTTTTTACCACCCGTTCCAGTGAATTTAGTGGCTACAAAGTCTCTTCGGGCGTTTGATTGTGACACCATATTTTAAAAGATGGAGAAAACATTATTTGCATTATGCAGTACAGCTTGCAGATCGGATTTTAGCAACAACAGAGTCATGGTATTTCACGTATACGGAATTTTTCAAGTATTACCACCATATTTAGTTGTTCCTCCCAGTCAGAGGAGTCTTTGTGCAAAGAATATTTGTAATGAATACCCTATACTCAAGAATGAGCACTTGAGGCATGAAGTCGTTACGTCAAGTCCATCACTCGGACGCAGAACCTGTTCGCAGCGACGCCACTGCAGACTCAAGTGTTCATGTTTGCGCTGCATGCATTCATTGACACTGATTAGACTCTATGGCCCATAGTTTACTTATGCGTACTATATAGTGCACGTGAACAGTAACATCCACTATGCACCCACTAACTTTTTGTTCTAACATTGAATCATTTCTACGTTCTGCAGGTCTCGCATGGTTGACACGTCCGACGGCAGCGGTGACAAGTTGGTGTACGGCGTGTTCACTACGCCAGACAACGCCATCGCCGGCAGTGCCGTCTGCGCGTTCAGGATGGCGGCCGTCAGGAACACGTTTGAGAACGGACAGTTCAAGGGTCAGGAAAGCGCCAACAGCAACTGGCTGCCCGTGGGGGAGAACAGGATGCCAGAGGAGAGGCCGGGCTCTTGTTCTCTCGACTCAAAGAGACTGAGCGAGCGCAACCTCAACTTCTTGAAGGGCCACTCGTTGATGGATCAAGCAGTGTCCAACATGAACCGCGAGCCCTTGCTGGTGGTCACGGCCTGGCCAAGAGGAGAACGACTGACAGTGATCGCTGTGGATGCTGGAGTCAGAACCCCTGATCGAAGGCAGACTCACGATGTTTTGTTCGTCGGCACCACCAAGGGAAAAGTCATCAAGTTCATCAGTGCCAGAAACGCGGCCGGCCAGGTCGACTCCGAGAAGCCTGTTGTCATCGAGGAGATCCAGCTGTTCCCCTACCACGTGCCGGTGACCAACCTCCAGGTGTTGGGCCACCGACTGGTGGCCCTGTCGGATCACGAAGTCAAGTCGCTTCCGCTCAGTCGCTGCTCGGCGGTCCAGGTACAGAGTTGCGGTGCCTGCGTCGCCCTTCAAGATCCCTACTGCGCCTGGAGTCCGGTCAGGCGCGCCTGCATCGACCACAGGGAGGCTGAGGCCGAGGACGCCAGCACTATGGTGCAGAACGTCTACACTGGCAGACACGCTGGATGCGGCAACATGGATGGTAAGCGAACGCCGCATCTTACTTACCATTGTCAGAAATGTAGAGGAAGTTGCAAACTTCTCTCCAATTAATTCCTTTTATTGGGCTCCATTCTGGTTCTTTCCAATTTTGCATGCTAATTAGCACGATGCAAATCTTGTTGCACTTCCTAGTGTTGCAAAAAAAAAAAAAAAATTGAGGGCGCCGATAATGAGCGTCCGTCTGCTCCTCATTGTGAACGCTGAGCAAACATCAATAGAGGCTGCGTGAGCTAGTTTATAATTTTTGCCTGGCATTAAAACTCAGCTCTTTTTTCCTCCTTCCTCCTTTACCTTACACACACGCACGTTGCGTTGTACCTGATTTGCAATCTGCTGCCGTAAAAACGCTTCTCTCATTTCCTCCTTTTATCTGACACGAAATAATTACCGCCCGCCTTGTGATGGCTGCTAATTTAAGACCTCAAGGAGGAGGCAACAGTAAAGAGTTGGTTGCTGACTGGCTGCAGAAGAACATCCCCCCCAAGGCTACATCAACAAGCAGACGACCCATCTGCTACTGTATGTTCTTCGTCTGATACTCTAGCGGAAAAAAAATCGCGCTTAACCTTGCGAATTCGGTGCTGATCCGGTCAGACTGACTCCGGCTCCAAAATGAGACAACGGTAGGGGAAGGTGACGATGAGCGAAGGTCAGATCTGGCATCGATTGCAAATTCCGCTCCCCATTTTCCCTGCGTCTCTACACGTCCGCACATGCGGATCTGCATGAAGTTCTGCCGGGTGAATTTGGCGCGAGTAAACGGGTCTCGCAGCACAGAATGAGCTGTTTTATCGCTTTATAGACTCACGAAATGCAGAAGTCCCTCCAGGAGCCATTTCTGGTTTTGTAGGGTGTAGCAACAAGCAGACAATTAATGGCAATTACAAGCACATTTTAAGTTTCTTATTTACCCTCATGTGGAGGCGAGCGGTGGATGATAATTACTCGACAGACGTAGAAAAACACTTCTCAAATGTCTTTTTCCTCCTTTTTTTCCTCCAGCCAACTATGAGAGCTCAGAAAAGGGTCTGGAGGCCCGAGCGGCCGTGATGAGCAACCTTTTGGAAGACTCCATGGACGACGACAGCGAAGACGAAGAAGACGAGGAGCTGGTTGACATTGTCATCGAGGTCCCCCAGCTGCCTTATCACGTAGAAGGTGGGTGGGTGTTATAAATTCTGCTTGAGCAGCTTGTAAATGTTCTGTAATCAAGGGGACTCTAATGACTGACGTACCAAGATTACAAATCAACGCAAAGCGACGCTGCTTACGACCCGTTGGCGAAGGTGTGCGTGACCTTACAGCACTCAGAATGAGCCTTACTAACCTTTTGCAAGTCTTCTTTTTATGCAAACGCTCTGAACAGGCAGAAGTATGACGGACATATACATACGTAACGCATGCATCCATACATTCATACTAGCTTGCGTCTATTATTACAGTTAGCTCTGTCGAGGCTAACCTTTCGGGTCAACCCTTCCACGGGGTCAAATCTTTTTAAAAGTTCTGGTGTGAAAAAAAAATCAATTTTGATGGTTCCAACTCCGAATATGCGCTGAAAGATCTGTCGTGTGATTTGGCGCTGGTAAACGGGTCTCGCGGCACAGAATGATTTGCCTTAACTGTACATTGCTATTTTCATAGGTGAACCTGTGCAAGAGGCAGAGGCGGCCCTGTACTCAGCGCAGCAGCTGGCCACGACGTCAGTATTGGTGGCCGTGTTCTCGCTGCTCCTTGGCTTCATCGGCGGCTTCTTCACCTCCAAGAGATGCGCCAAGAACGACTACAACTCTTGCGGACACCACTACTTGGAGACGCAGAGAAACATCAACAAGTGAGTAGCAATCACTGTAGCGAAATGACGACGACTTGGCTCAATACGGATTGGAAAGTATTCAATAGGAGGCAATGTTGCCAATCCATTTTCTTGGGCTTGCTCACACATCGCCTTCCCAGTGGAAGAGAAAGGAATTCTCTCCTATTCTGAGAGAGGTGACTCTTCTTTTTCCTGTCCCCTTTTGTGGACCAGATCTCCTCGTGACGGAGGAATCAATCCGATACACAACAGGGTGTCTCAGGCGCTCAACCCACCCCCAGTAGGCCTTTGAAAGAACATAAAACAGAAGCCGGTGGTTTTTTGGCACCTCCGCGTGATACAAAGTGGCAATAATGGCAACTCCTGAGTACTGCACCATATTTGCTTGCCTCATAGTTAGTAGTTTAGTTTTTTGTTCCCCCCTTTTTCTCTCAAGTCAAAGAGATTCTCTTTCTCTCTGTCTCTGTCAAACACTTTTCTGCCTCGTCATCTTTCGTCTGCTCTATTCTGCCTTGCATAGCCGGCATTCGGACCCTCCCATGATCAAAATAGATGGAATTTTAATGCATGTTGCTGCGATGCCGGGCCCAGAGAAATGTTTTCAGAGTGTTTCGTAGCAACATTGCGACCAAGTCTCGTTCCTGTCAATCTCCATTTGGGACAAGCCTCAAATTTATGATATTTTTGCAGTTGACCTTTTTATTTATTCTCTAAATTTTATGAAGTTTTCAAATTTCGCCAACTTGATATGGACTTATTGGCCAGAGTGGCCTCCTTTCTACATGTCGTGACAGTTTAAGCTAACTATTTTCTGTGATGGAAGTGGTCACAATGCAACAGCTTTTGCAGCGTTTCGCAGGCATCTTACGATTTGCTGTCCTTTGCAGACAAAGCGACTCAGCACTGGCTCATCACACGGAGACGGGCTACATCTCGGCCCCCTGCAACAACGCTCTCCTCTCGTCGTCGTCGTCCAATCACCCTTCGAACGCCTCGTCAAATTCGACGAACACGACGAACTCGACTGAACTGAAGAACTCCAATCTGCTGGTAAACATGCCCGACAAAGACGACCCCGCGGAGAAAAACGCCATCACTGGCGTCGCCACTACCGTGGCGGGCCCGAACACGAACACCCTGGGGAGAAACGGGACTCTATGCAAAAAGGTCTATCTGTAATAGCGTTTTGTGCAACGCGACGGGGCTGATTTTTAGCGCAGGGGCATTTTGACTCTCATCTGTCTGTATGGTCCTATTTAATATTGCAATAGTTCTGACACGACCTCAAGACATGAATTTTCAGCCTCCTTAGAGGGCTTCTTTGTTCTTGCTAAAAAGGAATTTTTCCAGCTCTAGATTTTTTTTTTGCAAAAAATGAAAAGACAGAGAGAGTTAAAAGGCTTTGTGCGATCATTCCCCTCTTTTATAATCCCACCTGTTGTGTCTGAAGTGAGCAAGATTCCCTCAGTATTGTCTAGTCATTCAATTCTCCAGAGAAGATTAATTCTAGCAGCGTCAAAATCGTCGTGAAAGCCTAAGTGACGCGCGTGCCTTGTCGTGCCAAACCTTGACGTATGAACACTTTTAAGTAATAACAACAATGATGTGTATTCTGTAACGTCAAGAATCACAGTTTGTCTCTACCAGACATTTTGCCATGTGTGTATTGATCCGCACAAACCCTGATTGTAAACACTCTTTATTGCAAGGGGATTGCGTTCCCCACCAACTCCAACCCATCTCCCCCCCCCCAACCCCCCAAAGGCTGTGACGTATCTAAAATGAACTATTGTCTGTTTGCGCTACGTACGTACGTACGTTACGTCTAAAGTAACACGTACATGGTCGCCGCTTGACTTTTTTTCGGTTAATAACATGAACCATGATGAATCATTATGCAATGTTCTCCACACGATATTTTTTGAATAAAGTGACGTCTCTCAAAGGTTCTTCATTAACTTCATCATATATCTGGCAGCTTTAGGTGGAGAAATTCATTTTTCTTTACGTTGGAGGTGAATTTGTCTACAAAAAATGAGAAGAAAACCTGGAAGTACCAATGTGCTGCTTCAGGTTTCAGTAGAGGAGAGCTTGCTGTCGCTAAATGAGGCCTGCAAGAGCTGCTGAGCCATCGCCTGGAATCGCTTCATCACGTCTGGCTGGCATAAAAGGCCTTGCTCAATGTTCTAGAAGAGAATGAAAGCTGACTGTAGTGTACACAAGTGGGAACAAAAACAAGAACAAAAAAGGCGGACCTGTTTTTCGAACTCCTTTAGGATCCTCTCCTTCTCTTCCATGGTGAGTCCAGACGTTTCTGGATGCCGTCCGGTCAAGTCGTTGGACACGAGCATTTCGGACCAGGGGACATTTCTTAACTTCACGCTATGAAAACGGTCGGTGATTGACGAAAACTACTAACTAGAGTCTCCTCTACCATACCTGGTCAGGTCTTTCTTGACACCCACGTCCAAGTCGTCCACGGAGGACGCTTGACCTCTGGTGGCGCAGTGACTTTTGTCTCCTGGCTCGGCGCCGCCGCCGCCACGCGAGCTTGGCCGCGACAGCCGCCGGTTGTTGGGCACGGAAGGCGAACCTGTGGCTGAAGCAGCCGCGATGGGCAAACTCGACAGTTCAGATGTTACAACGCGAGGCTGAAAATCAATTGAAGAAGAAAAGTTTGTCAGATGCGTAGATCTTGACTAACGCTATGTATTCTTGTTTTTCTCACTGCGGAGAACAAAGACGAAGAAGAAGAGGTAGCCGTTGGAGACGTGACACCTGCTCCCCTCCTTGGCTGCGTTGGGCCAGCCGAAAAGAAATCAGGCAATCTCAACTGCGGTCGGTCTTCGCTGAGCCTTTGAGAGTGCCTGAGCTGCTCTCTAAGACAGTCAGCCTCCTCTCTGGCGGCCTTTAGCGAAGCCTCCACGAGGGACTTTTGCGCCAGCAGCGTGGACGTAACTGTTTGAAAGTCGGACATCAGGCTGTAGGAAGAAAACAAGGGGGTATAGAAGAGTTTACAACTCTGAAACACGCAATGCTCACGTTTTTTTGACCTGATCAATCTCAGACTGATGCTCTCTCTTGAATCTTTGGATCTCCTCTTCTTGTTCGCGATTGACGCTTTGGACGAACTCGTCACTGTGCTGCTGCAAAAGCTGGACTTTCTCCCCGATGATAGACTCCATCTGGGACTGGTAGAATTCGTGAAGGGAGGACTCGAGTCCTCTTAGGCGACCGCGCTCTTCGCTGATCGCGGTCTGCAATTCGGAATGCTTCTTCTCGCTCTGCTTTCTCTCCTTCACTAGTGCAGCCTCCAGTTTTTCGTTCACTTCCTTGGCTTTTCTGGCATCCGCCTCCGCCGACGTCAGCTTCACGTCCAGCTTTAAGAGCTCCTCTTCTGCTGACGTCTTCTCCCTTGTCAACTGTAAAGTATGACAAGATTATTACAAGTACTATAAAAAGGTGCTGCAATCTGACTTTTTCAACCCTGTCGGTCAAGTCCTTAGACCTCTCTTCTGCCTCCTGTCTCTCCCTGGCCAGTTCTTCTTCCTCTTGTTGTGAGAGTCTTTCGTTGTCCTCCAGCTTGAGCCTAAATTGTGCAGCCAAGCCAATCGCCCGCTCCAGCTCGCTCTCGCAAGCAGAAAGTTGCTGAAAGCAATCAAGAGTAAAGCACCAATTTCTGCATCCTTTAAGAGTCCGTCACACCAGCGCGCGGACATGAACGTACAGAACGTCTCTTACTCGTTGTGCATCTCTCATGTCTGCTTTCATTTTGTCCCTGTCCTTCTGGGCAAACTTCAGCTGCTCTCTCATCGACTCCAAATGCGATTCCATCTTCTGCAAGGATCCATCGCGGTCGGCAAGTTGGGAATTCTTGACGGAATTCGCGTTCAAGGAAGCGGACAGGCGGCGTTCCAAGTCGGACATGCGTTCCTTGGCAGCCACCAATTCCTCTTCGACGGACTAGTACAAAGCAATGACAGCTACAGTCCAATGGTACTGGAGAGACGACGAACGCTGAACCGAATAGTTGAATCATTGAAACAAGTGATCCATACCTCTCTCCTCCGCTGCTCGTCAGACAGCCTCGCCTCCAGCTGGCTGACGAGAGGGTCCTCGCCTGATCCGGCTTTGACTCTTTGCGCGACCGAGCTCCTGCTCCTGTTCGTCATGCTGTGATTTGGCTCTAGCTTTTGATGCTTGTACGACGAGGAGGAGGAAGCAGAAGAGGGTCTGCTGGTAGCAATGGAAGAAGCAGCGGAGGTGGTGGCAGACGAGAAATTGAGAGTCCGGCGAGGAATTTTGGACGCGCTGCCCAACTTGAGCTTGCAATTCTCCAGCTCACGAAGCCTCTCCCTCATCTAGAGATTTTAGTTAGAAATTGTAGCTAGTTGTGACCGAAACTCATTCTTATAGAAATAAGCATCGTTATTATCATTACGTGGGCTACCTCATCTAGCTTTTTGGTCGATGTGGGCGTCTCGGATTGTGAGGACGGGCGTGCCTTTAGAGTGCTGTCTCTGCTGGAAGAAGGGGCTGGGCAATCGCGCACAGGGGGGGTCATGTCCAACGAGGCTAAAAGCGGCAACAAGGTATGAGCAATACAAATAAATCCTCTGATAACTGAAAGGATTGCTCACTCTTGACTCCCTGCTGAATCTCCGTCCGCGGGGTGTCGTGTCCCATGAGGTCACCCTCTTCAAGTTCTTCGAGCGTGGCCATCGTCGACGACTCCTCACATTCCAGTTGATAGAACTCAACCCTCGACGGCTGATTATTCTGCAAGACGGTGGCCTCGTGCTTCGGAGACACCGACGAGTTGTCGCGCAAGTCCCTCATTGCGTCCAGCAGGTGACACAACTCTTTTAGCTGGGTGCTGCTCTGGACTGCAAGGGGGGGGATGGAGGGAAAGAGAGCGCTAAAGAACATTTGGGCCGAGTACAATTGTTTCCCTGAAAAAATACCTTGTCGCTCCTTTTCCTTATCCGGAGTGGTGATCCCCGAAGACGTGGAGGAGACGGCCGGCGACGGTTGAAACAGCCTGGCCTCACCCAATATGCTGTTGACCGAAATGGCGCTCACGGACCAGTCCAGTGTCTCGTGTTGGCCTTGGAGCTCATTGGGAGCAGAAGGGCAGTCCTTGTCCTCTGACATCTCCATGACTCAGTCCCTCTCATCCAGTGGCGTTCAATGATCTGGCCTTTCCATTTTCTCCAAGAGGAATGACAAGGCAGTAAGGAAGGAGAGAATGAAAGAAGCCAAGGGCGGAAAGGAGGTAACAATCCAGTGTTATGTTTTGGCGCTCCGGTTGGCAGAACAATCAACAAATGCCCTGGCAGCGTCACGGAAAGATGTACTTGGCCCAACACTCAACCTCGACGTGACTTGGCCTGTTTGAGACCGAATACCGGTCTGAAACGCTGCCCTGTGAATAGGCATGAAGGGGATCAGGATTCCATCAGGTCTCGGATCAGAATATACCCAGTTGAGATCACGCGATCCAAACCTCGACAATGATCCGAGGGGATTCAAGACCACAAAGTCCTATAACCGATTCTGATTCGAACCATGATTTTTGGAATTCCTCCTCCCTCCATCGTGCTGTGCCATTGTACTACAATGCTCTCCGCTTAATGGCACTACGGTTAATCGCGCACTCCGTGCATGCGCATACTTTCTTAAGGTCCCGAATCCTAATGCAGTAATTTTCATCGGAAAATCTCCGCTCAACTGCACATTTTGATCAAATTTTTCACCGCAACTTCACACAATTTTCAGACAACTCAAAGCAATAATTTAATGTTCCCACAATTGGGGCAGCTATGGAGACCAACCCGTTTTTGACGAGATGGGTCCTCACTGGAATTGTGCGACCCAAGATTGCATATGGTGCCATGGAGTGGGCCAACAAGGTCACAAACAACAAAAAGCAATTGGAAAGGGTTCAGAGGTTGGGATTGCTTGCTATGGTGCATGCACGACACTCAACTCCCACTGCTGGGCTGGAGGCCATCTTGGATGTGATGCTGCTTGATCTGTTCATGCAGTGTGCGGTAGTCCAGATGGTACTAAGGGTCGGGGGTAGGAACCAGCATAGCTGGGCTGGTATCAGATGCAGTCACCTAAGGTGGTATCTCTTCTGGGGGGATAAACTTGTGGAGGGGATGGAACTTGAGGATGACTGTACAGATAAAAGGAAAATTAAAGATTTCTTCTATGGCAGATGGGAAGCGAGATGGAATCACCTTCCGACCTGTCACCAGACCAAGTTTTGGCTGAGGGGCCCTGGTGGCCTGGGTGAGCTTGCCTGGATCACCCAACCCTTGGCCTGGCTGTACAAGCCATAACAGGACATAATGACCTAAACTATCACCATAATATAGTAGGTAAAATTTCTGAGCAAATCTGTCATTTTTGTGGGGAAGAATGCGAGGAGTTTATATTCGCCTTCCTTGCAAGTGCTCTGCACTTGCCAGGGAGTGCCTGGACTTGGTCCAGGGGCACCAGCTTAACAGACAACTTCTTGACCTATATGGGCTTGTCAGGTTCACGAAAGCAGACCGTATTGACAAGACCATGGAAAGAGGGGCTGTATTTAGTTATGTTATGCTGTGGCTATAGCCGGCTCTTTTTCAAGCTCTTACGATGTCTTTCTTTTGCTGGCATTTTAAGGCAGGGAAAACTTGTTGATTTGCTTGATGAAGTGGAGGAAGAGGACCTGGCACCAGGACAAGTCTTTGTTAGTGCTCCTGCAGTACATGAAGACAGTGGTGAGGATCCGGGTCATGAAGATAGGGGAGGAGACATTGACAATGTCAACCATAACCTCCTGATAACTGAGGGAGAGCTGGTGTTTGACAACACTGATGATGATGAAGATTGTCCTACAGTTTCTTCAACCAAGGGAAGTTCATCCCCTAGCCACTCATGGCAAGTCAAGAATGAGAAACTTAATCTGCCAACTGGAAAGGTTGAAGCTGTTATTGACTTCAGAAAAAAAACAGCTACACAAATCATGGAATATTTCTTTCATGAGGATTTCTTCTCACTCCTGTCAGCTGAATGCAAACGATATGCAGCATGGAAGGGACTGCACATCATGGCACCATCACAAGAGGAATGGAAATTTGTCCTTGGAGCCTTGTTCTTCTCAGGTTGTCACCCACTGCCATCAAGGAGACATTATTGGTCAAGTCTACCTGATTTTGAAGTCAATTTTATTGCCAAGAAGATGTCAAGGAATTGATTCGAGCAGATCCTGTCCGTAATTCCCTTTGCTGACAACCAGTGTCTTGACAAAGACAATAGATTGGCAAAGCTGCATCCCTTGATTAATCACTTAGAGAAAAATTTGGAGTTGCTCTTGTGACTGACACAGTCAACTTTGATGTGGATGAGAGCATGATGCCCTATTGTGGTCATCACAGCTTCAAACAATTTATCTGAGAAAAAACAGTGAGATTTGGTTTCAAGTCATGGTGTCTGAATGCCCCAAATGGATATCTCGTTGCTTTTGACATCTATCAAGGTGCAAGCAGCTTGAGGAATTTGCATTATGCCAAGAAGTATGACAAAACAGGAGCAGCAGTCATGTCATTGCTGGACAAGATCCCTGACCATGTGCCCTTTCCAATTCATCTGCTCTTTGATAACTTTTTCACACACCTTCCTCAAATGATTGCCTTGAAGGAGAAAAGGGTCATGATGACAGGTACAATGAGGCAGGGTCACATTCCAAAAATGAGCCTTTTGACTTCTGTGAAGAAATTGAAGAAGACTAAAACAGCATGGGGAACAACCAGTATTGCTTGTGACTCAAAGAAAAAGGTAATTCTTTGTCAATGGAAGGATAATGCCATCGTAACTGTCACTTCAACAGCCTCTGCCACAACACCAGCACATTGTGTCAAGCAATGGTCATCCAAAGAGAAGAAGAAAATTGATATCACCCAGCCAATACTGATTGCTGAATACAAAAAGTCAATGGGTGGTACTGACAGGATGGACCAAAACATTGGATCATAGCATATCTCCATTCGATCCAAAAAGTGGTGGTGGGCAATTTTTTGCTGGATGCTTCGTGCTACTGCTTTGAATGCCTGGCTTCTATTTCATATCTCCAATACTGACACACCCTTCATGGATTTCTTGAGTGAGTTTGTATGTGTCTGGACATCCAGCCTACAACCTAAGGAAAGGTTCAGGGAAAGAGGAATCAACTGATCATCTTCATCCTTTCTTCCTTATGACCTCTGCTATGATGGTTTAAATCGCCTGATCGTATCCCTCAAAAAACAAGGGCAGTGTAAGGAGAAAAACTGCTCATCAAGACCAGTCACACAATGTCAAAAGTGTGCTGTGTACTAGTGTGTGAAATGCTTTGCTCATTTTCACCAGAATTGAAGAAGGACTGAGTGAGATATGTAAAACTTTGTGTCAGGAAGAACTGTCTGTGTCATCCTAGTGACTGTACTTGTGTGTCAGAATTCAGAAATAAAGCAGAACATCATATGTGTGATTGTTTTTCAGGTTTGACTGGAAGAAAAGTAAAAGTGACATGCGATGGCCCCTGCCAGATGACTATGAATAGTTGTGGGAAAATTATATTAAATGGGATTAACAGAAGACTAAACACACTTAATTATGTCCATCTCATTGACATTTAATGTTACGGGCCAAAAATGTAAAAATGATTAAATTTCTGGGTTGGGCAAATATGGGTTAAGCGGAGAACTCTGTATATGTCACAGGTATGCTGGTTGTCACCTCTTTTTTCATTTTATGTCTCTAGGAATCGTTTCCACTTCCTCCACTTTCAAATGGATCTTAAAACAATGATTTTTGACTCCTAAGCACTTTTCGACAATTGACAGCCCAAGGGAGATGACCAGCCCGCAGCAGAAAACGGAGAACGGAAACAACAGATTTTCGTATCCAAGTGTGAACGCCGTTATCAATGATTCCTGTCCCGGTGTCGTCCTTTCCGTCTTCTCAGGCTCTCCCTGAAGCACCCAACGGTCGTGCAGTTGCTCCAGCAGCCCGGCAACCCGCAGCCTCGTGATATGATAGTTAAACATTTCTCTCAGTTCTGAGTCCTTCTGGAAGCCCAGAGCTAGGTGAGTGATCATGTAGCTTTCAGGGCTGCTGACGTGTGGCTTACCAAAGACGCTGAGTGATGTGCCGAAGAACGTACTCTTCGGGTGCCTTTGCAAGTACTCGTAGGAGCTCTCGCCACTCTGCGTCAACGTTGATGGATTCTTTGTCATGCTTTGATAGACTTGGTGTGCGGGAGTTCCTTCAGCAGCCTTTTGCAGCAGTTCTTCGAACACGGTTGCCTTAGTCGTCACCACTGTGTAATGGTGGTCGAGAGTGTCTTGAAAAGATCTGATGACTAAAGCAGGGGAGGCAACCGTCATCCTCGACGTCAGGTTGGCGTCGTAATAGGCTAGCGCTACAACGGTGAATGCAGCAATGCTCAGCCAAGCGATCTTCGTGGCTGGATGTGACCTATCTATCTGGTAGTCCAATCGTAGAAAGGCCAGGCCCACGATAGCTACTGCCTGGAGCAGACCAAAATCTTCTGAATCTGTCTCGAGGTGAAGGCCAGAGGGTGGAAAGGACACTCCCAGGATGAAGAGGCAGGCGACCATGACGATACACGTGATCATGAACATGACGAAAGCATTCAACGTGACAACGTCGACGTACGCCCAGAAATTGATAGAGTGATCTTCGTTGTCCAGAGTGATGAAAATCAGTGGGTCTGGCATCAGGGAAATTGAAAAGTCGATGATCGCTTGCCTTTCTTGAGTGATAGTCAGTCCGCTGCTTGACAGGTCCGCCTCGCCCTTGACCAACATGCCAATGATCCCCATCCACTCCCCGGTGGAGGGGTCTTTGCCACCCCACTTTCCGTCCTCGGGCTCTACGTACCTCACAGTAAAGTTGAGTTCTTTTGCCAGAAGGGATATAATGGCATGGAAAGATCCTTGGTATTCTACCTTGCCTGTGGCCCGATCCACTTCTCTCATGTAAACCGGAGAGGCCTGCAGAGTGGATGAGATCACAGTTGTTCCTTGGAGGTCATTTCTCCGAGTCCATATGTGTGACAGGTGTCGAAAAGACTGAGGCTGACTGGGCTGATCAGTCCATACGCCAAGTTCGTTTCGTGACAGATTCTTTGCTCCCCTGATAGCGTAAAACTCTTCCAGCACCATCACATTTTCCTCCTGGAAGCCGTAAAAGATGACCCTGTTATTTAATCTCAATGCTGTCTGGTTGAGATAACGCATGCTTTCAACCGGAAGGAGCCAGTGAGTCTTTTCGAACAAGGCTGAGGCTGCAAACGGTGGCTCTTCCGTCACATCGTCCCCGGCCGTGGTTGTCACCAGGATCATACCTGACAGGCCCATATCTAGGGCTAAGTTGGCGAATTCCTGTCGGTATGTAGTTTCATGATTCAGGGAGGCGACGTAGAACGTAGAGACAGAATTCAACGTGAACTGTCGTTGCATGTCGAGGTCATTGTCGTCCGAGTCATTGTGGATGATGACGACGGTTGTCAGGTGGTCGACTTGGCGAAACGAGGCAGCCATGGAGAGGAGAGACGAGAGCAATCCAGCGATCATGGTGCTCCTGCACTCTGGGTTGCTGTCATGGACCGTCACTCCGGTCGCGTTGCCCGGTTTTGAGAACGTCTTGAAGTCGAATCAGACCTGAAAAAAGCTCGATCGATATACGTAGGCCAAGTGTGATGTGGTGGTAGGTAAGTATTTGTCCCTGTCACAGCTTAAACACTTTGACGTGCACTGTTGAAACTGAGAAAGTAGCTGCCTCTGTGAGAATGCGAATGGGCGGATAGCATAGCGCAAGTCCTTTTCGAGTCAAGTCCTCGTACTGTACTGCATTGCTCTCTCCTTGACCCTTTTACTTCGTTTCTCATGCAAACGTGAAGTGGTCCCCTGAGTACCGAGTTTAGTACTTGGTGGCAGTTGTCCAAAACTCCAACGTGATCACCGCCCAGCGCGCCGCTATCCATCACCCTCGACTTCGGGATGGACGTACGTTCTGTATCTGACCTATTCGGGGAAGAGAACCATGTCGACGGGTCCGGCGGCAAGGTAGCGGGAAATAGTCTCTTCGGCATTACAGTAAAGCTTTAACTTTAGCTCGACTCAGTCCAGCCGATGGTCACTGATCGTTCATTTCTTTATGTGTATACTAATCCTAGTTTTTAAGATCCGGAATTACGCTACGATCGACTATCTCAACTGTCTTTGTGGTCTTACTCAGTTCAGTTGGGTAATTTGAAGATGTCAATGCCCTATCGACAACAAGTTTCGCATTTTTATCGTGTAATGCAATAAAGACTCAAGAACACAAGGCTTAAAGAGAATGCACACCAGATCGTCCTCGGACCTGATCAGACTTAGCAGCAGCGCGAGAAGACAGGCAAGATCATCCTCAGCAGTAGCGAGAGAAGACAGTGCAGATCTTTGCAGTTCAGATTGTCGTCAGCGGTAGCGAGAGAAGTCAGTCCAGAGCTTTGTAGACCAGATCGCCGTCTTCTAAAGTATCGAGAGGATGAGGCCGAGATTTGCCGACTGTCGTGGATGCATTTTGTTTACTTGTCAAATAGTCACCTCTTGCACTCTGTCGTGCCTTTTTCACCCCACCCCCCTCACAGAACCTAGCAACCTTTGGCCCGGACGATAGGGTTTTGCGTGGTAACACCTAGTGCTGGAGGCCCCGGGGAGTGAAACCCAATGGAAATGATGGGCCAGGGGGCTGGGATTCTCCTATGAAAATTTCAGTCCATTTCATCAATGTCTGCCACAGAAAAAGGCCAAATTTTCAGTCTCTTTGGCATGCCTCCCTCTCCAGTTGGTCTCATTTTGAGCATTCTAGCACCATAATGGGCAGCCCTGACAAAGAGCCTCTGTCCTGAACATTGTGCCTGATTATCATATCTACGTGTTCCACATTGAAATTCCACCTCAATATGTCCGTGTGTAGCGTATGAGGTGAAGTCATGCCCGTGGCTAACTTTTATGCCAAGGACTGTATATTAGGTGCAAAATTTGATCTCATAGGGCTAAAAGGCAAGGTCAGACTTCGACCTCACGTCCATTTTATCCTGTTCTAAACTTGCCGGTTCGTATTTGGGTTAGGACAGCCTCGATCATCATCTTTCAGGATCTCACTTAATCAGTCTACAGATCTGATGAACCAGTGACGTGCTGTGTCCACGCTAACAGCCACCTTCTCCACTTTATCTGGGAAACTCTGAGATGTGGGCTTGAACATGCTCACCCAGCATACCTGCAAACTATGACTGGTTAGGAGCACGGTCCGTGTGCTTTTCTCTTTTAGAAAGACTTACTTGTGGCGAGGCATATTATTAATGTCATCAACGTTTACCCCCTGAAAAGGCCAAATTACTAGGCTCTTTGACGTGCTACCGACATCATGGCGAGGGCCTCATGGTGTTGGGGATTTTGGTCTCAGATGGGCACTCCTTTTCACATCTTTCAAAGACATGAGAGAGTCACGTAAGGAATAGTTCTGGCTGCTATGGAGCACTTCTTCACGTCGTTGAACCATGACAATGACGACAACAGGATGAGGGACAGCCTGCTTATCCAGGACAGACTGTTCATCCACCCATCCCGTGCTAGTCAGGAGGCTTGCTGGCTCAGAGTGGAGGAGCATTGCTTTGCAAGGCAGACTCTCCTCCCCCCCCCCCCCATTAACTTTTCTCTGACTACTAATTTTTTACTAAATTCTACATAATGACCTTTAATATTGTGAACCACCTTCGACATGCTGAAGTTTTTCTGGACAACTGACAAATTCACTACATCAAGGTTCAACTGTGCACAAAGTGCGGTCACTTTAGCCGCAGGAGGGACAGGTGGACAAAGTGAGCTACTGCTACTGAGCGTACGAGCTCATCGTTTGACCGTGATGACGCCTCTGTGCACGAACGTGAGTTTTTATTGCATGTAGCATGTCCAAGGATGGTCCAGAGGGCGCCATTTCTGGCATGCGGGCAATGGAGAGTGTGTGGCACTAACAGAGAGTTTCATCAAGAAAAAGTTACTGAAAAAGGGGGAAAACAGTGCATTTTGGTATAGCTAGGGCACCTGCACTTTGAGCACTCTAGTATCAACATGGGCAATCACAAAGTGTGGCTGAAGATACCGTATGTTATCAAGCACAGTCTGGATGACTGATTCCATGTGAAAATCTCGCGTCAAAAGCTGTCAGTGCAGCATGGAGAGCCCATTTTTCGCCCCTGCAATGACTTACGGCAAGCACTGTAGAAAAAGAATGGACGGCACATTGAGGCAATTCATTAGCAGCTGACAGAATGCCCTGCAGATCACGAGACTAGAGGAGGGTTTGGTAAAAAGTCTTTTTCAATTTATATGGTCTTTCAGCTGTGCCTTGTTTGCTGGGCCGGGACAGACACCTAATTTCCTCCTTTCTTCTTGGTCTCAGTCGTGCAACCTGAACAAAAGAAAAACAAACGAATGTCCAAACTTTGACTTTCTTTGACCTCGCCCATGATGGGCGAGGCCAACTTTCGGCTATGTGTGGAAAAGAGATTGTAGCTGAAACAACACCAATTTGGTGATTGCATCGTGCTAAAGAGGTTCTTAATTCTGCATGGTGATTCAGGTGAACACGAACCCACTACTTGGATATTGTCAAAGGAGATGTGGCCACCTCTCCATACCTGGAGGTATGCCCCCCACCCCACCCTGGACTCCCTGAAAAGTGATCCATCACTCTTGTTCCTTGTCTGTTGACCCACCTTTTTCGTTCTTGAAATCATTCTGTATCATCCCTTTTCAATCAGCACAGCCGGTAGTGTACTGTTGTAACGGCTGACGGTGCTTTTGTACATTAGACAGACAGACAGACAAAAGCACATCCATGTGGCTCTATCGCTCTATGGTTTAGCAATTCTTCCTGCGCAAAAAAGTAGGTGGCAGCATTGAGTGTGAAAATGAATTTTCGTTGAATAATCCACTTTTTCTATTGCGAAACTGCGTGAAAAAAGTGACCATTTTCACGCAGTTTTACACAGTTGCGACTGCGACTGAGACTGAAAAAGTGGATTCTTCAAAGAAAATGTCAGCTCCACAAAACAAAATAACGGCTGCATTTATGTCAAGTTGACCTAGAATCGTAATCGTCCTGTGAGATAAACCCCCTGAAATTTAGCCTAGCCTATGGGCAATACTCACAATAGTCCTCTTGGCAAAGGGTCCCCAACTTT
>JAAUXU010043521.1_pt1 | contig 34012 bp, 34 predicted proteins | sample 7278151 | NCBI WGS metagenome assembly JAAUXU01 (sample SAMN14350113, study PRJNA611818) | marine sediment metagenome | isolation source: surface marine sediment (1.8m) | place: French Polynesia: Moorea | collected 2018-08 | reverse complement strand
GACCACTTTCTTGCAGTTGCTCTCCTCAGCTTTCGTCCTGATGACTCTGACGTCACCGGGATGGGAGCAAAACAAGCTTCCAGCTGAGACATCACCCAGAACAACGACTGGCCTAAGACTTGGCACAAATGCCCATCTATATCAAGTTTGCCCAGTGCTGGCTTACACGTTGTAGGCATACATAGATAGGTTTTTTTTTTACTGCCAGCAACTTTTACATTTTTTGGAGGAGGTGAGTCCAAATTGGCTTGACTCAGAGCCGGACCAATCATTGGCGGTTCCCAGGTCCAACCCCAACTCTCTACATCAACAGTGATGCAGCTCCAGTTGTACATTGCATGAGCTGGAAAATGGAGACTTCACGCACTGACACCGCTGTAGCGGAATGAAAATGAGACAGTTAGGGTGGTGCCAAGAGCAGAACGTCCAACTTGTCCGATTTTCTTCACTGCTCTCCACCAAATTGCAAGAAGTTGCAGCCCCTCTCTTTCTGACTCACCCTGTACAGACAGACAGAGGAAGTCCGTGTTCACACACTCGAAGCTGTTCTCCTGGCCCGAACCGGGCTCGATCCACCCCTAGTCTGCCCCCCCCCCCCCCAAAAAAAAATGGGGCTCCTTGGAGAAGCGCGCAGTAAATATTAAAAAGTGGGGAACGACTCAACCATTCTCTTCTTCCCCCCTGTGCGCGTGTAATTAGGTAGAGGAGTTAGCAAATGGGCCATTGTCGTTTGAAATATATACCGCGGCCCCCTTTTAGACAGGCTGGGGCCGAATATATATGCACATTCTAATTAGACGTGTAGGAGGCCTTGGCAGGGCTTTGCCAAAAGCCAGCAAAAGGCTGGGCTGGCTTTTTTACCCCCTCTCATACACAATTTTCGAAGGGAATGGCAATTTTGGCCCATAAAAGGGGCTTTGGGAGCTAATTATTATTGTGTGGTTGTGTTTCTGTCGAAGCTGACAAGGCAAAGCTTAATAATGCTTTGGGGTTTATTTGCTCAGTGTTAACGTCAGAGGAGGGCAAGAGTGAAGTATTTCTTGAACAGGAGAGGGAGGCCAAAGGAAGGGTGCAAAGTTTACAAAGGCTGGCTAAAAGTGTTATTTTTCAACAGAGAACTTTGGTGATTGATACGTCCAAGATAAGGGCTGAGACGTCCGAAAAAAAAAACACAAGAAAGGAGGTCCGGGACGGCCTTAGAATAATAACAAGCTTAAAATGAGCCATTAATCACTAGGGCGAAAATTTGTGTTTGCCCCGGGAGAGCGAGAAAGACGCTTCTGGTGCACAGAATCCCCGCCTCCGAGCGCGGTCAAGCTCATTTGGCACCCGGTGTTGAGTGTTCCGCCCGGGTGACCTGGCAGCCGCGCCCGGCGAGAGCGCGGTCTGCCAGAGTCTCCTCGGACCGACCGGCGGGTCCGTCCGGACGCCGCCCAGGGCGAGCGAGCGCGCCCTCCCGGCCTCCCTCAGCTCCCCTCCATAATAATGCTTCGGTGTCACGCCAAACGGCCATCACATTCATCATAATCTATCAGCTCTGTTAATCAAGACTCTGTTTACGACGAGCCAGCTTTTCCCAGAATTTGCGGGCAGGCGTTTCTCTCTCTCTGTGTGCTGTGCACAAGAGTGAAATAACAATGCCATCAGTCAGGGAGAAGCAGTTAGCGGCCATAAACCCTACTTTTCAGCCCCTACTTTTCGGCGTATGAAACACTATTGAAGACAAACAGCGCAGCTTAAGGGAGGGAGGGACTTCTGTAGCACACACAGGGAAAAAAAGAGACACATGTAAAAACGTGTATATGTCAATGTCAACGGTAGGGGAGGGGGAGGCTACGGCCATCTGGTCCCCCCTCTTCTCCTGGTGCGTGTTCCAGCACCGAATGAAACCCAAATCCATCCATCAAAACGAGTTTTTATCAGCTGACTTTTAGTAATGCTACTACAGTGACCCCTTTCGTTCCCCCCCCCCCCGCCCGTAATGATTGCCCGGGTGATGAATGAAGCCCACTTTCTGAACCTCCTCCTCGTCGTCCTCTTCGCGGTCTGCGGACGTCGCCTTAATCACGCTCAAATTTATGCTTCATTAATCACTTTCTGCGAGAGATCAATTATTCATTGGGACGAGGACAAAGAGAGTCAGGGCGCTGCTGCACTGCTGCGCTGCTGCGCTGCTGCCCTGCTGAGCTGCCGCACTGCACTGCACTGCGCTCGGTGCGCGTGTGTGAAATTGATCGTCTTGCTGTGCAAATTGACTTTCAGACCTTTCAGAGGTGAAAAATGCCAGCAGCAGCAGGGGGAGAGACTACAAAAGAGACAATTCCTTTTCTGCTTCTCCTTCGACACCCTCAAAGATGCTGACACCGGGGGTGAAATCCAGACTGGTCGATCTACAGCGTGTCTCAACAATGAGTTACCTTGGATTTCTTTTTCGTCACCCACCTTCGGTCAATTTCTCTTGTTTTGCAGTCCTCCCGGGCAGCTGCAGTGGTGTGACCACCGACCCAAAACCACCGAATTTGACGGGAAAATCACCAAATTCAGCTTGCGGTCCCCGACCGAGCTAAGACAAGCCCAACCTTTTTTTGCATGCTTGGGGGCAACTTTCAGCCGAATTCGTGCTGTCGAGGGCGGAAGCCGAATCGATCATACTGGTGCTGAGGAAGGGGTTGAAAGTTCAGAGACATTAGATACAAATCGACATCTTTGTACATTTACAAATAACCCTCTTTCACAAGAAACTGTTAGTGTCATCGGGTCTTTAAGTTTGCAGTCCTGGACTGCCTGCCACTGGGCCATTCGCTCGACCGCCACCCGGTGGCACCTGGGGTCCGGACCGTCGTCTCCGGGATGGAGCGGCCGGGGCAGCAGCCTGGCCTTACTGTTGCACTTGTCTGCCCTGGTGAAAAGTCCCCGAAAAAAGGGGTCCATTCCCCATGTCCTTGACTCGCCAATCCCCTCCCCCCTCCTGAGTGCAGACGAGCAGGTGTCCAACACCACCCACCCCGTGAAGACCGGCCGAGGCTGCCGTTATCTTAAGCACTGTTTACACTGTCGAAGGAGCGCGTGAGCGTGGATTATCTGCCATCGCAGATGCGGCTTCAGCCCGATACTTAATGCAGCGTGAAATGGGGGCAGGGCAACCCTAACACCGCACTCTCTTTTCACTTTATTGTTACTGCTAATGAGAAAAGAGGAAATATGGCTCTTATCGATCCTCTCTGGCCCCTCCCTTCCTCCTCCTGCTGTCACCGACAAGAGAATTTTCTTCTTTTCAATTCCCCAACCACATCTTGGAAAGTTTTTTATTTTTTTTTTTTGGGGGGGGGGGGCAAATGAGCTTTCAAAGAAAGGCTGTAACTTTCCTCACAATCTTGCATAGGATAAACGGTCTTTTTTCTGTGAAAATACACGCGTGACCGATGCGTCGTTCTCCCGTTGGCGATGAGTGATGACGCCCCCCATGGCGCAGGCCATAGAACTCACTTTGTAGCCTGTCACCCCACGCTGGGAGCCCATCAGAAATGTGTTGTCGCTATAACACACACACGCACACACACATGTCAAGAGTGAAGGAGGACTTGCCGGAGCAATTTTTCTTCAAAAAAGGGCGTGAGTGTGTGACACAGCCGCTCCTTAAGTCACGTACAGACTTTACAAATCATCTCCATTATTGGGAGGAGGGGGGGCATTTATAGGGAGGGGGGGAGGAGAAGGAGAGGCTGACTAAAGAAAAAACCAGATGCTCCGTACTGATTACGTATATAATGAATTGATTAATGACGGCGAGGAGAGGAGGGGGTGATTAATGAGTCGGGAAATTCCTTCTCTAAAAACAAGGGATCATCAGCCGATAAAGTTTCATCCGACAAAATAAGACAATCAACTGGTTGGAGGGAAGAAGAAAGAGAAACCAAGCGCAAAAAAAACCGTGTTGCTTCTCCCCGGATATCTTTTTTTCCTTCCTTTATCGGCATAAAGGGCCTAACGGGGGCCCCAGGCCTGCCTACAATTAATTAGGCCCATATCTTTGTTGCGTGGTTCACCAAGTGGGGGACGCCAGCCTCGCCAGCCTCGCGGGGCTTCGAGGCTTCGAGGCTTCGGTCCGCCTGTCACTTAGCAGAGGCGGGCGAGGCAAAAAGTGGGAAAGAAAAGACAAATTGACGCCATTTGCGTCTGATGCTTTCGAAAATGGGAGGGCTGATTGGAGTGATTACTCAAGCAGGAGGAGAGAGAGAGAGAGAGAGAGAGAGAAGACGCGGAGAATTGATCTTAAAAAGTCAGCAGACGGAAGGAGTGCGGAGCGGCGGCGGCGGCGGCGGCGGCGGCGACGGCGGACGCGGCCAAGGCCCCGGCGTTGGAGGTGCAGGAGCTGCTAATTGGACAGAACCACTTCTTCTTCGGCTGCTTCACCTCGAGAGATCCCATCTGGGATGGCGGAGCAGCGACCGCGGACGAGATTCGCCTAAAACTCCGGCCAATACAGTGTGAGCCAAAGAAAAAAAAACCCGGAGAAGATGCGCGTCGTGCGTGGAGGCGCAATTGTCAGGGACGGGATGTGCATGTGACGAGGCTGAGATGAAAAAAGCACCCCGAGAGACGCAACCGGTTCAGCGCATAAGACAAAAGCGCTGCGTGAGCCGCAAATGCACGCAGGTTCGTGGGACTCCCGCCAGTCGTTGAGGTTGGGCGTCCTGTCCTTGTGGTGGTGCAAGCAGAGGCCGGATTTTGAGGTGGAGTCACCTTGAGCTCCCTCCCGGCCCAGCCCGAGGTTGTTGTTCTCTCTCTCTCTCCCACACGAGAAGTGGCAGCTCTGAGCGCGTGTGTGATGACAAATGGCACGAAATTAAATTTCATTTCGCCGCACCACGTTTGACAGATGGCGGAGACGTAACCTTGGTGGCAGAAACCCATGATGATGATGGTGCACTCAGTTAAGCTGGTAATGAATGAGGTCTCTCAGACACGCACGCACGCACGGACAGACAGACAGACAGTGCAGTGAGACGGAGCACTGAGACTGCAGTGAGACAGTACACAGAGAGGGAGAGCAAAGCGAGACAATGAGGCGGTGCAGTGAGACATTGAGACGGTGCAGTGAGACAAGGGGACAGTACAATGAGGCAGTGCAGTGAGACAATGAGACGGTGCAGTGAGGCAATGAGGCGGTGCAGTGAGACAATGAGGCGGTGAGACAAGGGGGCAGTACAGACGGTGCAGTGACAGGACTAAGAAACGTCTCCACTATGCTGTCAGACAAACAGACAAACTGACCGACAGACGGACAGATGTAGAAGTGAGATTGGGCTAATTGGTCATTGATCAATGAATACTGATTGGTCTCGCCCTTAGAAAAATGAGCGCCCAAAATAAGTCCTAAGACGACAGCTGCTCGCTTGCTTGCAGCTTAACACAAAAAGAAGGCTCATTTGTTCTCCTCCTCGTCGGTGAGGGTCGTGTGAGGGTGGAAGACGTGTCCGCCGCGCGTCTGCCGTGCGCTCCCCCGCTGGTGGCCAGCGTCGGCCGCGTTGTTGGCGGCTCACACTGTGTTCCCCCCTCTCTCTGCGCGCATAACAAAGGGGCGTGCAAGAAGATGGAGGGGCCCCGAAACACCGCCCTGACGGCCGCGATTTGTCTCTCGTCCTCGCTTCCCGGATAAAAATATATTGGAGGGGAGTGGAAGGAATAAATCTTGCTGTTGTTGCAGGCGCGCAGAGGGTCTCTGCAGCGGTGGAAAGTGCGGATGGAGGCAGAAGTCAGAAGTTGTCCAACTTCTGGATCTGGATCGGCGATTGTTTTTCTCCATGCGCTGACTTTTACCAGGCCAGAATGGACGGCTGACACCTATGACTAATGGCGCGGAGTTTGTGTACACACACACGTATGAGTCAGCGTCTCTCGTCGACTTTGTGGCCACGTCAGGAGAGCCCATCTATTACTTGCCCCACCTCGACTTTCATTTTTCTCTCTCTGTCTCAGGGGTTATTATCGCACATAAATGCTTGCTTGTGTAACTCGTGAAAGTTACGCAAACACGCACACGCAGAATTTTTCTTTCATTGTTTTTGGGGCCGTCGCAGTGGCACTAATGATAATACATTAATAACAGCAACAATGAATATTCTCCGGCCTTCTCCCAGGTCTGGCACGCACGTTTGCGCTTAGTTTTCACTCATCACATGGGTGTGTGACACCAGCAGCAAACTGATGACGGGTGAAAAATCTTTGTGCTCGCACGCACGCGCGCGCACGCACAATGTAACTTCATTTTTCACCTACAACAACAACAGCAGCAGCAGCGAAACCGAAGCCAAAAGCACAGGTTTTCCCATTTTTTTCCCCTCCCTCCCTCCTTATTTTATTTTTTTTTTCTTTCCCAACCCCACAAAATGGGAAAACGATCTCGCTCGTTCAGACACGTTTTTAACCGCTGCCCAAAAACCGAGGAAAAACTGATTTTTCTGGTCAGCAAAAGAGCAGCACGAGGGCAAAAATGCAGCCTTTAAAGGCTGGCGCGCACGCGCGCGCACCCGCCAGAGCAGCGGGCTGCAGCGCACACGCGCACCCACCCGCATTTGCTCTCGCTCCATTAGCGGCGAGGAGAGGACGAAACCATTTTTCATCACCTCCCCCTCTCAGACCCTCGTGAGTCTCGCCCTCTCCGACAATGTTTAAGGACTCGTTTGCACTGTCACAAAAAGAAGAATGCGGCTGCTGCGGCCGCGGCCGCTTTTGGCGCGGGGTCAGCGCTCCTTAAGACCCAGAGCAACGAGGGGAGGGGGGATTTTTCGCGTACTTTTTTCCCCCTCACATTTGACTCAACTTGCCTTTTTCCCCCCTCTCTCTTCGCCCATCATTTGTTCGAGTCGCGACCCTAACAAGATGCGGAAAAGAGGAACATTTATCAAAAAGCCTCCTTTCGTCAACAAAAATTGGCAAAATTTTGGGCTTCCACATTGGGCATGAGCGGATTCTTTTGCTTTTGAGCAGCTTCTCCCCCCTTTCCCATATGAGGAAGCTTCCAACGCGCTCATTTTTCTCTTTTGCTCTGCCCCCAACACAGCAGTCATGGTTGTTGGCAAAATAAATCACTCTTCCGGGCGTTGAAAATTCACCTTTTCAGGCAACAGGATGTGAAATATGGCCCGGCTTCTCTCTCGTTTTCAAGTGTGAAATCGCCCCGCAGAAGAGCGTTGGTTGAGGGCAGGGGAGGGGAAGAAGAGGGGGGGGGACCAGGGGGGGTTAATGGACTGACTTTTTTTTCCACTCTCTCGCGCTCTCCGTCTGGGCGAGGAAAGTCGGGTGCAGAAAGTCACCGGGCTCGTCAATGAGTCGACGCAGTCAAAGGGTTGCCTCACCCCGAGGAACTCGAACCCCTTTAAGCAGCGCTTGAACAATGCAATTTGTCACGTCTCTTTGTGCCCAGCTCAATCATTGTACAGCTGTTGTGGACTTGATGGACGTTACAAAAAGAAAGAAGCTACAATTCGCCAATCTCTATCTGGCGACACAATGCTCTGCACACGGACTACACACATGAACAGGGATGACACACACATGTGCGCCAATGCTACACACGTTTGCACGGATACTGCACACATGGGCATAGATACTGCACACATACACAACGCTATATACACATACACAAAGACTACACACATGGACACGGATACTGCACACATACACAAAGACTGCACACCACAGCATTGATGCTGCACACATACACAATGATACATACATGAAGACATTTTCATGGATACTGCACACATATGCTATGCTATGCACACATACACAAAGACTACTCACCTGTGCATGGATACTACACACATGTCCACAAATACTACACGCATTTGCGCCAATACTACACACGTTTGCATGGATTCTGCACACATACACAAAGACTACACACATGGGCAGTGATACTAAGCACATGCACAAAGACTACACACCTCAGCATGGATACTGCACACATACACAATGCTATATACACAAAGACATTTTCATGGATACTGCACACATATGCTATGCTATACACACATACACAAAGACTACACACCTGTGCATGGATACTACACACATTTGCGCCTATACTATACGCATATGCGCGAATATTTCTCACATGTCCATGAACATGCTGTATACACACGTGCGTACACAACGCTACGCACACATGCATGGATACTACAGACATGTACAAGTCGAAGTTGGACATCGTCAGCCACTGCAAAGCCATGATTGCAGAATATTTACGTCGCCAGAGACGAGACCAGAAGACGCTGCTGACGGAAAACTCCACTATATCAAAGTTCGACTTTTCCACGCGCGCACGAGCACAACGCGCACGCACGCGCATGAGACGCGCACAAGCACAAATGCTGCACACACAGAGACAGGAAAGCTGCACGCGCGCACACCAGTGCTACACATCCGCTCGCACGCACGCGCGCGTATTCGCACTTCTTTTTGTCCCTGCGCAAAAAAACACACACGCACGCACGCACGCACGCGCGCGCGCACACGAGCACAGGACGAGCCGAGGCCTCGGTTTTCGTGGAAAGAAAAGGCGAACGGTGACAAACGACGTCATTAGCGGATGAAATGCTGGAATCGGTCACGCTCGATTTTCGAACCTCCTCGCGTGTGCGTGCGCGTTACAAAGCTGAAGCTTTGGAATATCCTGAGCAAAGTCTTTTTTTTGTTTCTTTCTGTCTGTATTTTTTTTCTTTTCCTTTTTTTTTTTTGGGAAAACTCATGCGCGCGAATGTGGTTGTTGGTACAACGTCTGCCACAGCTCGAATGTGATTACACCTTGACAAATGATTGCCTTGCCTGCATAAGGCACGGTAACAACTCATTTCGGCAGGTGAATAATTGAGGCTGGTAGACAAATACTCACGCCATCCAAAGCTGTGTATTCACTTGCAGGTGTTTGTTGCTCCACACCAAAACCGTCACATGGACTCTACGTGGGCTCTGGGTCAGGAAAACTGAGGTTGGGTGACTCGAGCTGCAGCTGTTGGCCCACCTCAGACACACCAGGGACTTGACTTTCCAGGCAGGGCGGGAAAAGGCGTGATAGCAGAAGCAGACCTCTGGTCCAACGGCCACAGACTGAGCCGTACAAAACGCCACAGACGACATTTCCGGCTCACCACTGCTTTGGTGAATCACATTTTGGCGAGTGAGTGGAAAGACGTGTGTGGCTGACACACCAGGGCTGCCACCAGACACAGCCATACACAAGTGTGATTCAGCTGAGGACGCAGGGCATTGGGGACCCCCAAAACTCTTTTTTGGGGGTCCACACGGTACAGGCAAGATTTCTAGGTGGTTCCTCCAGTGATCGGAGAGCCGAAAAGTGCGTGTGTTTCACCGAAGAATCCGGTCTCGTCGCATGATGAGAAACACTCAAAGCGAGCCATAAATAATGCACAAGAGAGTCTACAGAACATCAATTTCGGCTCACACTGTTGTTAGAGACAGGATTTTTCATTTTCACTTTTGTCTCTCTCACTCTCGTGGAAAAACACACACACACACACAGAAAACTTTTTTCCTCCCTCCTTGTGAGAGATTCCAGCAATGTCCTCCTCAATAAAGCAAATGAACCTGGTGACCAAAGGACAGGTCAAGGCCAGTCCAACACTGACATCCATCCCAGGAGGGGCAGAAATGACACCATCTCCATTACAAGAAACAAAGGCAGGAAATGATTCCCTGTCATGAAGATTGAGTGACAGAGTCTTCCTTTGTGTGTGGCTCCTGCTCAGCATTCACCTCAGGGTGCAAGGCTTGATCCACATTCCCTTTTGGGGCAGATTTTCGCACCCAAATCCGCTGTGAGGTGGTTCTCAGAGGGAAATATGGACACAGCAAGAAATAGAATGAGGAAACGGGGTCCATCCTGTTGTAAACTGAAGCAGGTCAGAGGTTTTTTGCGGCTTGCTCCATTTGGATTGGTGCCTTTTTTTGGGGCTTCCTTCCTTGGAAAAAAAAAAAAAGACTCTGAGAAAATAGCGATTTCACTGGTGATGGATCTTCAGGCCTCTGGCCAAATTCAGCCAGTCCACTGCTGGCCCAGTGCCACAGCTGCCCAGTCGGCCCGACTTGAGGTACTCCTCGCTTTCGGGTCTGTCCGGGCCAGCCCGACCCATCACTAGTTGTTTTCGCCCAGCTCGACAGAATTAGTGCCCTTGATGCGACGGGTGGGTTATTAGAACGTCACCCCGCACAAGGCGGCGCACACGATAACAAACATGGCGCCGGCGACAAAGGACATCATCCTTGGCTTTTCATCACCACACCGGGGCGACGACAGATTCAGGCCAGAGCACTCACAACGAGAGCGAGGGCACGCGAGGCGTCACACACAGATTCATTTCAGTAGCTCCATCATCAGGTACAGGGTGTCGTCCCTGCCATGTGCCAATCGACGTCGATCGAATATGGCGATATCTGTGCAAGATGAAGCGTTATCCCCATGCAGTGTTGGCTCTGCATGCAGCAACAGATAACGCTGCCGGCGGGTAAGCCCATGGGCCCCATGGGCCCCATGGGCCCCATGGGCATGACGACATGAGCAAGGGGGAACCTGAAGTACTTGGAGATGCACCTTCGAGTGTCACCCGGACAGCTTTCGGCAAGACTTTCCAGACATGGCGTGGCGATATTCGGCCTCAACGTGGCGATATCGATTGATGTGGGACATCGCACCGTTTTTGCCAGAGTCACACATCACCACCCTGTACCGTGTGCGCCAAAATTAGAGTCATCGACAAGAATGATCCCCCAGAGAGCCCCGGAATGGTCCCACACCTTCCAGGAGTGGAGGGACCGGAGGCCGGGCGGTGCTGGACCCAGGAGTCGGGGTTGTAAAGGCGCTGCTGTCACTCTGAAGAGGAGAAAAATGGCCCCGGAGATGAGATCCCTTTTGTTTTTGTCGCCGTTGCCCAAGTTGTTGGTGCTCTGCCACGTCTCGTGTTTCGCCCCCTACCTGTGCAGGCCACCAGCGCCCGTGGAAAGTCACCCTGTATGAGACTCACACACGGCCCCCGGAATTCAAAGTCACCCTGTATGAGACTCGGATTGAAGAGAGTGCAAAACATTTTCCCCCACTTCTTCTCCTCTCACACACACGTCGCGTTTTCCCGAATTTTGCACTCCCGCCATAATAACTCGTTATTGCCCCCCCTCCTCGCAATCCACAGAGGCTTTTTTTCTTTCCCAGCGGGCGAGTGAGGACGGTTTTACGATGCCGACATCAGCAGCGCTCGAGACATTCTTTTATATTGCCGTGATGACTTCTTTATGGCCCACGCGTATTTGGAGGAGGATTATATGAGCGTCAAATAATCCGGCCGTGCATGTCCTGCAAACTCCTCCTAATAGTACAATAAATCTCTCTGGTGGAGGAGAAGGAGGACGACGACGAGCAGGAGAACAAGAAGGAGGACGAGGAGAAGAAGAAACGAGGCTTTTGGTATTTGCCTCCGAAAATGTCACGAGTTAACAACTTAATTGACGCCGCATATATATTTGGCTTCCTGCCTTCGTCCGGGCTGAATTAAACTGCCTCCTTTGTACAGGGTGACCCCGACAGACAGGCGGGACCTCGGAGAAAGGGGAGGGGGGGGACTCCAAGACCTTGAGTAAGATGGTCAATAAACTGGAGGGACACCCGGTAGCTGGTAAACAAAACAGATCGGGGGCGAGGCCAGCGTTAACGACGAGCTTTAATTTTCTTCTGCAGGAAGCAAAAAAAAAAAGAAAAAATCACTGCGCAATTACTAAAAAAAAAAAAACCGGCTCAATTTGAGTTCGTTGAAGCGTTCACAGTCAGAAAATGACTTTTTCATGAATGGTCATGGAGAAGTTCGCAGTTGAAAGTTGCTCCCTCCCCTCCACAATAGGCCTGCTGCAGGTGAGGCCTCGGTCGTGGGCCTCCCCTTTTGTGAAGGCCCCCTTTGTGAAAGGCCTGCTGTCCCAACCCTGACTGCCGCGTGATTTACAGCGTGGTGCGCGGCTCACTTCAAGCCGATCACTGCCAAGATCCCTAATTATTGCCGCTCTGTCACCACCTACAAATCTGTTTGCTCTGCGCGCGCGCTTGCGTGCGTGCGTGCGTGCGTGTGTGTGTATGTGTGAACGCTTCATTCGGGATTAGGACATCAGTCATAATTCTCTTTGACAGTTGCCGCCTTCAGCCCGGGGTTTTGTCAGGGAGGAATATTTAAAACAACTGAGAGTTCGAGGACAAAGTCGAATAAGTGGACTTGACGGAGTCGAGGATGGAGTGGGAGGGCGGCCTCTGGCAGGAGTCGGGGGCCGACTTGGTCAGGAAGAAGTTGCAGCGGTCGACGATGGGGGCTGCGCTTGTCCACGAGAAGAACACGACCGTGATCTTATCTGGGCGGAGCCGCTCCAGAATTTGTCACCTGCTGTTTGGGCAGGAAAGTGGTGACAACTTTGAGAGAGTAAAAGGTGGGGAAATGGACGGTCCTCAGTGTGACACGTTGGGAGGTGCGGCCGACCCCCTCTGCCACGCACACAACGCGTACTTCTGCGGCAAGAACAACGTGGGCAGCAAGGAGAATCAAAGTATTGCATGGAGTTGTGATCGCTTTTGACAACTCCAAGATTTGGGAGGTCACGGTCGATGCAACTTTTATTCGACCAAAAAACATAGTCAGTCTGCAGCAAAGACAGCAAAGATTGAAAACTTCACTTGCCCAAACTTTGTGATTTTCTTACAAAATGTTGGATAAAAATGATTTTAAAATGCAACTTGGTTTTTTTTTTTGAGAGCTACACAATCCTCTAGGTCGACGAGTACATGAGCTTCACGCACACACAGGAAGTGACTCCCGGCAACCCCTTGGTTCTGCTGATGAGCAAGTACTTCTTCAGCGTGTTCTGCATCACCGACCCCAACTCCAACGCAATTCTCTTTCCACTGACATAAATATCGCTTTACAACATACCCGTATGATAAAGTTATGAGTCACTTTCTACAAGAAGCTAAGTATTTCGTTCCCTGCACGTCGTTAGTGACTCCACAAGCATTAGATCCAGAAGTAATTGACGATCTTCCTGGACACGAGAGTCATGTTGAACATAAAGCAAACCTTCCTGAGAGACTTTCGGACGAGTCAAGAAACAGCTGCAGCCCAGTACTGGAAGCAGCAGCAGCTTTTGGAGGACTCGTGGTCACATACCAAAGATGTGTCTTCTTAACAAGGGACACACATAGACGTAGTAAGTGTAATTTTCACCCATAAAAAAAGCGTGTGCTACGAGTTTAAGGGTTTTTTCCCTCTCTCTCTCATATCCCACAAATCTCTTGGTGTGTGTGTGTGTGAGTGTGTGTGAGTGTGTGCGTGCTCGCTCTCTCCATTAGCCCTGGGAGAGACATTAACACCGGCGACGGCAATTAAGAGGGGGAGAACCGCGTGTACCTAAGTTGTAGCTTAATAGGGAGAAAGGGCCATTTTCACGGTCTTATATCCCCAAAATGTCTTCCTACACACACACACGCACGCACGCACGCGCGCGCGCGCTCGCATACAACAGAAGGTGAAGGAAAGGGCCAGCAGAGGGCAAGGGAAAAACACACAGATAGACGGACAGACAGACAGACAGACAGACAGACTCATACACTGGGAAGAGAGGATAAATCAGTTTAAATAGCACATAAGAACTACCACTGCCCTATCGCGCATTCTTCTTTTTTATTTTTTTTTTGAAAAAATAATAGGTCCTACAGGGTGAGTAAAGGAAAAAAGTCACTTTACATCTCTGGCACTCGGTGTTGTCAGTCAGGTCAACCTGATTCTCCACTTCTCCCCCCCCCCTGACCTCATCAAGTCTCAGAAGAAGAATTTCTGTAATTGACTCTTGGTTCCCTTTTTATTAGCGTTTTGTTCGTTTCATTAGCTTTTTGGGTGCCTTTGTTAACTTTTTATCAACTTTCCCTTCCTTTCATTAACTTTCCTCTCCCTTTATTTGCTTTTGGGTCCTTTCATCATCTCTGGGGTTCCTTTCACCGACTTTGTGTTCCCTTTCATCCACGTTTGGTCCCATTTCCCAGTCCGAATCTGGCAACCCTGGCTGCGTCTGAACTGCCAAATGTCTCCCCCCCAGTTTCATTTGGAAGTGATTGAGCACCCAATCAACTGTTGAGGCAAAAACGCTACTTTCATATAAAGACTTTTTTTTCCATTGCCACTGATACATCCAGAGCGTCGTCACTCACTAATTGCTTAGGTGTTCATTCACTTCACGGTCGCTTGCAAATGAAACTTCTCCTTTCATTAGAGAGCAGCTGAGGAGACAGCCTGAGTGACACCCTGGCTGGCTTCCACCCCCTTTTTTTCCCCCACACCCTGTAGAACGACCTCATTGAAGTAAAGGGGGTTCGTCTGGCAAAGGCTTCCCGGCGGCTCCGGCGGCTCCGGCGGCGTTGGAATTTATTATGCAATTGGGATAATGTGAAATGGCCACTAAAAATGACAAATGGACCCCCTGCGCTAATGTCCCTTCGCCATTCCTCCGCTTGCTTCTCACACATATTGCAAGTGGAAAATTCTACTCGAGTTGTTGTTTTTTCTGCAGCCACCAGGAGAGAGAAGAGCTGATTTTTGCGTGCCAAACAGACAGGAGGGAGCAGCTTTTTTTGTCGTACCTCCAGAAGAGGCCTTCCCCCAGTTACGTGTGCAGCAATAGAATTTTTTTTTGTGTGTGTCCTTGTCCAAAATAAAAAATTCTGCCGCAATTTACGTCCCTATTCGAGTGCAGGAGCGCAGCAGCCCCATGAGGGGCCCCACGGCCAAAATCTTTATGTGCGGGAACCGCCATCAATTTTGCGCCAGGCTGACATTTCTCCACAACTACGAGTGCCACAACGACGTCAGGAGGACGACGGCGACGAGCAGGAGGAGGAGGAGGGGGGGGGGGGAAGCTCATGTGGCTGCGGCAGCTTTTAATATTCATTTCGCAGATTTATATCTGTATCTCGTCATGGAGAATAAGGGTGTGGGACAGCAGACACATTCACGTACAGGAGCAGCCATTGTACGGACCATAAAAATCTCCAGCCATGACATTATTCTCTCTCCATTTGTTAATGGTCTAATTTTCCGTTGCTCATGGCTGTGGCGAAGCCCGTCAGGAGTGAATAGGGCTGTAGTCAGCCCGAACTCGGCCCGGTCGGTCGGTCGGTCGGGAAGAGACTCAGGCTTTCTGGTGAGTAAAGTTTTTTCCAACTTTTGACCTTAGTCGGGCTGGAGGACGTAGCTGTCGTCGACCTTATTCGCACACGTCTGGTCAACATGCTCTGATTGTGCTAAAATAGGGGGTAGCTTTCAAGGTTGCTCATGAAGTCCTCTTTGTCACGGCTGGGCACAGTCAGTGCAGCACTGGCCGTCAGTGCAACACTGCCTGTCAGTGCCTTCGGTGCACGGCATTGGCCATCGTCGCATCTGTCGGACAGCAACATCCATGAGAAGGCCAAATGACCTTCTGGTTGAGTGCGGGCCAATATAAGCTCTGTCAAGACATTTAGGAGATGTCAGATGGAGCTAATGAATCCAATAATTACACTACCCGGTAATCTGGCATTTTGGCTTCAATTACACCGAAACGAAGCACGAGGGTGGGAAATTCGTGCCAAAATAGAGTCGTCTCTTCTGGTCATCGCGCCAAAGGCGCACGATCCTGGTCAAGTGAAGTCATGGCAAGCAGGAAATCTTTGCAAAATCAAGGTTATTTTTGTCCCAGATCGAATGTCCACTCAGACAAAGCGTTGTTGACCATTCCAGAGGGAGTCAAATGGGCCCGAACAAAGTTTGTCTCTTGTCTTCGCCGTGTGCCAACTTTTGACCTCCGCGCTTGAGTCGGAGTCCATTTACTGCATGTCGGCCGGGCTCGGCAACTTCTGGCCCGGGCCAGAGACTCGCAGCCCGCTCCTGACATGTTCGACACTGCGCCGGGATTGACGGGTGGGAGGGAGGTTGACTGAGCGCGCATTAAACCCTTGTACTACATACGTTCACATACGGCACGCGGAGAGAGAGAGAGAGAGAGAGAGAGAGAGAAGACACAAATCAGCGAAATGGCGCTTGGCGTGGTCGCGCCGGCGTTAACGACGTCTGTGACCAGTTTGCCAGTCGCCGCTGGTCACAGTCTGGTCAGCGGCCGGGCGGTCCGGGTGTTTGCGGACGCGGCGTCCGTCTTCCTCGTCCCGCCGCCGGATCCCGTCCGGGTTGTCCGGGAAGAGCCGCCCCGTCAAGGTTTCCACGCCGCTCCAGCTGGTCACACTGGAGCGCCCGGAGTAGAAAAGAGCTTTTCTTCTCTCTCAGATGCGTATCTCAGTATGTATTCACATGCATTGACTTAAACGAGGCTCTTACTGTCTCATAACTCTCTGCCCTTATCGCCCCGGAGAAGCGGGAGAGAAGAGAATGGCTGTGTTAGGATGGTTGTATATTGGGCACGATAAACGCGGAGTCTCCGGGCGCGCACGCTGGGCCAGAACTCCCGATGTTTTAACACGTCATATATTTATAGCAGAGGCGATGGGTGCTGGACCAGGGGGGAGAGAAGAACTATCTTGATCTCTGCCTGAATTATGACGCCGAAAACTATTATCCCAGGTAGTTTGGAGTAAGATAAATTAATGGATGCATTTTTCACTGCCCCCCCTGTCAGAGTCAGGACAGAGGCAGTAAAGATGACGACGTTGTTACACCCCCCATTGTCATACACTCGTGCGCCGTGTGAGCCAACAACATGTGCGCGCCTCACACGGTCGTGCCGTGGCACAACCACCATAAACCATGTTTATCGAGCATTAAGGGAGCGCGCGCGCGCGCAGCTCCTGCTCGCTCGTCCAAGGGGCAATAAAGAAATTCATATTTATTATGCGAGCGCCAGCAGAAGCGAGAGAGCCCAAACATACGCGTTAGCTGCTCTTTGCTCGTCCCCTTTCCTGCCAAAGAAGAGTGAGGTGTAGCATGGACCAGAGAACGAACAAGCGGACGACGTTAATATCGGGTTTTGAAAAATGGGCGCCGCATAAATTGCCCATGGCCGCTGTAGCTTAAAGGTTTCATATATTAAGTTAATGACCCGCTCATAAATTAGACAAGGGGGGGAGGGGAGGGAGGGAGGGAGGGGAGTGGGCTTCTTCTTCGTCTTCTACCCTCCTCCTCTCCCCACGCCCTCTTAAAAAGGGGTTTTTTTTTCGCTTGCTTACGTGCGCACACATAAAGTCTTGTTGCTGCCTCTTCTTTCTTTCTGTGCTGTCTGGAAAGTCCTTACCTGGTCACGTTTCCAGTCACAGGGTTGCCAGATGGGCTTTTGCTCAGGTGTTTCTGGCCATTTGGCATCATGACCTTTTCTTCCGATGACTCACGTGTCTGGAGAGATTCGCAGGGAGTGTTTGGGCTGCTTTCCATATTTGGCAGCCCTGTTGCACCCATGCTGCTTCTGGTGGACCTCAGAATGGGATGCAACCCCCCCCGGACTGCCGGAGTTGATCTGGTCCAAGTCATTGCCCGGGACTTCACCCCTCCCCCCCCCCCCCCTTCTGCCCCGTCCTGATCTGTTCGGCGCCGTGCGAGTCGACCAGCTGCGGCGCCGACGCAGACGATATCACAGATCCTCTCATTACGCCCGAGCGTCTCCGGTCGACGCGAGCACGCACGTAAGAACGTAAAAAAAGCAGGTTGACAAATTTCATATTTCAACACGTCGTCGTCTTCTCCCGCAATTTAGTAGTGGGCAAAAAAGGAAACAGGCGAAAATTGTCTCTGAAAAATGAGCTTTTTTGCTGCTTCTTCTTCATCGATCTCCGTGAGGACAGGTGCCAAATTATTTTCGCATTAACAGCGGAGGCAACACACACAATCCTTTGTGTTTTGGCGCAAAAATAATGCCTGGCGAGGGCAGGATGGGATCCTGCGCACCAGCAGCCTGTGATCAAGCATCATCAGTCCATGATTAAGCGATTGCCTGAGTCGCACTAAGCACTCATATGAAGGGGGGGGGGCTCCGACTGCACCCGGTTGCACCCGGCGGCCGAGGTGGACGAGGGCGAGGACGACGGCGTCGGAGACAAGAGAGGGGGGGGGGCGGAAAAAAGCGACGTGCGAAAAACTCCTTAGTCCACCTGGTGGAAGTCCGATACAACCGCTGGTCCACGCACTTCCGGGACGGTTTTTTTATAGCTCACCCTGTATGCACATGATCCACTTGGAAGGACCCCAACATTCCCACCACCACCGTGTTGCCATCCGTCACGCCGACTTCATCCACGACCGCGTTGCCAGAGATCCACGCCGGGGTCGTGTCGGCACAGGACTCCAGGCAGTCCAACAAGGATGAGACACAGAGCACACAATTACTCACCCGCAGACGTCAAAATTAAAGCCCCTTGATGGGCCTTCTCCTCCTTGGATCGATTCATTTTCAACCACCACCGTACAAGGTGACAAAAAATAACGAATCGAGCGTAATTACGACTTGTACCGAGGGATCATTGGCGGCAAAAACTGCAAAAATCGCCCCTCTGACAAATAAATAATAAATTCCGCAAGGCGTCCATCCTTCCCTACCTGGAGGGGGTTAAGGGAAGAGAAAATCAAATACCGATTTGTCTTCCCCTCTGAGTTTTTTTTTTCTACGACTGCTTCAGCAACCATTGAACAATGTTGCGTTGAAAATTGAGACGAAGTATCTAAAAAGGTGCTTCGTTTTCCAGTTTGGTAGAGTTATTATGCGCTCCGGGCTATAACGATCACGCAAACGACCCCGCCAGACATAAAAACCACACAAATCTAACGACGTTTTGTCACCAGATACTTTTTCAATCGGTCCCTCGAAGCCGCCGCCCCCCCCTTCCTCCCTGCACGCATTATTAGCATGATCATCATCATAATCATAATCACAGCGCGTTCGAGTTCATTTAATGCCACACAATACGACTTTTCTCTCTCTTAATTTGCTGGAAAAGGCAACATTTCGCGGAAGAAAAATTGCTGACAGAACTGACATTGCTAACAAGGTGGTAGTAAATAAAGTGAGGGACTAAAAAAACTTCATGTACGTGCGTTAATAACTGTTTATTCTCTGCTTTCTCAGTGCTACAACTTTTCAGGCATGACGTCATCATCAGGACTGGAACGTGAAAAACCCGATGTCATTTCTGACCGAGCACAAAAAAAGGTGCAGCTCGAGGTTTCATTGAAGTTTTTTTTTTTATGCACATACTGCTTTTTACGTCAGATTTTTCGTCTAATGCATGCATCCTATGGACTGGAACATGGTCCAAATTGGCGAATCCTTCTTCTCTTTGGAAAGTCTTCCCCTGATCCCAGTTCTTCTTTTCCACTACGTTGAAAGACGCAAAACTTTCCTCACTTTCGGCATTTGGATTGTCACAATTTCACTAATTGCTACACTTTCCTGAAAGTTCCTCTCTCTCCTAGCACACAAAGACGCGTCGTGAATCTGACGTAAAAACAAAAGTTCTCCTGTATTAATGTAATGTATTTGCATCATATATAAATGGACCAAAAATAACCGACGTTCGGAGTACGATAAGTTTGGCGCAGAATCTCTGAAAGGTATTAACTTGACAAAATCCAATCGTTCGCATTTCATATTGCATTTATAATTTCTATCACGGAGCCCGCAGGTACTTATGAGTAAGTTATTCCCAAATATGTGGGCAGCGTGTTCCAAAAAGAGTGACAAAGCTGCTGGGATTTCATTCATTTTGGCACGTTGGCAGGCCAAATCCAGGAGTAGGGACCATTCTGGCATTCATGAGCACCCACTTTTACACAGCGCGTCCACCACTAATTTGGCAGAGACGTGCCAACAAACATGCCAAAAATCAGTGGGATCCGAGCAACAGAAACAGGGTGAACAAGCTTGATACTTCCTGGTCACTCTTTTTGAAACACTACGTTCCAACCCGCGCGTCAGGACGAGACACACGAGCTCGCTGAAGAAGGGTAGGATGAGACAGCGCGGTTTAAATGAGTGCTCGCGCGTCCTGTCCAACACCAATAGCTTCTGTACTGCTTATGAAGTTCTCCCTCACTCGTCTCACTTTAAATACCCATCCTTTGAGTCATTCGAAGTAGACCCTAAAGCGTCTCACAACTATCCGAAATTCAACAATGAAAAAAGAAAAAAAAAAAAACCTATTAGTTTGAAACACAAAAATTTGAGCCGAGTTTAGCAGTCATTTGAGCAGCAAGACTGTTGAAGGTGAGAAGTTTGTTTAACTTGAATCCATCGACTTCCTAACCTGTAATGACTGTTCTCTCTCTTTTGCTTTCTAGGCACTTCTTTTTGGCACATGCTGGAAGGCGCAGGCGTCGTCGTTGCACTTGCCCATGAGCTCGTAGCGGCAGATCTCCAAGTGGGGGTTGATGCTGTCAGCACCTGAGGTGGACCGCAAATGCGCAAGCACAGAAGAGTTGCAAGGGTCGTCACGATGAAAACCCGGGGAAGCAGCTCTTGGCGAGGCGTCGGGTGCTGATGACGACGACGAGGACGAGGAGCAAGAGGAAGTGGACGACGAGGAAGAGGATGAGGAAGAAGTTGATAATGCCGGAGATGCCAACGCCTCTTCGCTCTTAGTGGACTCGTCTACGTTCACTGGGAGCTGCTGGTCAACTGACGGCAGTATCAGGGGCATCACGTGTGGCTCTTGATCGTCATCCTTTGGGGGCAGCGTCTGCGGAGGTGTTTGGGTCTCGGCTGCCTTGGACTTGCTGCGCACGATCTCCTTGGCGTTCTTTTCGATGGCGCCGAGCTTCTTCCTGATGACTTCAGCACTGTTGTCGTCCGGCAGGCGATAATTTGTGTGGCACAGCGCTGCCCCGGCCTTGACGCACTCAGCCTCGAGCGCCACCACCGCCGATCTCTGTCCGTGCACGGATCCATGGGAGAGGCGGACGACGCCTCTCAGAAAGCCGATTCTCTCGTTCTTGCGTGCTATGGCGCGGTTCACCTCAGCCAAGTTCTGCTCCAACTCCACCCTGAGTGACTCCAGCTCCCGCAGCTTACATTTCTCGTGCTTTAGATGGGAGATCTGAGCCGAAAGTCTTGACAGTCCGGTCACCAATTCTTTTCTTCTGGAGACGACTTCGTTCTCCTTGGCTTTAAGCTGCTGCTGCTCAACGTTCAATTCATCGTCTTTGACATTCCCAGAGCCAACTATTACATCAGTTACCTTATCATCATCAGTATTAAGACTACATAGTGCATTGCTTTCATTGATCGCAGGGCCTGACTCTACCTTACTGACCTCTCCCTTACTCTTCAAAATGCCCTTGATTTCGCTACCTGCTTTCTCACTTTTGTTGGACATATTTTCCCTACCAGTGTCCAATTCCCCCTTGGACTTCTTCATGCTGTTCAACACATCTAGTCTCAGCTTCTCCGGATCTTCTTCAGGCAGATTTAGGTTGGAACCTTTGGCGGGATGGGCTTTTTTGACGGCACCAGGAACACTACTTGGCAGAGCTTTCTTTCGGACACTTCTAACAGACTGGACTGAGTCACTGGCAACGGAAGGCTTGATCGCAAGAGTAGCACTTGTTTTCTTGACAGCAGTCGACGCTTTGACTTTCTTGACAACTCCAGACTTATCAGAAATCTGCTTGGAGGTCGCTGAGGCTACTGGTGCTGGCTCGGTGCCACTTGGAGGAGGCGTCTTTTTCCCCACGGCTGCAGGAGTAACCCTGGCAGAATTGTGGTCGGGAACAACCGTTTTGTCAGACGAACCGGCAATCTTCTTGCCCTGCTTCGCTTTGGTCTTCATAGCGTGCTTCCGCAGTATGTTCATTTTTCTCTGATACTCTTTCTGCTTCTCCACTGACAAGTATTTCACGGCTTCGTTGAAGCTGAACTGCTTCGTCTTGGTCGCCGTCACGGTCTGACGGGTCTGATGCGGCACTGCCTTGGAAGGTCTTTGGGAGGTAGTCATTGAGGGTCCTGCCTTGACAGTGTTCTCCCTCACAGGTTTTGCAACAGCAGTGGTCTTGGTGACAGTACTCTGCTTGCCGCTTTCTGCATTGATCCTTCCCTCCTTGAGCAGCTGTTCCAAGCTGGACTGAAACAATCCTTCTCTAGGATGCTTCTCGTCTTCAGAGTCGCTTATGCCAATGCCCTTCCCTAGAGGAATGACTACCTTCTTCACCAGGTTCGGGAAGTGCTTGTGTCTTACTACCTTGTTCTTGACCAGTTTGTCGACATCGGCATTCTTCACCAAGTCCAAGCGGAGGCTGGCCTCAAACGCCATCAGCTCCTTTGGATGACGGATGATTTCCTTGACAAGGGTTTTGTTGAATTTGGCGACGCTTTGCTTGGTCGCCAGCGAGTTCTTCTTCTTGACAGCAGGAACCACATTCTTATTAGTAACAGGTACGGGCTTACGAGCCTTGTCTGTTCTACTTGGAAGCTTGGACTTAAGACTCACGCGGTCCTCTTTTTGAGAGGTCACGACTTTCACTTTTTTCTCGTCGACCTTTTTCACCTTGTCGGTACCTTCATTCTCGACAGTCTTTTTTCTCTTCTCCAACATTGAAGTCAGAAGCCTCAATCGCAGAGTATCGGCGTCTTCTTCATCGTTGTCATCATTATCTGCTTTCTTCTTCTGGACGACATCGTATTGCATTGTAGAGTGCCTCCTCTTCCTTTGCGCTGAGCTCTTGGCCGACGCCACGGCCTCCATGAACTTTTCGTGACGCTCCTGCTCACTGGAGAAGGTAAGCATGTCGCTGCCGCTTTTCGAGCTTTCTTCAGACTGCTCACTAGAAGTCACATGGCTTGAGGCCACCGATGCTTTAGGTACCCGGTAGTCCCACGCACTCACTTCCTCCTTCTGGTGCTTGAAGAACTCGATCTCAGCCTCATTGTCTGAACCCAGCTCCATGTCGACAGCCTCTTGTTTCTCACAGGAAATCTCTGGCGGGGCAACAGGGGGGAGGGGAGGTAGCTGCGGGAAAGCGACCTCGTCGCCAGGGGGCGGAGGTTCGGCGTCGGAGGTTGAAGGCACCGCCAACAACAGCCCTTGGCTTTGCTTTTCAAAGGATCCCCTGGTCTTGGCATCATAATTATTGCTTTTCTTCCTCTCACCCGGTTCAGGAATGTCTTCCAGGCGCACGTCGGCTTGATATTGGTCATGCGGACTGTCAGGAGGAGGCGACATAGACGGAGTGGGAGAATCACAGTCCAGAGAGATGACTTCTTTCCCATATTCGCCGCCATCTACCTCTGCGTGTATAGGACTCTGAGAAGGTGAGTAGTAAGAAGACTTCTCTTCCTGCCTCTTCTGCCTCTCCAATGAGTTCTTCAACTTCTTCACCAACAGTGACAGCTTTGGAGACGTCGCTTTGCTCTTCTGCTCTTCCTCCCCAGCACCTTCAGGCAGAAAGCGTGAAATAGCGGTTTCCCCACAATCTGACACTTTGGCGCTTGACTCGGATGCCTCTTTGATGGACGCCTCTTCAGCTTCTTGCACCAATTCGACCATCTCCGCTTCCAATTCGTCAGTGCGGCTGATGGCCTCGCGGATCTTCGCGTCGTCGAACTCTGGAGCCATGGATCTTAACGCCAATAATCTTAAGTTGATTTCGTCCAAGTCTCCGAAGTCGTCGACTTCCTCACTGCTGCTGTTTTCCACGCTCGGCTGAACTGCCTCCAGGACCTCTTGAGTGTAGGACTTGTAATATCCTGCTTCTTGCCGTCGTTTCTGCCGCCCCTTCCGCCTGTCCATCAGTCTGTAAAACTGTCTTTGACACTCCTCTGCATCAATCGATAATTCTTCATCTTCTTCCATCCAGTCTTTAGCTGTGTGACTACTGTTCTGTCTATAATCTGGAGGAAGAGTGCCCAAGTGGCTATCCCGCCTACCCTGACACCTATCAGGTCCGTCGAGGGAGTCTGAAACACTCCAGGGAACCAAGGCAGACTTACCCGGAGAGTTCGTTACCTCCTCCATTGCTCCTTCGTGGAGGTGGGTAGCAAGAACTTCACCGTTTCGAGGCCTCCACTGTCTCTTTTCCGGAGAACCCGACGCCGTCAGCTCGCCGTCACTAAATTTAGCACCGCATTGGTGGGAGGAAGCAAGTTGGGTTTCGTTTACTAAAACGTATCTAAAAAAGGGACTTGCAGACGCAATAACAACAAAAAAGTTGATACTGCCTACATTTCGAATGTCGTCGTTAGTAAAGCCTAACTACTGAAAGTACCACTAAAAAAAGAAAAACTAAGGATCAGATCCACACCTGCACATGACGTACGAGTACTTAAGCACATAGCACGTAGGTGTTCATGATACTTATTAGAATCCTGAAAGATTCCATGCATGGCAAACACTAAGGACGAACGTGCGATTCACAGTGCAGGTGAGGATCTCAAAAATAGTTAGGGGGAAACTGCAATTTGGTTTAGGTGAGCCTACGTACGCACTCGTACTTCTACAAAACGAAGGTTCTGTTGTACCTAATCTCCGACAAGGCTCCAATCGTGTGCTGCCCTTGGCTGGACCTCTCCACTTCTTCGTCGTCGACAATCTCACCCTCCTCAACTGCGCCATCCAGTTCCTTGGAGATCTCGACTGCGCCAAGTTCCCTCAGGGACGTCTCAGTAGCAGGTCCAGGCCAAGCTTTCTCCAGCTTGGAAAACCCCGCAGGAGCAGTCTTGCCTTCAAGAGACTCGTCTGCAAACGATGGCCCAGGTTTGGGTCCTTGCTGGTAAGAGGACGACGGGGGAGAAATGGCACTGCTCGAAGTAGTCTTCGGGCCCCCTTGTCTGCCTGGCGGCTTCGTGTTTACGTCAGGAGCGGTCAGGCGCGCATTTTGGGCTCGCTCTCGCCTTCGCTTGTTGTGACCTTTACCGCGCCGACGAGGTCTTGGTCCTTGTTGCTCCGTCTGCCGGGGCAGCAGTCGCAAATTTGGATGCGCTTTTCTCTTCTGTTTCACTCCATGATCTCGCTTGTTCCACTGTTGTTGGTGCAATGGCTCAGATGGCGCCCTCTGGTTTCCGCTGTTCCAAGGTCCGAATCCACCGTAAAGCTGACCTCCGCCAAATCCTCCTGACGTCGCTGGCCCTCGCGGCCCTCGCGGGCCCTGGACGAAGGAGGGGCGCTCCCTGAAGGGTCCGTCGCCTCGCCAAGGGGGTCCGAACATGATGGGGTATGAGGAAGGGAGGGAGGATTTCTAAGCGAGGGAAGATCCTGGAAGACACGGGAAGAGGACGGAGATCAAGGACATTGACAGACAGAAGTTGCCTGGAAAGAAGATACTTCAGAAATGAACTGTGAAACTTCTGGCGGAATTCAGCTCGGTCAAGAGTTGGATCCGCGAAATTCCGCCAGAACAAGGACTCGGACGAGAAGTCTTACTACCAGCTAGGACTCCCAGAACCGACGGAAATCTTTACTCATCCTCCGGATAGGTCCGGGGGACGTCGGCGGAGGCCTCGTCCGGGTGCTGAGACCCATTCCTCTCCTCGTCCTCCTCGTGTTCGGAGGCCCACGCGACTTTCAAGATTTTTTTCCACTCCTTTTGCCCGATGAACTCGGTCTCCGACTCCAGCGTCAAGCGTGCGCGTGCCGAGCAGAGGGCGGTCGTCTTCGCGTCCCTCTTGGCCGCCTTCTCTGTTGTGGCTGCGGCCAGGTCTGTCTGCCAGTAGGAGGCACTCAGCGCTGATCTCGACGTTCTCGCTGTTCAGTACCAAGGGCGCCGTCACAATGCTGAGTCTAGCTCGCCCATTCGGCCCGATCACGCCTTCTTCGGCTGATTGCTTCACGCCTCTCTGACTCAGTCAGCCAGCCCTGAGTGTCTTCCGCAAGGGACCAGGAAGTAAGCTGATGAAGCAAATCACCAAAATATGCTTTTTGAGACTTTTTTAAGGCGAGTTGGGATGAAATTTGTCTCGAAAAGTCTAAAAAATAACCTATAATCTTGTTTAAGTTCACGAAAGTCATTATGACTTTTAATCATGACTTTTTTCTTCGACTTGACTTCCTCACCAGCGAAGGTTTCGCGCTGTCATCTTAGGTGACGTCTCCACAGAAAATAGGGAAAGGCAGTAGACGAAAAAGTTAAGAATAGCGCAGCTCGGAGTTTGAACCGCAGCATTTTCCTCGTCTGGTCGAACGATCTCCCAGGAATACAGAAGAAAGGTGACACTGTGACCTCTTCGCGATGATGCCCAAGAAGCAGTCGAATCCCTTGCTGGACACCAACACCGGGTTCAGTCTGGCTGACTCCTTCGGACCGCAGCCGGCGTTCCTCGTGCCTTCTCCATCGGGAGCCGGGGCCAATGCCGGAGTATCTGGCAGTCGACCCTCAGGGTTCTTGGGAGCAGATGAGGCTCCGCCAGCCGTAGGTGAGAGCAAGAGCCTTCTCCTGCTCTGACAAAAATACTACGATCTCGGACTATCTGCAGGTCCTCCTACAGTGTCCCCACGACCTTCGCCCACCCCCACACCGCCAACTTCCCTGAGCAGGGTCTCCTCCACGTCGTCTATGACCAACCAACAGCTCCAACCCCCGGCGGCCGCGGCCACCATTCAGCAACAGTCGCTGGGGCCGCCGCCGCCTGGGGTATTTCTGTTGCCTTCCGCATCCAGGTACTGTCCTTTTCAAGAATGCCGAACTTTGCTTCTTTATACAGCTTCCTTTATCGTTTCTTAGCCCTTCTACATCTGCTGGACTTCCACCACCGCCGTCGCCTTCCACTTCATCATCTTCCAGTCGGTTCACTCTAACTGGAGCCGCCAGAAAGTCGCGCTATGTGGCCCCTCCAGGCATCAATTCGTCGCCAGCACCCGCCTCGAATGTTCAGAGACCAGGTATGCTGGAACATCCGGTCAATGCTACGAAAACAAGGCGTATTCTTGGAAGTGACCAGGAAATACTTTCTTAAACGAATCCAATCTTTTATCGATTCTCTTATAGTACAACTTGGCAATTTGACGCCAGCCGTAGCACAGTTTGATCCGCAACAGCAACAACTTTTGCCCGATGCCGGGTCCGGTTACCACATGGGGCAGCAACAGTTCTCCGGTGCCAACACCTACTTCGGAGAAGGCGGCCCTGGCGCTTCAGTCACTGACTCCTCTGGATTTCAGGTATCTCTTTAATAATACAATATCATTCGGATTCATGATCATCCTCGACACCTTATTAGCAGTCACCTCGGCAAGCGACGGTTGATGAGGTCGCTCATCACTGGTTCTACAAGGTGACTACCAATTCTTTTATGACCGTCGGCCTGGGCGGCATCGGCGCCAGCTCCTCTCCCAAAGAGCAATGGAAGCCGTTCACGATGATAGATTCCGTCGCCATAGAGGACGTCTTTTTGATGGATCCAAACTGTGAGTCCGTGAACACGGAGACGCGCTTGCTCAGGCAAATAGCGATGCAATCTTGATGCAATGCATTTCATCACTTAACAGCGAATGAACCGATTCCTACTGATGGCGGCCGCTATGATGTGTGTATTTCTGACCGCACCAAGACGGCGGTCTACTGGGCCGCGGAGGAGGAGCCCCTGGAAATAAGGAGGTGCTCTTGGTTCTACAAATCGAACGTGGACGGTAAAGCACACACGCTTCATACACTGAGCGATATTTATATCTCACTCTGTTTAATCAGCGCGATGGACTCCATACACAGAGGACGTGGCTCGCCGACTGGAACATGAGTACGCCTCTGCTGTGCTAAGTGGTCAGTGGAACCGGAAGCTGGATCTTTCACCTGGCCATCAGCGCGACAGCGAAGGTGCTGTGCCAGATGGCGTCGGCTCGAGCTCTCCTACTGTCGGCAATGGCGAGCACATCATGCTCCATTCTCCCACTGTCATGATGCATTTCCCCAGCAGCGGCAGCGGTCACGTGGGACTCGGTGGGAACCTGGATGACTGGGGACAGGTGCAGCCCCACGTAAGCACGAAGTCTTTGTGCTACTGACTGCGTTATGCACTTATGGTTTCCTCTTACGGCAGGATCCCGAGCTGAAGCCTCGAGTTGTTCACAGAGGCCTGGAGGGTCTTCCAGAGATACCCGACGGAGAAGTTCCTGAGGTGGATCATTTAGTGTTTGTCGTTCACGGCATCGGTTCGGCGTGTGACATAAAGTTCAGGAAAATCACGGAAGTAAGTAATATAGCAAGCCAAAGCTCACTGAGTTATTATGTTGACTTTCTCACCTCTTCTTCCAGGTTGTGTCCGGCTATCGCAACTTGACAGCGGACTTGAGCGAGCGGCACTTCCAGTCCGCGCACCTCAGCGGCCGGGCGAACAGGATCGAATTTCTTCCGGTTAACTGGCATACAACTCTACACGGGAGAGACTTTGGCACTGATTCCAGAATACGACCACATACTCTCAGGTGAGAAGTCTGATCGACCACGGTGTGCCTTGGGGTGACGTCTGCCCGATTTCTGTGTTATAGGTCTATCCCGAAGTTGAGGAGCTTCGTGAACGACACCCTCTTGGACGTTCTGTTCTATACTAGTCCAATTTTCTGCCAGACTATTCTGGACACCGTCGTGTCAGAGATCAACAGGTGCAGCAATGATAATTCTAAAATAACCAGGCTCTGACTTGTGCTTTTCTATAGTGCATCATTATAGAGTATGTTTTGCCAGGCAGCTCGAAACACTTTTTCTTCGTTCAGGATGTACACGCTATTCATGTCTCGCAACGAATCCTTCAGCGGTCAGGTCTCCCTCATGGGCCACAGCCTGGGATCGGTCATTCTCTTCGACGTCCTATCGAACCAAAGTGGAGAATCGCCGACCTACAGTTCAAGACAGTCCCATAACAACAGCGCAGCAACGCTTTTGCCCACGCAACAAGGCGTCCAAGAGGCTTTTGGAGACTTCTCGGAGAAGAGCCTTGAGCAGGTGTTCACCAGGCTCGGGCTCACTAGTCACATCAGCACTTTTACCAACGAAGGCATCGACTTGGAAATAATCATGGCTTCTTCTTGCTTGGACGAGGATCTGAAGGAAGCGGGTTTGCCCGAGGACGCGAGGAAGAAGCTGCTGGAATACGTCAAGGCCAGGAAGGAAGGAAAGTCCGGCCAAGAGCAGGATTTACTCGATCAATACAAGAAGGACACTGTGACGTCAGACATCAAATACGTCGTCGGGCCAGCGGGCACTGGTCAGCCCTCGGTCAGTTACCCAAGTTTGTGCTTCCAACCGGCCTGCTTCTACGCCCTTGGGTCCCCGATAGGAATGTTCCAGGCGGTCAGGGGCATCCAGAGCCTCGGGAAGGACTTCAGGTTCCCAACATGTCCAAAGTAAGTCCAAGGACTCCAACATTCAAAAGGTCCGTTTCGACTTTGAATGGCGTGCTATTTCTATCCCTCCTTCAGGTTTTACAACATCTTCCATCCGTACGACCCGGTCGCCTACCGTGTGGAGAGTTTACTGGATGCAGCTTACGAGGAATTGAGACCGGTGGTGGTGCCGCACCACAAGGGAAGGAAGAGGATGCATCTGGAGCTCAAAGACACTGTCACAAAGCTGATGACATCGGACCTGAAGCAGAAAATAATCGATTCTGTCAGCGCGACGCTCACTTCCTTCTACAACATCGCAACAGGAAGCGGGGGCAACAACGTCGAGACGGCGCTCGAAGAGTCCATGACGAGCAGAGCTGCCCTCGAGGAGGAAGAAGACGCCGCGAATCCCAGGAAGCTGGACGCGATGCTCAACAATGGCGCCAGAGTGGATCACGTTCTTCAGGAAGCACCTCTGGAGAGCTTCAATGAGTACCTGTTTGCCCTGGCAAGTCACCTTTGCTATTGGGAAAGTGAAGACACTTGCCTTATGGTGCTCAAGGATATCATGGCTTCCAGAGGAGTAAGTGCGGACGATGAGGTCGCTGGCGTGCCTTACCTGAACACCACAACGGTCCCTCCCACGTTGGAGCAGCCCACACCCATACTGGCCCCGCCCGTGCACGTTCCCATTGGAGGGGCCATGAAAGGTCCACCAGTGCCTCAGACTTCCCCGACGCCCACGGCTATTTTGGCTCCGCCCGTGTACGTACCAGTTGGCGGAGCCATGAAAGGTGCTCCTGTTCCTCAGGCCATGCCGCCGACACTATCTTTGCCACAGCAAGCGTCAGCTGGCGGCGCAATCGCTCCGCCACCGGCTCCAGCTTCAGCGTCATCGCCTACAACCTTTGAGCCTTCGCACGTACCAAGTCCAACCGGTGTCTCAGCCAGCAACATCCCCTTGAATTCGACAGTTATTGCCGCCTCCGGCAACGACAACATCGTTTCTCCTGCAATGTTTGGCCCAAGTGGTCTGGGGCCCTCACCGATACCGTCAGAATCATCGATTAGTACAGGCACTTCAACCACAGTGCTGGGACCTCCTCCAGTGTTGCCCGGCGTGACCAATTCCGGAGGGCGCATTTCTGCATATCCTAAAGTGCCACAGAGTCCGACCGGCATGGGCATGGACCCCACGGCTCCCGTAGCTTCGGGCAAGTCCCTGGGACCGCCGCCAACGGGAGGATTTTATCAGAGGAAGTGAGGACGAATAGTTGAAAGTGAGCGTGATGTCAGTAACCATTAATGATCAGTAGTAACCCCACACTTCCCGTCCAGTAAATGTTGTGAACACCGTCATGATCTTCGTTCAGCTATTGGACTTTCTTTGTTATCGGCTGTCATTTTATGCAATAAATTGTTATTACAAATCTCAGATATTCTCTTGATGGACTTTTTGTCGACCTCTCCCCTCTGTTTTTATTTTTCAGGATCATTGATCAGGCAAACTAGTAGTCGAGCGTCACCATGTTTACGGTCAGCGGAGTCATTTTCGTCAGGAAGTTCTCTTCCGGGACGCCCTCCATGGGATTATTTAAGAACATCAAGAAGACTATCAATGACCGCCGGAAGCCCGTGGTGTCCATCATTAATCTGTACGGCGTCATCATGCCGCCGTCTTCCTCTTCGCAGTTTGGGTCGCGCTCAAAGGTGCTGAACATCGACACCTCGCGGAATCTGATCGACAAAGCATTTGCACCGGAGAAGTTGGAAGTAAGTACTTGGACTTGAGGCAGTTGTCGTCAGCGTTGCCTACCTCGTCTCTCATCAGGCTGTTCTTCTGAATGTGAATTCTCCTGGAGGCTACCCAGCCCAGTGCGAACTGATCTCCAACTACATTAAGCTGAAGGCATCCAAGAAGAGCGTCCCCATCACCGCGTTCGTGGAGGACCAGGCCGTCTCCGGCGGCTACTGGTTAGCGTGCCTGGGCGAGAAGATTTTCTGCACGAGGTGAGCGACGCCACAACAGGGCTGCCACCCTGCTTGAGCAGTACTTGTTGCTCTCAGAGTCCAGAGCTGATTAGCACTCAAGTGAACTCTCACAAATGCTAACTCCACCGCATCCAGATGTTCCCACCTTCTTCCAGGACCTCCTTGGTAGGCAGCATTGGCGTACTCTACAGCTCGTTTGGCTTCACGGAGTTGATGGGGAAGGCCGGGATTGAGCGTCGCGTTCACACGGCCGGCAAGAGCAAGGCCATCTTGGACCCATTCCAGCCGACCAAGAGTGAAGACATCAAGATCATGACCCAGACGCTGGAGGACATTCACACGCAGTTCAAGAGCCACGTCAAGGCGAGCAGAGGCAACAGAATCGGACCAGGTTTGAAAACTGACTCGAACTGACGAAACTAAATTGACCTCGGTGTCCTCCTGCAGAAGTCGAGGAGCGCTTGTTCAGCGGCGAGTTCTGGGTCGGTGAGAGGTCCCTCGACCTTGGACTGGTCGACGGAATAGACGATCCGGACAGCTTCGTGGAACGTAACTACGGCGACCGAGTGCGCGTGGTGCGCATCAAGGCCCCCGGCAATCCTTTCCAGCAACTCTTCCAGAGTAGAGGCCTCGCTGATTCCATCCTGGAGACACAAGGCCTGGCCGAAGACTGGGCGAGGCTGTATCAGCTTCAGCATCCAGGGAACTCAATCTTTAAGAAGAGCTAAAACAGTAGAGAAGCATCTGATGACGCCGGCAAGTGGAGTTGGAGGTTATTTATTACACATCCTCTTGAAATAACAAACTTTGAAGATGAGAGCAAACAAAGATAAGAATTGTTCTAAATTAAGTGGAATTTTTCTGTTGTGGTGGTACAAAGCAATTTTCATGTTGTAGCAGATTCCAACTATACACAAAGTTCTCGTACAAAATGTATGGGACATAGTTTTCATTGACATCTGGATTTAACTTGAGACATCATGAGATATTTCTCACTTCTTGTGCTCGTGGTGACCTTGGTCTGGAGTATGAGGCTTCCTGCTGAACCTGCCAATGATGGCCAGGTGGAAGGTGAGCTGTTGGTGCCAGAAAGGGTCCAAATCAAAGCAACTAACTCTACTTTCTGTACAATTTCCAGATCGTGAAGACTGAAGAGTATTTTCGCATTTTATAGTCAAGTCACTAAAGTTCACCCTTTTGAATTTACCAAGAGGTACTTTTCATTACATAACAGTCAGGGGGCCAAAAGGGATCCTAAATGAAGGTCTTAAGAGTTTGCTCAAAAATTTTATTGTGAAACATGCCCATGACCAAGGTTTTTTGTTAAATAAGATTTTCTCTTGGACCAATCAGTTTGGCGTTACAAAGAAGCACGTTTCAGCACAATCACTGCGTTGCTTCATAACCAATTTGGCAATACTTTGGGGATCTTTGCCATGTTTTTGTGCATTTCAAAACTTGTTCCACTCAGGGAGTGGGGATGAGTGGGAAATCTTGAGTCTTCTCTAGATATGAGTCCAGCGAGTAAAAGCTCACGGGTGAATTTTGAACTAGATTTGACCCATGAAAGCCTTCATTAGGATTTTGACAAAACCTGGCGCAAATTTGTTTTGAGGGACATCCTGCACCCGAAATACAGCGAGCAGCTGTTAAAGGCTACCCTCAAATTCAATGGGTATCACTTGTGATTAAAAATTAGTATCATCATAGTTTTAAAAAGCCAAAAAAAAACTTTTGAAATTGTGAGGTGGCTGAGTTTTGGCCGTACAAGAGGTCGTTTCTATGAATAATGAAGCCCGACCTAAAGATGTGTGAGGTGCAATTTCTTCGGTGCACAGCCAAAGATCTTCAGCAGTTTCAGCCCTATCAAGACCCTGGAAAAAAAGAAAATTTGTAAAAATTAAGCAATCCCAAAAAAGATAGAACTTTCATCGTTTTGCTTGAACTAAGAGTTTTATATTGCGTTATATGGGACTTAATCTCTCGCAAGTTGGACTGGGCCACACTTGGGCAGCTTGTCTGCCCTTGTGCAGCCCAGCCCAACTTGCGGGGGATTAAGTTCAATAAATGCATTATGGAATTGTAATCGAACTTGGGGGGTATTCTAATATCTTCCTCCCAAATTTGGGGAAAGCAAAATTTCGCAGGATCGGCTTTGACAGCAGATGAAATGAAGGACACCTCGCCGTCTGTTGATGAAATCTTGGCACCCAGCACAGAGCAGGAATGCCTATGACGAGGTTTGGAGCCGTTTCTTGTCCTCTCCCACCACTGGCGAATCCAACGACGACGGCAGCAACCTGGGGAGATTAAGCGGTAGACAGTTTTCCAGAGAAGCATATAAAAAGAAGCAGTTATCAGGGAGCCTCCACGTTAAATATAAATTTGAATTATTTTTATATCTGTTGCTTAGAGGCAACTCTTTCTCAGCTATCGACTCGAGTGGACTTGAGTCTAGGGGTAGGAACGAGCCGAGCTCGAGCTCGAAAGCTCGCGAGTAGCTCGACTTTTTCCAGGCTCGAGTGTGGCTCGAGCTCGATAATAACAGCTCAAGGGTGGCTCGAGCTCGATAACAGCAAGCTCGAAGGTGGGTCGAGCTCAACAACTTAAGCTTGAGCTTAACCCCAGCGGGCAGCCCCACCGACAGTGGCAGAGAGCAATAGCTATCTATGGAAAGATCAACTTGAAATTTGAATGTTCAGAACG